>Ga0326726_10004184_pt1 | contig 13191 bp, 12 predicted proteins | sample MHFenrmetagenome_2_FD_207603 | JGI IMG/M metagenome (GOLD analysis project Ga0326726, IMG submission 207603) | Lab enriched peat soil microbial communities from Michigan Hollow, Ithaca, NY, United States - MHF15MN | ecosystem: Environmental > Terrestrial > Soil > Wetlands > Peat | place: USA... | reverse complement strand
GAAGGTTCGCTGCGGGCCGTGGTCAACCCGGACCTTGTCTGATCGCGCGTCGCTAAAGGGGACGCAACAGTAACCGCGCACCGGCGCGATCCCACTGGGTCGCCTCTTCTTCGAGGAGGTGCTGCGTGAGCGGATGCCCGTTGAGCCAGTTGCGATCGATCGAGAGTTCTACCGCGTTGCGGGTCCGTTCGAGTCCATGCCGCGGCAGTTCTACGTCGCGCCGGGCGTGGCAAAGAATCACCGCGAGCCGCAAAGCGAGCACCTTGGCGGCGCGCACCGGATCGCCAAGCACCGCGCCGATCTTCTTGAGGTTGCCGCGCTGGCCGAGGATGAGTTCCGCGAGGCGCTCCTGGTCCGACGTCGAAAAACCGGCGACATCCGCGTGCGCCATCAGGTAGGCGCCGTGCTTGTGGTAGTCGCTGTGCGAGATGGCGAAACCAAGTTCGTGCAACGCGCAGGCCCACGCGAGCAGCTTGGCGTCGGCTTCGGCCGCCTGCGGTTGCAGCGCTTCGAAAAGACGGCTCGCAATTCGTTCGACCCGTTGTGCCTGCACGCGATCGACCGCGAAGCGCGCCTGCAACCGATCGACGCTCGCATCGCGCAGGTCACGGCTCTCGCGCCGGCCGAGCAGGTCGTAGAGCACGCCGACCCGCAGCGCGCCTTTCGCGGTGCGCATCTCCGTGACGCCGAGCGTCTCGAAGATCGCAACGAGCACCGCCGTGCCACCCGCGATGACGTCCTGGCGTTCGGACTTCATGCCGGCAAGTTTGATCCGCTTCGCGTCGCCCGCGACGAGCAGGCTCTGGCGCAGCTTCTGCAGCGCGTCCAGCGTGATGGTGCCGTCGGTCCAGCCTTCGGCGCGCAGGATGTCGCTCACCGCGTCCACGGTTCCGCTGGACCCGAACGCCTCGTCCCAGTTGCCGCGCGCGAAGACGTCGATGGCCTCTTCAATCTCGGCGGACGCTGCGACCACCGCCTGGCGAAATCCGTTGCGATCGATCGCGCCGCTGCGGAAGAAGCGCAACGAAATGCTCACGCAGCCGACGCGAAACGACTCCGCGTTGTCGGCCAAAAAACCTCGGCCGACGATGATCTCGGTCGACGCGCCGCCGATGTCCACGACCAGGCGCCGTTTGTCCGAGGGCGGCAGCGTGTGCATGCAGCCTTCGAAGATGAGCCGCGCTTCCTCGCGCCCCGAAATCACTTCGATCGGGAATCCCAGCGCGTGCTGTGCTTCAAGCAGGAAGTCGTCGACGTTGGCGGCGGTGCGCAGCGTCTCCGTGCCGACCGCGCGCACCACTTCGCCCGGCATGCCGCGCAGCCGCTCGTTCATTCGCGCGAGGCACTCGCAAGCACTCTCGATCGACTTGCGCGACAACCGTTTGTGGTCGTCGAGCCCGGCCGCCAGGCGGACCGTTTCCTTCCAGTAGTTGTGGCGCAGGATCTGCGCTCCTTCCACACGCCCGATCTCGAGGCGAAAGCTGTTCGATCCGAGATCGACTGCGGCGAGCAGCATTGAAGGGGCGCCTGCGTTGTCTGCGAAATGCCCGGTGATTCTACGGCCGCGCGCGACGATGCAACGGGCGCGCGACGGCCGGCGTCACTCGATACGACCGATCTGTTGAACGACGGTCGCCATCTTTGCGGCGTCAGCACTCCAGTAGCGGCTGAAGTCCGGTGCATCGAGATAGAGGATCGGGCTGCCGGCGGCGCTGATCGTCTGCATGACCTTCGGATCGTTGGCGGCAGCCTGCGCCGCTTCGCGCAAGCGCATCACCACCGGCTCGGGCGTGCCTGCGGGCACGAACAGTCCCGACCATTGCGCGAACTGCACCGGATAACCGAGTTCGGTCAGGCTCGGCACCTCGGGCAGCGAAACGAGGCGGCCTTCGCCCCAGTGCGCCAGCGCGCGCAGTTTGCCGGCGCGAATCTGTTGCACGACGGTCGACGGGCCGGTCGATACGGCGTCGACCTGTCCGCCGAGAAGGGCAACAACTGCGGGCCCTGCGCCGGTGTACGGGACGTGCAACATGCGGAAGTTCGCAGCGCTCTTGAGCATCTCCATCGGCACGTGCATGGTGCCGTAGTTGCCCGACGAACCGTACGAGTACTTCGCCGGGTTGCGCTTCAGGTCGGCGACGAACTCCTGCATGGTCCGCCACGGCGCATCAGCGCGTACGACGAGGACTGTGGGATCCGCGGTGAAGCGCGCGATCGGCTGCAGTTGCTTGAGCTCGTACATCGGCGCACGCTTGAGGATGCGGTCAGCCTCGGGAATGATCGAGATCGACGACAGAGCGAGCAGGACGGTGTAGCCATCGGGCGTGCTGCGTGCCACGGCGCCCATGCCGATGCCGCCGCCGGCGCCCGCCCGATTCTCGACAACCACCGTCTGCTTGAGCACGCGTCCCATCGCGTCGGCGACCGGTCGTGCCACGGTGTCGGCGACGCCACCTGGCGGAAAGGGCACGATCATCGTGATCGGCCGGTTGGGGAAGTCCTGCGCGACGGCGGGGCCCGCCGCAACGAATAGGGTGGCCGCGGCGAGCAGCCAGAAAACCCGCTTCGGGAGATTCCTGTGAATCGGCATCGCGTCCTCCGAATTGAGATCGCTTCTAGCGCGTGTCGCTCGGCTCACCAACCAGTGCAAGCGCGAACGCGTCCGCATCGAACGGCTGCAGGTCGTCGAGTCCCTCTCCCACGCCGATGAACAGGATGGGAAGCGGCTGCGGCGCGCGCTCGCGGGCGAGCGCGACGAGGACGCCGCCCTTCGCTGTGCCGTCGAGTTTGGTGATGATGAGCCCGGTCACGCCGATCGCGGCGTCGAAGGCGCGCACCTGCGCGAGCGCGTTCTGGCCGTTGGTGCCATCGAGGACGAGGATCACCTCATGCGGCGCGCCGGTCTGTGCCTTCTCCACGGCGCGGCGGATGCGCTTGAGCTCGTCCATCAGGTGCAGCTGGGTCGGCAGGCGGCCCGCCGTGTCGGCGATCAGCACGTCCACCTTGCGTGCACGCGCCGCCGCCACGGAATCGAACACGACCGCGGCAGGATCGCCGCTTTGCTGCGCGATGACTTCCACACCATTGCGCTTGCCCCACACCGCAAGCTGCTCGCGCGCCGCGGCCCGGAACGTATCGCCGGCGGCGAGAAGCACGGTACGGTTCTGATCGGCGAGCCAGTGGGCGAGCTTGCCGATCGAGGTGGTCTTGCCTGCGCCGTTCACGCCCGCCACCATCATCACGATCGGCCTTGTGCGGTCGAGCTTCAGCCGTCCTTCGCTTGGCCGGAGCACCTTCGCGATCTCGTCGCGCAAAGCGTCGCGGACCGCAGCGGGCGTTTTCAGCCCTTCGAGCTTGATGCGCGCGCGCAGGGCATCCAGGAGCGCACGCGTCGTCGTCACGCCGACGTCCGCGCCGATCAGGGCCACCTCCAGGTTGTCGAACAGCGCATCGTCGATCACGCCGCCCGAGAACAAGCCGGCGATATTCACGCGCGTGCGCGTCAGGCCGGACTTCAGGCGGCCCAGCCAGCCGGTCTCGGGTGGTGCGGGACTTATCATCGATTGATGGCGACAGGCAGGAAGCGCACCCACTATCCGGAAAAAAAACAACGCGCCGCGATCGCGGCCACTGTGGCCGGAGCGGCGCCGCGTCGCAGTCTATCAACGGATCGCACGCGCAGCGGTTCAGCAGGCGCGGCCGGGCGCGTACGCATCGTCGGCGGCGCATGGAAACGAACGCCGATCGCCGTGGCCGACATCCCTGGGCTGCGCCCAACGCCCGATCGCGTCCGCGAAACGCTCTTTAATTGGCTGGCCTTCCTGCGCCCGGATCTGGCATCGATGCGTGGGCTCGATCTCTTTGCGGGGACCGGGGCGCTTGGATTCGAGCTAGCCTCGCGCGGCGCGGCGCGCGTCGTGCTGGTCGAGCAAAGGGCTGAATTGGTCGCTCGTCTCGAGGCGCTCAAGGGCCGCCTTGGTGCGACACAGATCGAAATCGTGCCCGGCGATGCACTGAGCGTCGCCGTTCGCCTTGCGCCGGGCACGTTCGATATCGTGTTCCTCGACCCGCCATTTGGCGGCGGGCTACTCTGGCCGGCCGTCGAACGTGCGCGCACGCTGCTTGCCGCGGATGGCCTGATCTATGTCGAGAGCGCCGAGTTGGTCGACGCCGAGGCGGCGCGGCGCGCCGGCCTGGAAGTCGTTCGGGCAGGGCGCGCAGGACGCGTCAGGTTCCATTTGCTGCGGAGCGACGGCTCCTGAATAATCGCCCGCTGTTCGGAAGGGGCTGGTCGCGGCTGCAGCGACGCGGAGCAGGGGGAGCTCAAGCATGGTGATCGCCGTCTATCCGGGGACCTTCGATCCACTCACGCGCGGTCATGAAGACCTCGTCCGGCGGGCGGCAAGCGTCTTCGACAAGCTGGTGGTCGGCGTTGCCGACAGCCGCAACAAGAAGCCATTTTTTTCGATGGACGAGCGACTCGCGATCGCGCGCGAGGTGCTCGGTCACTACCCCAACGTCGAAGTAGCGGGATTCCGGGGCCTGCTGAAAGACTTCGTGCGCGAGCAGGGCGCCCGCGTGATCGTGCGCGGCCTGCGCGCCGTGAGCGACTTCGAATACGAGTTCCAGATGGCTGGCATGAACCGGCACCTTCTGCCGGACGTCGAGACCATGTTCATGACGCCGTCGGAGCAGTATCAGTTCATCTCCGGCACCATCGTCCGCGAGATCGCGACACTCGGGGGAGATGTCAGCAAGTTCGTCTTTCCGTCGGTCGACAAGTGGCTCAAGGCCAAGATCGCGCAGATGGGTGGAGCACCGACTGCATAACCCGCTCACGCCTCGTGCGGGCGCGCGCATCGAGATCGTCGACGCGCTCCGGGCCCTTGCCCTTGCGGGCATCCTGCAGGTCAACATCCAGTCGTTTGTCTGGGGCAGTGGCGATCCGCTCGGCGCGTTCCTGACGATTCCCTCCGCCTCCGACGTTGCTGCGCATCTGCTGGTCGGCACGTTCGTATCGACGAAGTTCATCTCGATCTTCGCGTTTCTCTTCGGGTTCGGCGCGGCGCTGCAGTTTCGCTCGATTCGCGCATCGCTCTCCCCTGATATTTCGCTCGAAAGCCGCACGATCCTGGCGCAGTCGGTATACCGGCGCCGGCTCTGGTTCCTGCTAGGCGTCGGCGTTGCGCATGGCGTGCTGCTCTACTACGGCGACATCCTGACGTTCTACGCGATGTGCGGCTTCATCCTGGTCCTGTGCCTTCCGTGGCGCCCTAACCGCCTCGTCCGTGCGACGGCGCTTTGGTGGATTGCCGCAGTCGTACTGATGATCGTCGGCACGCTGGTGCTCGAGTCGAGCCGTCGCGGCATGGAGGCCGATGGCGACGTGACGGTGGTGCCGCTTTCGACGATGCGCGCGTTCCTCACCTACACCGAAGGGGGGTTCTTGGAGCAATTGCCGACGCGCCTCGACGACTACGTCGGCGTTCTGCTGTCTTCTCTGAGCTTTTCCGTCCCGCAAATCGTCGGTCTGTTTCTACTTGGTGTTCTCGCAGGGCGATTGGGTTGGCTTGCGCGGCCCGAACGGCATCCACTCGTCTGGCAAGCAGCCACGTGGATCGGGCTGCTCGCCGTGCCGATCGCGGCGTACGGTGAGTGGCTGAACTACGAAACGGTCCGCAACCGTCCAGGTGACCCGAGCAGCATCGGCTTCCTCCTGCAGTTCTTCGGCTCCGGCGTTGCCTGTTTCTACGTCGCCGCGCTGGTACGGTTGCGCAATCGGCCGCCGATCGCGGCGCTGATTCACTGGATCGCTCCTGCAGGACGCATGCCGCTCACCAACTACCTCATGCAGAGCGTGATACTGGGTCTGCTCCTGTCGGGTTGGGGGTTCGGCTTGGGCGCTGAATTCAACCGGACGGAACTCGCGCTGCTGGCGATTGGCATCGTTGCGGCACAGTGGGTGGCAAGTCGCTGGTGGATCAAGCGTTTCGGAAAGGGGCCGATGGAGGCGTGGTGGGCACGTTCGACTTACCGGGCAGGCACCGCCTCCAATTCGACCTTCAACCAGACACCACGCTGACTCGTCGCCGGGCGCGTCTGCGTGCGTAACGAGCCGTCCGTTGTTGTTGGGTTTGCTTCGCCGCGCGCGTCTGCGCCCCCGACCGCAATCCAGTCGCCCAACCGTCCCTGCACGCTCGGCGCTCCCTTCGTCCGGTCCGCCGCGTCGAACGGCTGCGCGTCCTGCGGCTCGATATCGATCCTGACCACGTTTCCGCGTAGGCGCGTGCGCATCGCGAATGAACGCACCGCGTCGTAGGTGACGACTCCGCGAACCTCATCGACGCCGCCCTTGCCGGCTTCGAAGCGACGAAAGCGCATTGGAACCGCGGCCTCAAAGTGGATCAACGCGGATTCACCTTCGCGCACGCGCAGCATCTGCTCACTCGACGCCGTGCGTACGACCGTGGAACCGTCGCGCGCATTCGAGGCGGATGCCGATCGGTTCTCGGTGATCGTCGCGCCGTTCGGCGTACGGACACCTGCACCGGGTTGTGACGCGGAGGGCCGCTCCGTGCGCACGGTGATGGTCAGCCAACGTGGCGACGGATCCGGTTGCGCCTTTGCCGGCCGACCCTGCGCGAGCGCGTCGCAGACAGCAAGCGCCGCCGCCGCAAGCAGCGCACGGCGGCGCGAGTTGCTCCTCACAGATCGAGTTCGACTTCGACGGCTGCGCCGGCGCGAACCTCGCGGCCCGCGCCGTCGACCACGATTGCATTGACGCCGAACATCACGCCGGCGTCGGTCGATCGGTAGGTGGCGAGAAGATCGGGAACAACCGTCGACCCGATGCCGGTCGACGGGTCAACACCCGGGACCGTGCAGCGTGCGCAGCGTTTGACGACACGCAAGATGAGGTCGCCGACGCGCAGCGTCTTGAGGTAGTCCTCCTCGTACGCGTCCAGACCTTCGAGGACCAGGTTCGGACGAAAGCGCGTCATCGTTACCGCGTCGTCGCCGCGCGCCCTCAGCCGTTCGTTCAGGTCATCCAGCGACGCCTGGTTCGCGACGAGCACTGCAAACGCATCCGCAAACTTGTACGGTGCGACGTGCGGGGCCGTGTAGCGCGTATTCGAAAGACGCCTCGCTTCGGGATCGAACCGCATCAGGCGCGCCGGTTTATCGAGATAACGCGATACCCACGCATCGGCGATATCGCCTTGTGTCACTGCGGCGACGCGATCGTTCCACACCTGCACCTCGAGCACGTCGCCTTCGGAGGCAAACGGCACCTCCAGCAGCAACATGCCGGGCGCCTTCAGGCGCAGATGTGTGCTCGTGAGTGTGGGGTCGATCAGAGCCATGCGCGGATGTTCGCGCTGCGACAGGAATCGGCCGTCGGCGTCGACGATGACCCATTCGCGGTCGCCGACGTCCGCCGCGCCGTCGGCGTCCAGGGCGAGGCCCGTTGCCTCGACGCGGGCGGTCCGTGGGCTGAAGCCCCGGCAACCCTTGATCGGATAAAAGCCAAGCTCGCGGATGCGCACGGTCATTTCTGCAAAAGTCCCTTCAGTGCATCGCGCGCCTTTTGTTCGACGTTGGCCCGCGCCTTGTCCCTTTCGGCCTGCAGCGGGGGCGCAATCTTCTCCGTCACCTTGGACTTGAGTGCGTCTTGCGCCGCGACGTTCCAGTCGATGTTCCAGGCCAGCCGGTCGAACGGACCCGAGAGCTTGACCGGCACCGTGACGCCGCGCAACTGTTCGACGGTCCGGCCGTCCTGCCCCTTGAGCGTGCCGACCACGGAGACCTTCGTGGTGTAGTCGAGGCTGCCCGCACCGACGTCGATCTTGCCCGCACCGCCGATGCGCAGCAGGGGCGACTTGACGTCGAGATCGTCGTTGACCGCGACGCCGTCCTTGATGGTGAACGTTGCATTCAACTCGGAGAAGTCGGTCTTCTCGGCGGCGTTCGCGCGCGTCGTGTCGTCCTTCGCGCCGGCCAGCAGGCTTTTCGCATCGCGCAGGCGAGCGGCCAGGTTGATCCCCTTGATCGCGCCGTCGCGCAGCTTGAGCGAGGCGGTGCCGCCAAGGCGCTTTTTCATCGCGCCGACCGTTGCACCCGCCGTCGTGACATCGAGCTTGACGTTGCCGCGGCCCTCGATCAGATCACGGTCGAGGAGATCCTTCATCAGCGGCTGGATCGCGACGTTGGCGAGCGTGGTATCGAGCTTGACCTGGTTGCCTTCCGCCGCGAGGTTGGCGGAGCCGGCGAGGGATCCGCCGTAAAGTTGCGCATTAAGCGGCGCAACGTCGAGACGACCGTTGGCCGCCTTCACGCCGACATCGATGTTGCCCGCTTTGACGCCACGCGCCTGCAACGCGCCCACCTTCAGGCTTCCGACCACATCGAGCCCGCGCAACGCAGAGAGATCCACCTTCGGATCCTCGCGCAGGTCCGCGCTGTCGTTACCAGGGGCTTGCGGCGGCGGCGGAAAGTAACGGTCGACGTTGAGCCGGTCCGCGCTGGCTTCGAACGTGATTTTCGGCGTCGCGAATCCGCGCACGACAAATTCGGCGGCCGCATTGGTTTCGTCGAACTTCGATGCGAATCCCGCGTCGGCCTTCTCGGCTTTGGCGTCCAACCCGAGGCGCAAGGTCAACGGCACCTTGACCGTCTTCTGCGGCAACGCCGGGTCCTCCATCGTGACCTCGCCGACGAAACGCGCCAGCGAAAGCGTCTGCGCTTCGAGGCTTGCCGTGAGCGGCCCGGCCAGCGCTACGTTGAACTTGCGCGTGCCCTGACGCGCATCGCCCTCGAGCGCGACCTTGCCGATCTCGAACTGGCGTGCGTTGCCGCTCACGCCTTCGAGCGTCAGGTGGACCTGGCCGGCAGCTGCAGTTGTCGCGGCGGGCGCGAGTTTTGCCGAGACGACGACGCGCTGGCCCGTCGCCGCCGACTCGGTCAGGTCGAGCTTCGGTGCCATGACGGATGCCTCGAAAACATCGGCGTTGGACTTGCCTTTGGCGGTAGCCTCGAGTCCACCGACCGACAGGCGCTTTGCCGTCGGATTGAACACCAACGCGGGGGCGAGCACGCGGCCGTCGTCGAGCGTGAGCGTGCCCCACGTCCCCTTTGCCTTGGCGTCCACCTTGGTCGCCTCGATGGCACCGCTTGCGCCGGCAAAGGCAACACGCTCCGCCAGAACTTTGAGCGCCATCGGCTGCTTGTTGATGGTCGCGCTGAGGGTGGCGTCGACCCCGGTTCCCGCGAAGAGCTTCTTGCCGAGATCAAGGTCGAGCGTGCTGGCAACGCGCATCTGACCGGCGGCTGACGGTTCACCGCTGACCTCGAACTGCGTCTCGAACTGCAGTGGCGTGCGCACGACCGGCGCTAGCCTTCCGGTCTTGAGAGCGAGCTTCGAAAGATGCACGGTGCGTTTCGTTTCGAGATCGTTGAACGTGAGATCGGCATTGGTGAGTTCGATGCCACCAACCTCGAAGTCGGGCGTCGCCGCGGCAAGCTTGTCCGGTTGCGCTGCACCGGTTTCGCGCTTGAGCAGATCATCGATGCTAGTGGTCCCGTCGCGCCGCCGTTCGACGGTTGCGGCCAAGCCGTCGATGCTGATGGTGCCGACTTCGATGCGACGCTTGAAGAGCGGCAGCAGGGCGACACTGACCTTCGCCCCTTTCAGGCTGGCCGATGCACGATCGCCGCCGCGATTGCTGAGCGTGGTTGGCGGCAGTGCGAGCGCGATACGCGGGAAGACTGACAACGACAGATCGCCGCTGAACGTCAGCGTTCGCTTGTAATGATCCTGGACGTACTGCTGGATCTCCGGCTTGTACTTGTTGGCATCGAAGAACACGGCCAGCGCGACAAGGCCGAGGACCACGACACCGAGCACGACGCCGAGCCCGATCAGGGTTTTCTTCAACATCGGAGACTCCACTGGCGAAGGATTCGCCGGAGCGATGAATGGCGACAAAGATTACCGGTCCGATTGTGCGCGGCCGGTCGCGTCGCCGGACTAACCCTGTCACGGGAGCGCGGCGGTGGAACGGGTGCTCGATGGAAACGTCGGCGTTGACGCGGCCGCCTCGCTGTCGAACCTGGTAGTGCCGCCTGTCAAGCCGCGCGCCGCTTGCTTCCCTGCATGAAAAACCGACGCCTTGTTGCATCCGCGGACGGCATGCTGTGAGCCATATCGAAGGTCGCGTTCCGCGACCGTCGACCTTGCTCAACGGAGACCGCCATGTCGCGCCTGTCGAAGTATCTCGGTACCTTGCTGGTCGGGTTGCTCGCAGGCGCCGCGCAAGCGGTCATCCTGCCGCCCGGTGCAACGGTCGGCCTGCCGGGCACGGCCGCGGCGGCGGACCCGGATCTTGCCGGCGTCGTTCTGGTGGACGATCTCGTGCCGTTTGCGTTCGCCGCCAACGGCGGAACGATCTCCGGCAACGTGCAAGTGCGCGTCGTGCGCTCCACGCTCGACAACACGCTGGACTTCTACTGGCGGATCTTCAACAACCCGCGCTCGAGCGGCGTTGTTGGTTCGTTCCGGATCGGCGATTTCTTCACGAACGTCTATGACGCCAACTGGCGCATCGACGGTCTGGGCGACGTCGCGCCGATTTCCGCGACACGATTTTCCGGCGCGTTCGACTCGTTCGTGAACTTCAACTTCGGCAACCTGCTTGCGCCGGGCCATCAGTCGCGCTTCATCCTGCTCGACACCAGCGCCACCGACTTTGCACGCAACGCGATCTACGACCTGACCAACCTGGGCCAGACGCAGATCAGCGGACTCTTCTCGATGTACGGGCCGGCTGCGCGCGTACCCGAGCCCGCCTCACTCGCTACGCTGGCGGTCGCCCTTGCGGCGCTCGCGTGGGTTGTTCGGCGCCGCTCGACCGTGGTCGGGGTGCGGTCCGTCAGACGTTGAACCGGAAGTGCATCACGTCGCCGTCGGCGACAACGTACTCCTTGCCTTCGAGGCGCATCTTGCCGGCTTCCTTGCTGCCGGCTTCGCCCTTGAACCGGATGTAGTCGTCGTAGGCGATCGTCTCGGCGCGGATGAAACCCTTTTCGAAGTCGGTGTGGATGACGCCGGCTGCCTGCGGCGCGGTCGCGCCCTTTTGAACGGTCCACGCGCGCGCTTCCTTCGGACCTGCGGTGAAGTAGGTCAGCAGCCCGAGTAACTCGTAGCCGGCGCGAATCACGCGGTTAAGCCCCGGTTCATGCATACCCATGTCGGCCAGGAACACCTCCTTGTCTTCGTCGGAAAGGTCTGCGATCTCCGCTTCGACTTTCGCGCATACCGCGACCACCGGCGCGCCTTCCTTGGCGGCGTATGCGCGCACCTGCTCGAGCAGCGGATTGCCCTCGAACCCGTGCTCCTCGACGTTGGCCACGTACATCGTCGGCTTCATCGTGAGCAGGAAAAGCGGCCGGAGCACCGCGAGCTCTTCCGGATAAAGATCGACCGAGCGCGCGGGGCGCGCTTCGTCAAGCGCCGGGAGCAGCTTTTCGAGTGCATCGACGAGCCGCCTTGCCTCCTTGTCACCGCCGCTTTTCGCCACCTTGGTGTACTTGGCGAGCTGCTTCTCCACCGTCTGCATGTCGGCGAGCGCAAGCTCGGTGTTGATCACTTCGATGTCGGAGATCGGATCGACCTTGCCCGCGACGTGAATGACGTTGGGGTCAACGAAGCAGCGCACGATGTGGGCGATCGCGTCGCACTCGCGAATGTTGGCGAGAAACTGGTTGCCGAGTCCTTCGCCCTTGCTGGCGCCGGCCACCAGGCCCGCGATATCGACGAACTCGACGGTTGCCGGGATCTTCTTCTCCGGCTTGACAATAGCGGCCAGTGCATCGAGGCGCGGATCCGGCACCTCGACGATGCCGACGTTCGGTTCAATCGTGCAGAACGGGTAGTTCTCCGCGGCGATGCCTGCCTTGGTGAGCGCGTTGAAGAGCGTCGACTTGCCGACGTTCGGCAGGCCGACGATGCCGCATTTCAGTGCCATTGAATCCCTCGAGCAATCCGCGCGCGCAAGAGGGCGCGGCGCAGGGGCGCGGATTATCGCCCGTTTGCGCGGTGGCTTCGCGCCACCTGGTCCCGGAGACCGTGCAGGAAATCCTGCAGCGGATCTTGCACGGTCAGTTCACGGATAGCGACGTGCACGGTCTTGCCACTTCCGCCGAGCACGCCGGAGTCCCGGTAGGCGCCGGCCTCGCGAATGCGGTCGAGCAGTTTGGTCTCGTTGAACCTGTACTGAGAGACCACGATTCTTCCGTCCGGACCGATCGGCATGCGGTCCAGTCCTCGCTTGCTCCGCGGATTGATTCGACGCACGCCGACCGATCTGAATCCGAGGCCCCTTAACACTCTGCGAACAGGCGACGGGTTCGACTGCTCGACCCGCCCGACGATCGTGACGTCCGTTCCTGGATCGGTGGGAGACCGCTGCACGCTCATTCGGAAGGCGACGAGACCGCACACCCCCAGGCACTTGACGAGGCCCGTGCGCCGATGCCTGGCGGCCATCAATCCTCCACCCATTTCGAATTCAGAGCGCGACCGTTTGAGCCCCTGCGCGCTGAAGTAGACCGTTCCGGCAATCCGACCATGCTTTCCTTCTCGGGCCACGAAGAAGGTGCGTGCTTCGACAAGCTTCGTGACCTCGGCCTTCCCGATCCGACGGACGCCCGGCGCCTTCCTCCTGCGATAGAAGCGCAGGATTTCGGCGACCGACGCGACGCTGTGCACCGTTTCGATCGAGTAGTCCCAAATGCGCGTCACACACGTCCGATGCGGTCGCTTTCCAGGCGCTCAGGATGCACGCCGCTGCGCCATGCGGCAACGTCCGTGCTGCGCGGACGCGACAGGCGCCGGCGCGACGCAGTGAATGCGTTTGCTCGCCGTCGATTGAACGCCGCTATTGGTGCCCCGAGCGGAGCTTGCGGCTGGCGGTCGTGAGGACCGCCCGATTGACCGGGTTGCGATCGAGAAAACTGTCGCGGCACTCGACCGGCACGTTGGCGACGGTCGCATCGATCCACGCAACAGCCAGGCGCAACGCGGCGAGCGCTTCGTCGTCCTGGCCGGCCGCCGCCAGTGCCTCGTATGCGCGCCAGAACACCTCTCCGCGATACGTGGTCCAGGTGATCGAACGCTCGGCGAACCGCAGCGTG
>Ga0326726_10004183_pt1 | contig 13194 bp, 8 predicted proteins | sample MHFenrmetagenome_2_FD_207603 | JGI IMG/M metagenome (GOLD analysis project Ga0326726, IMG submission 207603) | Lab enriched peat soil microbial communities from Michigan Hollow, Ithaca, NY, United States - MHF15MN | ecosystem: Environmental > Terrestrial > Soil > Wetlands > Peat | place: USA... | reverse complement strand
AAAATAGTTAATGACACAATGAAACCGGATGGAACACCCAGAAAGCTGCTGGATGTTTCGAGAATAAATTCTCTCGGCTGGAAATACAAAACCGAGTTGAGAGACGGAATAATTCAAACTTATGATTTCTTTATGAAAAAATATTTGTAGGTGGATGAATGAAAAAAGCTTTGATTACAGGAATAACTGGTCAAGATGGAAGTTATTTAACAGAAATACTTTTAGAAAAAGGATATGAAGTTCATGGAATTATAAGACGAAGCAGTTCTTTCAACACTGGAAGAATAGACCATCTTTATAATGATCCTGAAATTCTAAATAAAAAAATGTTTCTTCATTACGGTGATCTGGTTGACACAAGTAATTTAAATCGACTACTTGAAAAAATTGAGCCGGATGAAATTTACAACCTCGCAGCTCAGAGCCACGTTAAGGTTTCATTCCAGGTTCCGGACTACACTGCGCAGGTTGATGCACTTGGCACTCTTAGATTTTTGGATGCGATACGCGAAGTCGGTTTAAAAAGAGTCAAGTTTTATCAAGCTTCTACAAGTGAACTTTATGGCAAAGTGCAGGAAGTTCCTCAGAGTGAAAAAACAGCTTTCTATCCACGCTCACCATACGGAGTGGCAAAACTTTACGGCTACTGGATAATTGTTAACTATCGGGAAGCTTATAGCATCTTTGCTTCTAATGGAATCCTATTTAATCACGAATCACCGAGAAGAGGAGAGACATTCGTAAGCAGAAAAATAACCCGTGCTGCTTCACGAATAGTTGCAGGATTACAAAATGAATTAACTCTTGGCAATCTTAACGCGAAAAGAGACTGGGGTTTTGCACCTGAATATTGTGAGGGAATGTGGAGAATTCTCCAGCACAAAGAAGCAGATGATTTTGTACTTGCAACCGGAGAAACTAAAACCGTGCGCGAGTTTGCTGAGCTTACTTTTAAAAATTTAGGAATTGAACTAGAGTGGAAAGGAAAAGGAGAAAATGAAAAAGGAATTATTAAATCAATCAATCTGGAAAAAGCAAAGAAGCTTATTAAGTATTCTTCCAATAAGAAATCTTACTTAAAGGATTTTACAACGAAGCTTCAAAAAGGTAATATCCTGATTGCTATTGATCCAAATTATTATCGTCCTACAGAAGTTGACCTTCTGATTGGAGATCCTTCCAAAGCAAAAAAAGTTCTTGGCTGGAAGGCAAAAACAAAATTTGAAGACCTTGTTAGTCTGATGATTAAATCTGATATGGACAAAGTTTTACGAAGAGGTTTTTAAAACACACTTGATAACCAATTAACTTTTTTACTTCTACAATAACCGTTAAATTTGTTCTGCTTTTATCAATTTTAACGGAAATGATTAATGAAATTTGCCTTCACTATTATACTTACAATTTTGTTTTTAGCTGTAACTAATTACTCACAAACAGCAAAAACTCAACGATACAATCCATTTTCCGGAACAATAGTTTTATCTGTTGAAGGTGGTACTACCCTGGCAAACACAGATTATACTGATTTGGGTGTTGATTATCTCGGCAGGCTTTCTATAGAATATTTTTTTCCTGCCTGGACAAAAAGTGGTTTTGGTTTAAAAGCATTCGGCAATGCTGGTTTTCTTAAGGGAAGTGATTCAAATCTTGATCCACAGGAATTCAGAACTAACATCTCATCCATCGGTGCGGGAGTAATTTTTGATTTAAGCATTAATGATGTTGCATTTCCGTATTTGTTTGCCGGAATCGCTTCGCTGACTTTTAATCCAAAGGGAGAGGGTGGAGTAAAATTGCCAAACAATGAAGCAGGAAATTATAACACTACAGAAACAAATTATTTAGGAGAACTCGGTGTTCGATTTCCAGTAACTGACAATCTTTCACTTAATTTGAGTGGTGGAGTTCAGATATCGCCAAACGATTGGCTGGATGACAAAGCATTAGGTGTAGGCAACGATATGTTTTTTACCGTGATGGGAGGAATATCTTATTCATTCTTAACTGAGTTTGATACTGATGGTGATGGAGTCGTTGATTCCAAGGATATGTGTCCAGACACTCCAAAGGGAGCAAAAGTTGATGAGTTCGGCTGCCCGATTGATACAGATAAAGATGGCATACCGGATTATTTGGATGAATGTCCTGGAACTCCTTCTGGTGCGCCTGTCGATAAAAAAGGATGTCCGCTCGATTCAGATGGTGATGGTGTTCCGGATTACACCGATCTTTGTGCTAATACTCCGAAAGGAATTGAAGTTGATGATTACGGCTGTCCGTTTGATTTGGATGGTGATGGTGTTCCGGATTATCTCGATAAATGTCCAAATACTCCGCACGATGTAGAAGTAGATAAGAATGGTTGTCCTTTAGATGAAGACCTTGATGGTGTTCCAGATTATTTAGACCAATGTCCCGGTACATTACCTGGTGTGCAGGTTGATGATAAAGGATGTGAAAAAGTAATTGCACCTCCTCCGCCTCCGGTTCCGGAACAAAATCTTGAGCAGCTCGTCTTGAGTTCAGAAACAAGTTTTGAATTTAACAGCGCAAAGTTAAAATCATCCGCATATGCAGAGCTTGATAAGTTTCTTGACCAGATGAAAAAATTTCCAACTTCCCGCTGGAAAATAGAAGGATATACAGATAACGTGGGTTCGGAGGAAGGAAATGTTAAGATGTCGCAGATGCGTGCTGAATCTGTTCTTAACTACTTTGTGTCCAGAGGAATTCCAAAAGGAAGATTTGAAATTGCCGGTATGGGAAGCCGCGATCCCGTTGCCGATAATAAAACTCCTGAAGGCAGAGCTAAAAATAGAAGAGTTGAAATTAAAAGAGCTGACAAACACTAAAACTTTCGCTTTGGGTTTATAAACCTAAGGCATAAATAAAATATGAGGAGGAATTATGTTCGATCCCAAATATAAATTTACTTGTGTTGATCGTTTCTTAAAGTACGTCAAATATGATACTCAATCCGACGAAGAATCAACCAGTTTTCCAAGTACAGTAAAACAAAAAAAGCTTTCTGCCGATCTTGCTAAAGAATTAAAGCAGATGGGTTTGAAAGATGCAGCGATGGATAAATGGGGATATGTTATAGCTACACTTCCAGCCAGTACAAAAAGGAAAGTTCCAACGATTGCATTCATAGCACACGTTGATACTTCTCCGGCCGTAACGGGTAAGAATGTGAAACCGATAATTCATAAAAAATATAAGGGTGGTGATATAAAGCTGCCTAAAGAAAAAAGAGTTATAAAAGTTGACGAAAATCCTGATCTGAAGAAGATGAATGGTTTTGATATCATTACTACTGATGGATCAACTTTACTTGGGGCAGATAACAAAGCTGGCGTAGCAGAAATTATGGATGCCGTAAATTACTTGCTTGTTCATCCTGAAGTGAAGCACGGAACAATTAAAATTTGTTTTACTCCAGACGAAGAAGTTGGAAGAGGAACCGAAAAAATAGATTTGAAAAAGCTAGGTGCCAAATATGCTTATACGGTTGATGGTTCCAGCCGTGGAGAGGTTGAGTCAGAAACCTTCAGCGCTGATATGGTTGTGCTGAAGTTTATCGGGAAAAATATTCATCCCGGTTACGCAAAAAACAAGATGATAAATTCAGTCAAGATAGCTTCTGCGTTTATGGAAAGCCTTCCTAAGAAAAAGCTTTCACCTGAAACGACTGAGAAGAGACAAGGGTATGTGCATTGCACAAATATTAATGGATTGGAAGAGGTTACAACTTTAAAATTTATTATCCGGGATTTTGAAACTCCTAAGCTGAAAGAGTATGAAAAGATTCTTGAAGAGCTTGCGAAGAAGGCAGTTGAAAAGTTTCCCGGTTCCAAATATGAATTTAAGGTAATCAACCAGTACAGAAATATGCGTGAAGTACTGGATAAACATCCGCAAGTTACAAAGTATGCTGTTCAGGCAATGAGAAATCTGGGAAACAAACCAATTCTCAGTCCTATTCGTGGTGGGACAGACGGTTCAAGATTATCTTTTATGGGATTACCAACCCCAAACATCTTTGCAGGCGAGCACAGCTTCCACTCTCAGCTGGAATGGGTTGCAATCCAGGATATGGAAATGGCAGTAAAAGTTATTGTTGAGTTAGCACAAATTTGGGAGAAGAGAAGTTAAATTAATGGTACGCAGATGACACAGATAATACTGATCAGCGCAGATCTGCAAAATCAGCGTAATTTGTGTGCTATTTCTTAAAATGAAAAAATTATTTCGAAAACCAGAACTAATGGCTCCTGCTGGTGACTGGACAATGCTACGCACCGCAGTTAAGTCAGGTGCAGATGCAGTTTATTTTGGAGTCGATAAGCTGAATATGCGTGCTAAGGCGAAGAACTTTTCGACCGAAGAACTTCCCGAGATTTCAAAATTCTGTCATTCAAAAAAAGTTAAGACTTACCTTACTCTTAATACAATTGTATTTGAAGATGAAATTGCTGAAGCAGAGCAAATTATTGTTGCTGCAAAGCGTGCAAAGATTGACAGAATTATCTGCTGGGATTTGGCGGTTGCAAATCTTTGCAATAAACACAAGATTCCTTTTTGCATTTCAACTCAGGGTTCTGTTTCAAACTCATTAGCCGCATCTGTTTATAAGAAACTTGGTGCAGTTAGAATTGTTCTTGCACGAGAATGTTCTCTCGAAGAAATTAAAAAGATTAGTGCAAGTACCGATCTTGAAATTGAAGCATTCGTTCATGGTGCAATGTGTATTGCTGTCAGCGGAAGATGTTTTATGAGTCATCATCTGTTCGGACAGAGTGCAAATAGAGGTGAATGTGTTCAACCTTGCAGAAGAGAGTACGAGATTTATGACACAGCAACGAAGAAATCATTATTACTTGGTGATGATTATCTACTTTCACCAAAAGATCTGTGCACAATCGAATTTATTGATCAGTTAATTGAAGCAGGAATTAATTCTTTCAAAATTGAAGGAAGAAAAAGAGCACCTGAATATGTAGCAAAAACTGTGTCGGTTTATCGGAAAGCAATTGATCTTTATTTTCAGAAAAAACTAACAAAAGAAAAGAAAAAAGAATTTCTTTCGGAGTTGGAAAAAGTTTACAACCGTGGTTTCTCAACAGGCTTTTATTTCGGGGTACCTTCTTCTGAAGATTATGCGGAAATCGAAGGAAGCAAAGCAACTACACGGAAAGATTATGTTGGCAAAGTTCTCAACTACTTTAAGAAACCGAAAGTTGCACAAGTTCTTCTGGAATCCGGAAAAATAAAATTAAATGATCAACTACTTATTACCGGAGAAACTACCGGTCTTATAGAAATGAATTTATCAGAATTATTCCTTAACGAAAAATCAGTTAATGTAGCAAAAAAAGGTGATGAAGTCACATTTGTTATTCCAGAGTTAGTCCGAAGGAATGATAAGGTATATTTAGTCGAGCAAGCGTTGTAAAATATTAGATGTACGTTTATTTCCAGCCAATACACATCAACTAAATACTTTGAACAGCCTCATCAAATCAGTATTTTTTGACCTCAAATTTTTCGTTTTAGAAAGACATTTAACATATGAAATTAAGTAAATATTTCGTTCCTACTCTTAAAGAAGTTCCTGCAGACGCAACAGTTACAAGTCATATTTTAATGCTTCGTTCAGGTATGATAAGGATGGTTTCAGCCGGAATATATTCTTTCCTTCCTTTAGGATACAGAGTGTTAAGAAAAGTATCACAGATAATCCGTGAAGAGATGGATGCAATCGGCGGACAGGAGTTTCATCTCCCTGCGCTGAGTCCAAAAGAAATCTGGGATGAGACTGGAAGGGTGGAAGCCTTTGGTGATATTCTTTTTCACATTAAAAACAGAGAATATGTTCTTGCACCAACTCATGAAGAAATCATAACTTTTCACGCAAGAAATGTTGTTAAGTCTTACAAAGATATGCCACAGATTTGGTATCAAATACAAACCAAATTCAGGAATGAACCGAGGCCGAGAAGCGGAGTCATTCGCGGCAGACAGTTCTTAATGAAAGATGCATATACACTCGACGTATCTTATGAGGCGTTGGATGTTGCATACGGATTGCATGATAAAGCTTACAGAAAAATATTTGACAGATGCGGCTTGGATTATTTTGTTGTTGGTGCTTCAAGCGGTGCAATGGGTGGAACGGGTTCCGAGGAGTTTATGGTTAAATCTGATGCAGGGGAAGATACAGTCGCACACTGTTCTTCCTGCGGCTATTCTGCCAACGTTGAAGTTGCGGCTTCAAAAGTTTCTGTGATCGAACGAGAAAAAAGCAGCAAAGCAGTTTACGAAATACATACACCTAATGTAAAAACAATTGATGAGCTTTGTGAATTTTTAAAAATTGATGAATCTGTCTGTGCTAAATCCAGGGTTTATATAAATGATGGTAAAGCTATTTTGATACTAATGCACGGTAATGATGAAGTTAACGAATCGAAGTTGACTAAATTGATTGGTGGAAATGTTCGTCCCTGTCATCCGGAAGAGCTATCGGAGATTACCGGCGCCGATGCTGGTTCGATTGGTCCTATTGATTTTAAAGGAAGAATTATTGCCGACTTAAAACTAAAAGACAGAAACAATCTTTTCAGTGGTGCAAATAAGAATGATTATCATATTGGTGGAATAGATTTTAAACGTGACGTACCGTCTATTGAGCATGCTGATTTGAGAATTGTAAAATCAGGAGAAGGTTGCCCCAACTGTGATAATAGTTTAGAAGTTTTCACTGCGATTGAGTTGGGCCACATTTTTAAGCTTGGAACAAAATATTCTGAAGCACTAAAAGCTCTTTACCTTGATGAAAAAGGTGAAGAACATCCGATTGTTATGGGCAGCTATGGTATTGGTGTCGAAAGAATAATAGCATGTTACATTGAACAGAATCACAATGAAAAGGGAATAATCTGGAATAAAGCACTTGCTCCGTTCGATATTCATCTGATTGCTCTTAATATGAAAAATGAAACCGTGGCTTCTTCAGCCGAAAGGATGTACAATGAATTGAAGAACTCTGGCTACGAAGTTTTATTTGATGACCGCTATGCTGCGGTAGGATTTAAATTTAATGATGCAGATCTTTTAGGTATGCCGGTTCAGATTGTAATTGGAGAGAAGAAATTAAAAGACAATAAGTGCGAACTAAAGATCAGAAAAACAGGGGAAAGGTTTGATATCGAATTGAATAATCTAATGAGTAAGGTTAAAGAATTAGTATAATAAATCCAGATTGAAAAAACCTTCATATAACAAACTGTTTAAATATTAACGGGACCCCAGCCATCATAGATTCATCTTTGCTAAATCTCTTTTAATCTGCCTATCATTTCAGTAAAATTTATCACATAAAATTGAATTATCATCGTTTTTCGAACAAATTTACGGTATTAAAATTGCCACAAAAGTATGAATTATTAGCGGTTGCCCAAATGGAAAGGGCATACTGGATTAGTAAAAGCGTTTTTCTTTTAACAACTATACCGCACTTAAATATGGAAGATTTACTGCAAGATGAAATTGTTAAACTAGAGGGGGAGCTGGCAAAACTAAGATCGGCTGTAGAGTATATCGAAACTGCAAAGATATCGATTGAAGCGGCTTCCAAGATCATAAATACAATTATAAAGCTGAAAGAAGAATTCGACCGGCTTTCTGAAAAAGCTTATCTCCTGATTGAAAAAGTTGATAATGTAAATTTTCCCGCAAGATTCGATAAAATTGATTCCGGAATATCTACCCTGCATAATGAGCTCGAGGTTTTACATCCTAGAATTGAAGCGAGTTATAAAACGGTTATTCTCGAAACTAAGGCTTTATCTAAGAATATATCATCTGAAATGGGAGACAGCAGAAACAAAATTCTTAACAGATTAGAAAAACAAACTAAAGATATCAAGCTAATATATTTTAGTATAATAGGTGCTTCTGTCTTTGCATTGATTATCGGAGTTTTATTTTATTTAAAAGTGATTTAAATAAATTCTCATCCATACCAAATAGAGATTAAAAAAAGACGCATCAACGATGCGTCTCGTAAAAATTATGCATTATTCTGTATCCGGTTTTCCTCTTAAGGAATCCCAGATCATATAAGCACAAAGCAGAGCAAACATTACCAGTCCAATTAATTCTGCGGAATGAGATTCAGCCCATTCCGGATCAACCCAGTTAAATCCCTGCCATCTTAATATTGCACTGATAACACCCATCAATGCACCGCCGGCAATAAAACCGGATGCGATTAATGTTCCTCTTTCTCTTCTTGCTGTGTTTATTTTTTCATCTTTGTTACGTGTGGAAACGAAATGTGCTATTAATCCTCCGACTAAAAGAGGCGTATTCAGTTCAAGCGGAATATACATTCCAAGAGCAAAAGCCAAAGCAGGAACTCTTATCATAGTCAATACCAGAGCAAGAATAGCTCCTACTATATAAAGTGTCCATGGTGCAGGCTGCTGATCCATTAGTGGTTGAATTACTGCTGCCATGGCATTTGCTTGGGGCGCGACAAGTGAACCCTCACCAACAAAACCATAAGTTTCATTTAATATCAATATTACAAATCCAACGGTAACTGCCGAAACAAGTACACCAAGAAACTTCCATTGCTCTTGTTTGAGCGGCGTTGTACCGAGCCAGTAACCGATTTTCAAATCGGTGATAAATCCGCCGGCCATTGAAAGCGCCGTGCAAACAACACCCCCAATTATTAGTGCAGCCACCATTCCGTATTCACCTTTCAATCCGACAGAAGTAAGAATGATTGATGAAAGAATTAAAGTCATCAAAGTCATTCCACTTACTGGGTTTGTTCCAACAATTGCAATTGCATTGGCTGCGACTGTGGTAAAAAGAAAAGATATGATCAGCACAATCAATAACCCTGCTAAAGCCCAGCCTATGTTATTTACAACACCGAATGCAAAGAAAACGAAAAGCAGAATGGAAGTAGCAACGAGACCAATAATAATGATCTTCATTGAAAGATCGCGCTGGGTTCTAAGCCTGGCGTTTGCAATATCTTTATGTTCAAAAATTTCTTTAAAACCAAGTGTGATAGCATCACGAATAATTTTTGATGAACGGATTATACCAATAATCCCTGCCATTGCAATTCCACCAATACCAACGTGCCTTACATACTGTCTGAAAATTTCCTCTGCACTCATCACAGAGATCAGCTTTGTTGCACCCGTTCCAAAGGTTTCAGTTAATCCGCCGCCAATGTATGAGATGACAGGAACTAATAAATACCATGAAACAAAAGATCCTGCTGCAATTATAGCAGCGTATTTAAGCCCGACTATGTAACCGAGTCCCATAACTGCGGCACCGACATTCAATCTGAAAACAAGCTTGAATTTTTCTGCAAGCGTTTCTCCAAATCCGACTACCCTTGTTGTAAATACTTCACTCCACCATCCGAAAGTTGCGATTATGAAATCATAAATACCCCCGATCAATCCGCTTACTACTAATACTAAAGCCTGCTTTCCGCCTTTCTCTCCGGCAACAAGAATTTCTGTTGTAGCTGTTGCTTCAGGAAATGGAAACTTACCATGCATTTCTGCGACGAAGTATTTTCTGAACGGAATCAGGAATAAAATTCCAAGAATCCCGCCGAATGCAGAAGCAAGAAATATCTGGTAAAAGTGAGCTTCGAGATTTAGAATGTATAATGCAGGGATTGTAAAGATTGCTCCTGCTACTATTAATCCAGAGTTTTGTCCGATTGATTGAATAATCACATTCTGACCGAGCGAGCCTTTTATGTTTAGTAAAGTGGAAACTCCGACCGCAATAATTGCAATTGGAATAGCTGCTTCAAATACTTGCCCTATCTTCAAGCCAAGATAAGCAGCAGCAGCAGAGAACAAGACAGCCATTAACAGACCCATGATAACGGAGTATGGTGTTATCTCTGCAGGAGTTCTATCTGCCGGCATTATTGGTTTGTATTCTTCGCCGGGCTTTAGCTCAGTGTAAGCATTTTCCGGCAGCCCTTTTATTGCTCCTGATGTTTGTTCACTCATAACAGGTTCCTTTTAGAATTTGAATTTAAGTGGTAGTTCATATTCTGTTTTTTTAGTTGAAGAAGATTCAAAAGTGATTTTACCAACTGGCTGTGAATTAATCGGGAAATATTCATTCGGTGCTTCAAAATTAATTTCTAATTGTTTTGGCAATGATGGGTATAAAGTTACATTTGATCTTCTATCACTAACAACATCAAAATTGTATTCAGATTTAAATGTAGTAAATTCAGTTAATTTGATACTGGCAGAGCTTGTCTCCTGTGCAAAGCCCGGAACAATCTCAAAAACATATTCTGAGCTGTCAGCGTTTGATGTGTTATTTATACTCACATTTCCTGTTCTAAAACTTAATGCGTCTTCGCTCACATCCATGCCCTCGGAATCATAAATAATGAATGCAAGATCAGTAAGCTTGTTATAATCTTCTTTGCTCAGCTCGAGCTTGATTTCCTTTGATTTCTCACCTTTCTTTAAAACAAACGGCATCCTGAATTTTTCACTTCCCTGGATTGTTATATTATGTTCGACTTCGTAACCCTCAAATATTCCTAAGATGTTATAATTTTCAGCCTGGTCAAAAAGGTTAACCACTTCAATATTTTTGTTTGCCGCATCCACAATTTTAGTATCAAGACGATTGATTCCCTGGAATTGAATTGTAAGATCATAAGTCGATGTGTCTTTTGCAAGAAAATATCCCTCAACATCAACTTCATAAACCCCCGGCGTAAGATTAAAATAATTTTTCTCCACTTCAGTTTGGCCGTCAAGTGTATGAAGTACAGGCGAAACATCTAAGCCTACACCGTCGGGATCGAATAAATGAAATCGTACTCTGGCGTATTTATCTTTAACCGATGAAAGTTTAATTTTCATTCCTGTCTGTCCGGCTGGCAATTCAATATAGTAATGATCAATCAGACCCTGCTCAACTTTTTTGGAAGTCAGGTTCAAGGTGTAATTATTTTCTGAGGAAAAAGTATAAGGGATCACCACCGTTGCCAGCATTTCAAACTCAGGAAACCGAGACTTATCATCCCGGTATGCAGTGATTCTTGCCGTATTAATACCGGGCTTCTGCATCTTTTTCTTATCGAACTTTACATTAATATAGGTTGACTGGTCGTTTCTTATGTAAGTCTTTTTCTGAATGGGAATCAACCAATCACTGTCGCTTTCAAGAAGGTATGCTCTATAAAACCTATCCGTTTTCTGAAAGTTTCCTCTTTTTACAGAATAAGTGAATGTGTTTTCATCTTTAACAAACGAACCATTCCTCAGGTAGAGGTTTGGTCCTTTTTCAAAAGGAAAATTAGGTACGGTTGATGATACTGAGTACGTTTCGAATTTATTTATCTCCCCATCATCGATATATTTTTTAAGCAATTTGTATGCATTGATTGCATTTATGTAACCGTGTCCCTGATCAAGCTGGTTGTATCCATCCATATGAGTTGCACTTTCACGAATGGCTTTATATAAAAGCTGGGATGGAATTTTTACTCCGGGATATTCTTTAGTTGCAGCACTTAAAATTAGTGACATAACACCGGCAGAGTAAGGGGCAGCCATACTTGTTCCCCAGAACCTGTCCCATTTCGTCCAGTTCGGTACAGTTGACGTGCAGGCACCAGGGGAACATACGTCTGGTTTGCTAACTTCACCACCGCGTGATGAAAAATAAAGAATTATATCTCTGTTTAAAGTTGCCCCGTATAGATCTCTTCCAACTTCCTGAGTTAATACAGCACCTGATGCTACTACTGCATATGAAGCTGAAGGTAAACCTATCGAAGAAATTCCAGGTCCTTCATTTCCAGCACCAAGGCTTATGTATAAATAAGGATTTTCTTTAGTAAGATTTTCGAGGAAAACTTCCATATCTGCCTGATCTTCTAATTCTGAGCCGATACCAAAGCTCATATTAAGTATGCATGGTACTTTTACTTCTTTGGAAATTTTATCAGCATAAATATATGCCTTTTTCATACTTTCAGTAACTGTTGCTCCTCCTGAATAAAGATTGTTTCCAAGTTTTAAGCTCATCATCTTTGCACCGGGCGCAATTCCATTAAGATCAATTCCTCCAATTCTGCACCCACCTGCAATTCCTGCAACGTGAGTTCCGTGAGAACCATCATCAAAATGAAATGAAACTATTTTTTCGTCGGGAAGAACATTTAAACCCATAGTTAAAGGAGGAAGACCGGTTGTATCTTTAAATGTAAAAGCATCGAGTTTTTCCCTGTAATTTCTTAACGGTTTGTCATCGGAAATATCTCCGTTATCATTTAAGTCAAGATAAACGACCCAGAAAGATTCACTACCTTCACTGGTTTCGAAAGCAATCATTTCATAAACATCGTCAGTTTTTCCATTACCGTTAAGATCGCCGGCACCGGAGCGGGAGTTTTTAAAACGTGCTTCATCAAAACCACCGATAAAATATTTATTATCTGAAGGTGAAAATTGTAATGGAGAAGAAGCAATAACGGAATATTTATCATTTTCATCTTTAAAAATTGTTTTCCCATCTTCCTTATTAACATCTGCTTCATATAGCTGAACATCTCCCTGGTGGGTGAAATCCTGAACATCTATAAATTTTACTTCGCCTGTTGACGTTTGAGTCAGTCCCTCTATTCCGATATCTACACCGGTGTCAAGAATAAGAATTATCGTTTCTCTGCCATCATAGTCAGGGTAAGAGTTATGGAACTCTTTAACGCCCGTATCGTCTATTGATAAAAATGTCTGCGTATCTTGCTGTGCATAAGCTGAGAAAATTGCAAACATAGCAATTAAGATTATCGTACTGGTTTTCATTTTAAGACCTGTAAAATATTATTGTAGAATATTGATAAAAAATGATAATTGGCTTAAGAATATTTAATGGAGTGTATGGAATGAATTGTGTAAAAATCATAAATCAAATTTAATAAAGTTAGGAGAATTTATCTTCAGAAAAATCATCCTTATTTTTCAGGTCAAATAGTTAATTTTAGCATATATGAAAAAAACTCTATTCATAGTCTCGACCCCAATTGGTAATTATGAGGATATTACTCTGCGGGCACTGAATGTACTGAGAGAGGTTGATTTTGTTATTTGCGAAGAATTT
>Ga0326726_10004182_pt1 | contig 13195 bp, 14 predicted proteins | sample MHFenrmetagenome_2_FD_207603 | JGI IMG/M metagenome (GOLD analysis project Ga0326726, IMG submission 207603) | Lab enriched peat soil microbial communities from Michigan Hollow, Ithaca, NY, United States - MHF15MN | ecosystem: Environmental > Terrestrial > Soil > Wetlands > Peat | place: USA... | reverse complement strand
CTTGACAGGGGGGCGATTTTGGGTATGTTATCTGCCTGTTTGGAAAGCCGGCGTAACTCAGTTGGTAGAGTAGCTGATTTGTAATCAGCCTGTCGGGGGTTCAATTCCTCTCGCCGGCTCCAGAAGTTTTGACAGGGGGGCGTCGCACGGATTCGTGCGGCGCCACTCTCGTTTCGGGCCATGGCTCGGAATCGGTTGTCAACAGCGCCGAAACTTTCGTATAATCGAACCCCACTTCCGCCACGGGCGGACAAGATCGGAGAGGTGCCCGAGCGGCCAAAGGGAGCAGACTGTAAATCTGCCGGCAGACGCCTTCGGAGGTTCGAATCCTCCCCTCTCCATTTTCTCCTAAGAGTCGCATAACCCGTATCGCGTTTGTATTCTTCTTGTAAGATGGACGCGATGATCACCGACCAGCCTGATTTCTCAGTTCCCAGTCAGCGTTTCGCGACGGTTCCGCGCTTGGAGCTTCAGCGGGAGTTTCCCACGGCGCATCGCGACCGCGATCCCATCGAATTCTATCCGGTGCTCCCTGAGCCGTTCGTCGCCGACGTGCTTGAGATTGGTCCCGGCAGGGGGGACTTTCTGCTGGCGCAGGCCGAGCGGTTCCCTGAGCAGCAATTCGTCGCCGTCGAACTCGGCAAGAAGCGGCATCTCAAGCTCATCCGTCGGATCGAGAAACGCCAACTGCGAAACGTGGCGTTGATCTGCGGGGATGCGCGATTGGTGCTCCCGCGATTTGTGCCCAGCGCCTCGGTGGGATCGATCGTGGTCCTATTTCCTGATCCGTGGCCCAAACGCCGGCACGCTTTCCATCGTCTTCTGCAACCGCCGTTCCTCGTGGAGTTGGCGCGCTGCCTGAAGGCGGGTGGGCACCTGTTTCTGCGCAGCGATGTCGAGGAGTACGTGGTGTGGGTCAAGGGGCACGCGGAGAAGATGATGGGGTTTCGCGTCATCGATGATTGCTGGCCGTACGGGCCGGTGCGCGGCGAGGCAGGCAAGACGCTTTCGCTATTTGCGGATCGCCAGACGGGGTTGGGGTATCAGATTCATGGGTTGTGCTTGGAGAGAACGGTATAGGACATGGCTCGGTCTAACCTCGCCCTCCATGGGCAGTGTATGCAAATTGCGGACCAGGGGCTTTCAGCCCCTTGACGCGAGCGCCGCGAGCGAGTTGGAATTGGAGCGGTCGGAATGAAGAGCAGGGTCGGCGGTAGCCCGCCAAAGGCGGGTAAACCTCGCCCTCCCGGAACGGCTCTTGGAATTGGTGAATCAATGAAGCGCGGAGTCTTACTCGTCAATCTCGGCTCGCCGGCTTCGCCGTCGGTGGCGGATGTCCGACGGTACCTCAATCAATTCCTGATGGATCCACGGGTGATCGATTCGCCGTGGATCATACGGCGGCTGGTGGTCTCGTTGTTCATTTTGCCGTCGCGACCCAAACGCAGCGCCGAGGCCTACCACTCGATTTGGTGGCCTGAGGGATCGCCGCTGGTCGTGATCAGCCAGCGAGTGCAGAATCTGGTGCGCCAAGCGATCGACATGCCGGTTGCGCTGGGGATGAGCTACGGCAAACCATCGATCGAGTCGGCGGTGCAGGAGTTGATCGATGCCGGAATCGAAGAGGTCTTTCTGATTCCGCTGTTTCCGCATTATGCGATGTCGACGTACGAAACGGTTGTGGTGGCGGTAGAGGAGGCAATCGCCAAGTTGAAACCCTCTCTTAAACTCACATCTCAGCCGCCCTTCTATAACTCGCCGGACTACATCGAAGCCTCGGTTGCCGGTGTGGCGCCGCATCTGGCCGGTGGCTACGATCATCTCCTGTTCAGTTATCACGGCCTGCCGGAGCGGCATCTGCGCAAATCCGATCCGACCGGTTCGCACTGCCTGGCGAAACCGGATTGCTGCCAGGTCTCTTCGCCGGCGCACAGGACATGTTACCGCCATCAGGTGTTCGCCACGACCGCCGCGTTTGTGGCCAAAGCTGGAGTTCCCTCGGACAAGTACTCGGTCTCCTTTCAATCACGTCTGGGCCGTGATCCCTGGCTGCGCCCCCAGACCGACGAGACCATTCATCGTCTGGCGCGCTCCGGCGTCAAGCGACTGGCGGTGATGTGCCCGAGCTTCGTTTCGGATTGCCTGGAGACTCTCGAAGAAATCGGGATTCAGGGGAAGGAGACGTTCCGGCAGGCGGGTGGGGATCAATTCACGCTGATACCCTGTTTAAATGAGCAACCGCGATGGATCGAGACCTTGGCGCGTTGGTGCCGGGGCGCATCATAGGCGAAACCGTTTCGGAGAATGAACTTGACATTGCCGGGCAACAGGATTGGTTGGCGCGCATGAAGTTGGACTTTACCACATGGCCGGATGGTGAAAGCAGACGGGAGTTTTCGGCCTCTGCAAACGACTTGCATTTGCAGACGGACACGTGCACCTTTGACAGTCCGGTGGCGATTTTGGCGACGGTCCAGAAGGCCGAAAGCCAGGTGATCGTGGCCGGGTCGGCGAAAACCACCGCCCAGGCGACCTGTGTGCGGTGCTTAGACCAGTTCCCGGTGCCGGTGGATGAGGGGTTCCGGGCTCTCGTTCGTATCGTTCCGCCCTCCGAGGCGATGAGCGACACGGACGACGACGAGTTCTTTCTGCTCTCGGAACTCGAACCCGTCTGGGACTTGGCGGAAGTGGTCCGCCAGGTGATTCTCCTGGGCGTGCCGGAGAATCCGTTGTGTCGTGAGGATTGCGCGGGGCTATGCCCCCGGTGCGGACGCAACCTGAACCGCGAGAAGTGCGTCTGCCGTCAAGAAGCGAATGATAGCCCGTTCGCAACTCTGGCGGAGATGCTCGAAGAGTCGAAGAAGCGGCGCCGCTAGAGGCACCGGAAGCCAAGTGAACCCTGTATAAGTGATAGGAGCGTTCGAGACTTATGCCACTGCCCAAAAGACGTCATTCCCACACGCGCGGCGCCAAGCGGCGCACGCACTGGGTCTTGAAGACACCCGAGCTGTCCGCATGCCCGCAGTGTTCCACGCTGAGGCGGCCGCATCACATCTGCCCGCAGTGTGGATTCTATGACGGGCGGGAAGTCATGCCGCCGAAGTCCTCGTAAGGCATCGGGGTGCGCATCCGATTGCGCCCCACGGGTCAACGCGAAGCCTACTCTCAAGGACGATATCAACCGTGCCGGTTCGCACCATTTTCGTCGACGCCATGGGCGGGGATCTTGGCCCATCGGTGTGCGTCGAAGGCGCCATTGGTGCGGTGCATGAGGCGACCGAGCCCATGCGGGTTGCCCTCGTCGGAGTCCACGACGAGTTGGAGCAAACACTCACTCAGTATTACCACCGCCACAAACTAGAGCGTCACGAGTCGCTCGAAATCATTGATGCCCCCGACTTCATCCGCATGGATGAATCGCCCTCGGAAGTGTTGCGTCGACCGCAAACCTCCATTCGCGTCGCCATGCGGCTGATGAAGGAGGGAAAGGGCGTGGCTGTGGTTTCGACGGCGAACACCGGCGCGGTGATGGCCGCGGGGCTGGCGGAACTCGGCCGCTTGGGCAGTGTCTCACGCCCGGCGATCGCGTTCATGTTCCCGTCCGAGAACGGCGGCTGCCTGCTTCTGGACGTGGGCGCCAATACGCTCTGCAAGACGCAGAACCTGGTGGAGTTTGCAATCATGGGGGCCTGCTACATGCAAGCAGTACGCGGCAAGGCGCGCCCCCGGGTCGGGCTCCTCTCGATCGGCGAAGAGCCGACGAAGGGCACCGATCTGATCGTGAACACACACCGCGCGCTGGCCGAAGGCGCGTTCGATTTCGCGTTTATCGGCAACGTCGAGGGACGCGACGTTTTGGCCGGCAAAGCCGACGTGATCGTCTGCGATGGCTTTGTCGGCAACATCTTGTTGAAATTTGCGGAATCGCTGCAGGGTTTCCTGACCCGGGCGGTGATCCGTCAGATCAAGAGCAACTACTTCTCGCGCGCCGGTGCGATTCTGATGGGGCCGTTCTTACGCCGGATGAAGAAGACCTTTGATTACGCGGAGTACGGTGGGGCGCCGCTTCTGGGGTTGGATGGCATGTGCTTGATTTGCCATGGTTCCTCCAACGCCAAGGCCGTGAAGAACGCCGTGTGGGCGGCCGCCTCCGGTGCGGAGCATCAGGTCAACCAACATATCCTCGAGGCGCTGGCGGTCTGCCGCCCCGTGACCAACGGAGTGCCGGCCAATCAGCCGTAGGGGGTCATCATGTCACACGCCATGATCCGCGGAACCGGTTCTTACATTCCGGACAAGGTTCTGACCAACAGCGATTTTGAGAAGATGGTCGACACGTCCGACGACTGGATCGTCGAGCGCACCGGGATCAAGGAGCGGCATGTCTTGAACGGCACGGGGAACGTGCGCTCGTGCGCCGACATGGCGACGATTGCCGGCCGCCGCGCCATCGAAGACGCGGGACTCAAGCCGACTGACATTGACTGCATTGTTGTCGGAACGGTGACCCCGGATTATCCGCTGCCGGCGGTTGCGACGATGGTGCAGGAGAATCTGCAGGTCGGCCGTGCGGTGGTGATGGACATCGTGGCCGCCTGCGCCGGATTTCTTTACGGTCTGACGGTGGCGCGCGCGTTTGTTAACACCGGCGTCAGCCGCAATGTCCTGGTCATTGGCTCGGAACACCTAACCTCGATTACCAACTACGAGGACCGCAACACCTGCGTGCTGTTTGGCGACGGCGCCGGGGGCGCCGTGGTGACGGCCGGTCGCCCAGGAGAAGAGGGGAGAGGAATCCTCTCAACGTTCTTGTCGGGTGACGGGCAGTATCGTGAGCTTCTGCATATCCCGTTGGGCGGGGCCCTGAACCCGCTGACGCCGGAGAATGTTGAGAGCCCGGATCGTTTCATCAAGATGGATGGGCGCGAGGTATTCAAGCTGGCCGTCCGCGAGATGACCGACGCCTGCGACCGCGTGCTTGCGGAGGCGGGCGTCACCTCCGATCAACTCGACATGGTTATCCCGCATCAAGCGAACGCCCGGATCATCGAGGCGCTCGGCAAGAAGCTGCATGTCAATTCCGAGCGGGTGTACCGGAATATCGAGCGCTTCGGCAACACCTCGTCGGCGTCGGTGCCCATTGCATTGGACGAGGCACGTCGCACCGGGAAAGTCGGCGAGGGATCGCTGATTTTGTCGGTGGCGTTCGGCGGTGGCCTGGTCTGGGGCGCGGCCCTCTACCGTCTCTAACCGGTACATCGTGGATTTCGAGCGATTGAAAGCTGCCCTTAGTTTGACGAGCAACTCATGAAGACGGCACTGCTTTTTCCCGGACAAGCGTCGCAATACGTGGGGATGGGAAAGGATCTTTACGAGGCCTTCCCGATGGCCCGCCAGATGTACGCGCGCGCCAATGAGGTCCTCGGCTGCGACATCGCTCGGCTCTCGTTTGACGGGCCGGCGGAGCAGTTGGTGCAGACAGCCAACACGCAGCCGGCGATCTTTGTGCATTCGTGCATCGTGTTTGCATTAGCGCGCGAACGAGGGCTGGAGTTTGACGTCACGGCGGGGCACTCGCTGGGTGAGTATTCTGCGCTGGTCGCGTCGGGAGTGCTTTCATTCGAAGACGGTTTGATCGCGGTGCGTGACCGGGCGCGGTTCATGCAGGAAGCCTGCGACGCCAATCCCGGCACCATGTCTGCGGTGCTGGGATTGGGATTTGAGGCGGTCGTCGAGGTCTGCGCGCAGGCGTCGGCGGCGGGTGTGGTGGTGGCGGCGAATTTCAATGCGGAAAAGCAGGTGGTGATTTCCGGCTCACGCGCCGGCGTCGAAGCCGCGTCCAAGCTGGCGGTCGAATCCGGCGCGAAACGCGTCTTGCCATTGGCCGTGGGCGGAGCGTTTCACTCCCCGCTGATGGTTCCCGCGCCACAACGCCTGACCCCCGTGCTAGACAGCCTTGAGTTTCGCACGGCGCAGGTGCCCGTGATCTTGAACGTGACCGCGATGCCGTGCAGCGATCCACAGGTCATCAAAGCGAAGCTGATCGAACAACTCACAGCGCCCGTGCTCTGGTATCCGACGCTCAGATGGATGAACCAGAATAGGTGCGACTGCGCCATCGAGCTTGGACCGAAGAAAGTCCTGCTCGGGTTGGCGAAATCGGTGCTCGCCGAGGCGCAACTTCTGTCACTGGATACGGTGTCTGATCTGTACGCGTGGCCGCCGGTGGTGACGGCCTCGACCCAGTAGCCCCCCCATGAACTCGACCGAGAAAGTACATCGAGTTGCGCTGGTCACCGGGGGCGCCAAGGGGATTGGTGCGGCGATCGCGGCGCGGCTGGCTGGTGACGGGTATCGGATCGCGATCGGCGGGCGTGACGAGGCCGCACTGGAGAAACACGCTTCGGTGCTGGCATCGCTCGGAGCCGAGACCCACACGGTCGTGGGAGACTTGGCGGACCCGCAGGCCTGCGAGGCGATGATTGCCTCCGTCGAGGCGAAGTGGGGACCGGTCGAAATCTTGGTGAATAACGCGGGCCTCACGCGCGATGGTTTGGCGGTGCGCATGTCAGTCGATGATTTTCAGGCGATCCTGCAGGTGAATCTTGTGGCGGCATTCGCGTTGTCGAAGCGCGTGGCGCGCGGGATGATGAAATCGCGCTGGGGCCGGATCATCAATATCAGTTCGATTGTCGCGGAGATGGGAAACGCTGGCCAGGCGAATTACATCTCGTCGAAAGCCGGGTTGATCGGCTTAACCAAGGCGCTTGCGGTGGAGTTGGCGCCGCGGTCGATCACGGTGAACGCGATCACGCCGGGGTTCATCGCGACGGAAATGACAGCGACGCTGCCGGAAGCGGTGATCGAGCAGTACAAGGCGCGCATCCCCTTGGGACGATTCGGCGCCCCGGAGGACGTCGCAGCGGTGGTCGGATTTCTCGCGTCGGATCAGGCGTCATACATTACCGGGCAGACGATACGCGTCGACGGCGGGATGGTGATGGCATAAAGACCTCAGGTGAGGGAATGATGTTGCCCGCACCCGTGCTTTTTGCTTTACTGTGCTGCTCTAAACTGGATGAACGAACGAACATGACCATGAGGCAGGAGGGTTGTAATGGCGTCGATTGAAGAGAGAGTCAAGAAGATCATTGTGGAACAGCTTGGCGTGAACGCCGAACAGGTGACGAACAACGCCAAGTTTATCGACGATCTCGGAGCGGATTCGTTGGACACGGTGGAACTGGTCATGGCCCTCGAAGAGGAGTTCGGGTTGGAAATCCCCGACGAGGAAGCACAGAAGATCGGCACCGTGCAGTCCGCGATTGATTACATCAACAGCAAGGGTAACGGCTAAACCCGCCCTTGCCGCCGGTGGTGCGGGAAGTTCGCCCACCGCCAGCTCCCCTATGAGCGACAATTCGTACCATCGTAGCGACCGTCCCCGCCAGCGGGTTGTGATCACCGGGATGGGTGCGATCACGCCGATTGGGATCGGTGTGGACGTGTTTTGGGATGCTCTGCTCGCCGGGAAATCGGGGGCGACGCGAATTACGGCGTTTGACCCTTCCGCCTTTCCCACTCAGATTGCCTGCGACGTCAAGAACTTCGATCCGAATTCCGTCGCCGACAAGAAAGAGGCGCGGCGCCTCGACCGTGCGCTGCTCTTCGCGCTGGGCGCGTCGGCGGAAGCGATCAAGAGCGCCGGCATCGATCCGGCGAAGCTGAATGGGGATCGTTGCGGCGTGGTGATTGGATCGGGGATCGGCGGCATTGACACCTTCGAGAAGCAACTCCAGATCCTGGTGAATCAGGGACCCGGGCGCGTCTCCCCGTTCTTCATTCCGATGATGATCATCGACATGAGCGCGGGGCTGGTGTCGATGAAGTATGGGTTCAAAGGGCCGAATTTCGCGACGGTATCCGCGTGCGCGACCTCGGGTCACGCAATCGCCGATGCCGTACGCCTGATCGAGCGCGGCGACGCGGATCTGATGGTGACCGGCGGAGCGGAGGCCACGATTACACCGGCCGCGCTGGCGGGGTTCTGTTCGGCGCGCGCCATGTCCACGCGCAACGATGAACCGGAACGGGCCTCGCGGCCATTTGACGCCGACCGCGACGGATTCGTGATGGGTGAGGGTGCGGGGATCGTGATCCTCGAGTCCTTGGAGCACGCGGTGAAGCGTAATGCGCCAATTCTGGCGGAGTTCCTGGGCGCCGGCATGTCCGGCGACGCCTACCACCTCACGGCGCCGTCGCCGCACGGCGAAGGGGCGGCGCGGGCCATGAAAACGGCGATCGCCGACGCGGACCTGACGCCGGCGGACGTCGATTACATCAACACCCACGGCACCTCGACGGATTTGGGCGACATCTGCGAGACCGAGGCGATCCGCAGTGTCTTTGCCGAGCATGCGAATCGTGTCGTCTGCAATTCGACGAAATCGATGATCGGGCATTTGCTGGGCGCGGCCGGCGGCGTTGAATTGATCACGTGTCTGAAGACCATTCAGACGGGAATGGTGCACCCGACGATTAATCTGGAGCATCAGGACCCGAAGTGTGATTTGAACTACACACCCAACACGGCGGTAAAACGCCAGGTGAAAGTGGCGTTATCAAACTCATTCGGGTTCGGCGGGCACAACGTGACGTTGGCCGTCGGAGCCTATCAACGGAACGGAGGGCGTTAGGTCGTCGCGAGAGCTCATTAGGATTCCCCATGAGTGACGGCGCACGTGTGTGGCCGCTCCACCGGGAAAAAAGCTCAATCCGTGTCCCTGCCGAGTCCGGGGGCACCGATAGATCTTCCCCGCAAAGTCGCCGCGCATACCTGAACCGCCGCACGACCAGCGCATTGCTCCGCTGTTCCCATGCGAGGTGTTATGAGTTCCTTCCTATCGCGGTTGTGGGGCCGGTTGAGTCCGGCCACGTCGGGCGATGACCTGCCAGCGGAGATCCTCGGCTATCGTTTTCGTGATCGGGCGCTGCTGCGCAAGGCGTTGACGCACCGGTCCTATGCGAACTCGGTCGAGGATCACCCGACCTACGAACGCCTCGAATTCCTCGGGGATTCGGTGCTTGGGTTGGTGGTGGCGCGCCACTTGTTTGTCCGCTACCCGGAACAAAGCGAGGGGCAATTGACCAAGCGCAAGGCTTCGCTGGTCAACCTGAAGACGTTGACAGCGGTGGCCAAGCGCGAGGGGCTGGGGGCGTGGTTGCGGTTGTCGCCGGAGGAGGACAAGGCCGGCGGACGGCGTCGCGGGTCGATTCTCTCGGATGTGTTCGAGTCTGTCGTCGGGGCCATCTATCTGGATGGCGGGTTGGACGCCGCGGTGAAGGTGATCGAACAAGTGCTGCTGCGGCCGCTCGCCAACGAGGCTCCCGATCTGTTGGAGGTTAACTACAAGGGTGATCTCTTAGAGTATCTGCAGGGTCGTGGGCTGGGAATGCCCCGGTACGAGGTTACTGACGAGGCCGGCCCGGACCACCAGAAGGTGTTTACCGTGGTGGTGCATGCCGGCGGGACGATCGCCGGTCGCGGCGTCGGATCGAACAAGAAGGACGCGGAGCAATTGGCGGCACGCGAGGCATTACGCACATTGGGAGTGCATGGGAACGGCGAGGCCGTCGCAGCGGAGTAGACAGACATCAGAATGAGGATGCCTCTGCCAGAGCGCCGTTCGCTTCGTTTACCTGACTACGACTATGCTCAGGCAGGGGCGTACTTTATGACGGTTTGCGCCTTCGAAAGACAGGGTTTGTTTGGTGAGCTTCTTGACAACCGTATAGAGCTTTCGGCTATTGGGAGGATTGTCTCAGAAGAATGGCTAAAGTCTCTCTCACTCCGCCGCGAGCTGAACTTGGATCGATATGTTGTGATGCCCGATCACATGCATGGAATCGTGATTATCAAGCCTGTAGGGGCGCACGGCTGTGCGCCCACCACGGCCACATCAATCAGAGGGGCCCACAAGCATACCCTCGCAACCCCCACGGCATTTGTAGGGGCGCACGGCTGTGCGCCCGCGAGTCAGCCGCCCCAGGGCCGGGCGCACAGCCGTGCGCCCCTACGTCGACCGAGAAGTCTCAGTTCCTTTATCGCGCAGTTCAAGGCTGCGGTAACGGTCAGAGTGAATGCCATGCGAAACACTCCAGGCGAACCAGTATGGCAGCGTGGTTACTATGAGCATGTAATTCGCGACGAACGAGAACTGACCGCGGCAAGACAATACATCTGTAACAACCCGACAGCGTTGAGCCTGTCGCAAGAGTACCCAGCGATTCCCGAATGGGAACAGATCATGCCCCGCCGTTGAGCTATGGCGCATCAACCGGCTGAAGGGATTCGAGATGAACATCGTCGTCTGCATCAAGCAGGTTCCGGAGATCGCGTTGGTTCGATTCGATGAGTCGGGCAACTTTGTTCTGCCGGATGGACCCGGATCGATGAATCCGTTCGACGAGTACGCCGTCGAGGAGGGGCTGCGGCTGAGGGAGAAGCATGGCGGCACAGTGACGGTCCTGGGGTGCGGCGACGATCACTCGATGTCGGGATTGCGTGATGGACTGGCGCTGGGGGCGGATAAGGCCGTGCTCCTCGCCGATCCGGTGTTCAGCGGATCCGATGGCGTGGCGATTGGACGTATTCTGGCGGCCGGTGTGAAGAAGCTGGGTGACGTCGATTTGATACTCTTCGGCAAGAATGCCGTGGACACAGACCGCTCGATGGTGCCGGGGGCGACCGCGGGATTTCTCGACTGGCCGCAGGCGCTGTTCGTCAAAAAGATCGAAGCCATCGAAGGGCGCAACATCACGGTTCTGCGGATGGCGGAGGACGGATTCGATCGCGTTGCACTGGTGCTTCCGGCTGTGGTGAGTGTGGTCAAGGAGATCAACGAACCGCGCCTGCCTTCGCTGAAAGGAAAGATCAAGGCCAAGAGCGCACCGGTCGAGCGGTGGAACTCATCCGATCTGGGAATCGACGGGTCGCAGGTGGGCAGCCACTCGGCTACGTCCGTGCACGCCCTCCACGCCCCGCCTTCCCGCACCGGATGCGAGATTCTCTCCGGGGAGCCGGCGCAGGTAGCGGAAACGCTATTCCAGAGATTGCGCGACTCAAAGGTTCTATAAGAGTCTTGCTGCAAATAGCGGCTCGACGGTCCGCCGCGGCGGATCGCCCTCCACGAACGGTGATTCTCTTCGGTGAGGGCGAGGTTTACCCGCCTCGGGCGGGCTGCATCCGAGCCTGTTTCATTTTGGTGGGCTGAGCCCACCTTACACCCTCCAAACCCACGCGACAAACTCCGCATACTCTCCACACGTCATCCTGAGTGCCACGTCCCCTGCTAGGGACAGGCACGAAGGATCTCTATGGACATCCAGTGCGCTCTAGTGCCCTAAAGAGATTCTTCGTCCCGGCCCCCTCCGGGGGCTGTGGGACTCAGAATGACAATCTTAGCAGGAGGGTGTTCCGTGCACTCGCAATCCGTGCCAGTCGGAGGGTTGACTCACCGTAGGGCAGAAGGGTATCTTCATTTTTCTGCCCGAAGGGGCACGGAGGACATGACGTGAAGGAATTCACCACCGAGAACATCCGCAACCTTGGCCTGGTCGCGCACGGCGGCACCGGGAAGACATCGTTGGCCGAGGCGATGCTGTACTCCACGGGCGCTATCAGCCGCATGGGGCGTGTCGAAGAAGGCAACACCACCACCGACTATTCTGACGAGGAAATCGCGCGTCGGATGTCGGTGTCGTCGACCCTGGCTCACTTGGAATTGAAGGGCAAGAAGATCAACATCATCGATACGCCGGGGTATGCGGACTTCTATGGTGAGGTTGCCGGCGCCTTGCGTGTGGTGGACACGGTGGTGACTCTGCTCAATGCCCCCGCCGGAATGGAAGTGGGCGCGGAGCATGTGCTTCAAGCGTTGGATTCGACCGAGATGCCGAGGTTGTTCTTTGTCAATAAGATGGATAAGGAGCACGCGAGCTTCAACAAGGCCGTGAATGCGTTGTCGGAGCGGTACGGTGTGCGTGCCGTGGCGGTGCAGTGGCCGATCGGTGAAGCGGCCGAGTTCAAGGGGATTGTCGATCTCATTCGCATGAAGGGATACAAGTTCGACGTCAAGGGCGAACCATCGGAGATGCCCATCCCCGACGGGTTGAAAGCGATCTGCGAAGAGAAGCGGGCAAAGATTATTGAGGCGGCGGCCGAAGCGTCGGACGAACTGATGGAGAAGTTCTTCAACTCCGGCGAGTTGTCGGAAGAGGACGTTCATGACGGATTGGCCAGCGTCATCGCACAGGGAAAGACCTTCCCGATTTTATGTGGCGCCGCGACGACCGCCGCTGGGGCGAAGCTGCTCTTAGAGTTTGTCGACCGTTATTGCCCGTCACCGGCACAGCGCCCGGACACGAAGGGGACTGACCCCGATCATGGCGACGCGCCCGTGACCCGCAAGACCTCTCCGACCGAACCGATGTCCTGCTTGGTTTACAAGACAGTCTCTGAGGCGCACCTCGGCGACTTGTCGTTGGTGCGGGTCTATTCCGGGCAACTGAAGCACGGGGATGATGTCGTCAACACAACACGCGGCGATGCCGAGCGCATTGGACAGATCTATGTCCTGGTCGGAAAGATGCGCAGTGAAATCGGTGTGCTCACGGCGGGTGACATCGGTGCGATCGTGAAGCTGAGAAACACCCACACCGGGGACACCCTGTCTGACAAGAAGGCCAAGATCGTTCTGCCGCCAATTGAGTTCCCGGATCCGATTCTCGACATGGCCATCAAGGCGGCCTCCAAAGGAGATGAAGAAAAAGTCGGTTCGGGACTGGCTCGGTTGCATGAGGAAGACCCCACCTTCTCGCACAAGGTCCTTCCCGATATCCATCAGACCATTGTCTATGGACAGGGAGAGCTGCAGTTCGACGTCGTGGTCAGCAAGCTAAAGAAACGTTTTGGCGTCGATGTCACCCTGGAAAAGCCGCGCATTCCCTACCGCGAGACGATCACTGGCAAGGCAGAGGTCGAATACAAGCACAAGAAGCAGACCGGGGGACGGGGTCAGTACGGGCATGTGCTGATGCGTCTCGAGCCGAAGAAGCGCGGCGAAGGCTATGAGTTCGTCGATGAGATCAGCGGCGGCGTCATTCCGTCGAAGTTCATTCCGTCGGTCGAAAAGGG
>Ga0326726_10004181_pt1 | contig 13195 bp, 13 predicted proteins | sample MHFenrmetagenome_2_FD_207603 | JGI IMG/M metagenome (GOLD analysis project Ga0326726, IMG submission 207603) | Lab enriched peat soil microbial communities from Michigan Hollow, Ithaca, NY, United States - MHF15MN | ecosystem: Environmental > Terrestrial > Soil > Wetlands > Peat | place: USA... | reverse complement strand
CCACCGGCACCGAAGATTCCGTTCCCGCACGCCGACGTCAGCACTGCTGCCACCGCCGCCATCGTCGTTTCCGACAGGAAGGCGCGCCGCGTCAGGCCGTGGGCGCCGCATGAGCCGTCACACATAATGTCCTCTCCCCCTTCTCAGAGGGTGATTTTCGCCGCGGCCCATCCGGCGGGGTCCTTGTCCTGCTCGTACATCACGTCCACGTTCACGACGACGGTCGCCCCTTCTCGCTGGATAGCGAGCCGGTCCATGCCGCGCGTGGCCCGGCCGGAGATGAACGTCCCGTCGGGCTGGTACCGCGACTTGTGCTTCGGGCACTGGAAGCGCTGGTCATCCTCCTCCCACTTGAGTGCCGTGTTCTGGTGCGGGCACGAGAGGTTGAAGGCGTAGGCCACGCCCTGGAAGCGCACCAGGATGACCTGCTGATCCTTGTCGATCGTAGCCCCGTCTGTCGCGGGGATCGGATAGCTCACCCGGCTCCCGCGCACCCGGAGCGCGCTTCCCAACCGCACCGCCATCGCCTCGGCGGCGGCCGGCGTGGCGCCCAGCGTGACGACGGTGGCGAAGAGCGCGGCGGCGGCACGGAGGAACTCCCGGCGTCCGGAATCATCGCATCCGGTGCACTCATGCCCGCTCACAGGTTCACCAGCATCACGCCCGTGAGCACCGCCACGAGCCAGAGGGCCGAACTCGCTGCCGCTGTCCGACGGAGCAGGTTCCAACTGCCGACTCCCGCCTCACCGCTCGCCACCCGATGCCCGGCCCGACTGAGGAGTGCTCCGTTGCCGAGCAGGAGCGCCAGGAAACCCATCTTGACCCAGAAGACCGGCGAGGTGGCGAAGGTCTCGACGTCGGCGAGGAAGAGGAGGATGCCGGTCAGGAAAGCGACGGCGAGGCCCGCGAGCACAGGAGCGTGCACCGCGTTGAGTTCCGAGACCTGGACCCGGCGGGTCACCTCGTCGGCGCGGGCGGCCCGAAAGACCGCACGGTCGGCCGAGAGGGCGAGTCCCCCCGCCACCAGGAAGCCGGCGACGTGGAGAAAGGTCACACTGTCCATCAGCACCTTCGAGTCGGCGTATGCGTCGGCCCACGGTTTGGCGAAGTGGGCAATGGATTCAACCAGTGTCATGGTTCAGTCCTTCCATAGAAGCATCATCAACCAGCTTGCCGTCGCCACTCCCATCGAGAAGATGGCAACGTTCTTGTGCTGCTGTCGGGCGTCAAACGACGTCTCGGCCTGGCTGCTCAGGACCCCGGTGTAAACGAAGCCGGCGTCGGCGATGAACATCAGGGCGGAGTGGATGTAGCGCCGCGCCCGGCCCGATGGGTCCTTCCGGCTGTCCCAGAGGTTCCACGCGCCAGTAATTGTGTTGACCGCGAAGACGCCCGCGAGGGCAGTGGCCGTCGGCCCGTGGAGGCTCGTCGCCCAGCTCGGCGCGGCGCTCCCGTACTGGAGGATCTGGTTGCCGCTGGCGTACTGCACGGCAAAGAGGGGGAGCATCGTCCAGCTCAGCACCTGGTGGATCTTGAGCCGCGTGTTGTAGGCGTCGCTGTACTCCACCGCCACCGCCCGCTTCCGCTTCGTCGTGTCCTGTGTGACGCCGAGGTCCCCGCCAAGCCGCACACCCTCCGGCAGGAGCGAGCGTGGGATCGGGATCGGTGCGATCACGTGGATCGGGACTGTCAGGCCGGTGTCAGGAGCCGTCGCCATGGGGATTGTCGTGAGGGTGCCTGGTAGCGTCAGGAAGATCAGCGCGACGACATCCTGCATGCGGGCCCGTTCGAATAGGATGTGGAAGGGGAGGGCAATGCCAATGCCAGCTCGATCGATCTGCTGCGGGCGTTATGCCGCAATGACTTAGCGGGATTCTAAGGGGTGATTTATCGCGCCGTTCCGTCTCGCCGCGTTCCATCTGCATCGGAGCGATACATCAACGGACTTGGCAGGGGGGTGGCCGGCAGAGCACCTGCCGCAGCGAGGGCCAGGGGAGCGAGACGAACGCAGGAGGTCCTGAGCCCAGCAGAAAGCGAGAGTACCTGCTCACTTTGGCTCGATTTCGTCATCCTGTGACGAATGATCGAGAACTCGAAGGCAAAGTTGAGATCGTAGTCCTAAAATTACAATCACATTAATTACAATGGTTTACGTCTGTGTATCTCAGCTGCCTTGCGAGCTTCAATGTGAGTGAGCATATACTCGCACCACACTACTTTCCGTTTCCTGGCTCCGCCGTGAGGTCAAATGCCGTCGCACCCATTCGGAAGGTGAGTCGGCTGGGCCTGCCTGTCGGACCGGGGGTGGCGGTGATTGTTGCGGCCGTTACACCCAGGGCGAACTCGGTCGGAGAGAGCGGGATCAACCGCTGCGTCCGGCCTTCCTGAATGTCCACGATCAGCGTGGCGCCGGCACGGGTGATCGTGAACACCGTGCCTCCATTTCGGTAGGCCCCGACCATCCGGTCGAGCTCGGCGGAGTTGAGCACAACCCCGGCAGGCACCGGAGTGGGCGTCGGCTCAGGGCCTTCCGGCAGCTCACGCGCCCAGATGTTCCGATACCGAACCGGATTGCCGTGGTCCTGAAGCCCGATTGACCCGCGGGGAGGGCCGGCGACGTAGGGATTGGCCTGCAACCAGTTGGTCGGGCCCCAGAGCGCCACGTCGTCCTGGATGAGAATGCCGTTCTGGAATGCCGTCATCCGTGCCGGCGCCACCAGCACACCGGCAGAGTCGAAGCGCGGGCGCCGGAAGACGATGTCGTACGACTGCCAGCTGCCCGGCGGGAGCGACGCGTTCACCATCGGTGGGTACTGCCCGTAAGCGGCGCCCGCCTGGCCGTCGGCGTAAGTGTCATTGTGCCAGGAGTCGAGCACCTGCAACTCGTACTCCTCCATCAGGAAGACCCCGCTGTTGCCGCGCCCCTGCCCGGTGTCCTTGGGCGGCATCGGCGCCGCCCACTCGAGATGCACCTGCACATCGCCGAACGCCTGGCGAGTGTACACGAAACCCGTCCCCGGCACCGCCTCCATGGCGCCGTCCCGCACCACCCATCCGGCGGGGCCGCCGTCATGGTTCCGCCAGGCGGATACCCCCGTTCCGTCAAAGAGAACAATGGCGTCCGAGGGCGCCGGCACCGGCTCGGCCGCCGCGCCGGGCGCGACTACCGGCGGCCGCGGGCGGCTCAGGTCGTGCGCCCTCCAGCCGGAGGGCGTTTGGGCGGCTGCGGATCCGAAGGCGGCGATCGTCAGGGCCGCGCCGAACATCATCTGCTTCATGGCAACTCCACGATTTGCATTCGGTGAGCCTTGCGTCCCCCGCGCGGCGTGCGCTCCGCGCCTCCCGCGCCCGCCACCAGCGCCGCCGCCTTCGCCATCGTCCGAGCCGCCAGCTCCCGCGCCCCCTCGTGCAGCTCGTCGCTCTGGCGAACGAAGCTCACGTTCTGCTCCATGTCCTCGGCGGACCATCCGCGGCTGTGGGCGATGAACGGGAACTGCGGGAAGTCGAAGCCGAGTTCGGAAAAGAACATCAGCATCTGCCCCGCGACCGACTGCACGTTGTCCTGGCCGCCAGTGATGATGAACGACGCCGCCTTGTTCCGGATGAGCACGCGGTCGCGAATGGTCACCTGGTTCTGGATGCAGTTCATCCGCTCGATGAGCTTGAAGTACAGCGAACTGGCGCTGCCCCACCGGATCGGCGAGGCCAGGATGACCGCGTCGGCCCAGAAGACCAGCGCCTCGTACACCTCGGCCATCTGGTCGTCGGGGTCCATCTGGGTGATGGAACAGGGCCAGGTGCAGGCGTGCGCGCTCTTGGAGTAGTACCCCTCGCAGTTCCGCACGCGAAGGTCGTTCGCCTTGAGGAGCTGCGTCTCCGCGCCGAGGGCGCCGGCGTGCGCCAGCGCGATCTCGAGCAGCGCGTCCGAGGTGGAGTAGCGGGGGTGCGCCGCGTCCATGGCGGTGGTGGAGAGCCCGAGGAGACGGACCGGCCCCGGTTCGCGGACAATCGGCCGCTCGAGGGGATGGCGCTCGTGCGGCGGCTTGTGACGCGTGGTGGCGGGCGAGAGGTTGAGCAGGAGTCGGCCCGCCTCCTCCCGCAGCTCGTGCCGGGGCACCCGGTCGTCCTCGTACCCCGGCTCGCCCTCGCCGGTCATCCGGTGGAACTTGTAGTGGTGCCAGGGGCAGACGACGTACTCCCCGTCGAGGGTTCCCTCACCGAGGGGACCGGCGGCGTGGTTGCAGACGCCCGACACGGCGCCGAACTGCCCATCCTTGCAGCTGAGGGCGATCTTCGTCCGGCCGATCGTGACCTGGCGGAGGGCCGTCCTCCGCAGCTCTTCGACCGCGCCGAGGTCGGCCCACCCGGTTTCGTCCCGCGCGCTCATCGGCCCCCCGCCTTCGCGGCGGCGGCGTACCAGGCCGCCAGGCGGGCCGCCAGCGCGTTGAGGGAGTGGTCGCTGTTGTCCGTGATGGCCACGACAAGGCGCTGCTCTGGATAGACCGCCAGGATCGAGATGGCCCCCATCGAGCCCCCGGTGTGGAATATCCGCCGGCGTCCCAGCGAATCCGTCTGGATGTTCCAGCCGATCCCGTACCCGGTGGACTTGCCGTCGTTCGTGTGCATCGGGGTCCACAGGAGGTCGCGCGTGGCCGGCTTCAGCAGCTTGCCGTCGAGCATGGCCTGGCCGAAGCGCGCCAGGTCGTCGGTGGTCGAGAGGAAGCCGCCGCTGGGCCACTTGTAGCTGACGTCCACGTACGGCGCGTTGAGGAGCGGCGTGCCGCTGTCGGGGCCCACGTAGAAATTGGCGCGATTCACGATGACGCTGTCGGCAAAGTCGGGGACGGTGGCCGTCATTCCGAGCGGCAGGAAGACGCGCTGCTTCATGAACTGCAGGTAGGGCACCCCGCCGGCGGCCTCGATCACCGCGCCGAGGAGGTTGTACCCGAACGAGGAATAGCCGAACTGCGTGCCCGGCTCGAAGAGCAGCGAGTCGGCCTGGAACATCGTCAGCCCTTCGAGCAGCGTGGGATAATAGCGCTGGTTCTCGAACTCCCCGGGGCCGTAGTGACGAATGCCCGAGAGGTGCCCGGCCAGTTCGCGGACAGTGACGGGCCAGGGCTTGCGCGGAAAGGTGGGAACGTACCGCTGGACTTCCGCGTCGAGGTCCAGCTTGCCCTCGTCGACCAGGATGCCGATGGCCATCGCGGTGAACGACTTGGCGATCGAGCCGACCCGATAGCGCGTCGTGTTCGATCCCGGCACCGCCAGCTCGACGTCTGCCAATCCGAATCCGCGGCTCAGGACCACCTTGCCGCCCCGGATGACCGTAACCGACGCGCCCGGGACGCCGAGCTCACGCATGCGGGCCGGGATGACCCGTGTCACCGAATCGGGTGCTACGAGCCGGCCGGCGTTGCGAGCGGGGGCGTGCGCCTGCGCCGCGAGCGGGGCCGCCAGGAGCAACGCGGCCGCGGCCGTGAGCCCTGAAAGTCGTATCGAAGCCGGGAGCCAGGGCGCCCCGTGCAGGGTCATGGGATGTGCCCCGCGTGACCCTCGTGCCCTTCGGCATGGTGGGCGGTGCGCTGGAAGGCGAGGAATTCGTGGATGGCGGTCACGGCGGCGGAGTCCGCGGTGGTGATCCGCACCTCCCCGCCGCGGGGCAGCGTGTCGGCGGCGTACGTGATCCGGCCCCGGAGGGCCGCCATCGTGGCCGTCCCCGGGACGTCCTGTGCATGCACGAATCCCGGGACGTTGAAGTCCCCCTGGGCAAAGGCGGCCGCGATCGTCGCCATATGGGCGCGGATGGCCCCGGTGCCGGCGGTGTCCGGCTGCTCCCGTTGGAGCACGATGCGCCCGCCGTCCGGCAAGTCCTCGAAGACATGGGCCGAGGTGTACTGGTCCACACCCATCGCCATTCTTCCCCGCTCCTGCATCGCGGCGAAGCCAGTGTCGGAAGCGGTGCCGGCCCCGGCGTGGCGCCCTTCTCCCGCGCAGCCGACGGCCCCGATCACCAGGGCGATCTGGCAGAGGCCGAGGAATGGGCGCCCCATCGGGACGCCACCGCCAGGGCTATGCGTCACGGACGAACCGCACGGCGTACACCGGCGGGAGGTGCTCGGAGACCGCCTTCCACGAATCGCCCTGGTCCTCGGAAATCCACAGCGAACCGGTGGTCGTGCCGAAGGCCAGCCGGTCGCCGCTCTCGTCGATGTCGAGCCCGTGCCGGTACGTGATATCGTACGCCTGGCGCTGCGGCAGCCCGTTCGTCAGCGCCTCGAAGGTCTGCCCACCGTCGCGAGTGCGGTTGACAATCACGCGCCCGTCCACGGGGATGCGGCGCTGATCACTCGTGCCAGGCACGAACCACGCCGTGCCCCCCTGGTGCGGGTGAACCACGACGGCAAACCCGAACGAGGACGGCGCGACCTCGAGCTCGTGCCACGACTGCGCGTCGTCGGAGGAACGAAAAATTCCGTTGTGGTGCTGAATCCACCATTGCTCCGGTTGGCCGGGACACTGCACGAGACGGTGAACGTCCTGAAGGTGGGGATCGCGGGCCTGTTCGGGTGGCACATAGTCCGCACGCAACCCGTGGCTGCTGATCTTCCAGGTGGCACCTCCGTCGGAGGTGGCCCAGACACCTCCCGTAGAGACGCCCACCGCCACCCGGTTTGGATCGCGCGGATCCACGCTCACCGAGTGGATGCCCGGGTAGTCCGCCCCGCCTCCCATCCACTCGAGCCGCTTCGGGTGATTCCAGAGCGCGGTGTTGAGCTGCCAGGACGACCCCGCGTCGTCCGAACGAAAGAGGCCTCCGGGAATCGTCCCGCACCAGAGCGAGCCCGACCGCGCCGGGTCGGCCGCCTCGAGGGCCCAGATCAGCTGCACGCTGTCGGGGATGGTGCGCCCCATGGGGTCGGTGCGCGGCGCGGTGCCTTCAGGCCGCGGCGGGAGCGAGGGCGTGGCGACCTCCTCCCACTTCCGCGCCCCCTGGCGCAGGCGATGCACCTTGACGCCGAAGTGCCCGTGCCCGAGGGCCGTGTACACCGTGCCGTCACGTGGGTCGGGCAGGACCAGCGAGGCGTTGTCGCCGAGGAAGTGGACCTTCTTCACGGTCCACCGGGACGTGCCGCGGTCAATCTGGAAGAGCCCCTTGCGGGTTGCGGCAAACAAGCGAGTGCTCATGGCGATGCTCCAGGTTCGTTCCGTCGTTTATCCGCCCGACAGCGCCTGCATGACGTACACCTCGGCGTCGGCCCCGACCGGGTCGCTCAGGCCGGTGCGGTCGCGAATCATCCGGCCATCGATGAAGATGGCCATGTGCTTGCGGAGCTCATGCTGCTCGTCGAGCACGTAGCCCCGGGCGCGCGGGTTGGCATCGAAGACGGCGTCGAGGACTTCCCTGACGGTCGTCCCGCCCACGGTGCTCGGCGGACAGGGAACGTGGCGCTGGATCGTCTCGGTGAAGTGCACGGTGGCCATGCGCCGACCTCCGGACTCAGAGCAGGATGCCGGCGATGGTCGCGGACATGAAGTTCGCGAGCGTGCCGGCGAGCATGGCGCGAAGCCCGAGCTTGGCCAGGTCGCCCTTTCGGCTCGGCGCCAGCGCCCCGATGCCGCCGATCTGGATGCCGACCGAGCTGAAATTGGCGAACCCCGCCAGCGCGAACGACGCGATCGTGAAGGACCGGGGGTCGATGGCCCCCTTGAGCTGGCCGAGCTGGGCGAACGCCACGAACTCGTTCAGCACGGCCCGGGTGCCCAGGAGGCCGCCCACCGCCCCGCTGTCGGCCCAGGAGACGCCCATGACCCAGGCGATGGGGCGGCCCACCCAGGCGAGCACCGTCTGCAGGCTCTCGGGAAACCATCCGACCCATCCGTGGATCGCGCCCATCGCCCCGTTGGTCAGCGCCACGAGGGCGATGAACGAAACCAGCATGGCGATCACGTTCAGCATCAGGTGGAGGCCCTCCGTCGTGCCGCGGGCGGCGGCGTCCACCACGTTCACGTCGGTGATCGGGATGTCGATCTTGACGTTGCCGTAGGTCTCCGGCGTCTCGGTTTCGGGCTCGAAGAGCTTGGCCATCATGATGGTGCCGGGCGCCGTCATGATCACGGCGGTGAGGAGGTGACGGGCCTCCACGCCGAAGGCGATGTACGCCGCCATGATGGCGCCGGAGATGTGCGCCATCCCCGAGGTCATCACCGTCATCAGCTCCGAGCGCGTCAGCTTGGCCAGGAACGGGCGGATCGTGAGCGGCGCCTCCGTCTGTCCCATGAAGATCGAGGCCGCCACGTCGGTGCTCTCCGCGCCGCTGACCCCAAGGACCTTGCTCATCACCACCGCGAAGCCGCGGACCACCACCTGCATGATGCCGAGGTAGTACATGATGGCGAAGAGGGCGGAGACGAAGATGATCGCGGGGAGGATCTGGAAGGCGAAGATGACGCCGAGGCTGGAGTCGGGCTTGCCGAGTTCGCCGAAGACGAACGAGGAGCCGGCGTAGGAGTAGTGGAGCACCGCCGTGACGAAGGAGCCAAGCCGGCGGAAGAGGTTCTGCCCCAGCGGCACCCGGAGGACGAAGATCGCGAACCCCACCTGCAGCGCCAGCGCGTACCCGATGATCCGCCAGCGGATGGCCCCGCGGTTGCTCGAGAACGCGTAGCCGATGCCGAGGATCACCACGATGCCCAGCAAACCGGTGAGGCGGGTCGAGAGCGGCGTGGTGCCGGTCGGGGTGTCGTTGAATTGTCCCACGGCGGGCGGCGTCGCCGCGACCGTCGCCGGCGCCTGGGCCGGCGTCTGCCCCACTAACTGCGCCACGCCGCGCCCCACGGCGCCCGGGAGGGTCCATGAGGCCGCGAGGCCGATGGTCAGGCAGACCACCACGAAGAGCCAACGGCGGAAGCGGCCTCGGATCATGACACGAACTCCGGTCAACGAGGGGCGGCGAGCATGCGGCGGGCTGCGCCGCTAATTAATGGCGAGGCGGGCGGAGCCGCTAGGGGCACGGCCGGCGCTAGAAACCACCGCCTCCGCCGCCACCGCCCCCGCCGCCGGACGAGCCCCCGCCGCCGAAGCCGGAGCCCCCGGAGCTGCGCGGGGAGGAGCTCATTGCGCTGGCGGTGTGGGTCGTCAAGGCGCCGAGGCTGCGGGAAAATCCGCCGGTGCTGAACCCGGTGGGGTTGCCGCCGACGTACCACGACGGCGGCTCCCGCACGATGTCCTTGAAGGCGCTGGCCCACTTCTTCTCCACCCCGAACGCCATGGCGTAGGGGAGGAACCGCTCGAACATCTCGGGCGTCTTGACGACCCGGGCAAAGCGGTCGCTCTCCACCCGCTGGAGGAATTCCTCGAACCCCCGGGTTCCCTCGTACGCCCTCGCCCCGGCCACCGTGCGGGCGGGCATGACGCGCCCGAACAGCGCCACGATGGCAGTGCTGAGGAACCCGCCGATCACGAATGGCAACGGGGTCATGTTGAGCCGGGCGGCAAAGACGGCACCGGCCATCGACAGGAGCACGCCGATCACCACGCCACCGCCGATCCATTTGGCCTTCACGTAATCGGGCCGCGACCGGTAGAGTCCCCGGCTCACGAGTCGGTCGTACACGTTGTCGCGGATACCGGGCAGGTGCTTGTAGAACTCGTTGTCCAGCGCGGAGAGCGGGACCAGCCGGACCCCGACGTCGAAGATTCCGTCGAGCACCGATTGTTCGTGCGGTTCGAGCGGACGGGCGGAAGCCGGCGGATCGAGCTTGCGAAATGTGTACTCGGTGCTCGAGATCAGCCCGAACAGCTGGGACTTCTCGGACTCCTCGATCTTGAGGCGCCCACCGACCGCCAGGTCCACCAGCGTCGCGGTGATGTCCCGCATGTCCACCGACTCATCCATCAGCGTCCCGGCTTCGGCGGGAGTGAGGCCGAGCGGCGGCTCGTATTGCGCCGACACCGGGCGCTCCTCGGGATCGCGCCCGACCCGGCGCCAGAGGAGCAGCATCCCGAGGAAGACCGGGATCGGAAAGGTCAACGGCCAGTTGGCGGCGAGGAAGCCCGCCGCCCGGTCGGTCGGCGTCGGCTCCACCACGGCGCCCTTGTCCCAGCCGACCACCCCCGTGACACCCTCGTGAAAGCCGAGCGGCTGCGCCATCGTGACGCGCACGACGTTGCCGTCGATCACCACCTCGGCGTCGCGCGCGGTCGAGCCGTAGGCGCCGTTGAACGCGATGGCGCGGAGGTTGGTCGCGGCAGCGGGCACCGCGATCCGCGCGGTCACCCCCTCGATCGGGACGTCCCACTCGTCGCCGGTGAGGTTCCAGTACAGCTCGTCGTGATCCTCGAAGAAGCGCAGCCCGTTGACCGCCCGGTACCGGAAGACCACCGTCCGGGTGGCGTCTTCGGCGCCCGGCACCCAGAGCTTGAACTTCATGTAGTGACGTTCGCGGGACTGCTCCACTTTGAGCGGCGCGCCGTCGCCGTCGGTGGCGCTGACGTCGGCCAGGCGCAGCGACCAGTTGAACCCCTGCGGTGTGTGGTAGTCGACCGGCACCGTCCGGTAGACGCCGTTCCACTTTCCCGAGAACTGCACGGTGATCGTCTCGGTGACGTCCACTGTCGCGTCCCGGTTCACCACGATGTTGGCGTCGAAGTGCTTGATCGCGAGCGAACGCTGCGCCGACGCCGGCGCGGCAGCGAGGACGAGCACCGAGAGCAGCGCGAGGCGCTTCACGGCTTGCTTCCCAGGTCGATGCCCGGGACGGCGCCCTCGGCGCGATCGCTCAACCCGAAAAACTCGGCGGCCCGGAACCCGAAGGGACCAGCCAGGAGGTTGGACGGGAACTGCTGCACCTTGGTATTGAGGTCGCGGACGACGGCGTTGTAGTAACGCCGGGCGTTCTGGATGTGATCCTCGATCTCGGTGAGATTCTTCTGCAGCGCGAGGTAGCTCTCGGCGGCGCGGAGCTCGGGATACGCCTCGGCCAGGACGAACACCTGCCGGACGGCGCCACCCAGCACCCGTTCCGCCTCGCCGGCGGCCGCCGGCCCCCCGGCGTTCACCGCGCGGTTCCGGGCCTCGACCACGGCGTCCAGGGTGCCGCGCTCGTAGCCCGCGTGCCCCTTGACCGTGGCCACCAGCGACGGGATCAGGTCGTGCCGGCGCTTGAGCTGCACGTCGATGTCGGCCCAGGCGTTGGCGGCAAGCTGCCTGAGGCGCGTCAGCGCGTTGAAGGTGTAGATGCCGTATGCGGCGAGCGCCGCGAGAACAACGACCGGCAGGAAGAGCCCCATGAGGTCACTCCAGGAAAGCGCAGTAGAGCGTGAATCTACGGGCCCCGAAGCCGGAGGGCGAGCACCGCTTCGTCCGAAATGACGCCGAACGGGTGCTTGCCGAGCGCGCGCCGGATGCTCGCTTCGTCGTCCGGGGCCCAGATGAAGACGGGCCATCCCCTGGCCAGGAGGCGATCGAGGGTGGCGGGATCGACCTCGTGGTTGATGCTGAGGAGGTCCGGTCGCACCACCTTCCGCACCGCGCGCCGGATCCATTCCTGCCGGAGCGGCCACGGGAGGTCCACCTCGTCTCCCGGCTTGATCTCGGCGAGCAACTCGGGGTTCCAGTTGGTGTCCATGAAGATGAAGACCGTCCGCACCGCGGGGTCAAGGCGTTTCAGCCGGTACAGCACGAGCGGGTTGAACGAGCTGAGCATCACGTTGGCGTGCGCGTCGTATTTCTGGATGATCTCGACGGCACGCTCCTCGATCCCCGTGCGGCCCGATCCAGGCACCTTGAGCTCCACCATGAGGATGCCTCCCCGGCCGGTCACGGTGCGGACGAAGTCCTCGAAGGTCCGGACCATGGCACCCGTCATGGCTGAGTCGGCCTTGGGGCCGAGATCGAGCGCGAGCATCTGGACGAGTGTCTTGCTGGTGACGCGTCCGGTGTCGGCGGTCAGCCGATCGACGCTCAGGTCGTGGAAGATCACCAGCGCACTGTCCCGGGTGAACTGCCCGTCCACGTCCACGCCGTCCACGCCGGCGTCGAGCGCCCGTTCCACCGCGTACAGGCTGTTGTCGGGTGCGTGATCCCCGAATCCTCGATGGCCGAAGATCAGCGTGCGCGGCGGGCGGGTCACAAGCCTGCCACTGTACGACGGCTCGTAGCAGAAGAGCCAGCCCCCGCCGAGCAGCAGCAGGAGCACGGCGCCGCCGAGGAGCGCCTTCGGGATCCGGCGGTCAGTGCGGCTGGGCATGGCCATATCGCTCGTAGAATTGGTTCGAGAAGAGCTCGCCGGGGTCGTAGAACCGCTTCCGCTCGAACGCGAATCCGGCCCGCGGATAGGCGCGGTACAGCTGCTCGGCCGTCGGATAGAGCTGATACGTCAGGTAGTAGGTCCCCCCGTTGTCGATTGCCGCGTCGACCAGCTCCCGCGTGACCGCCTCGGCGTGCGCCTGCCCCTCTGCCGAGAGCTTCACGTTGCTCATCTGGATGATGGCGAAGACGTCCTTGCTCGGGGCGTAGGCAAGGACCGGGGTGGAATCGGGCGCCACGTAGCGGACCGTCGAACTCATGACGTTCATCCCCCCGGTCACGAGGATCTCCCGGAAGCGGTCCATGAACGGCACGAACCGCTCGACCGGCACGAAGTACTCCTGGATGATGTCGGTATCGTGATCCGAGCGGTACTGCAGCAGCTCGAGCGGCGCCAGCGGCGGGCGCATCGCGTTGTTGCGGGAGACGATCCGGGCTTCTCCCGCGCCCAGCTCGACGCGCTTCTGCAACCGCCAGCGGAGCGACTTGGCCCAGTCGAAACGGCGGGACAGCCCCAGGAAGAACCGATCCCGCCAGACGTGTGCCTCCTCGGTGAGGTGGAAGCTGCCCGCCGTTCCAGCCGGCGCGCGGCGCCACGTGACCACCACCAGCTCCCGGAGGAATGAGGCGGGGTCGGGATCGATGGACGGCCGCACCAGCATCAGCGCCACGGTGGAGTCGGCCTTGATGTGTTCCGCGAAATAGCCCGGGAATTCGGTGTAGTCCATGGACACCGCGCGCTGCTCGTAGAGTTCATCCCGGGTGACGCGCAGCGTCACGTCCAGGATCACGCCGTAGAGTCCATAGCCCCCGATCACCAGGGCAAAGAGCTCGGGATTGGCGACCCGGCTCACCTCGAGCACCCGGCCATCCGACGTCAGGAG
>Ga0326726_10004180_pt1 | contig 13195 bp, 9 predicted proteins | sample MHFenrmetagenome_2_FD_207603 | JGI IMG/M metagenome (GOLD analysis project Ga0326726, IMG submission 207603) | Lab enriched peat soil microbial communities from Michigan Hollow, Ithaca, NY, United States - MHF15MN | ecosystem: Environmental > Terrestrial > Soil > Wetlands > Peat | place: USA... | reverse complement strand
CGATGATCAAGATCCTCACGATCTCGCTCGGGCTGCGCGACGTACAGATCGGCGGACTGACCGTGTCCGGGCAGGTCGTGGCGGTCGGGATCTGCTTCGTGATCACCATGGCCTACTCGGTCGCGGCGGGCATGTGGGCCGTGCTGTGGACCGATCTCGTCCAGTTCGTGATCAAGATGACTGCGGTGATCGTGCTCGCGATCTTCGCGGTGAGGGCCGTGGGCGGCATGGACGTCATGAAGACGAAGCTCGTCGAGCACTACGGCAGCGAGACGGCGGCGCTGTCCGTGCTGCCGATCTCGTTCACGGCGACGGGCCTCGTCGCTTACGCATGGATGCCGATCCTCACGCTCGGCGTATTCCTCGGCGTGCAGTGGTGGGCGGCGTGGTATCCGGGCGCCGAGCCGGGCGGCGGCGGCTACGTGGCGCAGCGCATCTTCTCGGCGCGCACGGAGCGCGATGGCGTGCTTGCGACACTGTCGTTCCAAGTCGCGCACTACGCGCTGCGGCCGTGGCCGTGGATCATCACGGGACTGGCGACCGTCATTCTCTACCCCGGCGGCGTGGGGCCGACGCACGACCACGAGGCGGCGTACGTGCAGGCGTTCGTCGATTTGCTGCCGACGCCGTGGCGCGGTTTCATGATGGCCGGCTTCGCCGCGGCGTACATGTCGACGGTCGCCACGCAGCTCAACTGGGGCGCGTCGTATCTCGTGAACGACGTCTATCGTCGCTTCATGAACAAGAGCGCGACCGAGAAACACTACGTGGGCGTCTCGCGGTGGGCGACGATTTTCCTGTTCCTCGCGTCGACGCTCGTCACCTGGCAGCTGTCGTCGGTCGAAGGCGCGTGGAAGTTCCTGCTCGCCATCGGGGCCGGCACCGGGCTCGTGCTGATCCTCCGCTGGTATTGGTGGCGCATCAACGCATGGTCCGAGATCAGCGCAATGCTCGCGTCGTTCGCGATCTCCGGGATCTGTTTCGCGACCGTTCCCGGCCGGTGGTTCCCGGTGGGCGACCCGCGAAACGATTCCGCGATCATGCTGATCACGGTCGCGCTGAGCACCGTCGTGTGGCTCTCGGTGACGTTCCTGACGGCGCCCGAGCAACCCGCTGTGCTGGAGTCGTTCTACCGGCGCGTGCGGCCCGGCGGTCCCGGCTGGGCGGCCGTGTCCGAGCGAATCGGTCTCGGCCGCGAACCGATTCCAGGCGGTGCGCTCGCGTGGACGAATTGGATCGCGGGCATCGTCGCGGTTTACTCGACGCTCTTCGGCATTGGAAAGGTGATCTTCGGGCAGCTCGGAAACGGACTCGTGCTGCTGGTGATCGCCACGATCGCGTTCGCGTGGATCGCGCGCGCGTTCCGCTCGGAGCCGCCTCCGCCGGCGGCGGTGGCCATGGAGGATCGCATCGCGGCCGACTGAGCTGGGGACTGTGGAAACGGGGGGCCTTCCCCGGGCCCGCTTCCCGCTTCCCCCTTCCCGCTGTTACGTTACGGGAGCACTACCCGTCGGAACCACTGGAGGCCCAATGAGCACGATGAATCAGCCCGAGGTGATGGTGACGATCACACCCGTCGCCGGCGCCGAGGTCAAGAAGTTCATGCAGGCAGAGAACGTCGATCCGGCCAAGGGCGGGCTCCGCGTGAGCATTCAGCCCGGTGGCTGCAGCGGCTTCAAATACAGCCTGCTCATCGAGGACGAGGCGGGAGAAGACGACCTCATCATCGATCAGAGCGATTGGCGCGTGTTCGTCGATCCGTTCTCGGCACAATATCTGAACGGGGTCACCATCGACTATGTCTCGTCGATGCAAGGCTCCGGTTTCACCTTCAAGAACCCCAACGCCACCGGCGGCTGCGGCTGCGGAAGCTCCTTCTCGGCCTAAGGCAACGCCGGCCCGTGTAACATGCACCGATCCGTCGCTGGCGCAGGCCGGGACGCGGTCGTGACTGACGAGCGATCGGCCCGCGACTCATCGAGTCGCGGGCCGTCGCGCGTTAGTCACCCGTCCGCGACCGTGCACGAGCGCATCCGTACCGTCGTGGTCGACGACCACGAGGACATCGCCCGATTGGTGGCGATGCGCATCGCCACTCTCATCCGCGAACGCAACGCGGCGGGCGAGACGACCGTGCTCGGCCTCGCCACCGGCTCGACGCCGATCGGCGTCTACCGCGAGCTGATTCGGATGCACGAGAAGGGCGATCTCAGCTTCGCCGAGGTGGTGACGTTCAACCTCGACGAGTACTTCCCGATGCCCACGGACAGCATCCACTCCTACCATCGCTTCATGTGGGAGAATCTGTTCTCGCGCATCGACATCAAGCCGGAGAACGTGCACATCCCGCCCGGCAACGTGCCGCGCGCCGACGTCGCGGAGGCGGCCCAGCGCTACGAATTGGAGATCGAGCGCGCCGGCGGCATCGACTTTCAGATCCTCGGCATCGGCAAGACGGGACACATCGGGTTCAACGAGCCCGGCTCCGGCGTGGACAGCCGGACGCGCCTCGTCACCCTCGACGCGATCACGCGCCGCGACGCCGCCGCCGACTTTTTCGGGGAGGAGTTCGTCCCGCGCGAAGCGATCACGATGGGCGTCGCGACGATCATGGATGCGCGCGAGATCGCGATCATCGCCACCGGCGAGCACAAGGCCGGCATCGTCCAGCGCGCGGTGGAAGGCGACGTCGACGTCGAGGTAGCCGCGACGTTCCTTCAGCGGCATCCGAATACGACGTTCTACGTCGACCGCGCCGCTGCCGCCGAGCTGACGCGCATCAAGACACCGTGGCTGCTCGACGAAGTGCAGTGGACGCAGGACCTCATCGTCCGCGCGGTGATCTGGCTGTCGCAGCGCACCGGGAAAGCGATTCTCAAGCTCACCCAGCGCGACTACGCCGACGCGCACATGTCGTCGCTCGTCGCCAAGTTCGGCTCGCCCGGCGACGTGAACGGCACCGTCTTCAACGCGCTGGGCGCGAAGATCCGCGGCAAGTCGAAGCTCCCGGTGGGCCGCCGCGTGATCTGCTTCTCGCCGCACCCGGACGACGACGTCATCTCCATGGGCGGCATTTTGCGCAAGATCACCGAGAACGACAACGACGTCACCGTCGCGTACATGACGAGCGGCAACATCGCGGTGTTCGACCACGACGTTCGCCGGTATGTCGACTTCCTCCAGCGGCTCGCCGCCGAGGGGCAGATCGAGGCCGGGCGCGTCGAGGCGCTCGCGACGCGCGTGCACGAGTGCCTCGAGCGGAAGACCCCGGGCGAAGTCGACATTCCCGAAGTGCAGGACATCAAGCGCATCATTCGCGAGGCCGAGGCCGTGAGCGGCATCGAGACGGTCGGCCTCCCGCGGAGCGCGGCGCGCTTTCTCAATCTCCCGTTCTATCAGACGGGCAAGGTGCGCAAGGATCCGATCGGCCCGGCGGATGTGGCGATCGTTCGTTCGCTGCTCGAGGAGATCAAGCCCGATCTCATCTTCGTCGCCGGGGATCTGTCCGATCCGCACGGGACGCACCGGATGTGCAAGGAAGCGATAGACGCCGCACTGAGGGAAGCGAACCCCTCCCCCACACTTCCTCCTTCCCGCTTCCCCCTTCCCGAGGTTTGGCTCTACCGCGGCGCGTGGCAAGAATGGCCAATCCACGAAGCCACGTGGCTCGTGCCGCTGTCGCAGGAAGAGCTGCGCCTCAAGATCCAGGCGATCTTCAAGCACCAGTCGCAGAAGGACTCGGCTCCCTTCCCCGGCGGCTACGACGAGCGCGAGTTTTGGCAGCGCGTCGAAGCACGGAACAAGGGGACAGCGGCGGAGCTCGACAAGCTCGGGCTGGCGGAGTACTTCGCGATGGAGGCGTACGTTGTCGAGTGAGCCGCTCGCATAGGATGACTGCCGACTGAATGCGAGGCCTCAACGCTCTCGACTTCCTCGTCATCATCGCCTACCTCGCCGGCGTCACGGCCCTCGGCATCTGGGTCGGACGCCGGCAGCGCGATTCGAAGGACTACTTCGTCGCCGACCGCTCGATTCCCTGGTGGGCCGTCATGTTCTCGATCGTCGCCAGCGAGACGAGCGCGCTCACCTTCATCAGCATCCCGGGGCTCGCGTACACCGGCGACCTCGGATTCCTCCAGGTGGCGGGCGGCTATCTCCTGGGGCGCATCGTGCTCGCGTTCACGCTCCTGCCACGCTATTACGAGGGGAATCTCGTCACCGCCTACGCGCTGCTCGAGCAGCGCTTCGGCCTCGCCACGCGGCGTTTCGCGTCGATCGTGTTCATGGTCACGCGCGGCATGGCGGACTCGGTGCGCGTCTTCGCCACCGCCGTCCCGATCGCGCTGATCATCGGGCCGCTGCTCCCGGCGCGCGCCGTCATGCCCGTCGCGGTGCTCGTCCTCGGCACCCTCACGATCCTGTACACGATCCGCGGCGGCATGCGCGCGGTCATCTGGACGGAGATCGTGCAGGCGACGGTGTACATCATCGGCGGCATCTCGGCGATCGTGCTCGCCGGCAAGCTGACAAGCGGTGGCTGGGGCGCCATCACCACCGCCGCCTCGAGCGCCGGGAAGCTGCGCGTGCTCAACTGGTACACCGGCTTCGACCAGCCGCACACCGTGTTCGCGGGACTCATCGGCGGCGCCTTCCTCTCGATGGCGTCGCACGGCGCGGATCAGCTCATCGTCCAGCGGCTGCTCTCGGCGCGCTCGCTCAAGGACGCGCAGGTGGCCGTCATCGGCAGCGGCGTGGCCGTCATCGGGCAGTTCCTGATCTTTCTGATGCTCGGCATCGGGCTGTGGGGCTTTTACGCGGGGCACCAGTTCCCGAGCGCGGACGCCATCTTCCCGACGTTCATCATCGACCAGATGCCGCACGGGCTGGTCGGGTTGCTGCTCGCCGCCGTGCTCGCGGCGACGATGAGCACGCATTCGGGCGCGATCAACTCGCTCGCGGCGGCGTCGACGCACGACATCTACCTGCCGCTCACGGGTCGCCGCGCCGACGACGCTCGGACGCTCTTCGTCGGACGGATTTTCGCGTTCATCTGGGGTGTCGTGCTCACGGCCGGCGCGCTGCTGTTCCCCGAGAACCCCAAGATGCCGGTCGTGGTCGTCGCGCTGTCGATCGCGTCGTTCACGTACGGAGGCCTGCTTGGCGGCTTCTTTCTCGCTATTTTCTGGCGACGGGCGCGCCAGGCGGACGCGATCCTCGGCATGGCGGTGGGGATCGCGGTCATGAGCGTCGTCGTGTTCGCCAAGCAGGTCGGCGCGGCGGTTCCGGCGTGGGCGCCGGCGCTCGCGCCGCTCGCGCGGATCGCCTGGCCCTGGTATGTGTTGATCGGAACGACAATCACCCTTCTCGTCGGAATTCTCTCCTCGCTCACGCACGGAGCAACGCAACCGGACGCGGCGCGAGTGAACCTCCCATGACGTTCATCGTAATTGGCATCGACGGCGGCGGCTCCAAGACGCACGCCATGGTCGCGGACGAACAGGGCCGCGTGCTCGCCGAGACGGTCGGCCCGGGCAGCGCCGTTCGCCCCGGGCAGGCCGAGCAGTCGGCTACCGTGATCGCGGAGGTCGTTCGCGACGCGCTCGCGTCGTGCGAGATGACCCACGTCACGCCGCGCGTGCTCTGCGTGGGCGTCGCGGGCGCCGGACGCGAAGCCGAGCGGCAGGCGCTCTGGCAGGCGCTGGTCGCGCGCGACCTCGCGTCGGAGCTCGTGATCCACTCCGACTTCAGCATCGCGCTCGACGATGCGTTTGGCGACGGCCCGGGCGTGCTGCTGATCAGCGGCACGGGATCGGTCGCCTACGGCCGCAGTCCGACCGGCGCCACGGCCCGCTGCGGCGGCTGGGGCCCGGCGGCGGGCGACGAAGGGAGCGGGGCGTGGATCGGACGGCGGGCGCTCTCAGTCGTCACCGCCGCGGCCGACGGACGCGAGCCGGAGACGGCGCTCACCGGCGCCGTGCTCACCGCGGCGCAGGTGAACGAGACGGCCGACCTCGTCGGCTGGGCGGCCGGCGCAACGCCGGCACAGTTCGCAACGCTCGCGCCCGTCGTGCTGAGCGTCGCCGAGTCGGGCGATCTGCGCGCCAACGCCATCGTCACGCTCGCCGTGGAGGAGCTCGTGCTGCACGTGCGCGCCCTGGCGCGACAGCTCTTCGGCGACGAGCGCGCGGCGCTCCCGGTGGCGCTGTCCGGTGGCATGCTGCCGCGCGGCGGCACGCTCCGCAAACGACTCGAGCACCGCCTCAAGTCGGCGGTGCCCGGGGCTCAGGTCATGACGGAACCGGTGATCGCGGCACGCGGCGCCGTGCGCGCCGCGCTACGGATCGTGGGCGAAGCGATGGTCTAGAAGAGCGTACGGGGAGCGGGGATGCGGCGAGCGGCGACACGCCAACCGCGAACCGGGCTCCCCGACCCGCTCCGCCGGCGCGCTACTTGAGCGCCGCGATGCACTCCACCTCGAGCTTCGCACCTGCCGTGACCAACGCGGCGACGACCACCGTCGAACGCGCAGGCGGCTCCTTGGTGAAGAACTCGGTGTACGCCTTGTTCATGCCCTGAAAGTCCTTCACGTCGACCAGGAACACCGTGCACTTCACGATGTTCTCCTTCGACGTGCCGGCCGCGGCGAGAATCGGATTCATGTTCTCGAGCGCGCTCTTCGTCTGTCCCTCGATGGTCGAGTCGCCTCGCGCTGGAAGCTGGCCGGACAGATAGAGCAGATCGCCGATCTTGACGCCGGCCGACAGCATCGCGGATGACCTGCCGCCCGGCACCGTCACGACCTGCTTCTGCGCCTGCGCCGCGACCGGAAGCAGGACGACGGTCGCGGCGAACGTGAGCGAGCGAAGTCTCATGAATGATTCCTCATTGTTAAGTGACGGCCTAGTTCAGGGCGCCACTAGCTCCACTTCAAATCCTGCTTCGACAACGGCAGCGACCGCACACGCTTGCCGGTCGCCATGAAGATCGCGTTGCACAGCGCCGGCACCACGGGCGGAAGCGCCGGCTCGCCAAGGCCGGTGACCGCCGAATTGCTCGGCACGAACGTGACGTCGATCGGCGCCGCCTGCCGCATGCGGAGCAGCGGGAACGTGTTGAAGTTCGTCTGCTTGACGCGGCCGGCCTCGATCGTGATCTCCTGGCCGAGCGCCTCGGCGATGCCGTCGAGCACCGCGCCCTGCACCTGATTCTCGGCGTTGCTCGGGTTGATGATCTGCGGTCCGATGTCGCCGGCGACCCACACCTTGTCGACCTTCACGTCGCCCGCCTTGCTCACCGTCGCCTGCACGACCTCGGCGAAATAGCCGCGATGGCTGAAGTGGAACGCGACGCCCATGCCCGTTCCCTTCGGCAATTGCTGCTTTGCCCACCCCGACTTCTCGGCGACCGCCTGCAGCACGGCGCGCATCCGCGCTCCGTCGAACCCGGGCTGCTGGAATCCACCGCGACCGCCGGCCGGTGCACCCGCGGGTGCCGCGGCAGGCGGAGGCCCCGGCTGCTCGTTCGCGAGAAGATCCAGGCGGAACTGCACCGGATCCTTGTTCGCCGCGTTCGCCAGCTCGTCGATGAACGACTGGATGGCGAAGGCGAACCCGTTGCTCCCCGGCGCGCGAAGCGGTCCCGTCGGAACGCCCAACGGCATGCCCGACGCATCGAGCGAATAGTTCGCAATGAACCGCGCCGGGAACTCGGCCGCACCAGGGAATCCACTCGACGCATTGTCGAACGCGACCACGTGATCGCGCCACGCGATCAACTTGCCGCTCGCGTCGACGCCACCAGTGAAGTTGTGATACCCCGCGCAGCGATACGGATCGTGCGTGATGTCGTCCTCGCGCGTCCAGAGCAGCTTCACCGGAACGCCGGGCACACCCTTCGCGACCGCCGCCGCCTCGACCATGTAGTCGTTGCTCAACCGGCGACCAAAGCCGCCGCCGACTCGCGTCAGGTGCACCGTGATGTCGGTCGCCTGGAGACCCAGCGTGCTCGCGACGAGCCCACGGCCATTGGCCGGCGTTTGGCTCGGCGACCAGATCTCCATCTTGCCGTCCTTGAACAGGGCGGTGGTGTTCTGCGGCTCGAGCGGCGCGTGGGCGATGAACGGATAGAAGTACGAGCCCTCCACCACCTTCGCCGCGCTCTTGAGGGCCGCGTCGACGTCGCCGTCCTTGCGGACGTTGCGCGCCGGCGGACTCTTCGCCAGCTCCGCCGCCTTGGCCGCGAACGCGTCGCTGCTCTGTGACGCCGTCGCGCCTTCGTCCCACACGACTTTCAGCTTCGTGCGCGCCTGCTGGACGAGCCACCAGTTGTCGCCGACGATCGCGACGCCCGGCATCAGTCCCATCAAGCCGCCCTGCGTGCCGCCCTCGACGGTGAAGGCGTGCTTCACGCCAGGCAGAGTCTTCACCTCGTCGAGGTTCGCGCTGACGACCTTGCCGGCGAAAACGGGACACTTCACGAAGCTCGCGTACAGCATGCCCGGCACCGTCACGTCGATGCCGAACATCGGCTTGCCGCGCACGATGTCGCGCACGTCGACGCCGGTCACGCGGGTGCCGATGATCTTGAAATCCTTCGGGTCCTTCAGCTTCACGGTCGCGAGATCCGGCGCGGGCACGGTCGACGCTTTGTCGATCAATTCGCCGTACGCCAGCTTGCGATTGCTCCGCCGGTGGTACACGACGCCGGACGCCGTCTCGAGCTCGGACTCCGGCACGCTCCACGTCTGCGCCGCCGCCGTCACGAGCATCGCGCGCGCGGCGGCGCCGACCTGGCGCATGGGCAGCCAGTTCTGCGGCGTCGCCGTGCTTCCGCCGGCGCTCTGACCCGGCGTGTACTTGGTCGTGTCGAGGATCGCTTGTTCGATACGAACGTTCTTCCAGTCGACGTCCAGCTCGTCGGCGATGAGCATCGGCAGCATCGTCTTCACGCCCTGCCCGATCTCCGGATTCTTGGCGATGATCGTCACGATGCCGTCGGGCATCAGCCGGATGTAGGCGTTCGGCACGAATTCGGCCGCGCCGCCGCCAGCCGTCGCCGCAAACGCCTCCGCCGTCTCACCGAGGCGCAGGTAGCTGCCCAACATGATTCCGCCGCCGGCGAGCGCCGTGACGCGGAGGAATGATCGCCGATCCACGCGCGTGTTCGTGTCCATGGCGCGCCTCCTCAGAGGTTGGGTTCGCGCTGGCGGGTTCCGACCGCGGCCGGCATCGAAGCCGCGCGATGGATCGCCTGGCGAATGCGGAGGTACGTGGCGCAACGGCAGATGTTGCCGTTCATGGCGCCGTCGATGTCGGCGTCGGTCGGATTCGGTTTGTTCGCGAGGAGCGCCGCTGCGGACATGATCTGGCCCGCCTGGCAGTAGCCGCATTGCGGCACGTCGATCTCCTCCCACGCGCGCTGCAGCGGATGCGTCCCGTCGGTCGACAACCCTTCGATCGTCGTCACCTCGGCGCCGGCGACGGTTCCCGCGCGCCGCTGGCACGATCGAACGGCCGTGCCGTTCACGTGTACCGTGCACGCACCGCACTGCGAGATGCCGCAGCCGAACTTCGTGCCTTTGAGGTCGAGGACGTCGCGGAGCACCCACAAGAGAGGCATCTCCGCCGGGACATCAACGGTTCTCGATTGTCCGTTGACCTTGAACGTGATCGCCATTTTTCCTCCGGGCTGTCATCCTATGCGAGCGAAGCGGGCGCAGGGTCTACTGTGACTACACTGGCGTCTGCACCGACGGCACTCGCAACGCCTCTCCCGCCACCACGCCGAGCGGCGCCGCGACCGGCGGCTTGTCGAACTCCCCTTCCCATCGGGCCATCACCACCGTCGCCAGGCAATTCCCCACGACGTTGAGCGACGTCCGCGCCATGTCCATCAGCGCGTCCACTCCCAGAATGACGGCAACGGCCTGCAAAGGCAAGTTGAACTGCGCCAGTGCCCCCGACAGGATCACGAGCGACGCCCGGGGAACGGCCGCCACGCCTTTGCTGGTCAGCATGAGGGTCAGCATCATGATCAGCTGCTGCGAGATGGGCATGTCGATGTGGGCCGCCTGCGCGGCGAACACCGACGCCATCGCCAGGTAGAGCGTGCTTCCGTCGAGATTGAACGAGTACCCGGTCGGCAGCACGAACGAGACGATGCGCCGGGGCACGCCGAGCTGCTCCATCCGCTCCATCGCCAGAGGAAATGCCGCTTCGGACGACGCCGTCGTGAACGCGATGAGCCACGGCTCCCGCACCGACCGAACGAACCGTGCGAGCGGCACCCGGAAGATGAGCGCCACCGGCAGCAGCACGAACAGCGCGAACACGATCAGCGACCCGTACAGCGTGCCGACCAGAATGCCGAGATTCTTCAGCACGCCGAGCCCGCTTTTCGACACGGTCACCGCGATCGCCGCCCCGATGCCGATCGGCGCGTAGCCCATCACGATGTTGACGAACTTGAACATGACCTCGGACAGGCTCTCGCAGGCGCTCAGCATGAACGTCTTGCCCGGCCCCTGCACCTTCGACAGCGCGACGGCGAAGATGATCGCGAAGAAGACGATCTGGAGCACCTCGTTCTTTTCCGCAGCCTCAAAGAAGCTCTGCGGCACGGTGTGCTCGATCACGCCCGTCAACGTCGTGTGCGTGGCCGCGAACTCCGTGCCCTCCTTGGTCGACGCCGCGCCGAGGTCGACGCCGACGCCCGGCTTCACGAGGTTCACGGCCGTGAGGCCGACCGCCAGCGCCATCGTGGTGACGACCTCGAAGTAGAGGATTGAGCGAAAGGCGAGCTTGCCCACCTTCTTCATGTCGTCGCCGTGGCCGGCGATCCCGACGACCAGCGTCGAGAAGAGCAGCGGCACGATCAACGACTTGATCATGCGCAGGAAGATGGACGACAGGACGTTGAGGTCCGTCGCCGCCCAGTCGTGGTGCGACGCGCGGGCGGACTCCGGGAACAGCACTCCCACGGTGATGCCGACGATCATCGAGACGATGATCCACTGCGACAGCGAGAGACCAAAGAACTTCTTCGACGGCGGGGGCGACCCGGCGGTCGCTGATGCTGCGTGGCTCACGGTGATTCGGCTGGGGACGAGGTCCAGAGGACAATCACAAGGCTGGCTTCAACGATTGGATACGGGGGCAGCCGTGCGCAACGGACACCCGCCTCATGAGTTCGCTTCAGCGCGCTCGGCGCCTCGTCGTCGAAGGGTCGAATGGCTGAGGCCGTAGGTGAAGTAGATCACGAGGCCGACGAGCAGCCAAATGCCAAAGCGGATCCAAGTCACCGACGGAAGCTGGAACATCAAGTACGCGCACGACACGATCGAGATGAGCGGCGTGATCGGCACCCAGGGAACACGAAACGGCCGAGGCCTGTTGGGCTCGATGCGACGCAGGAAGATCACCCCGGCCGACACGAGCACGAACGCGAATAGGGTTCCGATGTTCGTCAGGTCGACTACCTCCGCGATGTTTGCGAACGCGGCGAACACCGCGACGAACACGCCGGTCAGGATCGTCCCGACATACGGCGTCTTGTACTTGGGATGAACCTTGGCCAGGAACGGCGGCAGCAGGCCGTCGCGCGACATCGAAAAGAAGATGCGCGGCTGGCCGAGCTGAAACACGAGCAGCACGCTTCCCATCGCGATCACCGCGCCGAGCGCGATGATGAATCGTGACGCGTTGAGGAGCCCCGGCGGGCCGGACGCATACTGCAGCGCGGTGATCATCGGCTCCGCCGTCCCGAGCTGCTTCCACGGCGCCATGCCGGTCATGACCACCGAGATGGCGATGTACAGGATCGTGGTGACGACGAGACTCATGATGATGCCGAACGGCATGTCCTTCGGCGGATCGCGCGTCTCTTCGGCCGCCGTCGAGACGGCATCGAATCCGATATAACTGAAGAAGATGATGGCCGCCGCGGCGCTGATGCCCGCGAAGCCGTTCGGCGCGAAGCCCCCCGCCTGCGGGTCGGTCCAGTTGTGCGGCTTGATCAGGAAAATGCCGACGGCGATGAAGAACAGAATGATTCCGATCTTGAGCAGCACCATCGCGTTGTTCGCGTCCGCCGACTCGCGAATACCGATGACGAGAATCACCGTGATCAGCGCGACGACCGCCACGGCCGGCAGGTTCATGATGAGCGGAATGCCGGCGACATGCGGGGCCGTGGTCCATGCCGTGGCCAGATACTTGGTCGTCGCATCAGCAGCGGCTTGCCCCGCCGCCGTCCCGACCTGGACGAAGGCGTCGTGCGCCGACCGGTAGTCGGTCGCCAGCCAGGCGGGCAGATCGAGGCCGAAGTGGTTGATGAGCTCCCGAAAGTACCCCGCCCACCCGATGGCCACGCCGATGTTGCCGACGGCGTACTCGATGATCAGATCCCAACCGATGATCCACGCGACGAACTCGCCGATCGACGCGTAGGCGTACGTGTACGCCGAACCCGCGATCGGCACCATGGCCGCGAACTCGGCGTAGCACAGCGCGGCGAAACCGCACGCCACCGCCGTGAGGATGAACGAATAGATGACCGCCGGTCCGGCGCCCGGCCGTGCGGCATCGCCGACGATCGCCGTGCCCGTCGTCGCGAAGATGCCGGCCCCGATCGTTGCGCCGACGCCGAGGGCGGTGAGATGCCACTTCCCGAGCGTCCGTTTGAGGCCGCCGTGCTCCCTGACGTCGGCCTCGAAATCGGCGACCGACTTCCTCGCGAAGAGTTGGTTCATGCTCGCCTGGTCATACTCGAGCGGGCGCGCCGCTCTCGATGCGCATGCCGTAGAACGAGCGATAGACGAAGAACGCCGAGATCACGAAGAAGACCGCGGCGAGAATGTGGCTCAAGCCCGGCCCGCGCTGCTCGGTGAGCGAAACGGCCAGCTCCACAGCCAGCAGCCCGAACAGCGTCGTGAACTTGATGATCGGGTTGAGCGCAACCGACGACGTGTCCTTGAACGGATCGCCGACGGTATCGCCGACGACCGTCGCCGCGTGGAGCGGCGTGCCTTTCTGCTTCAGCTCCACCTCGACGATCTTCTTCGCGTTGTCCCAGGCGCCGCCGGCATTCGCCATGAAGATCGCCTGATACAGGCCGAACAGCGCGATCGACAGGAGATAGCCGATGAAGAAGTACGGCTCGTAGAACGCGAACGCGAGCGTGGCGAAGAACACCGTGA
>Ga0326726_10004179_pt1 | contig 13197 bp, 11 predicted proteins | sample MHFenrmetagenome_2_FD_207603 | JGI IMG/M metagenome (GOLD analysis project Ga0326726, IMG submission 207603) | Lab enriched peat soil microbial communities from Michigan Hollow, Ithaca, NY, United States - MHF15MN | ecosystem: Environmental > Terrestrial > Soil > Wetlands > Peat | place: USA... | reverse complement strand
GGCTGGTCCGCTCGCGCGCGGGGACGTTCGAGTAGAGCAGGGGAAGCTCGACGTTCTCTCGCGCGCTGGTGCGCGCGAGCAAGTTGAAGTGCTGGAACACGAACCCGATCGTGTGGTTGCGGATCTTCGCGAGCTCGTTGCGCGCGAGGTGACCGACCTCTTGACCGTCGAGGCGGTAGATCCCCGAGGTCGGGCGATCGAGGCAACCGATCACGTTCATCAGCGTCGACTTGCCGGAGCCCGACGCGCCCATGACCGTGACGAACTGACCGCCGGGAATCTCGAGCGTGACATCGTCGAGCGCGACGACGCGGATGTCGTCGCCGAGCGCGTAGATCTTGGACACGTGCTCGAGTTGGATCAACGCCGTCATAGGACTCTCCCGACACCCGACACGGGATGCGTCGGGTTCGCCTCGGTGATGACCTGGTCACCCGCCGCGAGCGGTCCCGAGATGACCTCGGTGTCGGTGCCGTCGCTGACGCCCGTGGCGATCTCGATCGGCTGCGGCACGCCCGCGCGCAGCACCCACACGATCTTCTTGCCGGGGGCCGCGACGGGTGCCTTTCGCGCGAGCACGACCGGCGCGCGAAACCGCAGCGCGGCGTTCGCGACGCGCGTGACGTCCTTGCGGTCGGCGTAGATGACCTCGAGGTTCGCGGTCATGCCGGGCTTGAGCGCGAGGTCCGGGTTGTCGACGTCGATCACCGCGTTGTACGTGACGACGTTCTGCACGACCTGCGGCGAGCTGCGGACCTGGCGGATCACGCCGTGGAACACGCGCGCCGGATACGCATCGACCGTGAAGGTCGAGCTCAAGCCTGGCGCGAGCCGGCCGACATCGGCCTCCGCGATGCTGGTATCGACCTGCATCTTCGTGAGGTCCTGGCCGATCAGGAACAGCGTCGGCGCGGCGAACGACGCCGCGACGGTCTGGCCGACATCGATGTTGCGCGTGATCACGGTCCCCGCGATCGGCGACCTGATCGTCGTGTAGTTGAGGTTCGCCGTCGCGGTGTCGAGCGCGGCACGTGCCTGTGCCTCGGCGGCGATCGCTTGCTCGACCAGCGCCTGATCGACCTCGGCAGCGGTGTCGCTCGCGTCGACGGTCGCTTGCGCGATCAGCTGCTGTGCGCGCAGGTCGCGATTGCGCACCGCGGTGCGCTTGTCGAGGACGAGCTGCGCGCGCGCCTTGTGGACGTTCGCCTGCGCGGCGAGGAGGTTCGCCTTCGCCTGCTGCACCGCGGCCTGGAACAGCCGCGGATCGATCTGCGCGACCATCTGCCCCGGCGTCACCTGCGAGTTGAAGTCGGCACCGAGCTTCTGGATCGTTCCCGACACCTGCGTGCCGACCTGGACCGTGACGATCGGATTGACCGTGCCGGTCGCCGTCACCTTGGCCTGGATCGGGCCACGACTCATCTGGGCAACCTCGAAGCGAAACGCGGGTCCGTCGTCCTTGCCGCGTGCTCGCCACGCGTAGGCACCGATCGCGACTGCAAGGAGCACCGCACCGGCGATGATCGCGTTGCGATGGTTCGTCATGCACGACGAGGTTGCATCGCACGTGCCACGGTCAGCATTCCGAGTCGACAGGCGCACTTGCGGGTGCACCGGCGGGAGCGGTCACGCTCGCGCTCGGAATCACGAGCTCTTCTTGCAGCCAGCCCACGACTTCGTGGAGGAAGCGCGTCACCGAGCTCACCGCGATCCGATGCCCGATCGCGACATCGAACGCCTCGCCGAGCTTGCCCAGGGGGCGGTAGTACTCGCCGTCGAGCCGGAGCTTGGTCTCGGTGGCGGATGCCGCGGAGAGCTCCAGCTTGGCCTTCATCGTCGGGAACAGCACGGCGTGTTCGACGGCGTGCCAGTAGAGCGTCAGCGTGGTCGAGGGTCGGTCGTCGTGCTCGATGTTCTCGATCGCGATCGCGACCTCGGCTCCGATGTCGAGGCCGGCGATCCGGGTATGCAGGGTCGCGGCCTGCGTCGTCGCGGCCGCGGTCGCGTGCCGGAAGACGTAGCCGGGATTTGCGAGCAGGGCATCGCGGACGCGCGGGTACGGCTGGCTCACGGTATCGATGCAGGACAGGACTCGCTCGCTCATGTGGGCTCCTCTCGATGACGATCGATCGCGTCCTGATGCAGGACGACGGGGCTGAGGAACGTCCGCTCCTCGGCGGCCATGTGGGCGTCGAGCTCCTCGAGGAGCTCGTCCATCCGCCTGACCACCTCCGCCGACGAGCCCGCTAGCATCTGCCAGAACGCGGCGTGCTCGGCGACGTGCTCTTCGAGCATTCGATCGACGAGCAAGGCACCCCAGCTCGACGAGTCGTGCAGGAGTGGCCGCACCAGCGAGGTCTCGGTGGTGTTGTGGTCGGCGAACTCGGTGCGCAGCCGCGATAGCGCCGCGTCGAGCTCCGCGTGAACCGGCTCGCCGTCGCGCATCCGTCGCGCGAGCACGCTGCAGTGGTTCAGATGCGTGCGGATCTGATCGTGTTGTGCGATGAGCAGGGCGCGGGCGGCGCTCGGGTTCATGGCCCCCAACCTCGCAAGGACTGCGCCAGCACGAGACCGGGGACGGGGCCCAAAAACGCGAAGATCGTGCGCGATGGACCCTCCATCACGCATGCGGAGCGCTCATCGACGAGGCACGGCGAGGTGCGTCACGACCTTGGGCAGGGCATCAGGCGTCACGGAGATGCTGTCGATGCCGATCGACGCGAGGAATCCGGCGAACTCCGGCCGATCGCTGGGCGCTTGCCCGCACAGGCCGACCTTCTTGCCGTGGGCGTGCGCGACCTGGACGACCTGCGCGATCAACGCCTTCACGCCGGGATCCTGCTCGTCGAAGATCTCGGCGAGCAGCTCCGAGTCGCGATCGACACCGAGCGTCAGCTGCGTCAGATCGTTCGAGCCGATGGAGAAGCCATCGAAGCGCTCGCAGAACTCGGCGGCGAGCACGACGTTGTTCGGGATCTCGCACATCACGTAGACCTCGAGGCCGTCCTTGCCGCGCGCGAGGCCGTTCGTGGCGAGCTCGGCGAGGACCTTGTCGGCCTCGCCGAGCGTGCGACAGAACGGAACCATGATCTTCACGTTCGACAGCCCCATGACGCCGCGCACGCGTGCGAGCGCGCGACATTCGAGCGCGAAGCCCTCGCGATAGAGCGGGCTGTAGTAGCGCGAGGCGCCGCGGAAGCCGATCATCGGATTCGCTTCGACCGGCTCGAAGTCCTTTCCGCCGAGGAGGTTCGCGTACTCGTTCGTCTTGAAGTCCGACAGCCGGACGATGACGGGACGCGGCCAGAACGCTGCCGCGATCCGGCCGACGCCGGTCGCGAGTCGATCGACGAACAGCTCGGTCGGGTCCGCGAGCCCCGCGGTGCGCGCGCGGATCTCCGCGGCAGCAACGCGATCGGTGACGCGCTCGGGATGGACCAGGGCCATCGGATGGATCCCGATGTGCGCCGACACGATGAACTCGATCCGCACGAGCCCGACGCCCGCACTCGGGAGCTGGCCGAGCATGAACGCGTTCTCCGGGTTGCCGACGTTGAGCATCACCGGGACCGATGGCGTCGCGAGTACCGCGGGATCGATCACCTCGCGATCGAACGGCACGGCGCCGTCGTAGATGTGACCCTCGTCGCCCTCCGCGCACGACACCGTCACGACCTCGCCGGTCGCGAGCACGCGCGTGGCATCGCCCGTTCCCACGACACACGGGATCCCGAGCTCGCGCGACACGATGGCGGCGTGACACGTGCGACCACCTTGATCGGTGACGATCGCGGAGGCGCGCGCGAGCACCGGCTCCCAGTCCGGATCGGTCATCGGCGCGACGAGCACTTCGCCATCGCGAAACGCGGCGAGATCCTCGGCGACGTGGATGATCCGCACCGCGCCCGTGCCGACCTTGGCACCGACGCTCTTGCCGCGGACGCGCACGGCGCTCTTGCCGCGGATGCGAAACACCTCGAGCGCGGTCGTGACCCGCTTGGAGTGCACGGTCTCCGGTCGCGCCTGGACGATGTAGAGCTCGCCGGACCTGCCGTCCTTCGCCCACTCGATGTCCATCGGCGTCGCGACCCCGGCGCGCGTGCTGTAGTGCGCCTCGATCGCGATGGACCACCGCGCGAGCGCGAGGACTTCGTCGTCGGTGAGCACGAGTCGCTTGCGGTCATCGCCGGTGACGCGAACCTCGCGCGTCGTACCGGTGCTGCCGTCCGCGTACACGAGCTTCGTCTGCTTGTCGCCGGCATCGCGACGCACGATCGGTCGGAACCCGCGCTGGAGCGTCGGCTTGTGGATCGTGAACTCGTCCGGATTGACGCGGCCCTTCACGACGGACTCGCCGAGGCCCCACGATCCGGAGATCTCGACGACGTCGCGAAACCCGGTCTCGGTATCGAGCGTGAAGATCACGCCGGCGCACGCGAGATCGCTGCGCACCATCTTCTGGATCCCGACCGACAGCGCGACGTCGCGATGGCGATAGCCGCGCTCGAGGCGATAGACGATCGCCCGATCGGTGAACAGCGACGCCATACAGGCACGCACCGCGTCCGACAGCGCCGCCTGGCCGCGGATGTTGAGGTAGCTCTCGTGCTGCCCGGCGAACGAAGCGCCCGGCAGATCCTCCGCGGTCGCGCTCGAGCGCACGGCCACGTCGGTCGCGGCCTCGCCGTACTGGCGAGACAGCCGCGTGTACGCCTCGGCCAGCTCGAGCTCGAGGTCGCGCGGCAACGGCGCGGCCTGCACGCGCTCGCGAATCGCGCGCCCGACGCGCTGGAGCTCGGCGACATCCTGTGGCCCGACGCGATCGAGCATGCTGTAGATCTCGTCGTCGAGGCGCGCGTCGCGCAGGTGACGTCGAAACGCATCGGCGGTGAGCGCGAAGCCATCGGGGACGCGTACCCCGAGTGGAGTGAGGCTCGCGATGAGCTCGCCGAGGTTGGCGTTCTTGCCGCCGACGCTCGCGAGCTTCGAGAGATCGAGCTCGCGGAAGGGAATCACGAACGCGCTCACGACGGGCGTCCGTGATTGGCAACCTTCGGCGGTTGCTTGCGAGGCGCGATCTCGGGGTTCGGCGGATGCACGGTCAACACGGGGCAGCGTGCGGTGCGCAGCACGGTCTCGGCCACGCTGCCGAGCATCAGGCGCCTGAAGCCGCGCCGCCCGTGCGTGCCCATGACGATCATCTCGACGTCGAGCTCGCGCGCCACCTCTTCGATCAGGTCGCGTGGGTCGCCGGTCCTCAGCAAGACCTCGCCGATGTGGCCGGATCCCCGGTACTTGTCGGCGAGGCGTTCGAGCGCGGTCTGGTTGCCCGCGACGATCATGTCGATCATCTCCACCGTCAGCGCCGCGCCGAGATCCGAGAAGTGAAAGCCCTGGAGCTCGACGACGTTCAGCAGATGCACCTTCGCGTCGATCTTTTCGGCGAGCTTGACCGCGTAGTCGAGCGCGGCCTCGGCGGGCTCGCTGAAGTCGATCGGAACGAGAATGGTGCGGGGTGTGGTCATGCGGTCACCATTCGTCGCACTCGTGGGTGATGTCGTCGCTCGCCGCCGGGAGCTCCCACGTCGGATGCCGCGTGGTGACCACGTAGAGCGGCGGTCGGGGCTTCGCGGTCCCGGGGTGGTGGAAGTACGTGGACCACGCGAATTGCGGGTCGAACCACCAGGTCGCCGCGCGTCCGGCGTTGGAGTAGCGGTCGAGTCCGTGCCTCAGCATCTCGGTGTCGCGAACGAAGCGCGCATGAGCGGTCGTCCGCGCCGGCGCGTTCAGAGGCCACGCGAACTCGAAGCTGCTCACGTCACGCGCCGTGGAGATCGCGAAGTAGAAATCGACCGTCTCGCGTTCGCCTCGGCCGATGATCGCGATCGGCAGCGTCGGGATGTCCGCGTTGACGAACCGCGGCCCGATCGTGATGCCGGGCACGACCTCGGCGCGGGCCTTCGAGACATCGAGCACCAACGGGCGCAGCCCGCTGTTCGTGATCGTCGCCCGGACGTGGACGACCTCGACCGCGTCGCCGCCTTCCGGCATGAGCTCGGCAACGCCATGCGATTCCAGCGTCACCATACGCACCGCATCTTCGGGGCGTGTCGAGCTCGGAGCTCCGACTTCGATGCCACGAACGGGTGCACTGCCCGACGCCACGACCAGGCCGGCGCCGGCGAGGAGAACGGTGCTGAAGGTTCTGACGAGACTCATGCCCACACATGGAGCATCACCTGTGCCACCACACGTCGTCGGGCATCCAATGCTCGGGACGGCACGATCGCGTACGACTTGCGCGGTCCGCGAACCGCGGAGCAGGTCTTGCGGCCGAACAGCGCGAGATCGTGGGATCGACGTGGCACGCTTTTGGCTCAACCGGTGATCGATGTCGACTTTGGATCGCATCTTGATCGTCGCCGCGGACGCGAAACCGTGGGCGAAATTAATGCGCGATGCCGGCTACGAGGTCGAGTCGGCAACACAGGCCTTCGATGCCCTCGAGAAGGTCGCCGCGTTCGCGCCCCTGCTCGTGATCTCCGAGCTCAATGTCCGCGGCATGGACGGCATGAGGTTGTGCCAGCACGTTCGCGCCGCCGACTGCAAGCCCGCGATCATCGCCCTCGGAGAGGCGAACGAGGCACGTTCCGCGGCGGTCGCAGCGTTACGCGCTGGCGTGCACGCGTACCTGACCAAGCCCGTGGATCCCGAGTTGCTCCGGCTCGTCGCCGCGCGCGCGCTCGCCGACCGGGCCATGCATCACCAGGTCGAGCAGCTCAGCGCGTGCGTCCACGACCTCGAGACCTCGGTCGACCGTCCGATTCCACCGCCACCGCGACCGCCGGGGATGCCACCGGTTCCGGGCTCCACGCTGTCGGATCTCGAACGCTACGCGATCCTGTCGACGCTCAAGGCGACCGGTGGCTCGACGTCGAAGGCCGCCAAGATCCTCGGCCTCAGCACGCGCACGATCCAGTACCGGATGCATCTCTACAACGCGAGGCAACCGCGGTTACTGGTCGCTCAGCGTCCCCAGGAACGCCAGTAGATCGGCTTCGCTGGTCGCGTCGAGGTCGAGATGCCCGACCGCGGTCGACACGTTCGCGGCCACCTCGGGTGGGGCCCACGAACCGTTTCGACTCGAACCGACATCGCGCGTGTTCAGGAAGTCGATGAAGTAGGGCAGGTTCGCGAAGTAGCCGTTGTGGCCGTACGGCCCGGTGCGGGCGATGTTGCGCAGCGTCGGGACGCGAAACGCGCCGTCGTCGCGTGGATCGTGAGTGATGGTCGCGAGCCCGTGGTCGACGTAGAGCGCGCCATCGGGGTTCAAGGGCGGCGGTTGGAGGTAGTACAGGTTGTTCGCGTAGCGCGGCACGCCGAGGTTCGCGTAGCTGTAGTCGGTGAACATCGGCGGCGGATGACACGAGCTGCACGCGCGCTCGAAGATCGCGAGGCCGCGCGTTTCCGGATCGGTGAGCTTCGCCGTTCCGGCGACGAACTGGTCGTAGCGCGACGTGAACGGCGACAGTGCTGGCGTGCGCTCGTACGCCGCGAGCGCCTGGGTCAGATGCGCGACCGCCTCGTCGGGATCGTCGAGCGCGGCCTCCCCGAACACGTCACGAAACCCCTGTGCGTAGCCCGCGTCGCGCAGGCGGCCGGCCACCGCGAGCTTGTCGGGGTTGTTCATCTCGAGCGGGTTCAGGAGTGGCGCTTGCGCCTGGTCCTCGAGAGAATTCGCACGTCCATCCCAGAACAAGCCACCGATCACGCGGTCGCCCACGAGGTCGCGCGGCGGGACCTTGGCCGCGTACAGGATCGTCGGCGAGTTGCGCGCGCCGAACCGTCCCGCGACCGCACCGGCCGACGTCGAGTGATCCGATTCGGGGTCGCGAAACGCGTTCGTCGGCGAGTGACAATCGGCGCACGACTGCCCGGGCGGTTCCGACAGGTTGGTGTCGGTGAACGCGGTTGCGCCGAGCTCCTCGATCGTCATCGAGCTACGCGAAGAGCAGGCGACCACGAGCGACGCGAGCAGGATGAAACGCACCGTTTCACTGTGGTTCCGCCGACGAGGATCGCAAGATGCGAGAAGACGCAAGCCGTGCGGCGACGCGGTCGCCGGCGCAATGATTGCGGACTTCCCGTGCGCCGAGCCGTGCACGGGCCTTGCTTCTACGTAAGGCGTGGCGAGTACACACATCTCCCAACGCATCTTGGCTCGGCTCCTCCGGCCGTTCTCCAAGGTCCACCCGGAGGAGGCGATGACCGCCGGCCTCATGACGCTCGCCGCGTTCATGCTGCTGACGGCGTATTACTTGCTGAAGACGGTGCGCGAGCCGTTGATCCTCCTGCAGGGCGGCGCCGAGGTGAAGCTGTACGCGCGCGCCGGTCAGGCGCTGCTGATGGTCGGCGTGGTCTACCTGTACGGCGAGCTCGCGCGTCGGTTCGGGCGCATGAAGCTGCTCGCCATCGTGTTCCTGTTCTTCATCTCGAACCTCGCGCTGTTCGCGATCCTGGCGGGCACGTCGCTGCCGATCGGCCTCGCGTTCTTCCTGTGGGTCGGCGTGTTCAGTTACACGGTCGTGGCCCAGTTCTGGGCGCTCGCCGCGGATATCTACAGCGAGGAACAGGGCAAGCGCCTGTTCCCGATCATCGGCGCCGGCAGCTCGATCGGCGCGGTGATCGGTGGGCTATTCGCGAAGTCGCTCGTCCCGTTCGGGCCGCAGGTGCTCATGGGCACGGCCGTCGTGATCTTGCTCGCCTGCGTGGGCGTGATCGTGTGGGTCGAGCGGCGCTCGATCGTCGCGGTGAAGCGCAACGAGGAGAAGCATCCCGACGAGCCGATGGCCAAGGAGGGCGTCTGGCACCACCTGTTTCACGACCGGTATCTGCTCTACATCGCCGGGCTCGTCGTGTTCCTCAACTGGGTCAACAGCACGGGCGAGTACCTGCTCGACCGCACGCTCGTCGTCGCGGCGAAGGACGCGGCCTCGCACGGCGCGTCGGCGACCGCCTACATCGGCGCGTTCAAGGCCGATTACTACGTCTGGTACAACTCGATCGGGCTCGGCCTCGAGCTGTTCGTGGTGTCGCGCGTGTTCAAGTACGTCGGCGTGCGCAATGCGCTGTACGTCATGCCGATCTTCGCGCTCATCGCCTACGGCGGCGTGGTGTTCCTGCCGGTGCTGGCGGTGATGCGGCTCGTGAAGATCGGCGAGAACTCGCTGCAGTACTCGCTGCAGGATACGTCGCGGCACGCGCTGTTCCTGGTCGCGACCCGGATCGAGAAGTTCGTCGGCAAGACCGCGACCGACACGATCGCGGTGCGGATCGGCGCGATCATGTCGACGCTCATGGTGTTCGTCGGCGCCCGGCTCGAGTGGTCGACCAGCACGTTCGCGGCCATCAGCGTCGGGCTGTCTGTCATGTGGCTCGGGTTCGTCATCCTGATCGGCCGGGAACACCGCCGGCGCGGTGTGGCGCGCGATCAGGAAGCGCGCGCAGAGGTCGCCTCGTCGCGCCCGAAAGAGCCATCGAGCAGCGTCGCCGCGAACGTCGCGATCATCGCGAGCCCGAAGTCGGCGTGATCCTCGATCACGTCGAAGATCGCCGCCGAGGTGCAGCGTAGCCCACGGCCCGCGCACGTGGCCTGGGCCGTCTCCTTGTGGGCGGCCTCGGCCAGCATCTCGAGCCCCCCGATCGTATCGCCGGGACCCAGCGTGTGAGCCGCGCCATCGCCAGCCGCGGCCTCGAGGCTGCCCTCGACGATCACGAGCGCACTCTGGGCGAGCTCGCCGGCTCGGGTCACGACCTCGCCGGCCGACCAGTGCACCTCTGCCGAGGCGTGGGCCAGGGTCGCGAGCGCTTCGAGGCGCGCCCCGGCGAACAGCGACTGCTGGCGGAGCAGCACCAGCCGCTCGACGAGCCCGAGCGGCTGGGTGACGACGCGCCGCTCGTGCTTCGGCAGCGGGGTGGCTGCGGAGCCATGCGCCAGCAGCTGGGTCGCCAGCGTGCGCAGCGTCGTGCGAAGGACGCCGAAGCTGTCCTCCAGGAACTCGGCGACATCGGTCGCGAACAGCTGGAGCGTTCGCGTCTCGGTCTTCGCCACCGCCGGGGCGGCGAGGACCCGATCCGCGAGCACCTCGAGGGCGCCGAAGACTTGCTGGGGGCCCCAGGTCATGCCGGCGCTCTCGATCGCCCCCTCGAGCACGAGGTGGAGCGCCGGCAGCCGGCTGTCCGCCTGCGCGATCAGCGCGCCGGCCGGGAACCTTGTCTCGACGACGTTCTCGGCGAGCGTCGCGAGCTCGGCGAGCTCCGCGTCGGCGACGATCGCGAAGCGCCGCAGGGCCAGGATCCGTCGCAGCACCAGTGGGTTGAAGTCAGACATGGAGCCTCGCCATCGCCTGGTCGAACGCTTCCATCACGACCGGCGGACCGATCGCCGGCCGCAGCCGCTCCAGGTCGGCCTTGAGCGCGACCAGCTGGCGCTCGGCGACATGATTGGCGACCAGGCAGCGAATCGATTCGCTGGGGTCGGCGAGGAGCACGGCCACGAACTCCTCGTACGTCGCGAACGGTCCCGACGCGAGCTCGCCGAGCAGCAGCCGGCGCTCCTCGGACGGCTGGTCGTCGAGGATCGCGAGCAGCGGGGTGCGGACCTCGGCGGGGACGATCGCGTCGAGGATCTCGCGCGCGGCGCCGCGGCGGGCCTCGTCGGTGCCCGCGAGCGCGTCGTGGACGCTGCGCAGGCCGGCACGGGGGAACAGGATGCCGAGCGTGCGAAACGTCTGCTCGAGCGCGCGCCGGCGCTTCTCGGCGAGGAGCTCGGAGATCAGCTCGGCGCCCGACGACGAATCGGTCTCCGCGGCAAATCGATCGCCGAGCGTGGTGTAGCGCGCGGCATCGGCGACGACGCGGCGCAGGTACTCGCGCACGGGCCCCGGGTCGATCGCGAGGCCAGGGTTGTCGGCGCGCATCCGGCCGAGCGCGCGCAGGACCTTGAACGTCACGCTTCCGTCGGTCTCGTGCGGCAGCCGCGCGACGAGCGCCGCGATCGCGATGCGCGACGAGAACCGGCTGATCGTGCGCGGCAGGTGGCGGCGAATGGCGAGCGGCGTCAGCGGGTCGTCGAGCGCCGCGATCAGGCGCTCGAGACCGCGCTGGCCGACGCCCACGAACACGCGGCGCACGTCGGCGCGGATCCGCGCGTCCTCCAGGAGGCCGAGGAGGCGATCGAGATCGACGTGCGACGGCTCGCGCTCGAGCACGTGCAGGGCATGGCGCAGCACGGTGGGCTCGCCACGGTCGAGCAGCGCGTGGAGCGCGCCGTGGAACCGCGCCTGCGGTGCCACGTAGCCGAGCGCGGTGGCCAGCGCGACGCGATCCTCGGTCGTCCCGACGACGAGCGCCGCGATCCCCGTCGCGACCCGGTCCGCGTGCTCGGCATCGGTGACGCTGACGAGCGCGGCGGCGCGCACGTCGGGATCCGGATCGTCGAGCGCCGCGATCAGCTCTTCGTGATGGAGGCCGATGCGGCCCGACGCGGTGAGCGCGGCCGCGCGGATCTTCGGATCCGAGTGCACGACCAGGTGGGCGAGGACGCGCGCGACCTCGGGCCGCAGGTGGCCTTCGAGGAGGAACAGCGCGTGGCGGACCACCTCCTGGCTCGGGTGATAGAGCACGAGGGCCGGTAGCTCGGCGCGACGCGCCAGGAGGTCGAGCGCGGTGAGGGCCTCGACCTCGTCGGGATTCGACAGCGACTCGGTGAGGAGCGCGATCGAGTCGGCATCGAGCTGCGGCAGTCCGACATCGCGCTGGATCTCGCCGGCCTGCAGCGTGTCGCGGAACTGCGCGATGTAGGCACGGCGCACGACCACGATCGCGACCAGCCAGCCGAGCGCGGCGAGCGCGGTCACGGCGCCGAACACGCGCGAGGGCGCGCCGAACGCGGCGAGCGCGAGCAACATCAGCGCGCCGAGCGCCTGCCCGCCGCGCAGGCTGATCGCGTCGGCAACGAGCTTCCAGCCGTCGCGCACCTTGGCCGGCACCGGCAGGTAGAGGATCTCGAGCCCGACGCGGTGGAGGCTATGGCGAAGCCCACCCTCCCCGAGCTCGAGCACGAGGACGGCGATGAGACCGCCGGTCAGCGCGAAGCCGAGCGCCGACACGACCATGATCAGCGGCAGCACGGTCAGCGCCGCACCGACACCCCAGCGCGCGAGCAGGCGAGGCGTGACCACGAGCTGGACGACGAGGCCGATCGTGTTGAGCGCGGTGTAGATCGCGCCGAACGTGCTCGCGAGATCCGCGGCATCGATCCGCTCGGACAGCACGCGCTTGAACGTCACGTCGCCGAGCGTCAACACGACCGTCGACACGAGGCCGACGACGATCAGGAGCCGGATGTAGTGCCGCGATGCCCGCGACAGCGCTTCGATACGCTTGCGCTTCGCGGGAATCTCGTCGAGGGCCGCGCGCGGCGCCAGTACGATCGCCGCCAGCAGCGCGATCCCGAACCCGATCGCGCCCGCGGTGACGAGGTGATGAGCCGCGACCACGCGCCCGAGCACACTCGCCAGCGCGGAGCCCGCCATCGCACCGAGCACGCCACCCGCGCCGATCGCACCGAACACGCGCTTGGCCTCCGCAATGCGGAGGCTGCGGTCGAGCACGGTCCAGAAGCTCGGCACGACGAGCGTCGCCACCACGCCGGTCCACACGTACAACACGAACACCGCCGACGGTGCCACCGCGACGGTCACGGCGAGGATGGTGGTGCCCGTGACGGCGAGTGCGAGGAACGCGATCAACACGCGCCTCGGATCGCGCAGGCCGCCCCAGCTCCTGACCACGCTGACCGCGAGCAGCGCCGCGGCGGCCATCACGATGTACGCCCAGGCCAGGCGGTCCGGGCCCAGGCGCGCGAGGAAGATCGCGTCGCGCGCGGTCTCGAGGAGCGCGTGCGCGACCATGATCGCGAACAGCACGGTCGCCGCCGGGAGCACCGAGCGGAGGACGCTGGGATGTCCGCGGACCAGTCCGCGACGTGACCTCATGGCCGCCAGATCCCGATCACCCTCGCCGCGCCGGACGCGGGGTCGCGCGCGATGTGAACGAAGATCGACAGCGGGTGGTCAGCGACGGTGTCGATCTCGACGATGGTGTAGCCATCGCCATCACCGGAGAGTGCGATCG
>Ga0326726_10004178_pt1 | contig 13199 bp, 7 predicted proteins | sample MHFenrmetagenome_2_FD_207603 | JGI IMG/M metagenome (GOLD analysis project Ga0326726, IMG submission 207603) | Lab enriched peat soil microbial communities from Michigan Hollow, Ithaca, NY, United States - MHF15MN | ecosystem: Environmental > Terrestrial > Soil > Wetlands > Peat | place: USA... | reverse complement strand
AGCTGCGCTGTCTCATCGTCACGGGGCGCGGCAAGAGCTTCTGCGCGGGCGCCGACTTCAAGTCGCAGATCCAGCGCGGTGACTCGGACTCGGGCCGGCGACTCATGCCGAACGAGCGCAGCTTCGCCATGTACAGCCCGTTCCTGTCGCTTCTTGAAGTCGAGGTGCCGGTGATCGGCGCGCTGAACGGCCACGCGATCGGCGGCGGCTTCGGACTCGCCCTCGTCTGCGACATCCGCATCGCGAATCGCGATGCGAAGTACGGCGCGAACTTCACGAAGCTCGGACTGCACCCCGGCATGGCCACGACTTACTTCCTGCCGCGCCTCGTCGGCGTGCCCAGAGCGGCGGAGCTGCTCTTCACCGGGCGGCTCGTCTCGGGCGAGGAAGCCGCGCAGCTCGGGCTCGCGAACTACGCGGTCGCCGAGGACCAAGTGCTGCCGCGCGCGCAAGACCTGGCGCGCGACATCGCGTCGAGCGCCCCGATCGCGGTGCGCTGGACCAAGCGCTCGCTGTACCAGAACGCCGACTGGGATCCGGTCCCTGCGGCGTACGCGGAGGCGCATGCGCAGTCGCGCACGCTCGAGACGGACGACTCGAAGGAGGGCGTGAAGGCGCTCCTCGAGAAGCGCGCTCCGATGTTCCGCGGCCGGTAGGCCGCGTCGATCGCGGCCTGTAAGATCGGGTCATGAAGCAGAGGACGACGCGCGTCCCGGAGGGACGGGCGGAGCGGATCGGGCGTCTGGCCGGGCTGCTCGCGGCGATCGCCGGTGAGTCGGCGCTTGAGGCGCTGCGCCGCGTGGCGGGCGCGGGTGAGCGCGACTCCTCGATCCTGCTGACGAGCGCGAACGCGCGCCGCCTCGCCGACACACTCGCCGATCTGCGCGGCGCGGCGATGAAGCTCGGCCAGCTCCTGTCACTGCAAGGCGACGACCTGCTCTCGCCGCCGCTGCGCGAGACACTCGCGAGTCTGCAGAGTCACGCGCACTTCATGCCCGAGGCGCAGGTGCGGCAGGTGCTCGCACACGAGCTCGGCCGCGACTGGAAGCAGCGCTTCGCGGAGTTCGACTTCGAGCCGCTGGCCGCTGCCTCGATCGGCCAGGTGCACGCGGCAACGGCGCGCGACGGCCGCGACCTCGCGCTGAAGCTCCAGTACCCCGGCGTCGAGCGCAGCATCGACGGCGACGTCGACAATCTCGCGCTGCTGCTGCGCGCGCTGCGGCTGGTGCCGCCCGGGCTCGACCTCGACTCGGTGCTGCCCGAGCTGAAGGAGGAGCTGCGCCGCGAGGCGGACTACGCGCGCGAGGCGCGCAGTCAGGAGCAGTATCGCGCGCTCGTCGGCGACGATCCGGGCGTGATCGTGCCCCGGGTGCACGCCGATCTCTCGACGCGGCGCGCGCTCGCGAGTGACCGCATCCGCGCGCTGCCGATCGAGGACCTGCGCTCGCCCGCGCACCCGCAGCGCCTGCGCGACGAGGTCGGCGCGAAGCTGCTCCGCTTGGTGTTCCGGGAGCTCTTCGAGTTCCGCTTCGTGCAGACGGATCCGAACTTCGGGAACTACCTGTACGAGCCGAAGCACGAGCGCGTGGCGCTGCTCGACTTCGGCTCGGTGCGCAGCTTCTCGAGACACTTCACGGATCACTACCGCGAGCTGATCGCCGCAACGATCGCCGGTGAGTGCGCGGACGTCGAGGAGCGCGGCCGCGAGCTCGGCCTCTTGCGCGGCGACGAGACCGAGGAGGCGCGCACGGCGTTCGCGAATCTCTCGCTGCGCGTCGCGGAGCCGCTCGCGCACGCCGGGCCCTACGACTTCGGCGCGGCGCACCTGGCGCGCGAGGTGCGCGAGCTCGGCGTCGAGGCGTACACGCGCCGCGGCCTGCATGCGCCGCCGACGGAGCTGATCTTCCTGCACCGGAAGCTCGCCGGCACCTATCTCCTGCTGGCGCACATCGGCGCGCGCGTCGATTGCCGGCGCATGTTCGAGGAATTCGCGGAGTGAGTGCGCGCTGTCCGTGGGCGGAGAAAGATCCGCTCTACCACCCGTATCACGACGAAGAGTGGGGCGTGCCCTCGCACGACGATCGCCACCTGTTCGAGATGCTCATCCTCGAGGGCGCGCAGGCGGGTCTCTCGTGGCTCACGATCCTGCGCAAGCGCGAGGCCTACCGGCGCGCGTTCGACGGCTTCGATCCGGCGCGCGTCGCGCGCTACACCGAAGAGCGTCAAGCCAAGCTGCTGGCCGACCCGGGCATCGTGCGCAACCGGCTGAAGGTCGCTGCGGCAGTCACCAACGCGCGGTTGTATCTCGATCTCGCGAAGGAGCACGGCAGCTTCGACCGCTACCTCTGGCGCTTCGTCGGCGGGAAGCCGCGACAGAATCGCTTTCGCAGCCTCCGCGAGGTGCCCGCGCGCACGCCCGAGTCCGATGCGCTCTCGAAGGACCTCGCCAAGCGCGGCTTCAAGTTCGTCGGCTCGACGATCTGCTACGCGTACATGCAGGCGGTCGGGCTCGTGAACGACCATCTCGCGAGCTGTCCGCGCCACGCCGCCGTGCGCGCCATGCGCGCGACGTGAACTGGCGGCGCGTCGCGCGCGCCTCCGACGTTCCACCCGGCTCGGCACGCCGCGTGGTGTTGGACGGGCTCGAGATCGCGCTCTGCAATCTGCGAGGCGAGTTCTTCGCCGTCGACGACGTCTGCACGCACGCCTACGCGAGTCTTTCCGAGGGCGAGCTCATCGGCGACCAGCTCGAGTGTCCGCTGCACGGCGGCTGCTTCGACGTGCGCACCGGGCACGCGTTGGGCGGCATCGTGACTGAAGACCTGCGCCGCTTCGCGGTGCGCGTCGAGGGCGACGACGTGTTGATCGCGCTCGGCGACGGGCGCTAGCGGCTGCGGCGCAGGATGCCGCGCGCGGGAACCGCGCTCGATGCGGTCGCCCCGGTGCTGATCGACTGCCGGAACGCGGTGTCGAAGTCGGCGTTTGCGATGTCGTGGTCGATCGTGACCGGCGCCGGCAGGTCCAGCGTCGGGTAGCTGCCGCACGCCTCGCCGCCGTCGCAGATGAGCCCGTCGTTGTCGAGGTCGCTGCCCGCGATCAGCAGATAGTCGCCCTGGGGGACGTTCGCGAAGGCGTAGGCGTAGCCGCCGTCCGACGCCGGGAGAGCGACCTCGTCGATCGGCTCGAGTGACTGGGCGTCGACGAGCAGGACGTAGTGGAAGCCCGCGTCCGAGGAGGTCGCGCCGCCGACGCGCATCACCACCGGGATGTGCGCAGTGCCGTTGCTCGAGACGACGTCGATGGTCGCCGCGTAGCTCTTCGAGGCGAGCGAGTTGCGGACGACGGTCGCCCGATAGCGCCCCAGGCCGGCGCCGTCGACCTCGCCGACCACCGGCGCGAGCGACAGCCAGGGTGCCGCGTTCGGATCGCTGACGGTCACCGAAGTCACGGTGAGTGGATCGCTGCCCGCGTTCGCCACGATGAAGTCGAGGCTGTCGATCGAGAGGCCGAAGTTGAGGCCCGACGGAGTCACACTGAGCGGCATCGTGGGTCCGGTGCCCATCGCGCCGGCGGCGATCACCGCGGAGCGCGCGTCGATCAGCCCCCAGCCCGTGCGGTCGTCGCGCCCGGCCGGGCCCAGGTCCTCCGTGAGGACCCCCATCGCGAGCAGCGTGTCGATCGTGTCGGGCGAGATCGTCGGGTCCACCGAGCGCATCAGCGCGAACACGCCGGACACGTGAGGCGTCGCCATCGACGTGCCTTGATAGAACGCGTAGACGAACGCGAGCGGCGAGACACTGTCGTCGGCCAGGGTCGAGAGCACACCGTCGCCGTAGCCGTCGGCGTTGCGATCCACCGACGTGTCACCGCCCGGGGCGGCGACGTCGACCTTGATGCCGAAGTTCGAGTAGCGCGCCGGGTTGCGGTTCAGGTCGACCGCTGCAACCGAGACGACGTGGTCGTACGACGCCGGGAAGGCCGGCGCACTGGTCGCATCGTTGCCCGCGGCAGCGACGACGATGACTCCCGCGTCGTGAGCCGCGTTGAACACGTCCTGCGCGGCCTGATTGAAGCCGCCGCCGCCGAGTGACAGGTTGATGATGTCGGCTCGCTTCGCGGGCAGCGTGCCCGAGTCATTCTCGAGGCCCGCGGCCCAGCGCACGCCCTGCATCACGTCGTACTGAGTCCCGCCGTTCAGGCCGAGCACGCGCACGGGCATCACCTTCGCGCCCCAGGTGACGCCGGCCACGCCGATTCCGTTGTCGGTCGCCGCCGCGATCGTGCCCGCGACGTGAGTCCCGTGGAACGAGCTCGTGCCCGCGCCCGCGCCGCGGTCGCCCGGATCGTTCGGGTCCGGGTCGATCCCGTTCCCGTCGCGCGCGCGCGAGCTGTCGGCGATGAAGTCGTAGCCCGCGACGAGCTGTCCCTGCAGGTCGGGGTGATCGAGGCGCACACCCGTGTCGACGACGGCCACGATGACGTTCGGGTCGCCCGTCACGACGTCCCAGGCCTGCGGCAAGTGGATCAGCGGGTAGTTCCACTGAAGTGTGTAGTAGGGATCCGCCGGGACGAGGCTCGGGCGCATGATCGTGTTGAGCTCGGCGGACTCGACCTCGGGCCGTTTGCGCAGTGCCTCGAGCGCGAGGAGTGTCTCGTGTCTGGCCAGGTCGTCCGCCGACGCGGCCTGCGCCACGAGTCTCTGCTGCTCGCCGGCTGCGCCCAGCGCCTGGAACGACTTCGCGGTCGCCGCCGCACTCGCCGGCAGCTGCACCAGCATCTCGCGCGACTCGTCGCCCGCCAGCTTCTCGAGGCCGAGCTCCTTGGGCAGCTGCGGCTTCGGGTGCACGCGAAGCGAGCTGACTCCGCCGCTCGCGCTCGGCGCGGGCTCGGCGCGCAGCTTCACGATCAGCTGACCCGGAACGAACTCGACGTCGGTTCGCTCCGCGCGCGCGGCAGCCGCCGGGACGGTCTGGCCGATCGAGAGCGTGTATGTGCCGCCACAGTTGCATCCGGCGCGCGGGTACACGTCGATGAAGTAACTGCCGTCCGCGGGCGCGGGGATCAGCTCGATCGACCCGCTGCCCTCGGAGGAGATCGTAGTGCCGGTCGCCTGTCGGGTGAGGGTGAGGTCGAGGTTCACCGAGTTCGGGTCGTCGCCGAGAACGAGCAGGACCACCTGGCCGGCGCGCAGCGAGGCGAGATATCGGTCGCGCACGTCGCCGAAGCTGAACGAGTTCCCGGACGGGCCCGCGTGACTCAGGTTGACGTAGCCGCCCACGGTGGAGGGAACCGGCAGAGGCTGCGCCGAGGTGTTGCTGTCGTTCGCCACGGGAACCGTGGACGTGTCGTTCACGTCCGAATCGACGAACGTCGCTTCCGAGGCGAAGATCGTTCCCGAGATGGCGAAGGCGCCATTGCTCGCGCGAGTCATTCGCTGCCAGAGCGAGGCCGCCGAGCCGAGAGACTCCCCGACCGGGTCGGCGTCGATCCCATCGTAGGCGATCCCGTGCCGTTGATCCGAGCTCAGCGCGCTCGCGAAGCTCTTGCCGAGCTTCTCGCGCGCGTCGGCGAGCTTCGCGTCGCGGCGCGCCGCGTCGTCGTTCTTCGAGAAGCCGAGCTGCGCGTTGAAGGCGCGCGACGCGAACTGACCCGCCGCACTCATGCGCATGGCGCGCAGCTTGCGGGCCGTCGCGTCGTCGAGGTTCACGGCGCCGGCGATCGCCCCGACCACCGGATCGACGTCGCTCGCCGCGATCGAGAGGAGTGAGTCGACGGGCAGCCGCAGGCCGCACTGGCGGCCCGCCTTCGCGGCCTTCGCAGCTGCGCTCGCGTAGTCGTCGCGGAAGCGGTTCTCGGCGCTGACGAGACACGCAAAGGGATCGAACACCAGGGTCCTGAAGGCCTTCGCCCAGCAGGCGTAGCTCCGCTTGTAGAGCCGGTTCGCGGCGGCGAGCTGTCTTCGCTGGCAGGTCTCCCCGGGGTCCGCGGCGCGCGCTTGGAGCGCACTGCCGGTGACCGCGAAGAGGACGACGAGCCAGATTGCCGCGCGCAGCCCCCCGCGCCGCGGCGCCGAATCTCCCACACGCGGAGAGAAGCGCGACCCGAGATCTCCGTCAACGTCGCCCACGCGGGGCGTATCGTCAGATTCCCGAGCCTTCCTCTTCGTAGCCCGTGTGAATGCCGCACTCACGATTCTCGGGCTGCTCCCACCACCAGCGTCCGGCGCGCTCGTCCTCGCCTTCGCGGATCGCGCGCGAGCACGGAGCGCAGCCGACCGACGGATATCCCTTCGCGTGCAGAGCGTTCACCGGAACGGCGTGCTTGCGCACGTATGCCCACACGTCGTCCTTCGTCCATGTCGCGAGTGGGTTCAGCTTGATGCGCCCGTCGTGAACCTCGTCGATCTCGACCGGCGAGGTCGTCGCACGAGTCACACTCTGTTCCGGGCGCAGGCCGCTGATCCAGGCGTCCAGATCCGCGAGCGCGCGATTGAGCGGCTCCACCTTGCGGATCCCGCAGCAAAGCTGCCGCTTCTCGGGTGACTCGTAGAAGAGGTTCATGCCGTGCGCGCGGACCATCTTCTGGACGCGCTCCGGGTCGGGGCAGTAGACCTCGACCTCGACCTCGTAGCGGTCGCGGACGCGGTCGATCAGGTTGTAAGTCTCCTGGGGCAGGCGACCGGTATCGAGCGTGAAGACGCGAGTCTTCGCGGGGTCGATCTGGTGCATCATGTCCAAGAGCACCATCCCGTCCGGCGATCCGAAGCTCGCCGACAGGGCGATGCGCGGGAAGAAGCGATCGAAGCCCCAGCGCAGCACTTCCTCGGCGGACAGCTTCGCGAGGCTTCCCGAGCGGATCTCCTCGAGCACCGGCGCCGAGATGTCGTCCTTGGCCATCTGAACTCCTGCGGGCGCCCCAACGGATCGGGAAGCCAGTCTACGGGGGTCGGAAATCGGCACGCAAGCGCCGGGAATTTCCGAGTCCTCTGACGGGACTTTGGGTTCTCAGGTTTCCATCGGCGCGCGCCGTTCCCCGGGAGCGTGAGGGGCCCCCTGTCCTATGTAAGCGTGGCCGTCCTCGCGCTCTCCTGCGCGGCGACGGCACAAGGCGCGGAATCCGCCGAGCCGACGCCATACCGCGCGGATCTTCTGCCGGCGGTAGAGCCCCGTACCCCGGACGAGGTCGAGCTCTTGTTCGGGCCCGGAGATCGTCCATGGCCCGAGGGGGTGCAGGCGCAGTTCGGCGCGCGCGTACGCGCCGAGTGGCCGGCAGACCGGAGCTACGGCGCGGTGCTCGCGGGCCTCGGCGTCGAGCTGCGCTGGCCGCTGGTGACCAAGGAGCAGCGCGGGGCGGTGCTCGTGCCCGTGGTCGAAGTGAGTCACGTCGCGATCGACGGAGAGCTCCACATGCCCGCGGCGCGCGGACCGCGGCGCGTCGTGCTGTTGGTCGACGCGTCCTCGAGCGCGAACTCACTCGCGAGCTTCGAGGCCGCGGACGGAGCGCGCGAGCGCGTGTCGGTGCTCGAGGCGGAGCGCCGCGCGCTCGAGCATCTCGCCGACGGCCTCGGCAGTGACTGGCTCGAGTTCGGGGTGATCGCGTTCGGCGAAGAGACCTGGCCGATCGTCGAGCCCGGCGCGTCGGCCGCGCAGCTGCACGAAGCGCTCGCGCGCTTCCGCAGCGAGCATCCGAGTGGCGTCGGACGCACCGACGCGGTGTGCGCCCTGTGGACGGCCTGGGACTGGCTCGAGAGCACGCCCTCGGGCGTCGAGCGCGAGATCGTCGTGCTCACCGACGGCGACGCACCGTTCTCGGGGCGCTTCGACACGAGTGCGCAGCGGAACGCAAGTCCCTGCCCGGCGTCGCACCGACTCACACCAGGGGAGGGCGGCTCGGATCCGATGCAGATGGTGAGCTTCGCGCGGCGCCTACACGGAGATGTGACGGTGACGCCGCTGATCTTCGAGCCGGAGCGCCGCGCGTTGCCGTGGCGCCAGCTCGCGGAGCGCTCGGGAGGCTCACTCGTGCGCGTGCCCGGACCCGCGGCGATCGACGCGGTCCTGCCCGCGCTGGTCGCGAGCCGCATCGAGCGCGTCGTCGCGCGCAACGCGACGACGCGCGCGGCGAGCGGCGACCTGCTTCAGGCCGACCGCGCCCGGCTCGCGGGCGGGCTCGAGCTCGCCCCCGGCGCGAACGACGTGGAGCTCGCGGTCGAGAGCGACCGCGGCACCGCGGCGCTGTTCCGCTTCCGGATCTACTTCGCGCCGGACGAGCTCGCGCGCGCGCTCGCCGAGGTGCGAGAGCGCAACCATGCGCTCGAAGTCCGCGCGGCGACGCTCGACGGCGAGGCGCGCGCCGCCCGCGAGGCGATCCGCCGCCGCGCGCTCGACGTGCGCACGGATTCCGCGCCACCCGCCGCGCCCGCGCCCTGACCATTGCCCGGCTCCGAGGCCGCTGCGACCGGGGCCGGCGGAGCGCCGCTATACTGACCCGATGGCGCCGCGCGTCTTCGTCGACGGTCACGTGGGCACGACCGGCCTTCGCATCCGCGAGTGGCTGGCCGGCCGCACCGACCTCTCCGTCGTCGAGCTGCCCGAGTCGCGGCGCAAGGACCTCGACGCGCGGCGCGATGCGATCGCCGGGGTCGACGTCGCGGTGCTGTGTCTCCCCGAGGCGGCCGCGCGCGAGTCCGCGGAGCTCGCGCGCGCGAGTCATGTGCGCGTGCTCGATGCGAGCACCGCGCATCGCATTGCGCCGGGCTGGACGTTCGGTCTGCCCGAGCTCGCGCCGGGACAGCGCGCCGAGATCGCGGGCGCGCGCGCGGTCTCGAACACCGGGTGCTGGTCGACGGCGGTGATCTTGCTCGTCCGCCCGCTGATCGACGCGGGCCTGCTCGACCGAGACACTCCGCTCCACGTCCACGGCCTCTCGGGTTACTCGGGCGGCGGCCGCGACATGATCGCGCGCTGGGAGGACCCGCGCGGCGGTCTGCTCACGCACGTATTCGAGGCGCCGTACTCGCTCGACCGCGTGCACAAGCACGTGCCCGAGATGAAGCGCTACACCGGATTGACTCACGACCCGGCGTTCGTCCCTGCCGTCGGGCCGTTCCGCTGTGGCATGCGCGTCGAGATACCGCTCCACGCGGCCCTCGTTCCGGGGCTCGCCGGCGGGAAGAGTGTCTTCGAGGCGCTCGCGGCGCGGTATCGCGGCGAGCGCTTCGTGAAGGTGCTGCCGATCCGCGACCCGCTGGACTCCGACGAGTACAGCTTCGATCCGCGCGCGTGCAACGACACCAACCGCATCGAGCTGCGCGTGGTCCCGCATCCGAGCGGACACGTGCTGCTCGTCGCCGTGCTCGACAATCTGGGCAAGGGCGCTTCCGGCGTGGCGATCCAGAACTTGAACCTGATGCTCGGCCTGCCCGAGGCGAGCGGCCTGCCCGAGTGACCGAGTGACTGCGGCGCTCGATCTCAGCCCGCCGGTCCGCGCCTGGTTCGAGCGCCGCTTCCGCGCGCCGACCCCCGCGCAGGCCGCCGGCTGGCCCGCGATCGCGAGCGGCGCCGACGTCCTGATCGCCGCGCCGACGGGCTCGGGCAAGACACTCACGGCGTTTCTCCTGCTGATCGATCGCCTGGTGCGGCGCGCGCTCGCCGGCGAGCTCAAGGACGAGGTCGAGGCGATCTACGTCTCGCCGCTGCGCGCGCTGTCTCACGACATCCAGCGAAATCTCGAAGTGCCGCTCGCGGAGATCCGCGCGGAGGCCAAGCGCCAGGGCTTCGAGCTCCCGCCCCTGCGCGCCGCGGTGCGCACCGGAGACACGTCGCCGTCCGAGCGCCAGGGCATGCTGCGCCGCGCCCCACACATTCTGGTGACGACGCCCGAGTCACTCTACGTGATGCTCGGCTCGGAGCGCGCGCGCAAGCTGCTCGCGACCGCGAGCACGGTGATCGTCGACGAGATCCACGCGCTCGCGCGCGACAAACGCGGCTCGCACCTGGCGCTCTCCCTCGCGCGTCTGGACGCTCTCGCCGCGAAGAAGCCCGTGCGCATCGGTCTGTCCGCCACGCAGCGGCCGATCGACGCGATCGCGCGTTTCCTCGTCGGCACGCCCGAGCGCGCGTGCACGGTGATCGACCAGGGTCACCAGCGCGACCTCGATCTCGCGATCGACGTGCCGCCGAGCGAGGACCTCTCAGCGGTGGCCTCGAAGGAGCAGTGGGACGACCTCATCGAGGTGCTCGCCGGCTACACCACCGCGCACCGCACGACGCTCATCTTCACCAACACGCGGCGCCTCGCCGAGCGACTCGCGCACCGCCTCGGCGAGCGCATCGGCGCGGAGAACGTCGCCGCTCACCACGGGAGTCTCTCGCGCGAGCGCCGCCTGCGCGTGGAAGCGAGACTGAAGGCGGGTGAGCTGCGCGCGCTGGTGGCGACGGCGTCGCTCGAGCTCGGGATCGACATCGGCGAGATCGAGCTCGTGTGTCAGATCGGCTCGCCGCGCAGCATCGCCACCGCGCTGCAGCGCATCGGCCGTTCGGGTCACGCGCTCGGCCTGCGGCCGAAGGGGCGCCTGTTTCCGACCTCGCGCGACGAGCTCATGGAGTGCGCGGCGGTCGTGCGCGCGGTGCGCGCGGGTCGGCTCGATCGAATCTCGATTCCCGAGGCGCCGCTCGACATCCTGGCCCAGCAGATCGTGGCCGCGTGCGCAACGGAGGACTGGAGCGAGAACGCGCTCTACACACGGCTGTGTGAGGCGTGGCCGTACCGGTCGCTCGCGCGCGCCGACTTCGATGCGGTCCTGGAGATGCTCGCGAGCGGCTTCGAGACACCGAAGGGGAGGCGCGCCGCGTATCTGCACCGCGACCTCGTGAACGGGCGCGTGCGCGGGCGGCGCGGCGCGCGCATCGCAGCGCTGATGTCGGGTGGAGCGATTCCAGAGATCGGTGACTACCGAGTTCTGCTCGATCCCGACGACACCAACGTCGGCACGGTGAACGAAGACTGGGCGATCGAGGCGATGGCCGGCGACGTGTTCCTGCTCGGCACGCACAGCTGGCGCATCCGCCGGGTCGAGTCGGGGATCGTGCGCGTGACCGACGCGCAGGGCGCGCCGCCCTCGATCCCGTTCTGGCTCGGCGAGGCGCCCGCGCGCACCGCGGAGCTGTCGCGCGAGGTCTCCGACCTGCGCGTCGCCGTTGCGGAGAGACTCGAGTCGGGCGAGGACGCCGCGAGTGAGTGGCTCGAGACCGAGTGCTCCCTCGGCGTGCACGGCGCGCGCCAGATCGCGCGCTACGTCGACGCACAGAAGCGCGCCGTGGGCTTCGTGCCCACCTGCGAGGAGCTCCTCGCCGAGCGCTTCTTCGACGAGTCCGGCGGGATGCAGCTCGTGATTCACTCGCCGAACGGCGGACGCGTGAACCGGGGCTTCGGCCTCGCGCTGCGCAAGCGCTTCTGTGCCTCGTTCAACATGGAGCTCCAGGCCGCTGCCACCGACGACGCGATCGTGCTGTCCCTCGGCAACCCTCAGACCTTCGACCTCGAGCAGCTGCCGCGCTTCCTGTCCTCGCGCACCGTCGGCGAGGTGCTCGAGCAGGCCCTCCTCGGCTCGCCGATGTTCACGGCGCGCTGGCGCTGGAACGCGACGCGCTCGCTCGCGGTGCTGCGCTCGCGCGGCAAAGGCCGCGTGCCGTTCGCGATCCAGCGCATGCAGTCCGACGACCTGCTCGCGGCTGCGTTCCCCGAGCAGGCCGCGTGTCAGGAGAACGTGACGTTCCCGATCGAGATTCCCGATCACCCGCTCGTCGCGCAGACGATGCGCGACTGCATGACGGAGGCCGCGGACCTGCGCGGCCTCGAGTCACTGCTCGCGGCGCTCGAGTCGGGCGACGCGCGCATGCGCTGCGTCGACACGGTCGAGCCGTCGCCGTTCGCGCACGAGATCCTGAACGCGCGGCCGTATGCGTTTCTCGACGACGCGCCGCTCGAGGAGCGGCGCACGCGCGCGGTCGCGATGCGCCACGCGCTGCCCGCCGACGCGCGCGACCTGGTGCGGCTCGACGCCGCCGCGATCGCGCAGGTCCGCGAGGAGGCGGCGCCCGGCCCGCGCGATCCGGACGAGCTGCACGAGCTGCTCTGCGATCTTGTCGTCGCGCGCGCCGTGGACGTGCCGAATGACTCGACGCAGCTCGACGCGCTCTTCGCGGCCGGGCGCGCGGTTCGCGTGCACACGAGCGACGAACCGCGGCTGCTCGCGAGCGAGAGCGCGCCGGCCGTGCGCGCGCTCTTCCCCGATCGCGCGCTTGCGCCCGAGCCCGCTCTGCCCGAGTCACTCGTGCGGCGCAGCGTCGACGCAGAAGCCGCGCTCGATCTCGCCGTGCGCGGCCACCTCGCGGTGCTCGGACCGGTGACCGCGGCCCAGCTCGCGACACGGATCGGTGTCGGCGCGCCCGCGGTCGAGTCGGCGCTGGCGCGGCTCGAGGGGCGCGGCATCGCGGTGCGCGGCCGCTTCGAGGGCGCCGCGGCCGGCGAGCAGTTCTGCGAGCGCAGTCTCCTGGCGCGCATCCACCGCTACACCCTGGCGCGGCTGCGCCGCGAGATCGAGCCCGTCAGCGCGCGCGTGCTGCTGCGCTTCCTGCTCGAGTGGCAGCACGTGGCGCCGGGAACCAAGCTCGCCGGCGAGGGCGGACTCGCTCGCGCGCTCGAGACACTCTCGGGGTTCGAAGCGGCGGCGGCAGCCTGGGAGGCCGAGCTCCTGCCCGCGCGCGTCGACGGCTACAAGCCGGTGCTGCTGGACTCACTCTGTCTCTCGGGCGCCGCGGCCTGGGGGCGCGTCGTCCCGGCGGCCGGCGAGCACGGCACGCAGCCGTCGCGGCTGACGCCGATCGGTGTATTCCCGCGCGCGGAGCTCGACGAGCTGCTGAACGCGGCTGGAGCGACAGCCGCGCGCGAGCACACGCTGCGCGGCCCGGCCGAGCGCGTGCTCGCGGTCTTGCGCGCGCGGGGCGCGCTCTTCGCGCGCGAGATCGAGGCCGCGACGCGGCTGCTCCCCGTCGAGCTCGAGGAGGGTCTGCGCGAGCTGGTCGCTCAGGGACTCGTGACCTGCGACGGCTTCGCGCCGCTGCGCCGTCTTCTCGGTGGCTCGCAGCGCCGTGACTCGCGCCGGCGGCCCGGACGCTCGCGCGTTCTGCCGAGTGGGC
>Ga0326726_10004177_pt1 | contig 13200 bp, 11 predicted proteins | sample MHFenrmetagenome_2_FD_207603 | JGI IMG/M metagenome (GOLD analysis project Ga0326726, IMG submission 207603) | Lab enriched peat soil microbial communities from Michigan Hollow, Ithaca, NY, United States - MHF15MN | ecosystem: Environmental > Terrestrial > Soil > Wetlands > Peat | place: USA... | reverse complement strand
TTTTGCATCGCCGGCGACTGGGTGCCCGACGAATCCAGCATGCACGCGTATCTGGTGCGTGCGTCCGGTCTGAAGATCGACCTCCATCAGGGTCGCGTGCGCACCGAAGAACTGCGCGGGCTTGAATACACTGACCGACTCCTTGCCACGGGATTCGGCGCGCACGTGACGTTCGCCGCCTTGCCGGCGATGTGTCGCAAGCGGCACGTCGATGCGCTTCTCGCCGAACTGCCAGTTGCCGCGCACCAGCGCCAGGTACTTCTTTTCCATGCCCCCCTCGCGGATAAGCGCATGGAGTTCCCGCAGCGCCTTGCGCGTCCGCGCAATGAGCAGGCAGCCGCTGGTATCGCGGTCGAGCCGATGAACGAGCTCCAGCGTCTCCCGCGGACGCTGCGCGCGCAGCGCTTCGATGACACCCAGACTCACGCCGCTCCCCCCATGCACGGCAATACCGGCGGGCTTGTCGAGCGCGATCAGGTTCCGATCCTCGAAGACGATCGCCCGCTCGAGACGCTCGCGCAGCGAAGGCGATGCCGTGGGCGGCCTGATCACGCTGTCGAGGCGCACGGGCGGCAGGCGAACGCGATCACCGGCCTTGAGTCTGAGGTCAGGCTTTGCGCGCCGTCCGTTCACGCGGACTTCCCCGCGACGCAGCAGCCGGTATATGCGGCTCCGGGGCACGCTTTTCAGGATCCGGACCAGGAAGTTGTCGACACGCTGGCCCGCGTCATCCGGCGCGACGTCCTCGTAGCGTACGCCCTGCACTGCGGCGCGATCTTCTGTGACTTTCGCGCTCACCCCTTTCGGCCTACGTAATCCATTGATTTTGGCAGGAATGTGTGTGTATATTGCGCCCCGGTTTCCCAGAGCCGGCCTCAGAGCCACGAGTTCGCTTCGAGCTCCCTTGAGGATCCGAGACCGGTGATTCGCGGCGCGGGCAGCGCTTACGCTGGAAGTGCCGCATGTTAGTTGGTTCTGGAATTCCAGACCATCGCTCGGCCGTTGAGCGCAGCGCCGTGGCACTTAGAGTGCCCGCGCACGCAGACGAGCAAGCCTCCGGGCAAGCGGAACAGGAAATAACAGGATGACCCAGCGGGAAGCCCGCAAACGCTCCCCGACTTTCGGCCCGATGACCCCCACTCTGCCGAAAACCTTCCCTGTCGATCCAGCGCCGTACGCTCGTCGCTCAGCGGTCCCTCATGCCATTGAAGTAGGGACAAATGAAACGAATGCTGATCAACGCAACCCAGGAAGAGGAGTTGCGCGTAGCACTGGTTGATGGTCAGAAGCTTTACGATCTCGCGATCGAAATCCCGTCGAAGGAACAGAAGAAAGCCAATATCTACAAGGGTCGGATCACGCGCATCGAGCCGAGCCTCGAGGCGTGTTTCGTCGACTACGGCGTTCCTCGTCACGGCTTCCTGCCGCTGAAAGAAGTTTCCCGCGACTACTTCCGTACGCAGCCCCAGAGCGGCGGCCGGATGAACATCAAGGAACTGCTGCAGGAAGGCCAGGAAGTCGTGGTTCAGGTCGAGAAGGAAGAGCGCGGCAACAAGGGCGCGGCACTCACGACCTTCATTTCCCTCGCCGGACGGTTCCTCGTGCTGATGCCGAACAGCCCGCGCGCGGGCGGCGTGTCGCGGCGCATCGAAGGCGAGGATCGCGAACAGATGCGCGACGCGATGGAGTCGCTCACGATTCCCGAAGGCATGGGTGCCATCATTCGCACCGCCGGCGTCGGACGCACACCCGAAGAGTTGCAGTGGGACCTGAACAATCTGCGCGGCGTGTGGGAAGCCGTCGATCAGGCCGCCAAGGATCGTGCCCCGCCGTTCCTGGTGTATCAGGAGAGCGATGCGGTCACACGGAGCCTGCGTGACTACTTCTCGGATGACATCGGCGAGATCCTGGTCGATGACCCGGCGGTGTTCCAGAAGGCGCAGGAGTACATGCAGCGCTTCATGCCGGCGGACTCGCTGCGCAAGCTCAGGCAGTATCAGGATGACGTGGCGCTGTTCACCCGCTATCAGATCGAGAGCCAGATCGAGTCGGCCTATTCCCACAAGGTCGACCTGCCGTCCGGCGGTGGCATTGTCATAGATCACACCGAGGCGCTCGTCTCAATCGACATCAACTCCGCACGTGCCACGCGCGGCGCCGACATCGAAACGACCGCCACCAACACCAATCTCGAGGCTGCGGACGAGGTCGCGCGACAGTTGCGGTTGCGGGACATCGGCGGCCTGATTGTCATCGACTTCATCGACATGGAGTCGCAGCGCAATCAGCGTGCGGTCGAGGATCGGCTGCGTGACGCCGTGCGCCAGGACCGCGCACGCATCCAGATAGGCAAGATCTCGCGCTTCGGCCTGCTGGAAATGTCGCGACAGCGCTTGCGCCCGAGCCTCGGGGAATCGACCCACATCGTCTGCCCGCGCTGCGTGGGCCAGGGAAACATTCGTGGCGTGGAATCGATGGCGCTCGCCATCCTGCGTTTGCTCGGTGAGGAAGTGCGCAAGGAACGGACGGCGCGCGTCATCGCGCAGGTGCCGGTCGAAGTCGCCACTTTCCTCATGAACGAGAAGCGCGAAGCGCTCTCGAGCATTGAGAAGAAGGGCACGGTCGACATCGTCCTGGTGCCGAACGCGAACATGCAGACGCCGAATTACACAATTCGGCGCGTGCGCGACGACGAGACGCAACTCGCCGAAAATACCGGCACCAGTTATCTGCTTGCGACACCGCCGGCAGAACCGGCGGCCGCTAGCGATGCGGCCAGCGGGCGCGACAAGAAACCAGTGGCGCAACCGGCGGTGGTTCCCATGCTGGCCGCCTCCGCAGCGCCCCTGCCCGCTGCGCCCGTTGCGGCGATACCCGAACCGGTTGTCACGAAACCCGGCGTGTTCGTGCGCATCTGGCGCGCGTTGTTCGGCACTGGCAGCCCGGCTCCCGCCGATTCGCAACAAGCGCCGCGACCGCAACGACCGGAGCGCGAGCATTCGCGCGGCCGCGATGGCGGCCGGCACGCGCGCCCCGAGGGGCGTGACCGTCACGATCGCCATGGCGAACGCCATCGTCACCAGGGTCATGGACAGCGCTTCGACCGCGGCAGCCGCAGCGATCATGGCGATCGTGGCGAGCGTCATCCGCGCGATCAGGGTCGCGACGCCGAGCGCAACCGCCAGCGCGAGCGCGAGCGACCGCAACCGAGTGCCGCGCCACTTGCTGGCGACGCACCTGCTACCGCGCCTCGGGAACTGCGGCCGGAGCGGCCGCCCTCAGTGGAAGGACGTGGACCCGAGCGTGACCGTAATGATCGCGGCGAACGGCGCGGGCGGCGTCGCCGAGGCGGGCGCCGCGGGCGTGGGATGGACCGGGGACCGGTTCCGGGCCAAACAGGCGGCGAAGCCGCTCCGACCGGCAGCCAGCAGGACATCTTCTCTGCGCCGCAGGGTGCGAGCCCGCCGGCCCAGCCTGCCCCGACCGCCCGGTTCGACGATAGCGGAAACGGATCGGAGGGCCAGCGCACGCCACGAGAGGAACCAGCCAGGGAGTCAGCATCGCCGCCGGCCGCGCCGCAACCCAGTCAGGCGCCTGCTGAGAACCGGTCGCACGTCGTGTGGTCCTCCGGCCCGGCGGACACGACACCAGACCCCCGGCGCGATGACTTCTGAGGTCCCGAGTGCTGCGCTACGGCGAGCGGAGACGGCGTAACTCGTCCAGGAGGCCGGCGCTCGCCTGCTCGACGAGGTCGAGTACCTGCTCGAAGCCCGCTTCGCCGCCATAGTAGGGGTCTGGTACATCCTGGTCGGCGACGGCGGCGAACTCGAGCAGCAGGCGCAGGCGACCATGAAATCGCGGCGGGCAACGCCGCTTGAGCTCGGCAAGATTGTCGCGATCCATCGCGAGGATGAGGTCGAATTCCTCGAAGTCGCCCGCGTGCACCTGGCGCGCCCGCAAGCCACGCATGTCGATGCCGCGCCGGCGCGCCGCAGCCTGCGAGCGCGGATCCGGCGGTTCTCCGATGTGATACCCGTGCGTACCCGCGGAATCGATTTCGACGGGGAGATCACCGGCGTCGCGTCCAACGACGTGACGAAACACGGCCGCCGCTGTCGGGGACCGGCAAATATTTCCCAGGCAAACGAACAGAACCTTCATTGCGACGCTCACGCGCATGGCCGACAAGGCGTTAAGAACAATGGTACCGCAGGCCGAGGGACCCGACGGCCGAGCCGCGCAACCGAGCGCCGCTCAACCGGCCGATGTCCGAACTTGCGAAAGTAGCTTGCCTTAGTGATAATAAGCATGGCTTCCTATATGACCCTGGAACTCCACCGGCGAGCTCTCGCATGCAGGAATCACGCACCCTCGGCTTCCTGATTCACGACATCGGTCGCATGTTGCGCGCCGAGTTTGCCGTCCGCGCCGTCGAGCTGCAGCTGACACAAACACAGTGGCGTGCAATCGCCTATCTCTCGCGCATGGAAGGCTGCCGCCAGAACGAGCTCGCGGAAGTCATCGAGGTCCGTCCGATCACAGTCTGCCGATTGCTCGACCGGCTCGCAGCGCTCGACCTGATCGAACGTCGTGCCGATCCCGGCGATCGCCGGGCATCGCGGCTCTTTCTGACGGTGAGGGCGCGCGCGAAGGTCGAACGGCTGCGCGCGATCGCGGACGGTATCAGCAAGCGCGCGTTGACGGGCGTCTCGGCCGCCGACCGCGAGAAATTGCTCGATCTGCTCGTGTTCCTGCGGCGCAATCTCGCAATGAAGCGCTCCGCCGACGCACGTCTCGCCCAGCTGGAGGAGCGCGCCAATGGCCGCAGCTGAATCGACGCACGTGCCCGCCCGGCGCCGGACCTTGCGGCTGGTGCTGCTCGCCGTCATCCCGATCGTGCTGGTCGCGGTCGCGGCCGTCGTCTACGTTTTTGAACAGCGATTTGCGTCGACTGATAACGCATATGTGCACGCCGACAAGGTGCAGGTCAGTGCAGACATCGGCGGGCGCGTGGAGCAAGTGCTGGTGCGTGAGAATGAGCGCGTCGCCGTTGGCGAGTTGCTGCTCGTCATTGACGATGACGACGCGCGGCTCGCGGTCGCCCAGGCCCATGCGCATCGCGATGCCGTGCGAACCGAGATCGCTTCGCTCAAGGCCCAGTACGCGCAGAAGCGGGCTGAGCTCGATCTGGCCGAACGCAACGCGCATTTCGCCGACAAGGAGTTGGCGCGCGAGCGCGAACTCGCTGCGCGGCACCTCATCGCGTGGTCGCAACTCGATAGCGTTGAACAGACGGCGGAACAGGCCGCCGGCGGCGTGGCGGTCGCAAGGCGTGATCTCGAAACGATCGGCGCCCGCCTCGGCAACAATCCAGAAGGATCGCCGGACCTGCATCCGGACGTACGCGCGGCCGAAGTTGCCGTCAAGCAGGCTGAACTCAATCTCGCGCACACCGAGCTGCGCTCGCCGCGTGACGGCATCGTGAGCCACCTGCCACAAATCGGCGATTACCTCGAGGCGGGACGGACGGCGCTCGCGATCGTGTCCGAGCAGGGGATGTGGGTCGAAGCCAACTTCAAGGAGACCGACCTCGGCAAGTTGCGCATTGGCCAACCGGCAGAGGTCCAGATTGATACCTACGGCGGTAAGAAGTGGAAGGGCCAGGTTTCGAGCATTGCGCAGGCGACGGGTGCCGAATTTGCCTTGCTGCCTGCGCAGAACGCGAGCGGTAACTGGGTAAAGGTCGTGCAGCGGATTCCCGTCCGTATTGCGCTCGAGTCCGGGCCCAGCAACCTGCCCCTGCGCGCCGGCATGAGCGCGTACGTACGCATCGACACGACCAAAGATCCGCTCGACTCGACCGCACATCCCGCGCTCAGCGCCCGCTGAGTGCACCCCGGCCAGGCGCAGACCCTTCATGACCGAGGCGATGCCAGCCAGCCCGCAGTCGCGTCGCGGACTTATTGCCGCGTCGACGACGCTCGCCACGCTCCTCTACACCGTCGACATGACGATTGCGAACGTCGCCCTGCCCCAGATCAAGGGCTCATTGCAGGCGACGCAGGACCAGATCTTCTGGGTGTTGACGTCCTACATCGTCGCAAGCGCGATCTTTACTCCTCTCACGACATTCCTCGCCGCCCGATTCGGCGCCCGACGCATCCTCACGGTCAGCGTAATCGGCTTCACCGTTTTTTCGATGCTGTGTGGGCTCGCCACTTCGCTGCCTGAGCTCGTATTGTTCCGGGCATTGCAGGGAATATCGGGCGCTGCCCTGGTTCCCATCTCGCAATCGGTGCTGCTCGGTGCGTACACGCGCGAGGAGCACGGTCGGGCGTTCGCGATCTGGTCGATGGGGGTCATGGTCGGTCCGGTCATCGGCCCGACGCTCGGAGGTTATCTCACCGAGACCTGGAGCTGGCGCTGGGTCTTCTACGTCAACGTGCCCGTCGGCGTGCTCGCCGCGATCGGCATCGCCAGCTCCATTCCGCGTGACCTCGGCAAGCAAGCTGCCAACTTCGATCTGGCAGGCTACGTGTTACTGGCTCTCGGCCTGGGACTGCTGCAACTATTTGTCGATCGGGGCGCCGGTCAAGGGTGGTTTGAGTCGGGCGAGATTCTCATCGAGACGGGACTCGCGGCCCTCTTTCTCTACATGTTCGTCGCGCATTCGCTCACGACCCGGCACCCTTTCATCGAACCAGCGCTGTTTCGCGACCGCAATTTCACCGCCGCACTGGGCATCATGCTCGTGGTCGGGCTCCTCTTCGTGTCGTCGACCGCGCTCCTGCCAACGTACCTCCAGCAGATCCAGGGCTATCCGGTCCTCAGCTCGGGTCAACTCATGGTGTGGCGTGGCATCGGCATGATGATCTCGATGGTCATCGGCGGCCGGCTCGTCCGTTACGTCGGTCCGCGTATCCTCATGATCGCCGCGTCGCTCATCTTGTGCGTCTCCATATGGCCCCTCGCCCATATTTCGCTCGATACAACTGCCACAACAATCGCGACGACGTCGTTCTTTCAGGGCGCGGGCATGGGCTTGACGTTTCTCACGGTCAACCTGGCGGCGTTTTCCACGCTCGCTCCAGCCATGCGTACCGAGGGGACCGTCATCATGACGCTCGCGCGCAATCTCGGTTCGGCCGTCGGCGTCTCGATTGTTGCCGCGTTGATCACAGACATTACCGCCGCCAATCAGTCGAGACTGGTCGAATTCTTTTCATCGCTGGAAGTCGCACGCTGGCGTGTGATGCAGGGTCTCGTCCCCGGTCACGAGGCGGAAGTGGCCATCAGCGAAATCAGTCGCCAATCCGCCGTCCTCGCATTCGGCAACGTGTTCTACTTGATGATGTTCACGGCGCTTCTCATGATTCCGCTGGTGCTGGTCTTTCGCATACCGCGGCCTACCGCCGCCGAGCCAGCCCCCCCTGCGGCAGCCGAGAACGTCGAGCAACTGGTCTAGGAAGAGTGTGGCCTTGCAAGGATCACGTTCGAATCAGCCGTCGGACCCGCTCGAGGTCCGCCGCTGTGTCGACACCGGGCGGCGGTCTTTCGGCGGCAATCTCGACTCGAATGTCGAAGCCGCTTTCAACGGCGCGCAGCTGCTCCAGTCGTTCGCGCTGCTCGAGAGCCGTGGGCGGGAGCGCCGCGATGCGCACCAGAGCGCCGACGCGATACGCGTAGATTCCAAGATGCCGCAGCGCTCCATCCCACGATGACTGGCTCGCCCACCCCTCGCGTGCACTATCCCGATTCCACGGAATCGGCGCGCGACTGAAATAGAGCGCGCGGCCTGCGCGGTCACACACGACCTTGACGACGTTCGGATCGAGAAATTCCTCGAGTGATTCGACGGGCACGGCCACGGTCGCAATGGCCACATCGGGCGCCGCCGCTAGCATTGCCGCGACCTGCCTGATCACGCCCGGCGGCACAAGTGGCTCATCACCCTGCACATTGACCACGATTTGGTCGTCAGCCCAGCGCGCCCGTCGCGCGACCTCGGCAATGCGATCCGTGCCGGAAACGTGGGTCGAGCTTGTCATTTCGACCTTGATGCCAAGGGACAGGCAGGCCGCCTGAATCTCCTCGCTATCCGTCGCCACGGCAACGCTCGTGGGTCCGGCAGCCTGCGCCCGCTCGTGCACCCAGGCGATCATGGGCCGCCCGCCAATATCGATGAGTGGCTTGCCCGGCAGACGCGTGGCCGCGTAGCGCGCCGGGATGAGCACGCGGAACTTCATGCGCGCTCGAGCAGTGGATCGCCCGTTTGCAGCTGGCGCGCCTCATCCTCCAGCATGATCGGTATGTCGTCGCGCACCGGGAAGGCCAAGCGGTCGGCACGGCAGACGAGCTCGGCGCCAGGCTTGTGGTAGTACAACGGTCCCTTGCAGAGCGGGCACGCTAGGATCTCAAGCAGACGTGCATCCATCGAATCAACTCCCCGGTTAATTGCCTGCAATCGGCGCGCGGATCCGCGCCAGTACCACTTTCATGAGCGCCTCGGCCGCCACAGCGTCGAAGCTTGCGCTCACCGGCACCGCCCACCATCCATCGCGGGCGAACGGGCGGCATTTTACGGCATCCTTCTCGGTCATGAGCACCGGACGCGCATCTCCAAAATCGATGTCCGCCGAGCGAAACGCATGGTGGTCGGCGAACGGGTGCTCGATCAGCGTCAGGCCCCGCTGGCGCAACAGGCCGAAGAAGCGGCGCGGATGACCGATCGCTGCGACGGCGTGTACCGGCTCGCCGGCGAACGACTCGAGCGGTCGCTCCGCGGCGCTGGTCAGAGAACGAGCCCGGCCTTCGATGAGCCGCATGCGCAGCTCGCCCGGCTTCGCAATGCCGCCGTTGGTCGCTATTGCATCGACAGTCGCGAGGCGCGCGCCCGATTCGCGCAGCGGTCCCGCCGGCAACAGCCGCCCGTTGCCAAGCCGCCGCTCACCGTCGAGCACGGCGATCTCGCAATTGCGCCGCAGCCGATAGTGCTGCAGGCCATCGTCGGCGATCACCACATCCGCCCCGCAATCCGCGACCAGACGCGCGCCGGCGACACGATCGCGCGCAACAACCACGGTTCGATGCGTGCGTGCGGCGATCAGCACCGGTTCATCGCCGACTTCAGCCGCACTCAGCGCCGCCGTGACTATTGTGGGCGCGCTGATCGAGCCGTGGTAGCCGCGCGTCACGACACCGGGTCTGAAGCCGCGCCGCGCGAGTTCCTCTACGAGCCACATGACCAGAGGCGTCTTGCCGGTCCCGCCGGCGGTAACGTTGCCGACCACGACGACCGGTACGCGTACGGCGAAGCTCGGCAACATGCCGCTGCGATACAGCGCGCGACGCAACGCAGTGAGCGCCCCGAAGAGCCAGCCGAACGGTACGAGCCAGAGGCCTGACAGCGCACCTTCGTACCAGACGCGCTCGATCCAGCGATAGCTTGCGTCTGCCACGCGTGGCTGCCGTTCAGACGTTGAATTGCAGCCGATGCAGCGCCGCGTAATGTCCGTTGCGTGCGATCAGCTCGGCGTGGGTGCCCGCCTCGACCAGCGAGCCGGCATCCAGAACGAGAATGCGATCCGCGTTTTCGATCGTCGTCAGGCGATGCGCAATCACCAGCGTCGTGCGGCCGCGCATCAACTCATCGAGCGACTGCTGGATCTTGCGCTCGAGCTCGGTATCGAGCGCCGAAGTCGCCTCATCGAGAATCAGGATCGGTGCATCCTTCAGGATGGCGCGCGCAATGGAAATCCGCTGGCGCTGGCCGCCAGAAACGAGCGAGCCGCGATCGCCGACCACGAAGTCGAGGCCCTCCGGTGCATCATCCGTGAACTCGGTAACGTGTGCCGCCGCGGCCGCCGCCTCGATCGCCTCCGCCGGCGCATCCGGCATGCTGAATGCGATGTTGTTGCGGATGGTGTCGTTGAAGAGCATCACATCCTGGCTGACCATGCTCAACTGGCGCCTGAGATCCGCAAGCCGGTACTCGCGCACGTCGATGCCATCGAGCAGAACCTGCCCCTGGCTGACGTCGTAGTAGCGGGCGAGCAGACTCACGAGCGTCGACTTGCCGCTCCCCGACTTGCCCACGATCGCGATGGTCTCGCCCGGTTGCACCTTGAACCCGATTGCGGCGAGGACCTCACCCTTCTCGTCGCCATAGCGGAATGCGACGCCGCGCAGCTCGATATCGCCGCGGCAGCGCTTGAGCGGCCGGCCGACGTCGAGCACTTCCGTATTGCGATCGAGAATCTCGAAGATGCTGGCGCCCGCCGCTATACCTTGCTGCAGCGGAGCGGCGACGTTGACAACCCGGCGCAGCGGCGCCGTCGTCAGCAGGAGCGCCGTCAGGAACGCAAAGAAGTCCTGCACCGCGAGCTTGTGCGCGAGCACCAGGCCGATCATCACGTACAGCACGAACGCGAGCCCGACCGCTGCAATCAGCTGCACGATGGGATTCGACAGCGCGCGGGTCAGGATCAGCTTCATGTTGTTGCGGCGGTTCTGCTCATTGGCCCTGTCAAATATGTGCGCCTCGTGGTCCTGGGCGTTGAAGAGCTTGATCAGCCGATGCCCCTCGATGCCTTCCTTGGCGACGCGCGTGACGTCGCCCATGGAGTTCTGGATGCGCGTGCTGTAGCGGCGGAATAGCTGATTGACGTGCCGGATGAGCCAGGCGATGAGTGGCGCCAGGATGATGCTGGTGGCTGCCAGCCGCCAGTTGAGATAGAAAAGGTAGGCGAGCAGCCCGATCACCGTCAGTGTGTCGCGAATGGCCACCGTGATCGAGTTGGCAGTCGCTTCCGCGAGCAGTTCGGTGTTGTAGGTGAGCTTCGACAGCAGATTCGCCGCCGACTCACCGTCATAGAACTTCGTCGGGAGCTTCAGGTACTGAGCGAACATCTCGGTGCGCAAGGTCTTGATCACGCGCCGCCCGACCGACGCGGCACAATAGACCGAAAGAAAGTCACCGATTCCGCGCACGACAAACAGGCCGATCACGCCCGCCGGCACCCAGTGGAGCACCCGTGGATCGGGATTGACGAACGCGTCCTTCAGGAAGTTGCGCACGAACCAGACGAAGCCGGCATCGGTGCTGGCGAAAATCGCGTTGCCGACCACGCCCAGCAGGAACATCGGCCAGTAGGGCTTCACGTAACCGATGAGCCGCCCGTAGATGCGCTTCGTGTCCTGATTGAGGGGGAGCTTGGCCACGCGGCTCACGGCTTGCGCGTGCCGGGAATGGTCGCGATGTTGATCTCGCTGAAACCGAGCCGCCCGAGCACGTCCATGGCCGTGATCACGGACTGATGCGTCGTCGTTGCGTCCGCGCGAATCGTCACTGCCCCGGTGCGCCGGTCGCCAACGATCTTGACGATTGCGTTGCGGAGCGTCTCCGGGCTGTTATTGATGAGCGTTCGATCATTGACCAGGTACTCGCCCGCATGCGTCACGGTGATGACGAGCGGCTCCGTGCCGGGCGCCGTGATCGGAACAGTGGAGGCCTCCGGCAGCCTGATCTTGACGCGCCCCTCTTCGACGAACGTGCTCGACACCATGAAGAAGATCACCATGAGCAGCACAACGTCGATCAGCGAGGTCATGTTGAGCTCCGGTTCCTCGGACTTGCGTGGCTTCAGATCCATCGATGCGCTCGCGAGCGTGGGCTCTAGCCGCGCGACTTCTGTTCTTCGAGAAGCTCGACGAGTTCCATCGCTTCCTTCTCCATCTGCACAACGAGGCCCTCCACGCGCCCGCGCAGATAGCGATAGCCCACGAGCGCCGGTATGGCGACCAGCAGACCCGCGGCCGTCGTGATCAGCGCCTCGGCGATGCCGCCCGAGAGAACTCGCGGGTCGCCGCTGCCCTTGAGCGTCAGATCATTGAATGCACGGATGATGCCCGTCACTGTGCCGAGCAGGCCGAGGAGAGGAGAGACGCTCGCGATCGTCCCGAGCATGCCTAGAAAGCGCTCGAGCTCGTGTACCACGTGCCGGCCCGTGTCCGACACGCGCTCGACGAGGATGTCGCGCGTCCGGTGACGATTGGCGAGACCGACGGCAATGATCTTGCCTAGCGGCGAGTTCTGCTCGAGCGCCGCGATCATCTTGTCGTTGAGTTCGCGCGTCTCGATCCACTGCAGGACCTTCTTGGTGAGCTCCTTCGGAACGACGCGCCTTTCCTGCAGGGTCCACAGTCGCTCGACGATGATCGCGGCGGCGGTGATCGAACACAGGATGATCGGCCACATGACGTAGCCGCCGGCTTTGACGAGTTCCCACATGAGGCGTCGCGTGACTTCCGGTCGAGAAGCGAAGGCGCGGATGATACTCGACCCGGCTGGGTCGGAAAAGCTCGACGAAACCAGAACTTAGGCGAACGACAGCGGCGTTCCGCTCAGTCCACGTGCCAGAATCGGCGCTCGGTGCGCCGGTATTCCTCCGGTTCGCCCGTGAGTCCCGTGGCACCGAAATGCAAGGTGATGGCGCCGCTCTGGGACGTGCTCAGCGTGGTTGCGCCCGACGCCTGCCACCGCTCCACGACCTCACGCTTTGGAAAATTCCAGCGATTGTCGTACCCGGCGGAGACCAGCGCCCAGCGTGGCGCGAGCGCCGCCACAAATTCCACGCCGGAAGAAGTGCGGCTCCCATGGTGAGGGACGACGACGGTATCGACCGGGTGCACGGCGCTGCGGCCAATGAGCGCCTGCTCGGCAGCAGTTTCGATGTCGCCGGTCAGGAGCACGGATCCACCTGGACCCGAGATCAACAGGACGCAGGACGCATCGTTCTCCCGCACGGCCCCGCCAGCGCTGGGTCCAGCCGGCGGATGCAGAAACCGAAAGCGCACGTCGTCCCAGATCCAGGTCTCGCCGGCACGGCAGGCATCAGCCTGATGCCCGCGCAGATCGCCGCCGACGAATTCGCGCAGCACGCGCACGGCCCGCCGCACGGCTTGCGCTCCGCCCACGTGATCGCGATCGCTGTGACTGAGCACCAGCACATCGAGATCGGTGCGCGCGCGGCTGCGCAGAAACGGAACGATCGAGAATTCAGCCGCTGCGCGCCCGGTTTTCGATGCGGGCCCGGTATCGAAGAGCAGCGCGTGTTCGCGTGTCGCTACGTATGTGGAAAGGCCCTGACCCACGTCGAGTACGGTCAGGTCGAATGCGCCACGCGCGAGCGCCGGTGGATG
>Ga0326726_10004176_pt1 | contig 13202 bp, 13 predicted proteins | sample MHFenrmetagenome_2_FD_207603 | JGI IMG/M metagenome (GOLD analysis project Ga0326726, IMG submission 207603) | Lab enriched peat soil microbial communities from Michigan Hollow, Ithaca, NY, United States - MHF15MN | ecosystem: Environmental > Terrestrial > Soil > Wetlands > Peat | place: USA... | reverse complement strand
ACGTGAACACCACCGTGGAGGTTGACTTCGGCGGACTGGGCCGTATTTCCCTCGACCGGAACCGATTCGAAATCGCGGCCTGCAGCGTCAACGTCAAGGTCATCGTTGGACGTTCAGGTTCACGTTCAGGTCAATGTCAACGAGCAGAGCCACGCGGTCGGAGCACCAGTTGCAGTGCTGCGGTGTTTGCGCCATGTTCACGGCGTCATGCACCTCATCAGATGTAGCGCCGTCCTCGTCGGGTTGATCGGGCTTTCGGTCGCCTGCGAGCACAAGAGTCAACGCGACGACATGGGCGGCAACCCCGCGCCCAAGGCCAACGATCAGCCGACCCAGCCCAGCGAAGATCCGTCGCCGGCCGCGCGTGCGAAGGCGGCCAAGGCCGCCACGCCGCCCGCCACCGGCAGCGGCAGCGGTGCCGCGACCGTGGAGGACGCGGTCCGCAAGCCGACGAAGGAGGACCTCGCGACGTACACGAAGGACATCCCCGGCAACGGCAAGCTGACGGCGACGATCGAGACCAGCATGGGCACGATCCACTGCGAGCTGTTCCCCGACAAGGCGCCGATGACGGTCGCGAACTTCGTCGGCCTCGCCACCGGCAAGAAGGCGTGGTCGAGCCCGGCGGGCACGATGACGAACAAGCCGTACTTCGACGGCCTCACGTTTCATCGCGTGATCTCCGGGTTCATGATCCAGGGCGGCGATCCGACCGGCACCGGCACGGGCGGACCCGGCTACTCGTTCCAGGACGAGTTCGCCGACGGCACCGAGATGGGGCCCGGCGCGCTCGCGATGGCGAACGCCGGCAAGGGCCCCGACGGCGGCGGCACGAACGGCAGCCAGTTCTTCATCATGGAGGGCTCCCGCCCCGACCTCGTCGGTCACCACACGATCTTCGGCCAGTGCAAGGAGGTCGACGTCGTGAAGAAGATCACCGCCGTGCCGAAGAACAGCGACGACAAGCCGAACACGCCGGTCACGATCACCAAGATCTCGTTCGCCAAGGTCTGACCGCGATGTAACCGCGCACCGCATCGCCGCCACTGTGCGGGCATGCGGAAGAGCGTGACGTGGCTCTGTATCCTCACCGGCTGCGCGGCCACCTCGCGGCCGATGCAGCTGCAGCGCGTGATCCTGTACCAGAACGGCATCGGCTACTTCGAGCGCGCCGGGCACGTCGGCGGCGACACGCTGCACCTGCAGTTCGCCCGCGGCGAGCTCGACGATGTCCTGAAGACGCTGACGGTGATCGACCGGCTCGGGGCCGGCGTCGCGACCGTGGACGTGCCGATGATGAAGGAGACCGATCGCTCGGTCGGCATCGGCGTGCGGATGTCGGCCGGGCGGGTCCACGATCTCGCGGTGAGCTACGCGGTGCCGACGCCGACCTGGAAGGCCGCGTATCGGGTCGTGCTCGACGACGCGTCGACTTCTGGGCCTCACGGACTCCTGCAGGGCTGGGCGATGGTGAACAACGTGTCGCAGGAGGACTGGACCGGCGTGTCGCTCACGCTCGCGACCGGGGCGCCGATGTCGTTCGCGCTCGATCTGCATACGCCGGAGTACGTCAAGCGCCCCGACGCGACCGGGCACCTCGTGGCGCCGGTGATCCTCGGGCCGATCGACAACGAGAAGACGACCGCGGGCGATCGCGACGGCGACGGCATCGCCGACTCGGTCGACAGGTGCCCGGATGCACCCGAGGACATCGACGGCTACCAGGACGCCGATGGCTGCCCGGATCCGGACCAGGATCGCGATGGCATTCCCGATGCCGCCGACAAGTGCCCGAACGAGCCCGAGACGTTCAACGGCTTCGAGGACACCGATGGCTGCCCGGATCGCGGGCGCGTCGTGGTGACCGACTCGGCGATCGAGGTGCTCGATCAGATCTACTTCACGGCGAACGGCGACGTGCTGCAGAGCGCGTCGCGGCCGATCCTCGACGCGATCGCGGCGACGCTGCGCGGCAACCCCGATATCGCCAAGGTCGAGGTCGGCGGTCACGCGAGCGGCGACGAGACCGAGGTGTGGGGGCTGTCGAGCCGGCGCGCGGCGGCCGTGCGCGCGGCGCTGATCGCGCGCGGCATCGCGGGCGACCGGCTCGAGCTCGTGCCCTACGGCGCGACGCGCGTGCTCGACAAGACCGACGCGGCCAAGAACCGGCGCGTCGACTTCGTGATCGCGTCGCGCCACGACAAGGAGACCACGGTGTCGCGCCAGGCCACGCCGAGCTACGACGTGCCGCACGCGCAGCTCGCGGTGCACTCGTCGGCGAAGCCCGCCGAGGTCGCGGGCTCGGTGCGCTACGCGCTCGCGGAGCCGGTCACGATCCGGCGCGGCGCGGCGACGATGGTGTCGATCCTCAACAAGCCGATCGCGAGCGAGGACGTGTTGCTGTTTCGCCCCGATGGCAACGCGCCGGGCAGCGATCGCCACCCGTTTCGGGCGGTGCGTCTCGTCAACACCAGCGGCTACACGCTCGAGCCGGGACCGATCGCGATCTTCGCGCGTGGCTCGTTCGTCGGCGACAGCCTGCTCGATCGGCTCGATCTCGACGAGACCGCGTGGGTGCCCTACGCGCTCGAGGGTGGCACGGTCGTCACCGCGCACGCCGACGATGCCGAGAAACCGATCCGGATCGTCGCGATCCATCGCGGCGTGATCACCGTGGAGAACGCCGGGGTTCGCACGACGCACTACACCGTGGCGACCGGCCGAGAGCCGCCGAAGCAGCTGTTCATCCGCCACGCCAAGCTCGCCGGCTATGGCGTGAAGGAGCTGCCGCCACACACCGAGGATCGCGGCGACTCGTACCTCCTGCCGCTGCCGCTCCAGGCCGGCAAGCAAAGCTCGCTCGTGATCGAGGAGCGCGAGCCGCGGCGCCGCACGATCGAGCTGCTCGATGCCGGCTCGACGCAGCTCGGGCTCTACATCGAGGGCTCGAAGTTGCCGGCGCCGATCGCGGCCAAGCTCGCCGTGGCGATCTCGCTCCGCAAGGACCTCGGTGCGCTCGAGGAGGCGCGCGCGCAGCTTCGCACGCGCATCGGCGACCTCGCGGGTCGTGCCGAGGAGCTGCGCCAGAGCCTGCGCGCGCTCGACAAGGTGAGCGGCGCCACCGAGCTGCGCAAGAAGCTGGTCGCGAGCCTGACCGCGGCCACCCTCGACTCCGACGCGCTCGCGCGCGCGCTCGAGATCAAGACCGAGGAGATGGCGGCCGCGCGCGGCCGGCTGCAAGACGCACTGCGCGAGATCACGCTCGACGAGTCGTAGTGGTACAACCGGCGCATGCGCATCGCGTTGGTTCTCCTCGTCGCCGCCGCGTGTTCGAAGGGCTCCGCCAAGAACACCCCGGATCCCGAGCCGTCGAAGGATCCTGCGAAGGGTGCTGCCAAGGATCCGAGCGGTGGCGAAGCCGAGCCGGTCGAGCAGGCGAAGGGTGTGAGCGTCAAGCTCGAGGCCGCCGAGTTCTCGGGCTCGTACGACAAGGTGTTCGGGCGGTACACGAACGGCACCGATCCGAACGTCATCGTGTTCGTGAAGGGCTGCGCGAAGCTGACCTGCGATCCGGGTCCGTGGGAGCCCGAGCAGGTCGCGCACGTGTGCCCGAAGGCCTACCTCGCGACCGCGACATTCGCCGGCGACAAGAAGGGCAAGTTCAAGGTCGACCTCAAGTTCGCGGGCCCGGCCGACAACCCGTCGACGGCGACCAAGGAAGGCGTGTGGCTCGACCTCACGAAGCTCGACAACGACGGCATCGCCGGCAAGGCGTCGCAGAAGGACGAGGTCTCGAACGTGAAGGGCGAGTTCACGGCCACGCTCTGCCCGCGGACCTAGGCCGCGCGAAGCCGCTGGCGCAGCCGCCGCGACACCTGCCGCCACTTCGATGACTTGGCCGCTACCGGAACAGCTTGCCGCGGAGATCCGGCGACGGGCGCGCGATCACCTCGAGGCCGACGATGCGATCGTCGGCGGCGGCGCGGGCCGCAGCGGCGGCGGCCTCGATCGCGTCGAGCGTGCCGGTCAGCGTGAAGTACGCCTTGCCGGCGAGGTCGACCGCGAACCGCGTGTCGCGCACCTGGACGAGCGCGACCTTGCACGCGGCGTCGGCGGCCGCGATCGCGGCACACACCGTGCGGGTCTCGATGATCGCGACGGCCTCGGCGGCCTCGTCGGCGGCCCAGTCGGGCGGCGCGATCGGCGCGCCGAGCATCGGCCACACCTGATCGTCGGCGGCCGGAAGCTCGACGCGATCGAGCACGAGATCACCCGCGATGAAGCGCGCCGCGGCGAGCGCCTCCTCGACCTCGGCGACACCGCCTTCGAACATCACGAGGTGCTTGCCGCCCGAGACGGCGCGCGAGTGCAACAGCACCGCGGGCGCGCGCTTGAGCCCCGCATCGGCGGCGACGACACCGCGCGCGATCGTTCCGATTTCCAGGACGCCGAGCGCCGGGCCGCGCGTCGTCACACGAACCTGAAGGCTTCCTTCAGCGTGCACCGGCGCTCGCGCGTGAAGTGCACGGCGGTCGTGAGGCCTTCACCGGTCGGGCTCGCGATCGTGAACGACGTGTAGCCCTCGCCGCCGAGCCCCAGGCCCGCGTACGACGCGTCGTTCTTGACGAAGATCGAGCAATTGCAGACCCGCGCCATCGCCGCCATGTTGTCGATGTTCGTCGAGTGCAAGGTCGCGGTGTGGTGGAAGCCATGCTCGACGCGGAGCGCCGCGGCGATCGCATCGGCCGCATCGCGCACGCGAAACAGCGGGAGCACCGGCATCAGCAGCTCGTGCTGGACGAACGGGTGCTGCTCGTCGACTTCCATCATCACCAGCCGCAGATCGTGGCCGTGGCCCGAGATGCCGATCGCCTTCGCGATCAGCGCCGCGTCCTTGCCGACCCAGTTCTTGTTGACGTGGTCGCCCTCGAGCACGACCTTCTCGAGCTCCTTGGTCTGACGCGCGTCGAGCCACAGCACTGGCTGCTTCTTCAGCTGCGCGATCAGATCGTTCGCGATCGCGTCGACCGCGATGACTTCCTTCTCGGCGATGCAGACGATGTTGTTATCGAGCGACGCGCCGCGCACGATCGCGTTCGCCGCCTTCGCGAGGTCGGCGGTCTCGTCGACGACGGCCGGCGGGTTGCCCGGGCCGGCGCAGATCGACTTCTTGCCGGAGTTCATCGCCGCCTTGACGACCACCGGGCCGCCGGTCACGACGACGATGCGCACCAGCGGGTGCTTCATCAGCGCGTTGGCACTCTCGACGGTCGGGCGCTCGATCGACACGATCACGTCGCGCGGACCGCCGGCGTGCTGGATCGCCTCGTTGAGCAGGTGCACGCACCAGTTGCAGACCTGCGCCGCCGACGGGTGGACGTTGAACACCACCGCGTTGCCGGCCGCGACCATGCCGATCGCGTTGCACAGGATGGTCTCGGTCGGGTTCGTGGTCGGCGTGATCGCGAGCATCACGCCGTACGGCGCGCGCTCGGTGATCATCAGGCCGTCGTCGCCGGTGAACGCGACCGGCCGCAGGATCTCGACGCCCGGCGTCTTCTCGGCGACGAGCCGGTTCTTCGACAGCTTGTCCTCGTAGCGACCGAGGCCGGTCTCCTCGACCGCGTAGCGCGACAGCGCGTCGTTGTTCGACAGCACCGCCTTGCGCATCGCCTCGACCATCTTGATCCGCGTCTGCACCGGCGTGCGCTCGTTCTGCTCGAACGCCTTGCGCGCCGCCTGCGCCGCCTGATCGGCATCGCTATAGACGCCGTTCGTGCCGCGCGGGATGTTCGACTTCTTCGGCGCCTCGGCGGCGATCGGTGCCCGAGACGGGGCAGCCGTCGTGGCGCCGCCGCCGAGCCGCTCGAGGACGCGGCTCACGATCTCCTCGATCTTGCGCTCGTCGAGAGACGACACGGCTACTTCACGAACCGCTGTTCGCCATCGACCGCGATCGAATCGACGATCGCCATGATCGTCGCGTCGACCGGGCGGTTCTGGGTGACCTGGGTCTGGCGCGCCGAGCTCCCCGACGCGTAGAGCACGACCTCGCCGAGCCCGGCACCGACCGCGTCGACGGCGACCACGATGCCGCCAGTTCCCGAAGATGGGATCGCCCCATCGACATCGCAGGCCCGCACCACGAGGAGCTTCAGCCCATCGAGCGTCGGTTCCTTGCGGCTCGCGACCAGCGTGCCTATGACCTTTCCCAGAACCATGCGGACGGCTTCTACTTCTGGCCGCCGTTACCGGCGCGACCGAGCGGCAGCACCGCATCGACGTTCGCGTGCGGCCGCGGGATCACGTGGACCGAGACGACCTCGCCGACGCGCTCGGCAGCGCGCTGGCCGGCCTCGGTCGCAGCCTTCACGGCCGCGACGTCGCCGCGCACGACGGCGGTGACGTAGCCGCCACCGGTCTTCTCGTAGCCGACGAGCTCGACCTTTGCGGCCTTGACCATCGCGTCGGCCGCTTCGACCATGCCGACGAAACCTTTGACTTCGATCATTCCAAGTGCGTCAGCCATCTAGTTCTCCTAACGACGATCATCGATCGACGAACTTCTCGGGCTCTTTGCCCGTAACCGCGTTGAGTGCCGCCGTGGCGGCAGCCGCCGCGGCATCGATCTCGGCTTCCGGACCGGCCATGTAGAGCCGCCCGAACGCGCCGTACGGGGTGACGTTGACGAGGTAGACGTGCGCGGCCTTCTCGGCCTCGTTCGCCGCGAGCACCGCGTACCCGGCCGGCTCGCACTCGAAGATGAACAGCGACTGCCCGGGCAGCACCATCATGCCGGCCGAGCTGCGGTTGATGATCTGCGTCTGGTAGGCCTCGACGCCGCGGATGATCTGGTTCGTGAGCACGCGCGGCTTGAGGCGCGAGTGCTCGTCGACCCCGAGGTGCTTGAGGATCGTGGCGCCGGCTTGCAGCACCTCGCCCTTGTCGTCGTGATGGATCTCGAGCAGGCCGTAGGCGCGCTCGACGACCTGGACGGCAGGCTGGACCTTCGTGGCCTTCAGCGCGGCGTCGGTCACCTGATTGATCGCGATGCCCGGCGCGATCTCGACCCACAACGAAGCTTGGTACGGCACCGGCAAGAATCCGCGCGCGGTCTTGCCGATGAACGTCGCTTGCTGCGGCTGGAGCGCGTCGAGGAAGCAGTACGTACGAAGTACCGTGGCCATCCCTGGTGCCGCACCCTAACACCGTCTCTGTTTCGAGATCCACGCACGGACATCAAGAAGTCGCATGCGTCGCAGCGTGTCGCACGGTGCGGGCCAATAGACCGCATGCCATGATGCGCCTGCGCATGCGTCGAGTCGTGTTGATGATGCTCCTCGCGTTACCGGAGGTCGCGCACGCCGATCTGTTGAAGCGCGTGCTCGCCGACGGTGATGGTGGTGGTGGGACTCCGATCGCCGCCTCGGCGGATGCGAACGATCTGGTCGCGTGGGCCGGGCAGCCGAAGGAGATCACGTTGCCCGAGCTGCTCCAGCTCGCGATCCGCCAGGCGCCGTCGCTCCAGAACGCGAAGATCGACATCGCCGTGGCCGAGGCCCAGATCTCCCAGACCTGGGCGCGCCACGACTGGACGGTGCGCGCACAGGCCACCGGATCGAAGCAGGGCAGCGCGGTGTTCTCGGGCTTCACGCTCAGCTCGCAGTCGTCGGTCACGGTCGGCGCCGACATCAGCCGCGTGCTGCCGACGGGCGGCACGATCGACCTGCATGCCGGCACGCAGTACTCGAACACCGACAGCGCGCTCGGGTCGTCGAAGACCTGGTCCGACGCGGTCACCGCCTCGATCACGCAGCCGCTCCTCAAGGGCTACGGCTCGGCGCTGTACGACTCGACCGAGCGCCGGATCGAGCTGTCCCGCGATGTGTCCGTGCTGGCCCGCCGGCTCGCCGCGCTGCAGACGATCCAGACCGTGGTCTCGACGTACTGGGACCTCGTGCTCGCGGAGCGCCAGGTCGCGATCACCGAGGCGAGCCTCGAGCTCGCGCGCGAGCGCCTGCGCGTCACCCAGGTCGCGGTCAAGGGCGGCAAGGTCGCCGACGCCGAGGTCCCGGCGGTGCAGCAGATCATCGCGACACGCGAAGAGGACGTGCTGAACGGCGAGCTCGCGGTGCTCGATCGCTCGATCACGCTTCGCCGCACCGTCGGCCTACCGATCGGAGCCAGCGAGCTCGGCCTGCGCGTCGCGACCGATCTCGACACCCGCGATACGCCGCTCGATCTGGGGGCCCTCGTCGAGCGCGCGTACACCGCGAGCCCCGAGCTCGCCCAGCTCGCGAAGCAGGACAAGGAATCGACCCTCGACATCGAGGTCACCGAGAATGGCCTGTTGCCGCAGCTCGACCTCGCGCTGTCGCTCGGGCCCACCGGGCTCGACGCGTCGTTCGGCACCGCGGCGAAGAACCTCGTCGAGCTCAAGGCCTATCAGATCAACGGCTCGCTCACGTTCTCGCGCTCGCTCAACCAGTACGACGTCCGCGGCCGATCGACCGAGCTGCGTGCCGGCCGCGAGAAGTTGCGCGTCAACGCGTTCGATCTGCGCGCGCAGGTCGCGCAGACGATGGCGCGCGCGGTCGCGCAGATCGAGCTCGCGAAACGGCGCGTGGTGCTGAGCCAGCGCGCGATCGAGCTCGCGAAGGAGAACATCCGGATCGAGACCGATCGCTTCAACCTCGGCCGATCGACGAACTTCGACGTCCTGAACCGACTCGAGGAGCAGCGCCAGGCCGAGCTGCGCCAGGCGCAGGCGCTGATCGACTGGCACAAGGCCGAAACCGTGGTGTTGACGCTGACCGGCGATCTACTACCGGCGTTCGGGATCGCCGTCGAATAGCGCGACAGTGACGCCAGGGTTTGGACGCGAGGTTCCACACCCACAGATCCGTAACCTCGTGACGCCGCGTGACCGAGCGTGGCAACGGCTGGCAATCCGCGACCGTGCCCGGATGGCACCGCGCTTGAAGTGTAGATGCCGTATGCGCTCCTCGCTTCTGCTTGCAGCCCTCGCCCTCCCCGCGTTCGCTTGCGGCAACGCTCCGCCGACTCCCGGCACGGTGCGCGCACGGATCAGCACCGACCTCGCGAACGTGCTGAAGGAATCGAAGGCGGCGGCCGATGGTGGCACCGCGAACCTGCCGGGGTCGGCGCTGCTGGGCTACGCGGCCGCTGCAACCGGCGTGTCGTCGACCACGACCGCGCGCCTGCTCGCGCTCGTGCCACACCTCGCGCTGCCGGCCGAGCGCGGCGTGATCGCGGCCGATGGTCCGAGCACGTTCGATCCCGATGCCGCGATCCAATGGCTGAACGATCACCTGTTCACCGATCAGAACTACCTCGGCGACGGCGTGTACCGCGTTCCGCCCGAGCTCGCGTGCACGACCGAGACGGTCGACAGCAGCGGCAACGTCACGAGCACGATCGATCCGGCGTGCGTGACCCAGGTGACGAAGGCCGACCTGCGCATCCGCACCGAGGACGACGACGGCCTCCATTTCTGGATCCAGCTCGATGCCGATCACGACGAGCCGCTCGGCATCCTGCTTCGCCACGACGAGCTGGCGGTGACCGTGAACCTCGACGACGCCGGCCACGCGATGATCGCGCTCGCCGAGGCGTTCGGGGATCACGCGCCGAACGCCGCGCTCGCCGGGCAGATCACCGCGGATCTGAAGATCCTCGGCACGGCGCACGCGGTGGCGTCGCTGACGTTCGATCGCCCGCTCGCCATCGCGCTCGCCGATCAGGGCGCGCCGCTCGACGGGCCCACCGCGACGCGCTTCACGTCGGCGGCCGCGGACGTCGCCTCGGTCGAGCTCGACGGCAACGCCCCGCTGCTCGCGATGCACCTCGGCCTCGGCGAGACCACCGCGCACCTCCCCGACCCGACCGCCTTCACCGATCTCGATCTCGCCGGCGCGACTGCCGACGCCGCGTTCGATGGCGCCACGCTGACGCTCGCGAACGTCTCGCTCGGCAATCACACGACCACGGTCGGCAAGGGTGGCATCCAGGCGATCGCGATCGATCTCGACCCGAACGACGGTCGCTCGCTGTCGGCCACCCTGACCGGCGACACCGCGACCGGACTCTCGACCATCACCGTCTCGCCTCGTTTCGATCTCCACCTCGCGATCGATCACGCCGCGCTCGGCGACACCGCACCCGTCTACGACGTGACGCGCGTCCAGCTCGACGGCTCGCTGCGCGGCGACGGCTCGAACCAGCTCGAGGTGCTCACCGGCAGCCTCGCGCTGACGACCACCCCGGCGCAGTACGGCTTCACCGCCACCGCCGGCCAGTGCGTGACCTCGTCGTCGGTCACCGACACCACGTCGCTGACGTCGTACACGCAGTACGCCGTCGGCACCTGCCACTAGCGGCCGGTCGTGTCGCTCGCGCGCCGTCGCTCGCTCGCCATGCCGTGAGCACGTCGACCGCTCGCGTGCCCCTGATTCATCACAAGGCCACCGAGATCGCGCGTCGATCGCTCGCCACGCGTCGCCGTGACCGCTCGTGTGCCCCTGATTCATCACAGAGAGCACCGAGAGCAGGTAACGCCGGATCTCACTCGTGCGCACCTGCTCGTGTGCCCGATCAGGCATGGAAGAGAGCACGGAGTCGGAACCCACCTCGACCTCGACCTCGACGGGGTAGACCTTGGCTCGCAAGTCGTGTCGTAGCTCGATCAGGGCTCGGTGCTCTCGACGTGCCTGGTCGGGCACACGTGCAAGTGCGCACGAGCGGACTCCGCCAAATCGAGATCTCCGTGTCTCCGTGTCGAATCGGGGGCACGAGTGATCGTCGCGAACGGGCTCGGTTATCGTCGCGAACGCGGCACGAGTGATCGTCGCGAACGATCGGGGCACGAGTCATCGTCGCGAACGCGCCACGCGATCGCGATCGACGCAGTCAGGGCGCTCGCATGCCGATGAACGCCATGTGGACGCCGCCGTCCTTGCCGTCGCGGCGGTAGCTGAAGAAGCGCTCGGGCTCGCACCTGGTGCACGGCGGGTGATCGTCGATCGACGCGGCGCGCACACCGGCGCGCTCGAGGATCGTGCGCAGCGCGACGCGCAGATCGACGTGGTCCTTGTGCGCGCCGGCGATGACGAGGCCCGGCACCTCGCCGAGGACCTCGCGAAACTGCGCGACGACCTCGGGGCCGACCTCGAAGCAGCACGGGCCGATCGAGGGGCCGAGCGCGACGCGGATCCGCTCGGGCCTGGCACCGAGCTCGACCATGCGCGCGACGACGTTGTCGGCGACGCCGCGGCCGAGCACCGACACGGTCTTGGCGTCGGGCGGGGTCGCGCCGATCGCGCCGCGCCAGCCGGCGTGGGCCGCGCCGATCACGCGCGCCTCGGGATCGGCGAACAGCATCGGCACGCAGTCGGCGGCGAACGCACCGAGGACCGGACCGGGACGATCGCAGACCAGGCCGTCGAACTCGGCGTTGTCGGCGAGCGGCTCGCCGACGGCCCAGACGTTGGTGCCGTGGACGTGCCGCGTGGCCTGCAGGGCGTCGGGGGCGTAGCCGGCATGCCGGGCGAGCCGGCGGCGGTTCTCGTCGACGTTCGCGCGGTCGTCGCCCCAGCGGGCTCCGAGATTCAACGAGGCGCGCGGCCCGGTGGAGACGCCGCCGACCCGCTCCGGGAAGCCGTGGACGAAGCCGGCCTGCGGCAGCACCGCCGACGTGTAGAGCCGGATGGCCTCCATCCCCGTGGATCTAGCACGGGCGTGATATCGTCGAGACATGATCCCGTACGACGATCTGGTTGCTCAGCTGCAATCGTGGCGCGCCCGTCAGGGGCTGCCCGTCGCCGTGAGTGCAACGTCGGGCTCCGCGCCCGTGGTCGCCGCGATGCCGGGCTCCGGTCCGACGCCCGGCTCCGGTCCGCGCACCGCACCACCGGCGCCGCCGCGCACGAACCCGCCGGCCGCGCCGCCGTCGCGGATGCCGATGCCGCTCGCCGCACCCGAGGAGTCGCTCGACGACCACATGGAGGTCGACGAGGCCGCCATGATCGACGAGCAGCACTACGAGAATGAAGGCGACGACTTCGCGCTGGCGTTCAACGCCGCCACGGCCGGACAGCACGAAGAGGGCGACTCCACGATGATCGGTGGCGCGCCCGAGCGCCCGTCCGAGCCTACCGATCCGACCGGTGGACGCGGCGGCCCGCCAGACCGCGAAGACTGGTGACGCCGCAGCACGAGGCCGACCTGCTCGACCTCGCGATCCTCGCGAGCCAGCCGAGCGGCGCCGCCGTCGCGCGCGTGACCGCCTCGACCGACCCCGCGTCGACGCTCGTCGGCAAGACCGTGCTCGTCGGCGCGATCGATCCGTGCGGCCAGTGCGAAGTGTGCCGGCGCGGCGGTGCCGCGGTGTGCCCGAGCCCGCGTCCCCGCAGCGATGGACGCGTGTCGAGTCGCTGGGTCGTGCCGCTCGGCGATGGCCTCGACGTACCCGCGCCCGCGGCCGCCGCGATCGCGGGCGATGTGGCGACCGCGTACACGCTCTACGCGCGGACCGGGCTCGCACCGCGTGACCCGGTCGTGATCACGGGCGCGAACGCGGTCGCGCGCTTCCTCGTCGAGATCGTCCGCGCCAAGGGCATCACGCCGGTCGTGATCGCCACCGATGCTGACTGGATCGCGTGGCTCGTCTCGAAGGGCGCCGCCGCGGTGGCGACCGCCACCGAGGTCGGCGCCGCCGTCGCCACGCAGGGCCTCGGCACGCGCCCGCTGCGCGTCATCGCGACCGATCCGTCGACGCTCGCGCTCGCCGCCTCGCTCGCCGGTCCACGCGCCACGCTCACCGTGCTCGCGCCCGCGAACGCGCCGGTGCCCGGCGAGCTCCTCGCGCGCGAGGTCACGATCATCGGCGTCGCCGGCCCGCATCCCGATCTCGTCACCGAGGCCGCCGCGATGTGCGTGAAGGGCGAGATCGAGCTCGCCGCCGGTGTGACGACGGATCCCGACGATCGAACGCGCGCGCTCGTGATCCGTCGAAGTTGATCCGTCCCTCGACGCGTCGAGTTGCGCGACCCCAGGTGCGCGAAGCGCGACCGTTCCTATCGCGTCGCGAACACGATGATCAGGATGATCAGGACGATGCCGGCGATGACGGCACCGATGATCTTGCCGCGGCCGCCCTTCATCTCGCCGATGAGGGCGTCTTC
>Ga0326726_10004175_pt1 | contig 13205 bp, 14 predicted proteins | sample MHFenrmetagenome_2_FD_207603 | JGI IMG/M metagenome (GOLD analysis project Ga0326726, IMG submission 207603) | Lab enriched peat soil microbial communities from Michigan Hollow, Ithaca, NY, United States - MHF15MN | ecosystem: Environmental > Terrestrial > Soil > Wetlands > Peat | place: USA... | reverse complement strand
GTCCTGGTCATCGGCGACGGCGCGCTGCTCCTGTCGTCCCGCCGCTCCTACGCCTGCGTCACCGACCTCGGCGAAGCGTGGAAGGCGTGGACGGGGCTGCCCTTCGTCTTTGCCGTCTGGGCGGCGCGCCGCGCCGTGGACCGGCGTGCCGTCCAGGACGTGCACCGCGCTCTGCTGGCGAGCCGCAAATGGGGGCTGGCCCACCTGGACGATCTCGCCCGGCGCGCCAGCGAGGCGACCGGCGTCGAGCCCGCAAGCTGCCGGGAGTATCTCGCGGGCCTCGACTACGGGCTCTCGTACCGCCACCTGGCCGGCCTCACGGACTTCTTGCGCCGCCTCGCCGCGCGCGGCGTCGTGCCGGACGGCACGCTCTCGTTCCTCGGAGCCGCCTGACCGTGTCTGACGCCACCGAGCTGCTCGAGCTGTACGAGCGCGCGCCCCTGGTCGAGCTGGGGGCGCTCGCCGACGCCGAGCGCCGGCGCCGCCACCAGGACGGCGTCGTGACGTACATCGTGGACCGCAACATCAACTACACGAACGTCTGCGTCGCCGACTGCAAGTTCTGCGCGTTCTACCGGCGCCCCAAGCACGCCGAAGGCTACACCCTGTCGTTCGAAGAGATCGGCCGGAAGATCGACGAGGCCAAGGCCATCGGGGCGGTGCAGATCCTGATGCAGGGCGGTCACAACCCCTACATCCCGTTCGAGTGGTACCTCGACCTGCTGCGCCACATCAAGCAGGAGCATCCGATCCACGTGCACGGCTTCTCGCCGTCGGAAGTGCAGTTCTTCGCCCGGCGGTTCCGCATGTCCGTGGACCAGGTCGTCGAGGCGCTCCAGGGGGCGGGACTCGACTCGATTCCGGGCGGGGGCGGGGAGATCCTGGTGGACCGGGTGCGCCGCCTGGTCGCGCCGAAGAAGGCGATGACCGACGAGTGGCTGGAGGTCATGGACTCCGCGCACCGCCACGGGATGAAGACCACGTGCACGATGACCTACGGCCTCGGCGAGACCAACGCCGAGCGCATCGAGCACTTGCTGCGCCTCCGGCGGCAGCAAGCGACGACCGGCGGATTCACCGCGTTCATTTGCTGGCCGCTGCAGCCCGAGAACACTGAAATGGCGGGAACGCCGAAGACCGACGCGGTGACCTACCTCAGGACGCTGGCCATCGCCCGGCTCGCCCTCGACAACTTCGACAACCTCCAGGTAAGCTGGGTCACGATGGGGATGAAGATCGGCCAGGTGTCGCTGCACTTCGGCGCCAACGACTTCGGCTCGCTGATGATGGAGGAGAGCGTGGTGTCGGCGGCGGGGACCACCTTCCGAACCACCGCCGAAGAGATTCAACGCCTGATCCGCTCCGCCGGCTTCACCCCGGTGCGGCGGCGCCAGGACTACAGCACGATTAGGGAGGCGGCATGAGCGCGCCGGACGGGAGCCGAACCCCACACGACACTTCCGATGCGCCGGCCGCTCGATCTGGCCCCGCCGCGAGTACCACCGACGCCGGCAAGCCGATTCTGATCCTGGTTGGTTCGGAGTCGGACCGCCCGCGTATCGAGCCGGCCTTCAAGATCCTGGACGATGCCGGCATCGGGTACGACTTCCTCGTATCGTCCGCCCACCGGGAGCCGGAAAAGACGGCGGCGCTCGCGCGCACGGCCCGGTCCAAGGGCTACCGCGTCGTGATCTGCGGCGCCGGCCTGGCCGCCGCACTGCCCGGCGCCGTGTCCGCGCAGACGGACCTGCCGGTGGTCGGCGTTCCGTTCGACGTCGGCGCGCTCCACGGCACGGATGCGCTGTACTCGATGGTGCAGACACCGAGCGGCGTCCCGGTCGGCACCGTCGGCATTGACAACGCCAAGAACGCCGCCCATCTCGCTATCAGGATCCTGCGCTCATGACCATCCGCATCGGCATCGGCTACGACTCGCACCGGTTCAGCGCCGGCCGCCCCCTTCGCCTGGGCGGCGTCACGGTCCCGCACACCCACGGACTGGCCGGGCACTCGGATGGGGACGTCGCCCTGCACGCAGTGGTGGACGCACTGCTCGGCGCCGCCGCGCTCGGCGACATCGGCACGCACTTCCCCGACGACGATCCACAGTGGAAGGGCGCCGACTCGGTTCGTTTCGTGAAGAAGGTCCTCGAAACCCTCCAGCAGGGGGGCTTCTCCGTCCAGCAGGTGGACCTGACCATCATCGCCGAGCGGCCGAAGCTGGCCGAGCGGACCGGGGCGATGCGGGCCGCGACCGCCAAGGCGCTCGGGGTGGACGTGAGCGCGGTCAGCATCAAGGCCAAGACCAATGAGGGCATGGGATGGGTCGGCCGCGGCGAAGGGATCGCCGCCATCGCGGTGGCGACGGTCAGCCAGGCGGCGACCGGCTGATCGACCAGGCGCTCCAGTGGCTGGCCGGCCTGCCGCCGGCAGGAGTCTACGGCGTCATCGCCCTGCTCGCCGCCCTCGAGAACATCTTCCCCCCGGTGCCCGCCGATTCGGCTGTGGCGCTGGGGGCTTTTCTCGCCGGCCAGGGCGGCAGCGTCACCATGCTCGGCGTGTTCTTCGCCACCTGGATCCCCAACGTCACCTCCGCCATCGGGACGTACTGGCTCGCACGCACGGCGGGGCGAGCCTTCGCGGAGTCCCGCGCCGGACGGCGGCTCCTCCACCCGCGGGCGCTGCGGGCGATGGAGCAGGCGTACCAGCGCCATCACACCTGGGGGATCTTCGTGAGCCGCTTCCTCCCGGGGTTCCGGGCGGTCGTGCCGCCGTTCGCCGGCGTCGTCGGGATCGGTGCGGTTCGCGCGCTCGCGCCGGTGGTCGTGGCCTCGGGGCTGTGGTACGGGTTCCTCGTCTGGCTGGCGCACCGCGTCGGCCAGAACTGGTATGCCGTGAGGCACGCCCTCCGGCACCTGTCCTGGGGACTGGGAGCCGCCGCCCTTGCCGCGGCGGCGCTGCTCGGTTGGGCGGCGCTGCGGTGGCGCCGCCGGCACCTGCGCCGTGAAGCGTGACGCGGCGCCGGCGGCCTTCGCCGCCGCCGCGCCGGCCGCGTTCAGGCTGGAGCAGTTCGCCGACTATCTCTCGCTGGAGCGCGGCTCCTCGGCCAACACCGTCGCCGCGTACCGGCGCGACCTCCTCCACCTGGTCGAGTTCCTCGAGACCATAGGGGCCGACGCTCCCGAGCAGGCGACCACTGCGCTGCTCCGGGACTTCGTCTTCCGCCTGAAGGACCTCGGCCTCGCCGCCACCAGCATCCGCCGACACATCTCGGCCACACGCACCTACTACCGGTTCCTGGTCGGCGAGGGGCACGTGGTCCGCGATCCGACGGAGCGGCTCGCCAGCCCCAAGAAGTGGCGCACCCTGCCGGCGGTGCTGTCGGTCCAGGAGGTGGAGCGGCTCCTCGCCGCCCCGCACGCCGACCACCCGCTGGCCTGGCGCGACCGGGCGCTCCTCGAGTTCGGCTATGCCACCGGCGCCCGGGTCTCCGAGCTGGTGGGGATCGGCGTCAGGGACATCCTGTTCGACGAGGGCCTGGCGCGGCTGTTCGGCAAGGGAAGCAAGGAGCGCCTCGTCCCCGTCGGCCGACGCGCACTCGGCGCCGTCGCCCTCTACGTCCGGGAGATCCGGCCCAAGCTGGAGAAGGGGAAGGGAGCCGGTCGCCTCTTCCTCAACGCCCGTGGCGCGCCGCTGTCCCGCGTCGGCGCCTGGGGGATCATCCGGCGCTGCGCGCGCGCAGCCGGCCTCACCAAGCGCGTCACCCCGCACACCCTGCGGCACACCTTCGCGACGCACCTGCTCGAGGGCGGGGCAGACCTTCGGGCGGTGCAGGAGATGCTCGGCCACGCCGACCTGAGCACCACCCAGCTCTATACCAAGGTGGACCGCGAGTATCTGCGCACGGTGCACCGGACCTTCCATCCCCGGGCCTGACGACCCCCGGCACCCGAGCTACATTGAGGGCGCGATGATCTTCGTCCTCGATAACTACGACTCGTTCACCTTCAACCTCGTCCAGTACCTGGGCGAGCTGGGGGCCGAGCTCGTGGTCCGGCGCAACGACGCGCTCTCGGCCGATGAGGTGCTCGCCCTCGAGCCCAAGGGCATCGTGATCTCCCCGGGTCCGGGGGTGCCGGAGCGGGCGGGCATCTCGGTCGCGCTGGTCACTGCGGCCGCGCGCCGAAGGGTCCCTCTGCTCGGCGTCTGCCTCGGCCATCAGGCGATTGCCGTCGCGTTCGGCGGCAAGGTGGGCAGGGCGCGGCGGTTGATGCACGGGAAGTCCTCGCTGGTGCGCCACGACGGCACCGGCGTGCTCGCCGGGATCCCCTCGCCGTTCGAGGCGATGCGCTACCACTCCCTGGTGGTCGAGCCGGCCGGCCTGCCCGCCGAGCTCGTCGCCGGCGCCTGGTCCGACGACGACGGGGGCGAGCCCGAGGTGATGGCGATGGCCCACCGGCAGCTCCCCATCCACGGGGTGCAGTTCCACCCCGAATCCATCGGCACCAATGTGGGCAAGGCGATCCTAGGCAACTTCCTGGGTGTGTGCGAGAGCCCTCTGGCGCCGCAGCGGGCAAACGCTTACATTTCGAACCCCTCCAGTATCCCTAAGTAGAACTCCCACAACGTTTTGACAGTTCCTTGGCCACCTGTTAGGTTGCGGTGTGATTCTTGCGTGCGCGGCGGCCCCCGTGCGGCGGCGACGCCCTGCGGACGGCGCGAAGAACGCTCCCTTGAGGGAGAACGGATTCGGCGGCGCGGCCCCCGTCAGTGGCCGCCGCTAGGGTTTTGGGAGTCATCCCGGCGCGGCTGGGAGCCGAGCGGCTCCCGGGCAAGCCGCTGCGCCTGCTGGCGGGCAAGCCGCTGATCGAGCGGGTAGTCCGCAACGCCCTGGCCTCGGGAGTGCTCGACGCGGTCGTGGTCGCCACGGATGCGGAGGAGATTCTGGGAGCGGCCGAGCGCGCGGGGTGCCGTGGAGTGCTGACGTCGGCGACGCACGAATCCGGCACCTCGCGGGTGGCGGAGGTCGCATCGCGCGAGGAGTTCCGAGGGTTCGACGTGCTGGTCAACGTACAGGGCGACGAGCCGTTCCTCCCAGCGGAGGCGATCCGGGGGGCGGTGGACAAGGTCGTGGGAGGCGCTGACATCGGGACGGCGGCGGTGCCGCTGGACGGGACGGGAGCGGTTTCTCCCAACGTGGTGAAGGTGGTGCTGCGCGAGGACGGCCTTGCGCTCTACTTCTCCCGCAGCCTCATCCCGTACCCGAGGGACGGCGGCGGCGGGGCTATCTACTGGCAGCATCTGGGGGTATACGCTTTCCGGCCGGCGACGTTGGCGCACTGGATGTCGCTTCCGCCGACGGCGGCGGAGCAGAGCGAGAAGCTGGAGCAGCTGAGGCCCCTGGGGCACGGCATGACGATCGGGGTGGCGCGGCTGGCGCGGCCCGCGCAGCCCGGCATTGACACGGAAGAGGACCTGAAGCGCGCGGAGGCGTACTTGCTCGCGAGAGGAGATCCCGAGAGTGCCTGATCGCAATGTGGCCATGCAGCATGCGACCAAGTACGTGTTCGTGACCGGCGGCGTCGTGTCTTCCCTCGGGAAGGGCATCGCCGCCGCGTCGCTTGGGCGGCTGCTGACCGACCGCGGACTCCGCGTGACGATCCAGAAGTTCGATCCGTACATCAACGTGGACCCCGGCACGATGTCGCCGTTCCAGCACGGCGAGGTGTACGTGACGGACGACGGGGCCGAGACCGACCTGGACCTCGGCCACTACGAGCGGTTCATCGACCGCTCGCTCTCGCAGGCGAACAACATCACCACGGGGCGGATCTACCAGTCAGTCATCACCAAGGAGCGCCGCGGCGAGTATCTGGGCTCGACGGTGCAGGTGATCCCGCACATCACCGACGAGATCAAGGGCGCGATCCGGCGGCTGGCGCCCGACCACGACGTGGTGATTACGGAGATCGGCGGCACGGTGGGCGACATCGAGTCGCTGCCGTTCCTCGAGGCCATCCGGCAGTTCCGGCAGGAGGTGGGCCGGGACAACTCGCTGTTCATCCACCTGACGCTGGTGCCGTTCATCGCGGCCACCGGCGAGCTCAAGACCAAGCCGACGCAGCACTCGGTGCGCGAGCTGATGGAGATCGGGATCCAGCCCGACATCCTGATCGCGCGCGGCGAGCAGCCGCTGCCGGAGGAGCTGCGGCGCAAGATCGCGCTCTTCTGCAACGTGGATTTCGGGTGCGTCGTCGAGTCGCAGGACGTGGCCTCGATCTACGAGGTGCCGCTGCGCCTCCACGAGCAGGGACTGGACCGCGAGGTCTGCCAGCGGCTGCGGCTCGACACGCCGGAGCCCGACCTCCGTTCGTGGCGGGAGATGGTCGAGAAGATCCTGCGGCCCAACGACCAGGTGAAGATCGCGATCGTGGGCAAGTACACCCAGCTGGTGGACGCGTACAAGTCGGTGCAGGAGGCACTGCACCACGGCGGGATCGCCAACAACGTCGGCGTGACGATGGAATGGCATTCCTCCGATCGCTTCACCGATATGGAGACCGCGCAGAAGCTGCTGGCGCCCTACGACGCGCTGCTGATCCCCGGGGGATTCGGGGTCCGCGGGATCGAGGGCATGGTGCAGGCGGTCGAGGCGGCGCGCGTGCGCCGGATGCCGTTCTTCGGCATCTGCCTGGGGATGCAGGTGGCGATCATCGAGTTCGCGCGGAACGTGTGCCGGATCCCCGACGCCAACTCGTCCGAGTTCGAGGCCGAATGCGGCAACCCGGTGATTTCGCTCCTCCCGTCCCAGCGGAACGTGCAGGACATGGGCGGCACCATGCGGCTCGGGGCCTACACCTGCAAGCTGCGGGCGGGCTCGCAGATCGCCCACATCTACGGGGTCTCGGAGATCTCGGAGCGTCACCGCCACCGCTACGAGGTGGACAACGGCTACCGCGACCTGTTCGCGGAGCACGGGATGCGACTGACCGGGCTCTCGCCGGACGGATCGCTGGTCGAAATGCTCGAGCTGCCCGAGCACCCCTGGTTCATCGGCTGCCAGTTCCATCCGGAGCTGAAGTCGCGCCCGACGCGCCCGCATCCGCTGTTCGCCAGCTTCATCGCCGCCGCGTACGACGCGCGCCGGCGCCGGGGCGAGGCCGCGGTCTCCGCGCCCGAGTCGCTGGCGGCGGCATCGAGGTAGGGTGCCCGGCTCACCGTTCGGACCCGGCCCGTTCCTGCTCGCGGGGCCCTGTGTAGTCGAAGACGACCGGCTCAACCTCCAGGTCGGCGAGCGCCTGGCCGAGCTGGCGCAGCGGTTCAAGATCCCGGTCACCTACAAGGCTTCCTACGACAAGGCCAACCGCTCGCGGCTCGACGCGCCCCGCGGCCCCGGGATGCAGGCAGGCCTCGCCGCGCTGGAGCGCGTGCGCGCCGCGACCGGCCTGAGGATCCTCACCGACGTGCACGAGGCGGCCCAGGTCGCGGCGGCCGCGGCCGTGGCTGACGTGCTCCAGGTGCCGGCGTTCCTCTGCCGCCAGACCGATCTTCTGGTCGCGGCCGGGAGCGCCGGCCGGCCGGTCAACGTGAAGAAGGGTCAGTGGATGTCGCCCGAGGGGATGGCCGGCTCGCTCGAGAAGGTGCGGAGCGGCGGGGCCACCACGGTCGCCGTGACGGAGCGCGGGACGTTCTTCGGCTACGGCGACCTGGTCGTGGACATGCGGAACTTCGCGCGCCTCAAGGAGGCATGCGGCTGCCCCGTGGTGTTCGACGGCACCCACAGCGTGCAGCAGCCGGGGCAGGGCAAGGCCGGCGCGAGCGGCGGGCTCCGGCAGCACATTCCCGCGCTGCTGTGCGCCGCGGCGGCGGCGGGCGCCGACGGCTTCTTCGTCGAGACGCACCCCGATCCCGACCGCGCGCCCTCCGACGGCCCGAACATGATCCGCCTCCAGGATCTCTCCGACGTCATCGCCCGCGCGCTCGACGTGTGGCATGCGGCACGAGGGCGCCGTGATTGAGCCCGCGGTCGCGCGCCGCATCCGCATCGTCGGCATCGACGTGGACGGGACGATGACCGACGGCGGGCTGTACATCGGCACCGCCGGCGGCCAGAGCGTGGAACTCAAGCGGTTCGACATCCAGGACGGCCTGGGCGTGCACTTGCTGCGCGCCGCCGGGATCGTGGTCGTCGTCCTGACCGGCCGTGCCGGGGACGCGGCGCGGATCCGGGCCGAGGAGCTCAAGGTGGACGAGTTCGCGGCCGACGCGGGCGCCCGGAAGCTCCCCATGTTCGAGGGGATGCTGCAGCGGCGCCAGATGCGTTGGGAGGAGGCTTGCTTCATCGGCGACGACCTCCCGGACCTGCCGCTGCTCAAGCGCGTGGCCCTGCCGGTCGGCGTCGCCAACGCGTGTGCCGAGGTACGGGAGGTGGTGCACTTCACGACGACCCGTGCCGGCGGCCGCGGCGCCGTGCGTGAGTTCGCCGAGGTGTTCCTCCAGGCACGCGGCGTCTGGACCGGCCAGATTCGCGCCTACCTCCGGGAGCGGGGCGATGTCCTCGCCGACTGAGAAAGGCGATCTCGTGTCCCTCGGGCGCCGGGTGCTGGAGCAGGAGGCCGGCGCCGTGGCGGCGCTCGCCGGGCGCCTCGATCAGCGCTTCGCCGACGCCGTGCGCCTGCTGCTCGCCTGTCGCGGGCGGATCGTCGTCTCCGGAGTCGGAAAGTCGGGTGTGATCGCGCGCAAGATCGCCGCGACCCTCACCTCCACCGGTTCGCCCGCCACCTTCCTCCACGCCGTGGACAGCGTGCACGGCGATCTCGGGATCGTGGGACAGGACGACGCGGCGATCCTGCTCTCCAAGAGCGGGGAGACCGACGAGCTGTTCGGGCTGGTCGGGTATCTGAAGCGCCTCGGCGTCAAGATCGTTGCGATCACGGGAAGTGCCGACTCCACCCTGGCCCGGCATGCCGACGTCGCGCTCGATGCCGCCGTGAGCGCGGAGGCCTGCCCCCTCGACCTCGCACCCACCACCAGCACCACGGTCGCGCTCGCGCTCGGCGATGCGCTCGCGGTCGCCCTCTTCGAGGCCAAGGGGTTCAAGGCCGAGGATTTCGCGCGGCTGCATCCCGGCGGGGCGTTGGGCCGCCGCCTGCTCCTGCTGGTCCGGGACGTGATGGTCACCGAGAAGCTCCCCGCCATCGGCCCCGACGCCCCGATGCGCGAGTGCGTCATCCTCCTCGCCGAGCGACGGGGTACCGTCGCGGTGGTCGGCCCTCAGGGCGTCGTGCTGGGCGTCGTCACGGCCGGCGACCTGACGCGGCTGATGGAGAAACGCGCCGAGTTCCTCGACGTGCCCGTCCGCGACGTGATGACGCGCTCGCCGAAACTCGCTCGACCCGGCGAGCTGGCCAGCGTAGCCGTCAACGCCCTCGAGAAGCACGGGATCATGGCGATGCCGGTCGTGGACGACGGCGGCCACCTGGTCGGTATCGTGCACCTGCACGATTTGATGCGGGCGGGGGCCGCGTGAAACTGGTGACACGGGGGCACAGAGGCACGGCGGCACGGCGGTTCGGAGCGCCTGCCCGTGCCTCCGTGCGCCTGTGCCTCGGTGCCCTCCTGCTTCTTTGTGGCTGCGGCGGCGGCAAGGGTGTCTCCACCGTCACGACCGCGGCCGACAGCGCCGACCAGGTGATGTTCGGCGTCAAGCAGGTTTTGACGAAGAATGGGGTGCAGCAGGCCTACCTCAAGGCCGATACCGCCCTCGACTACGAGGCGAGCGGCCGAGTGGACCTCCGGAACATCACCGTGACCTTCTTCTCGCCGGAGGGCATACAGCAGTCGGTGTTGACGGCGCAGACCGGCGTGTACTGGATGCGCACCAACCAGATGTCCGCGCGCGGGAACGTGGTGGTGGTGCGCACCTCGGACCACGCGACGCTCCGCACCGCGTTTCTGCAGTACGACCAGACCAAGAACGAGGTGACGACCGACCAGCCCTACGTCGCGGACAAGGCGCCCCAGCACATCGAGGGGGTGGGCTTCATCTGCGACCCGTCGTTCAACAACTGCACCAGCCAGCAGACGCACGGGACCGCCGGGCGTCTGGTGATGCCGAAGCAGTAGCGTGAGAACCATCCTGGTCCTCGCGATCGGCCTCGCCGCCGTGCCCGCGGTCGCGCAGCAGCCGGCGCCGCAGCCGGCGCCAACGTACTGCAACGTGCAGATCGACACCGCCAGGCGGAGCCGCTACGTGCGGGCGCCGGACGGCAACTACGACACCTTCGCGGGCGGCGGGTTCTGGGCACACTGCGCCGGCGAGCACACCACGATGTACTCCGACTCCGTGGCCTACTATCCGGAGCGCGACCTGCTCTACCTGCTCGGGCGGGTGCGGTTCCAGGACACCGCGTCGGTTCTGAACGCGGACCGCGTAACCTACTATACGCGGCAGGAGCGGCTCTACGCCGAGGGGCACGTCTACACCAAGAACCTGCACAGCGGATCGGACCTGCGCGGGCCTAACCTCGACTACTACCGTGCCGCGCCGCCGATCCGGGATACGCTGGAGCTGTACGCGACCGGCCGGCCGACGATCCACTTCCATTCCGCGCGGCGCGACAGTGCTCCCCCCGCCGCGCCCACCGACACCGAGGCGTTCGTCGTCGTGGCGGATCGGACGCACATGCGCGGCAACGACCAGATGTGGGGCGGGGGCCACGTCACGGTGGACCGCTCCGACGTCGCGGCCCGCGGGGATTCCGCCCAGCTCGACCTGAGCAGGAACGTCGGCGCGCTCGTCGGCGGCACCCCGGTGGTGGATGGCACAGGGAAGGATGCCTACCACCTCACCGGCAAGCACATCCGGTTCGCCCTCACCGAGAACCACGAGATCCGGCAGGTCGTGTCCTCCGGCGACGCCTTCGCGCGCGGGCCCGACTGGAGGCTCGCCGCCGACACGCTCGACATGGCGCTGGACAGCGGCAAGGTCCAGCGGGCCCAGGCCTGGGGCAAGACCAAGCGGCCGGATGCGGTTTCCGGCGTGCAAACGATCGTGGCCGACTCCCTCGACATCCACATGCCCGCCCAGATCGTGCGCCTGGTGTGGGCCTACGGGCGGGCGCGGACGACCAGCCGTGACACGACGGCGCGCGACACGACGGTCGTGCGCGCCCCCCCCCCCGCCTCGCGCGACAGCGCCGGACACGACTCGACCGCCGCGCGCGGAGCGCCGCTCTTCCGTGGCGACGAGGACTGGCTCACGGGGGACTCGCTGCGCGCCGACTTCGGTGTGGTGACGGACAGCAGCGGCGCAAGGAAGTCGGAGTTGGACCACCTGACGGCGTTCGGCTCCGCGCGCGCCCTCTACCACGTCTCGAACGACGAACACCCCGAGCAGGCGAAGGGCGTGAACTACGCGCGCGCCAGGCGGATCGACATCGCGATGAGGCAGTCCAAGGTCTCCACGGTGGATTTCGTCGGGAAGACGGACGGCGTGTACCTCGAGCCCCTTCCACCCCCGAAGCCCGACTCGACCGCCGCCGACTCGCTGCGTCGCGCTGGCGCGGACACGACGCGCGCCGCGGCGCCGGATACCACGCGGCATCCGCCCGTGCCCACCGACACCACGAAGCCCCGCCCGAGCCGCCCGTGAGCGCGCCGGACGTCAACCGACCCCAGACGGGCGCGGCAGGCGCGCCGCCCGTAGGATCCGGCCCTGGTTCGGGTGCCACCGACGATCAGCTGTTGGCGCAACTCAAGGGCCGCGACCCCTCCGTCTGTCTCGCCGTGGCTGCCCTCCTCAAGGCGGGAGACGAGCAGGGTGCCACGCCGTTCGACGTCGCCGCCGTGGCGTACCGCGAGGACTACCTCGACGCCCTTCGCCGATCGGCGGGGGAGGCGGGCTGGGCAGACCCCGGCACCCTCTCGGTGGACGACGTGCGGCGCCACCTGGCGACCTCCGTGCTGCCGCGGCTGGCCACCGAGGCGGTCATCCTCGACGCGGGCAGGGGCTGGGACCAGAACTCCGTGGTCCAGTTCAGAACCGAGACCTGGGCCGCGCTTGGCCCGGATCGCGCTGCGGCGCGGCAGGCGCTCCTCGAGGTCGCGTGGCAGGGCATGATCACCCACAGCACCGGCGAGCACACGGTGGCGGCCGAGGTCGCGGTGTGGGGGCGCAGCGTCCTCGAAGCGTTCGGCCTCCGCAAGACGTACAGCCGGCGCGCCGTGGTGGACAACGTGGACGTCCGGCTGGCCCAGGGGGAGATCGTCGGCCTGCTCGGACCGAACGGGGCGGGGAAGACCACGACCTTCTACATGATGGTCGGTCTGATCACTCCCGAGGCCGGGCGCATCGTCCTGGACGGTTCGGACATCAGCACGCTCCCCATGTATCAGCGCGCGCGGCGGGGCATCGGCTATCTGGCGCAGGAGCCGTCCGTGTTCCGCAAGCTCTCCGTCGAGGAGAATCTCCTCGCCATCCTCGAGACGCTGCCCATCAGCCACGAGGAGCGCCAGCACCGCCTGGAGACGCTCCTGGACGAGCTGTCCATCCGCCACCTGCGCCGCAACAAGGCCTACTCGCTCTCGGGTGGCGAGCGACGCCGCCTCGAGATCACGCGGGCGCTCGTGACGCGACCCAAGTTCATGCTGCTGGACGAGCCGTTCTCGGGCGTGGATCCCATCGCGGTGCACGACATCCAGACCATCGTCGCGGGGCTGCGGCACAAGGGCATCGGCGTGCTCATCACCGACCACAACGTCGAGCAGACGCTCGACATCGTGGACCGCGCGTACATCATGTTCGAGGGCCGGGTGCAGGTCTCCGGCACGGTGCGCGCCCTGGTCTACGACGACCGGGTGGCCGAGCTGTATCTCGGGCCCACCCTCACCGCGCGGCTGCGGTCCCGCCTCTCGCCGGCGGCATGAAGACCTCCCTCGGCCAGCACACCGTCCTCCGGCAGGACCTGCGGATCAACCCGCGGCTCTACCAGGCGATGGACCTGCTGTACATGCCGCTGCTCGACCTGCAGCAGCACCTCAAGCAGGAGCTGATGGTGAATCCCTTTCTCGAGCTGCTCGAGCCCGAGGAGGAAGAGGAGACGCCGCAGGTCCAGGAGAAGCGCGAGACGCCCGAGCCGGCCGAGACGTCCGGCACCAACTGGGACGACATCCTGCTCGACGGCTTCGACGACGGCGACTGGCAC
>Ga0326726_10004174_pt1 | contig 13205 bp, 13 predicted proteins | sample MHFenrmetagenome_2_FD_207603 | JGI IMG/M metagenome (GOLD analysis project Ga0326726, IMG submission 207603) | Lab enriched peat soil microbial communities from Michigan Hollow, Ithaca, NY, United States - MHF15MN | ecosystem: Environmental > Terrestrial > Soil > Wetlands > Peat | place: USA... | reverse complement strand
CTTCCGAACCTTCGGGTATTCAATATCCGGCACGAGGCCGTTCACGATCTGCCCTTCAAGGCGACCGATATACTCCTCGCCACGCTCTACGCGGCCGTTTACGCGGCGGTCGTCGTCTACTTTGCCTGCATCATATTCAGGCGTCGCGAGTTCAAGTGAGGAGAGATCGATGAAGCGGAAATGGGTCGAGATCTCCGTCGCCGTCGTCTCTCTTCTCACGCTTTTCGCGGTTTCGCGCGGCGTCGAAGGGCTCTCGCAGCGCAAACATCGTCTTGAGGTTCTCTACCTTCCCTCGGGCCGGTTCATCGAACAGGCGACCCTCGGGTATCACGACCTCGCCGCGGACGTGCTCTGGTTCAGGATGGTGCAGTACTACGGGGGCTACCGGCTCGGAGAGAACGACCTCGCCCTCTTCACGCACCTCGTCGACGTCATAACGGATCTCGATCCCCAGTTCGTATTCGCGTACGTGTTCGGCTCGCTCATCATGGCGCAGGACCTGGGACACGTCGACCAGGGGATTGCGTTTCTTGAAAAGGGGACGAAGAACAACCCGGGGGATTGGTGGCTCCCCTTCGAGACGGGATTTCTCGAGTACGTCTATGAGCGAGACTACGCGAAGGCGCTCGCGCATTTCGAGGAGGCCTCGAGGCTGCCCGGCGCCGAGCCGCAAGCCCGGCGTTTCGCCGCGTTCGTCGCGGCGAAGGCGGGCTACGTCGAGACGAGCATCGCGATGTGGGAAGAGATCGAGCGGACCTCGGACAACCGCTACATTCGCGAGCTCGCCGAGCGCTACATCGCGGAGCTCAAGGCCGGCACCTTCAAGGGGGCGAAGACGAAGTGAACGTGATTCTCTATGCAACGGCGGCCGTCCTCGGGCTCGTCACGGGGAGCTTTCTCAACGTCATCATCTACCGCGTTCCCAGGAACCTCTCCGTCGTGAGGCCCCGTTCGTTCTGTCCGAAGTGCCGCGTGAAGATCCCATGGTACGAGAACGTTCCGGTCGCGAGCTACCTTGCGCTCAGGGGACGCTGCCGCTGGTGCGGAGCGCGGATTTCGCCGCGATATCCGGTCGTCGAGGCCGCCGGCGCCGCGCTCGCCCTCGTCGCTCTCCGGCTCTTCGGCCCGACGCTGGAAGCGGCGTTTGCCTTCGCGTTTCTCATGGCGCTCATGGCGGTCACCTTCATCGATTGGGATTTCAGGATCATCCCGGACGGGATCAGCCTTCCGTTCATCGCGATCGGTCTCCTCTGGAGCCTCCTGAACCCCGCGCTCACGCTGGCCGGCTCGGCCGTCGGGGCGCTCGTGGGAGGAGGGAGCCTGTACCTTATCGGTCTCATCTACAAGGGGGTGAGGAAGGCCGAAGGGATGGGCGGGGGTGACGTGAAGCTCATGGCGATGATCGGCGCCTTCCTCGGCATCAAGCTCGTCGTCCCCGTTGTTCTCATCGCTTCGTTCGGAGGGGCGGTGTACGGGGTAGCGCTCCTCAGGGCCGGCAAGGGGGCCAGGTCCGCGGTCGCCTTCGGCTCGTTTCTCGCCCCCGCGGCGGCGGTCTGCCTCTTGTGGGGAAACCGGCTCGTTTCGTGGTATCTGGGCGGATTCTGAGAATCTCTCACTTTGCACGTGAATCTTGCAATTCATCGGGGGTCGTTCGCGGGATGCGGCTCGCATTAACGTAATCGCTGGTAATTACATAAATTCCATTCATATGGGCGAACCTTCCTTTGGCACGCTTGTTGCGTTTGAGCGAAACGAGGCGATAGGACCACAGATTTTTAGGTGGCCAGTTCACGTTTCTTACATACACGCGATACCGATTGAGTCGCTGAAGCAGGGGATCTGAAAAAGGTTGGTGCGATAATGATCTCTCTACCCTTCCTCAAGAGAAAAGGTTCGACGGTCGGGCTCGACATCGGTTCGAGCCTCATCAAGGTCATAGAGATCGATCACGCGGGAAGCAGGCCGAAGGTTACGCACTTCGGTCTCACCAAGCTCCCGCCGGAGGCGATCGTCGAGGGCGAGATCATGGACCGCGACCTCGTGATCGAAGGGATCAAGGAGTGCATCGCGAAGGCGGGCGTGGCGGGCACCGAGGTCGTCTCCGCCATTTCGGGCAGAGCCGTCATCGTGAAGAAGGTCGTCATGGACAAGATGTCCTCCGAGGACGCGCAGGAAGCGATCTTTTGGGAGGCGGAACAGCACGTGCCGTTCGACATCGACGACGTCTGCCTCGATTTCCAGATCCTCAAGGACGACATCGGGGCGAATCAAATGGAGGTTCTCCTCGTCGCGGCGAAGAAGGACATGGTCAACATGCACGCCGGTCTGATCAGGGACGCGGGGTTTACGCCGGCCATCATCGACGTCGACTCGTTCGCCGTCCAGAACTGCTTCGAGAGCGCCCACGGCTCGACGGGGGAGGAAGACTCGAAGAAGGTCATCGGCCTCGTCAATATCGGAAGCAACGTCACGAACATCAACATCATTCAGGACGCGAGCCCGCACTTCACGCGCGATATCAGCATCGGGAGCGACAGCTTCGCGGAAGCGATCCAGAAGGAGCTCGGCGTCGACTACGAGGAAGCCCAGCGGATCGTGTCGGGCGACCTCGGCCAGCGCGATCCGCAGAAGATCCGCGAGCTCGTCAAGCAGAGCTCCAAGGACCTCTCGCTCGGCATCGAGCGGAGCGTCTCCTTCCTCAAGGCCGCCGGCGACGCGGAGAAGATCGACGAGGTCGTCTTGAGCGGCGGCGGAGCCAATATCCCGTTCCTCAAGGAGATTCTCAGCGAAAAACACGGCATCTCTTTCTCAATACACAATCCCCTCGCGGGTCTCGAATTCGAGCCGGGGGTGTTCGGCGAGCACGAGGCCGAGATTGAAAGAATCGCGCCGTTGCTCACCGTCGGAATCGGTCTCGCTCTGAGAAAGGCGGGAAGAGAATGATAAAGATCAATCTACTGCCGCGCGAGGCACGCGCAAAGCGGCGCGAATTCAAGCTCCCGCAGATGAACACCGTCTATATGGTGGGGGGCGTGGCGCTCTTCTTCGCGGCGATTCTCTTCGCCGGCGTCATGCAGCAGCACAAGATCAAGGTGCTCGAGGGAAAGATCGCCGCGGCGAACGAAGAGTCGAAGAAGCTCGCCCCGCAGCTCGCGAAGATCAAAGAGATCACGAAAGAGCGCGAGGAAGTCGACCGCCGGCTCGGGATCATCGCGGACCTCGACCGTTACCGCTACTTCCGGGTGAAGCTCCTCAACGACGTGAGCTTCAATCTTCCCGTGAACTGCTGGCTGACGGGTGTCTCCGAGGTCTCGCCGACGACCTTCAACATCGACGGGGTCGCGTTCTCGAACTACACGGTCGCCGACATGATGACGAACCTCGAGACTTCGCCCACGATCACGCGGGTCGATCTCAAGGTGGCCGAAAAAGGGAAGATTAACGAACGCGAAGTAATGAAGTTCAAACTCATCGCCAACGCGATGCCACAGTAGCGCAAAGAGAGGTCGCAAGCCATGGACTTCAAAGATCCTCAGGTGCAAAAGGGAATCATCGTGGGAATATTCTGTATCCTCATCGGATACGTCTATTTCTTCACGTCGTTTCTGCCCTTCTTCCACCACCCGATGCGGGCGAAGATCGAGACGCTCTCGTCCGAGTACGAGAAGATGAGCGCGGAGCTCGAGAAGGCGCGGAAGACCGTGGGCAACCTCGCGAAGCTCGAGGCGGAGTACAATCGGCTCCACGACAAGTGGGTCGCCGCCCAGGGGCTCCTGCCCAAGGATAAGGAGGTCGCCGACCTCCTCAGGAAGGTGACGCGGATCGGGAGCCAGGCGGGCATCGATTTTATGCTGTTCGAGCCGCAGCCGCCCGTCCCGAAGGAGTTCATCACCGAGAACCCGGTCAAGGTGAAGGTCCGGGGCGAGTATCACCAGCTCGGAATATTCCTGTCCAAGGTCGCCAACCTCGAGCGCATCGTGAATGTCTCGAATCTCACCGTCAAGCCGGTGGATGCGAAGGGCGGAGACCGGATCGTACGGAGCTACACAATCGAGGCAGAGATGACACTGACGGCATACACGCTAGCGGAAGGTGGTGAGACGAGCAATGAGAAGGCGAGTGAAAAGACTCATCAGAGCACTCCGGTTCCAAACAACTCCTGAGACTCCGTGGAAGGTCCTCTGGGGACTCTCCATAGCGGGCCTTATCCTCTTCCCGGCGCTCGTGGACGCGAGGGCGCAAGGCGCGGCACCGGCGAAGTCCAGCGCAAAGGTGCAGTCGCACCCGGCGGCCCCCGCCGACACGACGGCGACGAGGCAGGCGGCGGGCGACAGCATTACGCTGCGGGACAAGGTCTACTACTATCAGGCGTTCAATCAGCGTGACCCCTTCCAGAGCTTGATTGCCGGCGAATTCGAAGAGTCGGGCGAGCTCGATGTCGTCGACATCAACAGCGTGAGGCTCGTCGGCGTCCTTTCGGGCGGCGTGGAGAAATTCGCCATGCTCGAGGACAACAACGGCTATTCGTACATCATGAAAGCGGGTGATCCGATTCGAAACGGAAACGTCGTTTCCGTAAGCGATCGCTCACTCATTGCACGGGTTTCACTATTCGGACAGACGAGTACCGTAACCCTCCGCCTGGAGGAGAAGAAGAGCAAAGGAGAATGACAATGCTCGGGATCAGCAAACGAACGTTGATTGCCTGTTCCATCATGGTGCTGCCCTTGCTGGCACTTTCCGTGGGCGCCGTCGAAAACGAGATCAACGGCGTTTCCGTCGTCCCGGCGGATGGGAAGGTACGTATCGAGATAAGCAAGGCGGGAGACGTCACATTCAACGCCTTCACGATGAGCGAGCCTGACCGTCTCGTCATCAACTGCGTCGGCGCGAAGTACAACGTGCCGTGGCAGGCGAAGGACGTCGAGAGCCCCATCGTGAAGAAGGTGCGGACGAGCCAGTTTCAGCTCGACCCCCTCGTCATCAGCCGCGTCGTTCTCGATCTGTCGGCCGACGTCGACTTCAAGATGTGGACCGAGGGGAGCACGCAGGTTGTCGAGGTGACGAAGCGTGCCCCTGACGCGATCCACGCCGAGGTCAAGGAGAGCGCCGCGCTCCTCCAGCCGCTCGGCGAGCCGCAGGCCGCGGCCAAGAAGGTATCGGCCGGTGAGCCGCCCGTCGCGGCGGCCGGCGCGAACCAGCTCATCGCCGAGGCCTCGATGGGCCCCTTCCTGCCGTACATTCCGAAGCTCACGTCGACGAGCGACGCCGAGACGGTGAGCGTCCCCAAGAAGGAGGACGTCAAGGTCGAGGAGAACGCACCCGTGAGCGAGAGTCCGGCCCCCGTGGTGCCCGAACCGGCCGCGTCCGTCGATCTGAAGAACGTGCTGCCGCCGGTTCAGAGCGTCATGCCGGTCGAGAACCTGACCTCTCCGGTCGAGAGCGCCGTCGCGCCCAGCACGAGCGCGCAGCAGCCGGCCGCAAAGGCCGAATCGAAGACCGAGAAGCCCGAATCGCCGTGGATATCCGGTGACACGACGAAGGAGAGCGCGGCGAGCGAGAAGCTCAACTTCTACGCGACCGAGGACGCCGCGTATTCGCCGCTCGCCGAGAACGAGACGACGAAGCCCGCGGCGACCTCATGGACCGAAAAGTACGCCCGCGGCAACCCGGCGGCGGGAAGCGGCAAGGGCGTTGGCTCGAACCGGATCACCATCGACGCCCAGGGCGCCGATATCAAGACCGTGCTCCGCACGATCTCCGATTACTCCGGCAAGAACATCGTATACGGCCCCGACGTGAAGGGCGAGGTATACGTCCATATCAAGGACGTTCCGTGGGAAGAGGCGCTCGACATTATCCTGAGGGCGCACGGCTACGGGTACCGTGAGGAGTTCGGCATGATCCGCGTCAGCGAGATCGACCGCCTCACGAAGGAGGAGCTCGAGCTCCAGAGCGCCGAGCGGAAGAAGGACGATCTACTGCCGCTCCTCACGAAGATCATCTTCGTCAACAACTCCAACGCCGAGGAAATGCAGAAGGCCCTCCAGAACATGTCGTCTCAGCGCGGCAAGCTCGACGTCGACAAGGGGAGCAACTCCCTCATCATCAATGACACCGAGCCTGTGATCGAGAAGATCGAGGAAATGGTGAAGACGCTCGACAAGAAGACGTACCAGGTCGACATCAACGCCAAGCTCGTCGACGTCGACGTCGAAGCGACGCGCGAGCTCGGGATCGACTGGAGCATGCTGAACCTCCACGCCTCCGGCTTCAGCGGGGTCGGGAGCGCCGAGGTCACGAACTCGATACCCATCTCCGCGGGGACGGTCAAGTTCGGGACGGTCCGCTCGTGGGGAGAGTTGAACGCGGTTCTCCAGATGCTCGAGAAGTCGAACAAGGCGAACATCATCTCCAATCCGCGCATCACGACGATGGACAACCGTGAGGCGAGCATCCTCGTGGGCAAGGAGATTCCGCTCATCGTCGCCGACATGGCGGGAAACCCGATCACCGAGCTGACCAAGATCGGCATCATGCTCAAGGTCATCCCGCACGTGAACGCGGACAAGACGATCACGCTCGACATGCATCCCGAGGTGAGCGATCTTCAGTCCGAGTCCACGGCGCAGGGCGGTATCATCATCTCGACGAACGAGGCCGACACCCGCGTCGTCGTCCAGAACGGCGCGACGGCGGTCATCGGCGGCCTCATCAAGAACAGTGAGACGAGCGTCAGGCAGGGCGTGCCGATCCTCAAGGACGTCCCGTTCCTTGGCTGGCTTTTCTCGACGACCTCGAAGGCGAACAAGAAAGAGGAGCTCGTGATCTTCGTGACGCCGACGATCGTCGAATAGCAGTTTGCCCCCTCCACTCACCGTGGTACCCCCGGAGGAGTAGCGATACGCCTCCGGGGGATTTTTTTGCCGCCCCTTATTTCCCTTGCTCAACTTTACTTTATTTTTTATGCTGAAATCTTACAGCGTTGGAATTCGAGACGATGCGCGCGCGAGGTTCCCGTGAGGGTCATTGCAGGCTCGAAAAAGGGCAGGGATTTGCGTTGCGGTCACGGGCCGTTCTTCAGGCCCACGGCCCAGCTCGTCAAGGGTTCCATCTTCGACACGATCGGTTCTGAAATCGAGGGTGCGACGGTCCTCGAGCTCTTCGCGGGCTCCGGAGCGGTCGGAATAGAGGCTTTGAGCAGGGGAGCCTCGCGGGTCGTGTTCATCGAGCAGGATCATCGGATCCTCAAGGCGCTCCGTACGAATCTCGAGCGGTGCGGCTTCGGACCGCACGTCGCCGAGGTCCGGATCGGTGATGCGTCGCGTTACCTCGAACGGGCCGCGAAGGGGGAGGCGTTCTTTGATATCATCTTCGCCGATCCCCCATACGCGGCGAAGAGCGCCGCGCAGGAGGTCATCGACATAGTTCAGGGAGCCCCCCGCGCGCTCTGCCGCGTGCTCGTCGTCGAGCACGCGAGACCCGTTTTCGCACGGGAGGGCGGTGCGCTCGAACTCGTGAAGGCGCGGCGGTTCGGCCAGACGACGGTATCCTACTTTTGGTACCGGAAGGAGGTCGCGGGCGGTGAAGGGAAAGCTAGCTCTCTATCCGGGGACGTTTGATCCCGTCACGAACGGTCACGTGGACCTCGTCAGACGCGCCGCGAGGATCTTCGATCACGTGATCGTCGCGGTGGCGAAGGGCATTCACAAGGATCCGTTTCTCACGCTCGACGAGCGCCGGCAGCTTCTCACCGAGGCGCTCGAGGGAATCGAGGGCGTGGAGGTCGTTTCGTTCGATGGTCTCCTCGTGGAGGAGTTTCGCGCGCGCTCCGTCGACGTCGTCATCAGGGGGCTCAGGGCGGTATCGGATTTCGAGTACGAGCTCATGATCGCCCTGATAAACCGGAAGCTTCATCCGCAGTTCGAGACCGTCTTTCTCATGCCGAGCGAGCAGTACATCTACCTGCACAGCTCGCTCGTGAGGGAAATCTATCAGCTCGGCGGAGAGATCTCGTGCCTCGTCCCGCCGTGCGTTCCGAAGAGACTCAAGGAATGGGGAATCAAGTAGGTTCTCAGAAGGAGGATCGAAGGTGGCGGAGATAATCAGCAGGCGGGCTCGGAGCCTCGAGCCTTCCTTGACGCTGAGCCTCACGGCGAAGGCGAAGGAGCTCAAGGCGAAAGAGGAGAACGTGGTCGGTCTGACCGCGGGTGAGCCCGATTTCGACACACCCGAGGTGATCAAGCAGGGGGCCATCGAGGCCATCACGCGCGGCGAGACGAAGTACACGCCGGCGGAGGGGATCGCCCCCCTGCGGAAGGCGGTCGCCGAATTCTACTCGAAGAAGCTCGGTCAGCCGTACACGGCCGCCGAGGTCGTCATCTCGCACGGCGCGAAACATTCGATCTATAACGCGCTCTTCGCGCTCATGGACCCGGGTGACGAGGTGCTCATTCTCTCCCCGTACTGGACGAGCTATCCCGACATGGTCAAGATTCTCGGCGGGAGACCCCGGATCGTCGAGCTCGCGAAGAAGACCGAATACAAGCTCACCCCCGAGATCTTCAGGAAGCAGCTCTCGCGCAAGAAGAAACCGAAGGTGCTCCTCTTCAACTCGCCTTCGAACCCGGCAGGTCTCGTCTACCGGCGCGAGGAGATCGAGGCGATCGCGAAGATCGTGCTGGAATCCGGCATCGCCCTCATTTCGGACGAGATTTACGAATTCCTCACCTTCAGCGGCTGGGAGCACTACTCCCCCGTGACGGTCCTGCCCCAGATCAAGGATCAGACGGTCGTCATCACCGGCGTCTCGAAGAGCTACGCGATGACCGGTTGGAGAGTCGGCTTCGCGCTCGCGGAAAAGGACCTCGCCTACCGCATGGCCGCCTTCCAGGCTCACGCGACCGGTTGTCCGAACTCCATTTCTCAGTGGGCGGCGCTCGCGGCGATCGAGAAGGGCGCCGAGGACCGGGAATCGATGCGCGTCGAGTTCGAAAAGCGGAAGAACCTCTTCGGCAAGCGGCTCTCACGCATCCCGTCGATCTGGTATCCCGAGCCGGGGGGCGCCTTTTACTACCTCGTCGACGTGTCGAAGCTCTACAAGAAGTTGAACGTCAAGAACAGCTTCGGGTTCTGCGAGAAGCTGCTGGCGGAGCAGGGGCTCGTCGTCATACCCGGTGGCGCCTTCGGCTGCGACAAGATGATACGCTTCTCCTTTGCGGCCTCGGAGAACGACATAAACCGGGCCCTCGACCGATTCGAGAACTTCGTTAGAAAATACGCGAGCTGAAGAGTGTAATAGTCTATCAATGGTAGCGTTATCGAGAATTCATTCAGGGGTGGAACGCGCCCGGGGGAGGGCGCGGTGAGCAGTGATCATTCACCCGATATAGCGCGGCTCGCGCGCTCGCTGAGAAGAATCCCGATCCATACGGAGAGGCATTACCTGCTCGCGTACAGCTTCGATGCCACGCTCGCGAGGGGGCGAGCCGGGGGTGTGGCGTTTCCGCGAAACCTCGATGAGCTCGCGAGCGTCGTGCAGCACGCCTCTCAAAGAGGCATTCCAATCTTCACACGGGGGGCGGGCACGGGCTTCTCGGGGGGCTCGATTCCCCTCGACGGAGGCCTCGTGATCTCAACCGAGAAGATGCACCGCGTCCTTCGTTTCGATGCGGGCGCCGGAGAGGTCGAGGTCGAATGCGGGATCGTCAATGGAGAGCTCCAGGACTTCCTTGCGGGGAAGGGTTTCTTCTATCCGCCCGATCCGGCGAGCCTCAATTTCTCGACGATCGGCGGTAACATCGCCGAGAACGCGGGCGGCCCGAGAGCATTCAAGTACGGTGTGACGCGCAGGTACGTCCGCTCGCTGACGTGGCTCACGGGCGAAGGTGAAACCGTTCGGGACGCGCCGCCCCGCCGCGCTGCGGCGGTCCTCATCGGCTCCGAGGGCACTCTCGGTGTCGTCTACTCCGCGCGCCTGGGAGTTCTCCCCCTGCCGGAGGCCTTTCGGACGAGCCTGCTCGAAGTAAAGCCCGGGAGCGGCGCGCTGGCGTTCGCCGGCTCGCTGCTGTCGGCTGGTCTCAACCCGAGCGTTCTCGAGTACATCGACGCAAAGACGATGCTGTGCGTGACCGAGTACTGCTGTTTCGGCGGTCTCGGGCGCGATTCGAACTATCTGTTCATCGAGATCGACGGCACGAGCGACGAGGTCGCGGCGCAGGACGAGCTTCTCGAAGCCCTCGCGCGGGAGCGAGGCGTCATCAAGAGGGGGGCGAAAAACGGCGCCGAGAGGGACCTCCTCTGGAAGCTGCGCCGCTCCGTGAGCCCGAGTCTCGCCAGACGCGGCGTGACGAAGGTGAACGAGGATGTCTCACTCCCGCTCGGCGTTCTCGAAGAGGCTGCGCGGTTCACGCACGAGCTCGCCCATGAGCTCGAGCTCGATTGCTACATATTCGGCCACGCGGGGGACGGCAACATGCACGTGAACATCATGACCGACCGGCGCCGCGTAGAGGAGATGGCCCGCGTGGAGAGCTTCGTCGAGCGGCTCTTCGGGCGTGTCATCGCTCTCGGAGGAACGCTGAGCGGCGAGCACGGAATCGGGCTCACGAAGAGTCCCTACCTGCGCATGATCTTCACGCCCGCCGAGCTCGCGCTCGCGCGCGGAATCAAGAGAGGGATGGATCCCCGGGGAGTCCTGAATCCGGGCAAGTATTTTCTATTCGGCCAGAGCGCGCGCTCCTGACAGGATGCGCCGCGAGCCGGGGAAGCTGGGCACGATGTTCATCGACCAGGTCACGATACAGGTGAAAGCGGGGAAGGGTGGGGACGGCTGCGTGAGCTTCCGGCGGGAGAAGTACGTGCCGCGCGGCGGGCCGGACGGCGGCATGGGGGGGCACGGCGGCGACGTCATCGTGCAGGTCGATCGGGAGATGCGAACGCTCCTCGATCTCTACTACCGGAAGACAGTCAAGGCGCAGGCGGGAAAGCACGGACAGGGGAAGAACATGACCGGGGGGAACGGCGCGAGCGAGACCATCATGGTTCCGCCGGGAACGGTCGTCGAAGACGCCGACACGAAGGAGGCTCTCGCCGATCTCAACGAGCCCGGCGCGTCGGTCGTCGTCGCCCGGGGGGGGAGAGGGGGCAAGGGGAACTACCTGTTTCGCTCTGCGAAGATCCAGGCGCCACGCACGAGGACGATGGGGGAGCCCGGCGAGGAGCGACGTCTCCGCCTCACGATGAAGCTCATCGCCGACGTCGGGCTCGTGGGGCTTCCGAACGCCGGAAAATCGACGCTCTTGCGAAGCGTGAGCGACGCGCATCCGGTCGTCGCGCCGTACCCCTTCTCGACGCTCGAGCCGGTTCTCGGGATGGTGAAGGTCGCCTCCGGCGCCTCGTTCTGCATGGTCGACATTCCGGGGCTCATCGAGGGGGCCCACACGGGGAGAGGGCTCGGCATTCAGTTCCTCAGGCATGTCGAGCGGTGCCGTGTTCTCATCTTCATCATCGATGCGGCGGGCGAGATCGAACCCGCGCAAGCGTACGAGCAGCTCCTGAACGAGCTCCGCTCCTACAGCGGGACGCTCGTCGAGAAGCCGCATCTCATCGCGCTCAACAAGACGGATCTCCTGCCGCCCGGCTCTCGCGTGCCGAAGTTCCGCGCCGAGGGGGAAGGGCGCGTCTTCAGAATCTCGGCGCTCGAGAAGAAGGGGCTCCGAGCGCTCGTCGCCGCGGCCTACCGCCTCGTTACTCGGGATTCACGATCGAGCCCATGAAAAGGACAAGCCCCGTTTCGTCGTCGCGGATGGCGAAGAAGAACGGCCGATCGACGATCATCTCGAAGGGCCTCTCAGACTCCACGGCCGACGTCGCCCTCATCTCGACGGACGTCACCGCCGCCGCCTCCGTTCCTTCCTCGTTCATGTCGATGAAGGTTTTGTGCACGACGTCGGAGATATAGACGTTGCCCCCGGCCGTTTCGCACATTCCACTGAAATTCGCGCGAGCTTGGTCGAAGGCGACCCCCATGCCGAGAGCGACGAGGGATTGCTTGAGGCTCGACTCGTACGCGAGCCTGAAGCGCGGGATGACGATTCTGCCGGTGCGAGGCAGGAAGCTTCGTATCCATGTATCCCACGTGCCGCCGGAGAGCTCTTCATGAAACCGCTCGAGGCTCGAGACCACGCCAGGGAGGAAGACGTACATCGCGATCCTCCCGTCGCCATAGGGAAGACGGACCGCCTGGAAGCCGTTCCCCTCGAGGTAGTCGTATTTGCCCGACTGTTTCATCATGGGGTGCGGGCTCGTCGCGCCGTCCAGGAGATGGAAGGATTCCTCACGGGTGAGATTCTTGTCGAACTCCCTCGTCCACGTCCCCTTGAAGTAGATCGCGTTGATGAGGAAGAGGATGGCGTCCCCGTCGATCTTGTCGACGATCTTCGTGATCTTGTCGTTTGTCTTCCGGGCGACCCATTGATTGATCCTCGCGGGAGAGCCGGGGCTCGAGAAATCGAGCATCACGATCTCCGCGCCGTAGTAGCGGGCGTTTCTTTCGAGGAAGCTCTCCCTGAACGCCAAGCCCTGCCGGGCCCATAGGGAATTGGCGACGGAGAGCTTGACACCCGGGATCGAGTCGTTCATGCGGCCGATGAGCGTCGAGTCCGTGGTGTTCACGGTCTCGAGACGAACGTCGGGAACGCCGAGCGTGCTCGCCATTTCGGCTCGGGTCTCCCCCGCGGAGCCGTTGTAGGTCATCGCGAGCGCAAAACGTACGCTCGCGGGTGAAATGAAGATATTAACGCCGGGCTTTTCCTTGAGCAGCTCTTTGTAGAGATCGATGCCGAAGGAGGAGTAACCGCCGGTCTCGACGTCGCCGCGGACCGTCAGCTGGCGGAGCGCCGGTGCGCACGAAGCGTGGGCACACGTGACGGCGAGAATCGCCGCGACGTTGATCAAGTGACGCAACGAGGATTTCATTTCCAACCTCCCTGTTTTCAGTCGATCATAGCGGGCTCCCCGGGTCCGCTCAACGATATTCGAGTTCCCGACGATCGCTCCGCGGCGCTTGACCGCTCGTACGGCGCGATTATATATTGTAGCAACTTGGGTCCCGGTCGGGCAGCCGGATTCGCTGCGAAAGAGCTCTGACGATCCATGATCAGCGCACGGAACATCTCGAAAAGATTCAAGGACGTCGTCGCGGT
>Ga0326726_10004173_pt1 | contig 13206 bp, 8 predicted proteins | sample MHFenrmetagenome_2_FD_207603 | JGI IMG/M metagenome (GOLD analysis project Ga0326726, IMG submission 207603) | Lab enriched peat soil microbial communities from Michigan Hollow, Ithaca, NY, United States - MHF15MN | ecosystem: Environmental > Terrestrial > Soil > Wetlands > Peat | place: USA... | reverse complement strand
TTCAGGACGTTGATGTTCTCAACCGAGACATTGGCCACGTAGCTCGCATCCAGCACGTCGACCGACGTGCAGGTAGCGGGGTCCGCCGCCTCGGCGCTCAGGTTGGCGTTGCCGTAGTGCAGGTTGGTCAGGTACTGGCCGGGGGAGTTCTTGTGCAGCAGCTCGGCCTTCGCCGCAAGATCCGGCCACAGGGCGTGGTTCCAGTCCTCCATGGTCATCTTCCTGGGCGATGAGGGGATGACCAGCTCCGGCATGTCGACCACCGCCACCGCCTGCTTGTAGCGGGTGATCGCCTTGCTCGTCGCCTTGTCGCCCGCCGTCAGGAACTCATACCGCAGGCTGCTGGCGTATGCCGGCGACTTGACCTGGAAGATCAAGCTGCCGGTCGCCCGGGGCAGACCGGTCTCCACGTTCATGCTGAGCACCTTGAGCTCGCCCTGGTCGGCCTTGCCGGCGTTGACCATCACCAGGGTCCGGCCTTCCGGCGCCTGACCGAGGTAGGTCATGGCGTGCGAATCGAACCGCAGCACACCCTGGAGGCCGTTGAGCGGCGCAGAGGCGTCGGCCAGCACCGCGACCGCCACCTGATCGCCTGCCGTGGCGCGGCTGGACGACACCGCGAAGCCGAGGGTCAGGTCCGCCGTATTGCCGCCGGCAAGCGGACTCAGATCCTCGGAGGAACAGGCACTGAACGCCGCCGCCACGGCCACCACTGCCGCCGGTCGCAGCATTCGCAAGAATTGTCTCGTATTCATCCGTTGTATCTCCGGTTGGGGCCAGGCGGAGCGGGAGCCCGCGAGGGACTCCCGCCACGCCCCGCTGTCCTTATGGCAGCGCTGCCTCGGTGACGATGATGTGGGGGACCAGATCGGCGAAGCCGGAGCTCTGCGACACCTGGATGGTGGTCGCAGTGGTGGCACCGGCGACGGGGCTGCCGATCACATTGAAGCTGCAATCCGCGATCGTCTGGGCCCCGGTCAGCGGCGTCAGGCCGGTGGTGAAGGCGCTGAACCGCAGCGTGCCGGCGGTCGCACCGTTGAAGGTGCCCGAGTCCAGGCCCTGGCCGGCCACCACGTGACAGCTGCCGGCAACGAAGGTGAGGCGAGCCGTGTTGTAGGTGAACAGACCCTGGATGCTGGAGATGTCATCCGCGCCGGCACCGTTGATTGCCGGGTCGTTGAAGGTGCTCATGTCGATCGCGACCCGTGCGGTCACCTGGCCACCAGCCACGGCGCCAAAGCTGATGCTGAAGGCGTACCCGGCGGGCGGCGGAGTGCAGGCCACGGTGAAGTTCACCGACTGGGTGCCACCGCTCGTCAGGCCGGTGTAGCTGCCGGGACCGGGGTCGGTGCAGCCCGCGGGCAGGTTGCTGAGCGCGACGGAGCCGGCGCCGGTGCCCACGGGGACCGCGTTCCGGCTGTACAGGCCCGCTGCGTTCGGATTGACCGCAGGCTGGGCCGTGCCACCAGTCGGCGTGACCACGACCGAGATGCCGGTCGGGCTGGGCGAGGCTCCGGTGAAGCTGATGGTGCCGTTGACGGTGCCCGACGGGACCGGGCAGGTCACGGTGAAGTTGACCGTGGAGGTGGCGCCGTTGTTCACGGTGGTGGACTGCGGGCCGGGGTTGGTGCAACCGGCCGGCAGACCGCCGGTGATCGCCACGCTGGCGGGGCCGGTGGGAACAGTCGCGATGGAGTACGCGCCCGCGCCGGCGGTGGTGCCGTTCAGGGTGGTGATCCCCGCGGTGGCCGTGACGGTCACGCCGTTCAGGCCGCCGGCGATCTGGGGCGACGTCACTGTGCCCGAAATGGTGCCGGTCGGGGCCGCGCCGCTGTTCTGCAGATCGGCCGCCACGATCAGCCGGGCGGTGAACTGGCCCACCGTCGGATCGAGGTCAAACCCGACCGACCGTGCGATGGTGGTCGAGCCGGGGAAGATCGGGCCGGGGTACTCTTCCCAGCGATAGCAGTCGTTGGCCCCGGCCGGGCAGCCGGTGTCATTGAAGAAGTTGTGCGGCGCGCCGTCCCAGTCGGTGCTCGGCGCCACCAGGCCGTAGCTCGGCAGGGTCACGATGATGTCGTTGCCCTGGCCGCCGGTGGCGGTGCCGCCGGAGGTGACGGCGACGGCGATGTCATAGGGGAACAGCAGCGGGCCGGTAGTGCCTGCCGGCGGAGCCGGGAACACGGTGGGGCCGATCAACTGCACCCCGTTGAGTTTGTTAGTGACGTTCACGTCGAACGTGACCCGCACCTTGCCCGGCTGGAAGGCGCCCACTGCGGAGGCCACGAAGTTGGAGCTGGTCAGGGTGACCACATCGCCGCCGACCAGCGACAGTTCCACACCCTGCCCGTCCGGGGTCGCGTTGGCCCGGAGCATGCTGCCCTGCGTGCCGGTCAGCTCTGGTGGCGCGATCCTGATTTCTCCGGTGCGGACGTTGACGTTGGCGAGGAAGGCGGCGCGGGTGATCTGCGGATTGTGCGGCGGATCTCCCGGGAGCACCGGGCCCGACCCAGACTGGTCGGACGAACAGGCGCTCGCGATGAGGGCTGCCGCAGCGAGCGAAACGGCCGGGAACACACGGCGCGTCTGCCCACCGAAACGGCGGACCAACTGCATGGGACCTCCTGGAACTGTGGTGGAAGGACGGCTGTCCGCACACGGCGAGGGGACAGGCGGGCTGTGAAGCCGCACCTAAGGTCCTCCCACTTGACGAAGCCTTCTTCGCGCTCTGGTATCGAGTCGTGCGTGAGGGCGTAACGGAGTAGAGGGCCAAACCCGGTGGAGATGTCGTGCGATCGTGATGTGGGGAAGAGACAGGAAAGCAAGCCGTCAGCTGAGAGCCTTCAGCCGTCAGCCAGCCGCACCGCGACCCCATCCGACGTGCCATGCAGCTAGGCTGATGGCTGACGGCTGATGGCTGATGGCCGACGGCTGACGGCTCCTACGGCAGCGTGATCGTCCCCTCAACGATCTGGATCCGGGTGCGGTAGTTGAACGAGCCCAATGCCGGCGTACTCAACACCGGCCCCAGCGAAGTCCTGGTCGTGGTGCTGCTCCCCCCGGCCCCGACCGGCCGGAACCGCACGGTTGCGATCGTCACCAGCCCGATGTTACTGGTCGGATTGCCGCTGAACACCAGCTTGCACTTGCACCCGCCGGTAGCATTCGTCGTGTTGAACGACCCGCCCCCACTGCCGAATGCCAGCGAGTGGTACTCCAGTACGGCCGGATCCCAGACCAGGGAGTCCACAACGAAGGAGCCAAGGGCCTCGGGCCCGGTGGTCTCCGGGATGTCACTGGTGAGGTTGAGCGTGATGGTCAGTGGATAGGTGCCCAGCACCTGCTCGAAGGCTCCGAACGCGCTGGTCCAGGCGAACGGCGGCGTCGACCCACCGGTAACGGTGACCGCGGCCTGAGCCGAGCCGGTGGCGCCGAGGTTGTCGGTCACCGTTAGGGTGGCGGTGTAACTCCCCGCCGCGGCATAGCCGTGCGTCGGGTTGGGCTGACTGCTGCTGCCGCCGTCACCGAAGTCCCAGCTGTAGCCGGCAATCGTGCCATCGGCGTCGCTGCTGCCGGCGGAGCCGAAGCTGATGGCCGAGCCCGCCACGCCGCTGTAGGGACCGCCCGCGGACGCTACCGGCGGCGTGTTGCTTCCTCCGGCACCGGTCACCGTCACGGTGGCCTGGCCGGTGCCCTGGGCGCCCTGGTTGTCCGTCACCGTCAGGAGAGCGGTGTAGCTGCCCACCGCGGCGTAGCTGTGCGTGGGACTGGCCAGGGTGCTGGTTCCCCCATCGCCGAAGGCCCAGAGGTAGCTCGCAATGGCGCCTTCGGGATCGCTGCTGCCGGCGGAACTGAAGCTGATCGCGGTCCCCGCCGTGCCGGTATAAGGGCCTCCGGCGTGGGCGGTCGGGGCCTGGTTGCCTCCTCCGCCGCCTCCGACGCTGAAGGTGTCTTCCACGATCCGGAACAGGGTGTCGATGGCCGTCGCGCCATCGCCGGCGGTCGCGATCTGGATCGTGGTCTTCGTCTCCGTGCTGGCCCCCTGGGCGCCGACGACACTGAACGTGAACCTGGCAGCCGGCACGTTGCCCGTGGGCGGGGTACCGGTCGCGAAGTTGATCCACCGTATCCGGCCCGGCGTCGAGGTGTTCGCGGTCAGGTTGCCCAGGAGCGAGGGCGCCGGAGCCGTCGCGCTGACAAAGGTCAGCACCGCCGGATCGTAGAGCACGCTCGCCTGAACCGAGCCGATACTCTGACCCGCCACGGCGGTGAGATCCAGCGCGATGTCGAGGGTAACCGTACCGTTCGGCGCCGACTGTGGCGTCCAGCTGTTGCGCCAGACCAATGGGCCCGATCCACCGCCCTTGGTCGGACAGGTGACGTTGAACTGCACCGTGTCCACCGTCTGGGCCAGTACCATCACCTCGACCTGCGCCGGGCCGGTCACCGTGCACGGGGACTCGACATCGGTGAGGGAGATCTCGTAGTCCCCAGGTTTGAGCAACCCGAAGTCAGTGCTACCCCCCTCGTCCGGGATGAAGCTGTTGTTCAGCACCGGCACGCTGTCGCCCGGAACGATGCCGGCGAGGTCCACCTGGTAACCGTCGGCATCCAGACTGTCTCCGGCAATACTGACCCGTGCTACGATTTCGCCCCGCGTCGGGTCGGCGCAGGTGGCGATGAACTCCACCCGCTGCTCGGTCTGCAGTCCCAGATCGGATACGGTGACCGTCCGCACCGTGTCACCCGCGATCCGGCAGGTCGACAGCACCTTGCTCAGGGTGATGGTGTAGTCGCCGGCGGGAAGGGGCGCGAACACCCGGTCGTCGACGGGGCCGACTGCCCGGGTGGTATCCACCGGACCCGTGATGCGAAGCTGGTACCCATCCGGATCCGCCAGGGCGTTCGTCGTGTTGCTCCCCAGTCCAGTGACGATCCGGATCCCCGGCGGAGGCGCGGTCAGCGCGCCCGCGACAGCCGAGGGCTCAGAGCGGTTCCCCAGCCGGTCCACCGCCACGACCCGGTAGCCATAGAAGGTCGAGGGCTCGAGCCCGGTATCGAAGTAGGTGGTTCCGGTATTCGGCTGCAGCGTCGTGACGGCGGTGAACCTGCCGGAGAAGTTCTCCCGCCGCTCGACCTCGTAGTTGATCAGGTCGGTTCCAGACGATGCGCTCCAGCTCACCTGGATCGCGTTGGAACTGATCGCCGTAGCCTTGAGTTCGCCGGGTGCTCCGAGTCCGTTCCCGACCACATCGCCCGAAGCGCACGCCGCCGCAGCCAGCAGAAGCAGCGTCAGGTATCCGCCCCGGCGACGGTCAGAAGACGTCATAGGTCAAGCCAAGGGTCCAGGTCGTGCCGACCGGCGCGGTTCGCGACACGAGCTTGGTGTCCTCCAGCAGGAAGCGCGGCTTCCGGTTGGTGAGATTGGTGGCGCCGAGCGACACCTTCAGGGCGCCGAGCGTCTGGCTCACCTTCGCGTCAAGGCTCGACCGGCCCGACTCGATCAGGTTGGGCGGGATCAACCCCGGTGCCACCGTGCCGCCGTAGCGTGCGATCCGGTCGCCGAAGTAGTTGTACAGTAGGGAGACCGACGTTCCGGTCGGGGTGTTGATCCAGACCAGGGAGGCGTTCAGCAGGAATGGCGATTGCCCCTGCAGGTCCAGGCCGGGCTTCTTCTTGCCAAAGCGAAGCGTATCGAGCACCACGTCGGAATTCAGGATCGTCGCGTTGACTCCCAGCGACAGCTTCCCGAGCGGCCCGGGCAGGAAGTCCAGCGCCCGCCGCGCCTCCAGCTCGATGCCGTAACTCTTGGCCGACTCCGCGTTGGCCGGCAGGGTGATGCATCCGGAGCCCCCGCTGCCCACGACCGTCTCTACCAGCGGCTGGTCGAACTTCTTGTAGAAGCCGCTGATGGCGAAGATCTCGCCGGCCCGAGGGAAGTACTCCCACCGTGCATCGAGGTTGTTGGTGCTGGTCCGGACCACCGAGGTGTCGCCGCCGATGCTGCAGTCGGATCCGATCGGCAGGTACTGGTCCAGGCTGATGTCCCGGGGATCGGGCCGGGTCACCGAGCGGAACCCGGCCAGCCGGAGGTTCATCACATCCGACAGGGCAACCGTCAGATTCGCGGACCAGAGCGGGTCCCGGTTCCGGCGGGTGATCGAGATAGTGCTGTCCGCCGCCACGGGGGTCACATTGTACAGCCGCCAATCCTCTACCCGAACCCCGCCAACCAGGCGCACCCGGCTGAGCAGCGGAACGTCCAGCATGCTGTATACCGCCGTCAGGTGCTCGAAGGCATCATAGGACTGGTTGATCTGCGAGGCCTGCTGCACCAGCAGAATGGTCGTCCCTACGTTTTCGGGCGCGAAGGCCTGCTCCGGCGGGAGCATGGCCACCTCGGTAGACCCGGGGACGTTCGGCAACTCCACGGTGAGGCCGGTCGAATTGAATGCGCGCTTCTTGTCGCGATACAGCCCGCCGACCTTGAGCTGGGCATCGCCGGCGTGGCGCAGTGCGAAGGGGATCGCCAGGTCCCCCTGCCCCGTCAGGATGCGGTCCCGCAGGTCCCGCACCGCGAAATTGCTGGGCGAGCGGTTGTTGTTGAGGCTGGCCGTCGACCCGGTGCCGTTGTACTTGGCCTGGCGGTTGTCCGGCTCGTCCCGGGTCGCCCGCGCGAAGGTTCCCTTCCATTCAAAGCGGGACCCCGCCAGGAAACCGAGGCTGTGCTCTCCCGAGAGTTGCGACTGATACAGGCTCCGCTCCACGTACTGCGCCCCGAAGTAGCGGTACTGGATGTCGTTGTCGGCGAGCAGCCCCGACCCGTTCGACAGGGTCTCCTCCGCGTTCCGGGTGTAGAGGTTCTTCCACCCCAGCTTGTGGCCACCCCCGACTCGCCAGGAGAAGTTGCCGATCGCACCCCAGTCCACCGTGGTCGCGCTCTCGTCCACCTGGAGCGCGGTGAACGGTGTGGTAGCGCCTGCGCTCGGGAAGTAGGCACTAAGCCGACCAGGGGTGAACGTCCGCTTGCTGCTGTACGTGGTGGACAGGATCCAGCCGAAGGGATGGACCTCCCCGGTCTGCCCCCCCCAGTTGATGCCGAAGCCGAGGTTGGGCAGCGCCTCCTGCCGGGTCCCGGTCCACACATCCCGGAAAGACTCCATGGCCCGCTCATCAAGCGGCCTGCCGGAGGTCGCTGCGCGGCTCGGCCGCCGGCGATCTGCCCCGAATGCCAGCGCATCACGGAGGGTTCGCGGTCCCTCGGCAAAGCGCTCGAAGGTCGATTGGCTGTTGAGTCCCTGCGAGACGCTCACCTGCAGCACCGGATTCTCGGGGAACTCCTTGGTCCGGACCTCCACTGATCCACCGGCGAAATCGCCGGGCTTGTCGGGGGTCGCGGACTTGGTCGTGACGATCGATTCGAGCAGGCTGGCGGGGAAGATGTCGAGCGGGACTACCTTCTTGAGCGGCTCCGGGCTGGGCAGGTCGACCCCGTTCAGCAGGGTGTTGCTGTATCTCTCGTTCAGACCGCGCACCACCACGTACTTCTTGTCGAATACCGTGATGCCGGTGACCCGGCGAATCACATCACCACCGTTGGCGTCAGGATTACGGGTGATGGCCTCGGCACTGATGCCGTCGCTGGCCGAAGGTGCCGCCTGTTGGGCGGCGAGCAGGCCGGCGTCGGTCTTCGGGGCCGCCGGAATCGCGGTCTCCACGGTCAGTTCCTCCAGCTCGACCGCCTGCACGGTGAGGGCGAAGTCCACCACGGCCGCCGCGCCGGGGGGGACTTGGATGCTGTCGCGCATGGCCGGCCGGTACCCGATGTACGCGGCCCGCACGCTCTGCAGGCCCGCGGGCAACGATGGCGTCCGATAACGCCCATCGAGGTCCGTCTCCGAAACGCCCGGAATCCCGCCGAGCGTGATCCGCGCCCCCTGCAGTGGCCGACCCGTCTCCCGATCAATGACCCGGCCGGTGATCCGGCCCGTGGGTGGAGCGGCCGCGGCAGGAGGAGCAGCCGGCGCGGGCTGCTGCGCCACCACCACCAGGGGCGCCACTAACAGGAGCAGCACCAGCGGCTGTGCCAGGCGCCGTGCAGGCATGGTGAACACCATGAGAGACGAGAAGGTCGGGAGTTGCTGCTCGACAAACGGCCGACACCCGTGAAGGCGGCTAGTATCGCCGTGACCCGTCGGCTTTGCCAGACGACTCGGTCACAACATGGTCACGAGCCACCTGCCTCCGGTGACTGGCGCGACGCGGTCCGGACAGTATCCGGATGCAGCGCGCCATCGGGCCAGTTCCCTTGGATGAATCGATCCAGCGCTGCCATGAACTCTGCTCTGCCGTCCAGCCAGGGGAAAAGCGCGGTCTGCCCAACCTGGAGCAGCCGCCCGGCCGGTATCCCGCGCGCCCATTGGATGGCGTTGGCCGAGAGGCCCGGCACATCCCGGCCCACGAGGACCAGGGCGGTGCGGGTCACCAGGGGAAGCGAGTCGCGCCAGTCCCACTTGCCAAGGGAGTACATCAATTGCCGCTGGATGACCGGTCGCCAACGCAGCCGGTCGGGGGGCTCGCCGCACATTGCGGGAGCCAGGCGCCGGACAACAGCCGGTTCGGTGACCTCGGTGGGAGAGAACTCGAAGCCCCAGAATGCGCGGCAGAAATTCATCGGATCGAGCGAGTCCGCGTGCTGCTCAGTGGCCCGCAGCCAGCGGGCCCGCGCGGCAGTATCCAGCGTAGTCAGAGCCAGCTGGTAGATGAATCCGGCTGCGTAGGGCATCGGAGAGAGAAGGATCAACCGCCGGACCCGCTCGGGGTGCCGTAATGAGTAGCCGAAGGCCAGGCCGGCACCCCAGTGATGCCCGATCAGTACCATGGAATCGAGCCGGAAGTGCGCGCGCACCTCTTCGAGATCGGCCAGGTCCCGTGCGTAACTCAGCGCGTCGCCGACCGGAACTGCGCTCGAGCGACCCCGGCCCCGCTGGTCGTAGAACAGGATGGCGTGATGGCGGGCGAGCGGGGCGAGTCCATCCTCGAGATAGCCACTGCTCAGCGCCGGCCCGCCATGGAGTGCCACGACGGTGTCGGGCCCCACGCCGAAGAGGCGATAGTACAGACCGTCACCGCCGGACACCTGAACAAACCCATCGGTAAACGACGGCGCGGCATCGCGGGAGCACGCCGGCAACAGCAGCGCCAGCAGGCGGGCCAGGCGGATCCAACTCAGGCGGAGTCTCGGCATGACCCCATACTACCGGCGCGTATCACAGGACCGTCACGGCCGGGGAATCGGCGCGTATCGGACGGGGTGCGTCTAGAACAGCAGGGTGAGGCCGATGGTCCCGCCAGCTCTGCGGGCCGTGACGACGCCGCTTACCCGACCCTCGAGCCAGGTGAGCAGTGGGATCGGAACCCGGCGATCGAGGATGTGCGCTCGCGCGACCGAGAGGAGTGGCGGTGGCCGATCGATGGCCCATGACACGGGGCCCGGTGGCGCTGGAGCTTGCACCGGTGCGGGGAGGAGGATGGCGGGCCGTACCGCACTCACCACCAGGTTGGTCTTCTGGACACGAGAGTGCTGGCCCCAGACAGGGGAGACCGCCCCCAGGGCAAGCGCAAACGAGATGATCAGGAACCGGAGCGGGCCGCGCATCCCCGACGATGGCCCGGAGTTGTCACGATCGCACCGGTCGGGGGTCGCGGTGCGGTTACAGCCGAATCAGCCGGAGGAGATCTTGTTGACCCACTCCACGGCGTGCCGGTATGCGGTGGGGATCGCGGGCTCGGGGTAGGCCAGCCGGGGGGCCAGGGTCTTTACCCTGGTCCAGTCCCCCCGGTCGTAGGAGATGGCCAGCTGCAGCGTGTCGCTCAGGTGATTGTCGCCCTGCAGCAGCGCTGCCCGGACATCGTCGCTGACCGACATCTGGCCGAGCACCTCTTCCATCGGCCGGTCGAGCATGGCATCGAGCGTCGAGAGCAGCCCCACGAGGAAGAGGTCGGCCTGGCGGTCTGGCAGAGAGGCTTCGGCGCCCAGCTGCTCGCACAGCTGGGCCCGCACCAGGGAGGTGGTCACCAGCTCGGCCGGCTTGTCCTCGCCGATCAGGGTGAGCACCACCAGGGAGGCCCACTTCCGGGTGGCCCGCTCGCCCAGTACCCGGAGGGCCTGACTGATGGTCTCCACCTCGTGCCGCCAGCCAAACCCGGCCGAGTGCAGGTACCGGAGCAGACGGACCGAGAGAGTCACCTCACTCTTGATCAGCTCTTCCAGCCGGTCGAAGTCGAGCTCCGGCCGGTTGATCTCGCGCATCAGCCGGAGCAGGTTGGTCTTGAACGCCGGGATGTCCTTCCCGGTGACCATCTCCGGCCGGCAGAAGAAGTAGCCCTGGAACAACTCGTACCCCGCCTCCAGCCCGGCCTGGAAGTCCTCGTAGGTCTCGACCTTCTCCGCCACCATGGTGATGCCGCGGCTGGCAAAGCGATGCGCCAGCTCGGTCCGTTCGGCACCCTTGGTGACGAGAAAGTCGACCTTCACCAGGTCGGTGAACGGCAGCAGCAGCTCATACTCGGGGCGGAACACGAAGTCGTCCAGGGCCAGACGGTACCCGGCCCGCTTGATGGCCGCGCAGGCGGCCGCGACCTCGGCATCGGGAATGATGGTCTCCAGCACCTCGATGACCGAACGGGCCGCGGGAAGCACCTGCCAATGCTCCTTGAGCAGGACGTCCCGCGACGCGTTGAAGAACGCCTGTTTCTCTCCCACCAGGCTGTCCAGTCCAAACCCGAACAGCGTCGTATCCATCATCTGGACCGACGCCCGGTTGGGATCGTGCTGGCCGAAGGCGTTCTCCACGCCGGACCGGAACAGCAGCTCATACGCGACCACCGCTCGCCGACGGTCGAAGATCGGCTGGCGGGCTACGAAGATGTCCACGGCGGCTCAGGCGCTGGTGAGGACGGGGAGTGCGGCTTCCATGGCCTCGGCGGAGGGCCAGCGATCTTCCCGCGCCTTGGCCATCGACCGGCGGATGGCGTGGGCGAGGGCATCGGGCGTTTCCGGCCGCTCGGCCCGGACATCGGGGACTTCCGCTGTCTGGTGCTTGGTGAGAATCAGGTCGTCGAACGGGTCGTCGAACGGAGGATGCCCGGCGAGGCACTGGTACAGCACGCAGCCGAGCGAATAGAGGTCGGACCGGGCGTCGATGTTGTCCGACCCGCTGATCTGTTCCGGACTCATGTACGCCGAGGTGCCCACGGCGAACCCGGAGCGGGTCAGCCGGTCGGACCCGGCGTCGGCCACCGCTTTCGCGATGCCGAAATCCACCAGCACCGCGCCGGAAGGGGACAGCACGACGTTTTCGGGTTTCACATCCCGGTGCACGATGTTCTGGCCGTGGGCGCAGGCCAGGGCGCTCAGCATGTCGTGCGCGATACGGATGGTGTCGGAGAGCGAAGCGCGGCGCACCCGGTCCAGGTGGGCCTTCAGGGTCGGCCCGGGCACGTAGTCCATGACGTAGTAGACGATCCAGTCCCCTTCCCCGTAGTCGAGCAGGCGGGCGATATGGGGATGGTCGAGCCGGCGGACGAACTGGATCTCCCGCAGGAACCGGTCGGCCGTCACACTGGCCGCCAGCTGCGGGTGCAGCACCTTGAGCGCTACGGGTCGTCCGGCGCCATCCGTGGCGGAGAAGACCCGGGCGGCACCCCCGCGTCCGATCTCGCGGTCGACCGTGTATCGGTCGGCCACCGCCTGGCGGACAAGTGGCAGGAGATCACGGGCCATGCCTGACTCCGGACTGCAGGTTCCAGCGCAGCAGTCGGTTACATAGGCATTTACAAGTATGCCCCGGGTCCGGGGCCCCGCAAGGGGTCGCCCCATTCCAACCTCTGGATTGCCGTCGCTGTCCAACCAAGACGATCCCACTTCCAGGAGAATTTCGTGCCCCGCAGCGCCGCGCTGGCCTTGCTCAGCCTGCTGCCTGCCGCCCTCGCGGCCCAGCAGCCCGCCACCTACTCCCTGGCCGGAAACTCGGTGGCCGTCTACAACCTCGTAGGTGAAGCCACCATCCAGGGAGGCGCCGGCTCGAGTGTCACCGTCCAGGTGACACCCGTGGGGTCCGACGCTGGCAAGCTCCACTTTGAAAACGAGGAAATCCGCGGACGGCCGACACTGATAGTGATCTATCCCGAAGACCGGATCGTGTATCGCGCCCTCGGCCGGGGTTCCAACAGCCGGTTCTCGATCAGAGAGGACGGCACCTGGGGGGGCGACGACAATCACGACTGGCGTGGAGGCCGCGGCCGTCAGGTCACGGTGCGGGGCGATGGCGACGGGCTGGAGGCGGCGGCGAATCTCCACATCACCATCCCGGCGGGCAAGCGAGTCGCGGTGTACGTGGGGGTGGGCCGGGTGGACGTTTCCAACGTGGATGGCGACCTCAAGGTGGGGGTGGCCAGCGCCGACATCGCCACCAGAGGCACACGCGGCAGCCTGGATCTGGACACCGGCTCCGGCAACCTGCGGGTCGAACGCGCCGAAGGCGCCACCAAGCTGGACACCGGCTCGGGTGAGGTGGCGGTCACCGGGTTCAGGAATGGCACCCTCAACATCGACACCGGCAGCGGCGGGGTGCAGGCGTCCGACATCGAGGCGAAAGAGCTGGAGATCGACACCGGCTCGGGCGACATCGTGCTCGAGAGCATCACCACCTCGAGGCTCTCACTGGACACGGGCAGCGGCTCGGTGCGGGCCACGCTCAAGTCCAACCCCGGAGTGATCGACGTGGAGACCGGATCGGGTGACGTCACCCTGCGGCTGATCGAACCGGTGGATGCGACGGTGGACCTCGACACCGGCAGCGGCGACTTTACGATCGATTTCCCGCTGCAGTTGATCAAGAAGAGCGAGAGCAACATCCGCGGCCGCATCGGCGCCGGCAACGGCAGGATCTCGATCGAGACGGGATCGGGGGATATTAGCCTGACGAAGTGAAAGCGCGGTGCCGGGGCGGGCGGGGGGGGGGGGGGGGGCAAGGGGGAGGGGCCCCCCGTTGCCCCCCAGGCCGCCCCCCCCCCCCCCCCCCCCCCCAAAAACAAATGCCCCCCAAAAAAAAAAAAAAACCCCCAACCGGCCCGAAAAAAAAAAAAAAAACCAAACAAAAAAAAAAAAAAAAAAAAAAAAACACAAAAAACCACCCAAAAAAA
>Ga0326726_10004172_pt1 | contig 13210 bp, 13 predicted proteins | sample MHFenrmetagenome_2_FD_207603 | JGI IMG/M metagenome (GOLD analysis project Ga0326726, IMG submission 207603) | Lab enriched peat soil microbial communities from Michigan Hollow, Ithaca, NY, United States - MHF15MN | ecosystem: Environmental > Terrestrial > Soil > Wetlands > Peat | place: USA... | reverse complement strand
CCGTTCCGTCCTCGCCGGGCCAGTGAAACTGGTAGAGATCCACCCGTGACACGCCGAGCCGGCGGAGCGAGTCCTCGCACTCGCGCCGGATCGACGCAGGACGCAACACGCGCTGGGGGTCGGCGGCCCGATCGCCGTCGTCCCAGACCAGCCCGCACTTGGTGAAGATGAAGGGCCGGTCCGTCTCGGGGATTTTCGCGAGCGCCTTGCCCACCACCACTTCCGAGTGGCCAAGTCCGTAGACCGCAGCGGTATCGATCCAGTTCACTCCCAGCTCGACGGCGCGATGAATGGCGGCCACCGACTCGTTGTCGTCCTGCGGGCCCCAACCAAAGGCCCACGGGCCGCCGATGGCCCAGGCCCCCAGCCCCACCCGGGTGATCTCGAGATCGGTCCCGCCAAGCGGGCGTCGCGGAATGGACATCAGTAGATCTCCCCTCCCGCCGCCTGGTATGCGGCGAAGAGCGCCCGGGCCGAGTCGCGCCGAACCCCGCGAACGACCTCGATCCCGCGCCGCTCCAGGTACTCGTACGATTCCGGAAACACCGGGCCTTCGTCGTACCCGATGCTCTCGGCATCGGCCCTGGTCGCCCCGGTCACCAGCCTTCGCACACCACTCCAGAGCGTAGCGCCGACACACATGGCGCAGGGCTCGCAGGATGAGACCAGCTCGTGGGCCGGCATGCCGGGCGCGGCGAGCGAGTGACTGTGGAGCCGGGCCTCGGCCAGCATCAACGCAACGACCTCTGCATGCAGTGCGCTGTTGTGACGCGGCACCGCCATGTTCACCCCGACCGCCACGAGCACCCCGCTGTCCCGCTCGAAGACCGCCGCGGCAAAGGGGCCGCCAGTGCCCCGCCGCACATGCTCCTCCCCGAGCGCCAGCACGAGTCCCATCCGCTCGTCGGCCCCGGCGTAACGCCGGCGCCAGTCGACGAACGGATCGACCCAGTCCGGCAACTCCACCAACACACGGGGCGACGTCATTCGGGCATCATCTCCCGGCGGCGCCGGGGGCGCAAGTGGCCTCAGCGGCTCCTGGTCGCGGGGCGGCTTGTAATCAGGCCGACCGCCAGCAGGATGATGGCCGCCGCGAGGGCGGTGCGCAGCGTGAGGGATTCCCCGGCCAACGCCCACCCGAGGAGGACCGCCACGAGCGGGTTCACGTACGAGATCGTCGCCAGGCGGGACGGCGTGGTGTGGCCCAGGAGCCAGAAGTACGCCGAATAGGAGATGAGCGACCCGAACAGGGTGAGATAGAGGTACGCCACCAGCGAGGTCGTCGTCACCCGCTCGGGCGAAAACGCCGTTCCTTCTCCTGAGAGCAGCGCGGTGGCGACGAGCACACAGCCGGCCACGATCATCTGCATGGAAACGAACTGGCTCGGATTCGCGGGTCGGGGAAGCTTGAGGGTGTAGATCGATCCGATCGACCAGCTGAGGGCGGCCCCCGTCAGGACGAGGGCCCCGAGCAGGTTGACGTGGGTGCCTCCCGCAAATTGCCCCGGAGCCACCAGCACCGCCACGCCGCCGAATCCGGCGGCCAGGCCGGCCACCATGCGTGGTGTCGGGCGTTCGGCTCCGCGCCAGAGCCAGTTGAGCAGCACCAGCCACAGCGCCGACGTGCAGACGATGAGGGCGGTGAGCCCGCTCGGCACCAGCTGCTCCGCCCAGGTGGTGGCGCCGTTCGCCGTCACGAGCATCAACACGCCGAGGGTGCCGGCCCGCAGCCATGCCGAGGGACCGGGAACGGGAAGCCGATACCGGATCCAGCTCCAGGAGAAGAGCACGAGCCCGGCGAGCAGGTGTCGGGATCCCGCCATGAGGAGGGGCGGAATGGAATCGATGGCCAGCCGGATCCCGAGGTAGGTCGAGCCCCAGATGAAGTAGACCGCCGCCCAGGCCAGGACCAGCTGGAGCGTCCCCGGGCGCTCCGATTGGGTCACGCGAGGGGCCGAACCGATGGATCGTCCCCCTTCAGGTCCACGTACTCGGTGTTGTACATGCGCACGAGCTCGAAGAAATAGGAGAGGGCGAGCGGCCCGATCAAAATCCCGATGAGCCCGAGGTACCGTACGCCGGCGAAGGCGCCGAGGACGGTGATGAGCGGATGGGTCTGGGCCCAGCGGCGAAAGACGATCGGCCGGATCACGTTGTCCACGTTGCCGACGATGAGCGCACCGAACGCCAGCAGGCCGAGCCCCTGGACGACGGAGCCTTCCACGAGGAGGGCGATGCCGCCGGGGATCCAGATCATCCCGCTGCCGACCACGGGAAGGATCGCGAAGACGACGGTGACGACCCCCCAGAACGCGGCGTTCGGCAGGCCGGTGACGATGAAGGCGATGGCCACGAGGATCCCCTGGATCGTCGCGGTGACTCCGGTGCCGACCACCGTCGAGATCGTGATCGCGCGAAACCGCGCGCGGAGCAGCTCGGCGCTCGCGGCGCTGAAGGGGATGTACGGCCGGACGGCGAGCCAGCTTCCCTCGCCGGTGACGAGCATGTAGTAGAGAACGAACAGGGCGATGGCGAGGTTGAAGCCGATCAGGGTGACGGTGCCGACGGCGGCGAACGCGCCGCGGCCCACGTCGCCGAGCATCGACTGGCCGTACTGCACCAGCTCCGGGCCGACGGGGTGGCCCGCGATCCGCAGGGTCTGGAGACGGTCCAGGAAGGGGCCGTGCATGAGGGAGGTCAGGGCGTCCTGTGCCTGGCCGACGATCAGGGTAAGGAGCCAGCCGCCGGGGACCGTGATGAGGAGGAGGGCAAAGAGCACGGTGACCCCGGCGGCGATCGCCGGCCCCAGCCGCCCCGAGATCCGGTCGTACACCGGGGCGAAGACCACGTAGAGCACCGGCGCGCTGAGCAAGCCGGAGACGAACGGCATCAGTGCGATGACCAGCGCGAGCCCGAGCAGCGCGATCGTGATGGCGGCCCGCCCTTGGCGGCTGTAGACGGATAGCATCTGGGGTCTCCGAACCGTCGGATGGGGAATGCGTGGAATCTACTCCACCCGCCGGTGGCCCGCGCAGCCTCGCAGGCGGTATCTTCTGCCATGATTCGGTTGCACCGGAAGGCCGCGCTCCTGCTGCCGTTGGCGGTACTCGTCTTGTCCGTGCCCGCCGCCGCGCAACGGGGAGGGACACTCGAGGTCGTCCCGCTCGCGCGGTACTCCTTCTTTCCCGACTCCATCACACTGTCCAACGCCTTCGGGGTGGGCGCCGAGGTCGGGCTGTTCGTCACCCGCCGCCTCTCGCTGGAGGTCGAGGGCAGCTACACCGTCACAAACCTTCCCGATTCCGCCTCCGTCACCGCCGCCGGTCTCGACACACGGCTCCTGGTACACCTGCCATTGCAAGGGAAGGCCACGGCGCTCTTCGGCGTCGGGTACGCCAGCCGGCACTATGGACGGAATCTTGACGAAAAGCAGGAAGGACCCGGCTGGCTCGTCGGGCTGCGGCTGGGCATCGGCCCCCGCCTCGGCGTCCGCCTTGAGGCTACCGGGGATTACGTCACGTCGCAGGCGGCCGCATCCGGGAACCAGTGGGACATCGGCGCCCAGGCGGGGATCTCGATCTACGCCGGCCGGCTCGGCCCGCGTGACGCCGACCACGACGGCGTGCCCGACAGCGAGGATCGCTGCCTCGGCACCACGCCCGGCCTCCCGGTCGACCCGACCGGGTGCCCGCTGCCGCACGATTCGGACGGCGACGGAGTCCTGGATGGAACCGATCGGTGCCCGGGCACGCCGGTCGGACAGCGAGTGGACCAGACGGGGTGCAACGCCGACCTCGATGGCGACGGCGTCCCGAACGCCCTCGACCGATGCCCCGACACGGCGCCGGGCACGGCGGTGGACCAGCTGGGTTGTCCTCCACCGGCGCCGCCTGAGGATTCGGACGGCGACGGCGTACCGAATGGACGGGATCGGTGCCCGGGGACGTCGCTCGGCCCCCCAGTGGACGCGCTGGGCTGCCCGGTGCCCGTCGTGTCGCCGCCACGTCCCGCGCCGCGGTTGATCCTGCGCGACGTCACCTTCAAGACCGGCAGCGCGACGCTCACCCCAGAGTCGGAGGCGTCGCTCCGGCTCACGGCCGCGTCATTGGTGAGTGAACCTGCGGTGCGGCTGGAGGTGGCGGGATACACTGACGACACGGGGCCGCGTGCCACCAACGAGCGACTGTCGCTCCAACGGGCGCTGGCGGTGGAGAAGTTCCTCGTGGCGTCTGGGGTGCCGGCGGATCGGCTGACGGCCCGAGGCTATGGGCCGGCCGACCCGATGGCGAGCAATGCCACCGAGGCGGGGCGTGCGCTTAACAGGCGAGTGGAATTGCGGAAAGTGGACTAGTATCGCGGCGGGCTGCTAGCGCGCCTGTCGGCGTTCGGCGTTCCAAAGAGCCGCGCCAATCGCGAGGACCAGTATTCCGATCGCCGAAGGCCAGAACACCGGGCGCCCCAGGTCGGGGAACCCGGCTTCGCGCAACTCCCTTCTCAGCTGCCTCCGATACCAATTACCGAGCGACTCGCCGGCCGCCGACTGAAATGCGTCCGCGACCGGCGCCTGGCTCGTCCAGAAGGCGGCAAATCGATCCCGTCCGAGATCCTCCACCATCATTGCCAGCAGCGAGCGCGAAGCGCTCGACGGAACGCCCAGCAGCCAATCGGTCGGCACGTGCGCGGCGGGCAGCAGTTGCTCGCTTCCGACAATTCCCGGTGGCAGAAGTCCGGGGGGAAGGGGCGACAGGAAGGCACCCTCGCACAGCTCCGGTCGATCGCCGACGCACCCCTCGAGCGTGGCCGATCCGCGGGAAAACACTCCCAGGACATCGCCGGCCATCCGGAGGAGTGGATCCGCCGAGCTCGACACCTCGTCTCGCGGATAGGGCACGCGCTGGAGCGGTGGAATCGCCGCCGCGACGTCCCAATATCGCGAGTCCAGCCATGCGCGGACCCCGGGGCCGGGCGCGCCGAAGGCTGCGAGGTACCAGCACGGTCCAAGCGCCCCTCCCCAGCGAAGCCGGATCATCCCGACCGTATCTTCAATACTCCGGGCTTCTGCGGGCAGGACGACGCGCACGGCGGTGCAGTCGTCGGCCCCCGACGCCCCCGGGAGCAAGGTGAAGGACCGGAGGAAGCCGGGAGGGATCGGAGTCGTCGCCGGGCCGTCGAGCAGCGCGATTCGCACGGCGACACCGCGATCCGACGAGAAGCCGCCGGTCTCGAGCTCCCTCGCGGCCGCCGACCCGAGACTCGCGGCCGCACCGGCGCCGAGCACCAGGACCTGTGGCGCGCGCGCCGGTGGAAACATCTCGATGGCGGAATCGACCCGTTGGCGGGCACCTTCCGTCCTTAGCTGCAACGCCAGCCGGGCCACACTGTCGGACAGCGCGCGGATCGCCGCCCGATTCGGCGCTCCCACGGCAACCACCGGCAATCGATGCCGGTTGTCACCTCCGAGGAAGGACACGAGGAGCGCTCCGGTGGCCATGACCGTCAGGATCGCGACCGTCCGCTTGCTCACCTCCATCGGCCCTCCGCCATCGACATCGCGAGCACGACGGCGCACCAGCCAAGAACGAGGAGCGTCATCCAGGCCGTCGGCGCCGGTCGCTCAGGCCGCGACGCGCGAACGGCCTGAGCCCAGGCACCGAGAAGCGAATCCACCGTGATGCCGGCGGCAGCCTCCAGGCGGTGTCGGATGGACGCGGCAGAGTCCGCCGTCAGGCGGCCGAACGCCCCTGGCCCTCCGGCCTCGAGCGCGAGTTGCACCAGGTATTGCCTTCCGGCTATCCGGACGGGCGGTGGGATGGGCCCGGTGAGGAGGATCGACCGGCACGCATCCGGTTCCTTCTGCCCATAGCAACGGTCGTCGCCCGGCGACCGGGAACGGTCGGCCAGTTGAGCGAGTCGCGGCCAGGTGGCCGGTGGGTACCACTCCGCAAGAAGATCCATTCTCGGGTTGAGCCCGAGCACCGAGGCGCATGCGCCGGGTGACCCGGCCAGGCAGGCGGAGTTGGCGGCTGCGGGCATGCGGACCAGGTCCTCGAGCACGTCTTCCCGCGTTTGGCTGCTCAGCGGCGCGATGGGAAAGCTGTGCTGAAGCCACCTCACCAGGAGCGTGTCCTGCTGTTCCCAGATGGCGCGGGCCGCGGCAGCCTCGAATGCGGTGGCCAACTCCTGTCCGTCGAGGTGCCGTGGAATCACCGTCTGGGAGCCGCCGAATTGTTGAACGGGAAGCGCGCGCTGCCCGGCGATGTCTGGGCCGAATCGCGAGAGCACTCCCCTCCACGCTTCCGCCGCCGCCGGCGCCACAACGGGTCGCAATGCCGCCGAGGTGGCGATCCGGATCCCCCCGGCGACCACCGTGTCGGTAGTGCTGTCGCCGGCGACCGCCAGACGCCGCAGCGAGTCGAGCCGAACCTCCATGCGGGCGAGGATCGCGGCGGAGTCCTGGGCCTCGAGTGAGGCGACGGACGCCAGAAGGGCGCAGGCCACGATGGCCGGGATCCTAGACATCAATGAGCATCCACCGCGCGCGGAATGCCGTGAGCGGGCTGTAGGGCCCGAAGACCGCGTCGAGCATCGCGACGAGGGGGTTCCATTTCAGGTTCAGCAGGTCGGCGGCGACCCCAAGAATGATGAGTATGAGGATGGCCGCGACGATCAGGCGGGCGGCGCGGGGAGTGAGCCCGATCAGGCTGAACAACAGCGTGTATGCCGCGACGCCAGCGAGGCAGAACCGGAGCGCGAGGCCCAGCGGATAGGCGTGAAGCAGCGGTGGAAGGGTCGTCCGCGCCGCGGCCACGCTGGCACTCACGCCGAGCACCGCCCCGATGCCCAGAAGGAGGAGGAGCCCCGCCGCGAAGCGGAGCAGGAGGTAGCGGGAGCGCGAGACCGGCAGCGTGAGCGCATACACGTGCCTCCCGCGGCGGTCCGGCAACCATGCTCCCGCCGCCAGCGCGAGCGCCGCTGCGAGGGCGACGATGGGATAGGAAACGCTCCAGGCCGTCGACGCCCGCAGCAGGTCCCAGGCACTCCACGGATCGGAGGCGGACGATGCGCCTCGCAACGACAGGAGTGGGAAGGCCAGCGCGAGCCCGGCGAGCAGCACGACGGCCAGCCGACTCTCGCGCCATTGGCTCGACAGGACGGCCCGGAACATCAATCCTCCCGCCAGTTGGGATTGCGCGCGCTCCGGAGCAGCTCGACGAAGGCTTCCTCGAGGTCGAGGTCCATCACTTCCTTCAGCGCGCCGGGCGCCTCGAACCAGGCGGCCATGTCCTGGTGCCACCCCCGCACCGTCCACACCTCACCACCCACTCCCGCGACCTCGCGGGCCAGCAGGGAAAACGGTGGGCTGACGGCCACGGTGCCTGCACCGACGCGGAGTCGCTTGAGGCCCGACTTGAATTCCTGCATGGGGAGTTCGGCGACCATCGCGCCCTGGTCAAGCACGCCCACCCAGTCGCAGAAGCGCTCCAGTTCGTGCACCAGGTGACTGGAGATCAGCACGCTTGCGCCGGTCTCGGTGACGTACTCGAGGACGGCGGAGAGCGCCTCACGGCGGACCACCGGATCGAGCCCGTCCGTCGGCTCGTCGAGTACGAGCAGATCAGGCCGCTGCGCCAGGGCGAGCAGAATCATCAGCTTGCCCATCTCGCCCTTTGAGAGACCCGCGAGCAGGGCACCGGCCGGCAGGCCGAACCTTGCACGGAGCTGGCCCGAGGCGGCGCGATCGAATCGCGGGTGAAATGCGGCGTGGAACCGGATGGCCTCGTCCACGGTGAGATCGGGATAGAGATGGGGTCGCTCGGGCACATAGCCGACCCGGCCGAGAATCCGGACGATGTCGGCCGGGACCTCGTCTCCCAGGATCCTGACCGTGCCCCCGGCACGCCGGAGCATGGCGAGGAGAAGCCGGATGGTCGTCGTCTTCCCCGCACCGTTGGGGCCGAGGAACCCGTACACGGCGCCCGCAGGGACGGTGAGATTCAGGTCGCGGAGGGCGAAGTCCCCGACGCTGTACGAGAGCCCGCGGACCTCGATGGCATCGTTCATGGCCGATCCTCCCGAAGCGCATTGCGCAGGGCGCTGAGCAGGTCGTCGCCCGACAACCCCAGGCCCGCGGCGCGGGCCAGCATGTCGCGCGCGAGCCCGGCGGCAACGGCGGCCTGCTCCGTCGAGCGCCGCGCCCGGGACAGCTCACGGACATAGGTGCCGGACCCTTGCCGGAGTTCGACCAGCCCCGAGGTCTCCAGCTCTCGATAGGCCTGCACCACCGTGCCTGGATTGAGCCGGAGGCGCGTGGCGAGATGGCGGACCGAGGGCAGGAGCTCGCCGGGCGCGAGGTCCCCGGTCGCGATGGCGGCACGAAGCCGCTCCGCGAGCTGGGCGTACAACGGGGTGGGCAGCGCCGGATCAAGGTGTTCGAACATGGCCTAGTGTGTTGGTGTAGCAATACAGTAGGACTTTGAGCTCCGGCTGTCAAGAGCCGGTCGACAGCCGGCACTCCAGGGGCCACCTTCCCCGAGGCTCCAAACCACCCAGCCCCCGGCGGCATCTGACCCAGCGGTGACCGACTCCATCCAGCGCGCCCGCCAGGGCGACCCGGACGCCTTTCGCGAGCTGTACGAGGGGCACGTGGGGCGCATCTACGCCCTCTGCCTCCGGCTTGCCGGCGATGCCGCCCTCGCCGAGGAGCTCACCCAGGACACCTTCGTCCGCGCGTGGGAACGGCTGTCCAGCTTCCGCGGCGACAGCGCCTTCGGGACCTGGCTCTTCCGGATCGCGGTCAACGTCGCGCTGGCCGAACGCCGTGGGCGGGGGCGACGGGAGGCCCGGGTGGCGCTCGCGGCCGATCCGGATCTGTTGCCGTCCGCGGCCCGGGCTGAACACCACGGTGACCGGATGGACCTGGAGCAGGCGATCGCCGGACTTCCGCCCGGCGCCCGCGCGGTGTTCCTGCTCTATGATGTCGAGGGGTACCAGCACAACGAGATCGCGGAGCTGACCGGCATCGCCGAGGGAACTTCCAAGACCCAGCTCTTCCGCGCCCGCCGACTGCTCCGGGAGGCACTCACCCGATGACTTGCGATCAGTTCGACCTGCTGCTCGACGACTACCTCGAGCAAAAACTCGACCCCGACGTTGCCAGCGAGGCGGCCAGCCACCTCGCGACCTGCGCCGCCTGCCGGGTGCGAACCGGGGAGCTGCGCGCGCTGCTCGAAGCCGCCACCACCCTGCCCCGGGACATCCAGCCGCCGCGAAACCTCTGGCCCGGCATTGCGGCGCAGCTCGCGCCCCGGTCCTCCCGCACGCTGGCCTGGACGCGATGGGCACCGCTGGCCGTCGCCGCCACGGCGCTGATCGCGGTCACCGCCCTCCTGACCGCACGAATGACGAGGCACGACACCGTCGTCGCGACCGGGCCGGCGCCGGCAACGGCGCACCCGGTCACGTTCGACGCCGACCGCGAGTACGCCCTCGCCACCGAGGACCTCGAACGTCTCCTCGCCGAGCGGCGGGCGCAGATGGCGCCCGCGACCGTCGCGGTCCTCGAGCGCAACCTCGCGCTGATCGATGCCGCCATCGCCGAGTCGAGGACGGCGCTGGCCGCCGACCCCGCCAACGCCGACCTCCGCGCCCTGCTCTGGGGCGCCCACCGCCAGAAACTCGAATTGCTGGAACGGGCCACGCGCCTGACACGGAGCTGATCGATGCGACGCCACTTCATTGCCTCCCTGCTCCTTGCCTGCGCGATGCCGGCAGCCCTCTCGGCCCAGGCGCCGCTTCGGCGCGGACGGAGCATCGCTCCCGACGCCGCCGTCCGCATCTTCAACCTGGCCGGCACCATCCGGGTGACCGCGTGGGAGCGGGACAGCATCGACGTCACCGCCGTGGTGCCTGAGGGCGCCGGCGAGTTCCTCTTCGGCGGCGGCAGCGCCGGCGTGAAGCTCGGCATCTCGCCGCCGCCGGCAGCAGAGACCTTTCCCGGATCCCTCCTCGAGGTGAAGGTCCCCGCGCGGGCGCGGGTCTGGGTCAAGACGGAGAGCGCCGAAGTGCTCGTGTCGGGCCTCACCGGCCCGCTCGACCTCTCCAGCGTGAGCGGGAGGATCGTCGTGACGGGGTCGCCCTCGGAACTGGCGGCGGAATCGATGGACGGGGGCATCGATGTCAGGGTCACGTCGCCGCTGGTGCGACTCAAGACGGCGGGCGGCACCATCGTGCTCCGGGGCCAGGTCGAGGATGCCACGATCAGCACCGTCAGCGGAGCGGCGACGGCGGTGGTCACCGGCCTTGCGAGGAGCAGGATGGAGGCGGTGAGCGGGCATCTGACCTTCGACGCCGAACTTCTCCCCGGGGGGAATTACAGCCTCGAATCGCATTCGGGAGATATCGACATCCGCCTCCCGACGACCTTCAACGGCGCCGTCGACCTCACCGCGATGGAGGGGCGGGTCGTCAATACGCTCACCAGGAGCCCGGTCCACTCCAGCAATCGCGGCCGGGGGGAGACGGCCTCATTCGGCGGGGGTGCGGCGGCCTCGGACCTGGTGGCGCGCACTTTCAAGGGGACGATCTCAATCGGCGCACAAACCAAACCGTAGCCCTCGGCATCGAAGGTGGTGCAGATCCACAACTGCCACACCTTCGAGGAGGACTGACCATGCCGAGCCACACCCGCATCTTCGCCATCGCCCTCGCCGCCGCCGCGCTGGCCGGCACCGCCACACCGGCGCATGCAGGACCGCCCTGGGTGTCCATCGAGCTTCCGGCGAACCCGATGGATCCCACCACCAAGGGCGCCTACCTCCTGGTCCATACCTTTCACCACCAGATCGTGCTGCAGCAGGCCCTCGAAGGCCGCGCCGAGGGGCTCGTCAACGGGAAGCGCCAGACCGTCACGCTCGCCTTCGACGGCACCTCGCGCGAGTTCGTCCGGGCGCTCCGGCGGAACTGGCCGACCGACGGCGCCTGGGTGCTTGTCATCACGGCGGGCGGTCACGACGGCGGGGTGACGGCGCTGGTGGGGATCGGGACCGACGGGCAGGTCCGCTCCGTGAACGTGCCGACCGAGGTCCGGAATGGATTTACGGTCCCGAAACAGGTCAGCGATGCCGACGTGGACGCCCTGCTCTCGCGGATGGCCGCCGCCGATGGCCCCGCGCAGCCCTCGCGGAACCTCGCCCTTGCCCTTGGCGGGCTCCTGATCCTGCCGGCCGGGCTGCTGGCCCTGCGCCGCCGGGATTGAACCGCAGTCAACGAGACGACGCCGACGCCCTCCGGGTGCCGGCGTCGCTGCGTTTCCTTCCTGCTTGACGCGCACCCCCGCGGCCTCGACATTATCCCCACCCCTTGAACGGCTACCCTTCGAATCATCCCCGAGTTGGATCGAGGCGTCTTGGACGACCCACTGCTCCAGCGGTTGCGGCGGGCTCTGGCACCGGAGTTCGAGGTGGAAGGCCGGATCGCTGCCGGTGGCATGGGGATCGTCTACCGGGCGCACGACGTGGCGCTCGACCGCTGGGTGGCGGTCAAGGTGCTCCGGCCCGAGCTGGCGACCGCGGTGGCGCGGGAGCGGTTCCTGCGCGAGGCCAAGCTCCTAGCCCGGCTGCAGCATTCGAACATCCTGCCCGTCCACCGAGCAGAAACGCGCGACGGGCTGTCGTATTACGTGATGGACTTCATCGAGGGGCAAACCCTCGCCGACCGGCTGGCCGCCGGCCCGCTTCCCGTTGACATGGTCCTGCGACTCGCCCGCGACCTGGTGGAGGCGCTGGCCGCCGCGCACGCCGCCGGGATTGTGCACCGCGACGTCAAGCCGCAGAACATCTTTTTCGTGGGCTACCGCGCGCTCCTCGGCGATTTCGGCATTGCCCACGACGCCACCAACGACTCCCAGGAACTCACCGAAGACGGAGCCCTGGTCGGGACCAGGGCCTACATGTCCCCGGAGCAGCTCCGCGGCGAGCCCGCGACTGAACGATCGGACCAGTATTCGGCGGCGGCGGTGCTCTACGAGGCGGCGACCGGTCGCCGGTGGAAGGCGCTCGAGGCCCCAGCGGACGCCAACTGGCGCGGTGTCCCCCGACCCATGGCCCGCCTGCTCCTCCGCGGGCTGGCCGTGGATCCCGCAAGGCGGTGGGGCTCGATGCGGGAGGCGCGCCGAGTCTTCGACCGGGCGCGGTTTCGCCGTGGGCGGCTCCTGACGACTGTCGGCATCATCACGGCCGTCGTCGTCCTCGGCCGACTGCTGGTCCACTTCGCCCCACCCCCCTCGCGACCCAGCGACCACCGGACTCTTGCCGTGCTGCCGTTCAGCGTCGTGGGCGCCCCGACCGACCCGCTGGGCCGGGAGGTCGCCGAGGCGACCTACATCAACCTCTACTCGTTCCCGAGCCTCACCCGCGCGGACTTCGACCGGGCGGCGGACTGGCGTCGGGACCACCCCGGCGAGGAGCCAGCGTCCGCCGCCCGCGCACTCGACGTCGGGCGCGCGATTTCCGGCAAGATCACGCGCCGCGGTGACACCCTGCTGCTCCAGTTGATCATCCCGGATTCGGGATCCGGCGCGGCGTTGACCCCCATTCCCCTCTCCACCGTGCATGGCGACGCCCGTGACCTCGGCCGCAAGGCCGCGATCGCCATCGGCATGCAACTCGGGGCACCCCCCGGCACCGAACCAACCAATCTGGCCAGCAACAGCCCGGAGGCGATCGGACAGTTCATGAGGGGCGAGGCGCTGTTCGACGCCGATGCCTGGCACCTGGCTGCCAGAAGCTATGCGGCCGCCGTGGCCTTCGATTCGTCGTTCGCGCTCGCGAGGTGGCGGCTGCTCGTCGCCAGGCTCTGGGCACGGGAGAGCTCCTGGGAGGAGGCGTCTGCCCTCGCCAGGTGCTGTGCCGACAAGCTGCCGCCGCTCCAATCCGGCCTCGTCCATGCCATGAGCGACACGAACCTGCTGCAGCGCTTCAGGGCGTTCGACTCCCTGACGTCCGCGTTCGGGGCCGGCGGCGCGCTGCCGCTTGTCTTCGCCAGCGACTTGTTTCACCGCGGGCCGCTCGTCGGTCGAGGCCTCACTGCTTCGCTCGACATGTTCGAGCAGGCGATCACGTCCAGCCCGGGCGGCACGCCGGCGCCGGCCTACGATCACCTCGTGTGGGGAAAGTCCCGCCTCGGCGACCGCGAGGCGGCACGCCGGTGGCTG
>Ga0326726_10004171_pt1 | contig 13210 bp, 13 predicted proteins | sample MHFenrmetagenome_2_FD_207603 | JGI IMG/M metagenome (GOLD analysis project Ga0326726, IMG submission 207603) | Lab enriched peat soil microbial communities from Michigan Hollow, Ithaca, NY, United States - MHF15MN | ecosystem: Environmental > Terrestrial > Soil > Wetlands > Peat | place: USA... | reverse complement strand
CTTCCTGCACACCGACGGGTTCCCGATCGTCGAGCAGATCGAGCGCGGTCCGATCGACAACAACGCCAACGTCGAGTACAAGAACGTCTCCGCGAAGCTCGAGTTCAACCCGTCCGATCGCCTCCAGGGTTTTGCCCGCGCCGGCTATTTCTCGGAGAGCCGGAACAACGCCAAGGTGGGCGAGTTGAACGATACGCGATGGACCACGTTCAACGGCGGCGTTCGCGCGCGGCTGCAGGACGACAGCGATCTCCAGGCACGCCTCTTCGTCGACGCGCAGAGGGCGCATTTCAATTTCCTCGCGGTGACTAACGCGGCCACCACGCGAAACGTGGTCCGTCTCGCGACCGACCAGAACGTACCCACCAACGGCGTGGGCGGCATGGCCCAGTGGTCCAAGGCCCTCGCCCGAAACAACGCCTTCAGCGCGGGGTTCGACTGGCGCTGGGTGGACGGTGAGAGCCAGGAGGCCGCGTACGTCGCGGCGGTGCCGACGTCGATCGTGGGCGTGACGCAGGCGGCGACGCTGTCCGTGCAACGCTTCTCCGGCGGCACGCAGCAGAGTCTCGGCGCGTTCGTGCAGGACATCTTCACGCCGCTCGACAAGCTCGTGCTGACGTTCAGTGCGCGCGTCGATCGCTGGAATAACTACAGCGGCCACAATCTGGAGACGACGGTCGCGACCGGGCTGCCGACAGTCAACAACCGTCCGTCGATTCCCGACTCGAACGACACCGTCGTGAGCCCGCACGTCGGGGCGCTCTATCACGTGTCCGACCAGGTGAGCGTCTGGGGCGCCGCCAATTCAGGATTCCGCGCGCCGACGCTGACGGAGCTGTATCGTCAGTTCTCGGTGGGGGCGGTCACCACGCGCCCGAACGACCAGCTCGCGCCGGAGCGTCTCGTCGGCGGCGAACTGGGCATCAACGTCGTTCCGGCGAAGAACGTGTCGGTGCGCCTCACATATTTCGACAACCGCGTCACCAATCCGGTCTTGAACGTCACGCTCTCCGCGACGTCGGCGCAGAAACAGAACGTTCCCGAGACACAGGTCCGCGGCGTTCAGACCGACATCGACTACCGCATCGGCACGTCCTGGCGCTTCTCGGCCGGATACATCTACGACGATGCCGCGGTCACCGACGGCGGCGTGTTGAATGCGGCGCTGGTCGGGAAGCAACTGCAGCAGGTGTCCAAGAACCGTGGCACGTTGCAGGTCGCGTATACGAACCCGAAGTACGTGAACGTCGCGCTAGGCGTGCAGTTCGTCGGCCTGACGTACAACGACGACTTGAACGTCAATTTCATTCCGGTGGCCACGTTGGCTGATGCCGGATACACCGGCGCCTACCCGGCGGGGTTGCCGGGCTACGCGCTCGTCGACTTGAGCGTGTCGCACCAGTTCGCGTCCAACATCCAGGGTTTCCTCGGGGTGCAGAACCTGTTGGACAAGGTGTATTTCGTGCAGACGAACCCTTCGACGATCGGCACGCCACGGATGGTCAACATCGGCGTGAGGGTGAGATTCTCTGGACGGTAGGTAGAGAGGGCTGAAGGCTGAGGGCTGGACTACCGACTGACAACGGAAGACGGCTCACTGGCGACTGCATCCTGAGGTCTGCGCCAGAAGTCCATCGTCGAGACGCGGTGCACGCAGCCGACCGTGCAGTACGGCGCGCACGGCTTGGGCGTGTTGAACGCGCGGCGGATGTCGTCGATCGTGTAGGTCTCGAGCGGCACGCCAGGGAAGCCGCGCTGCTGCGAGCAGTAGTGGACGAGCCCTTCCTCGCAGATATAGAGGTAGCGCGCGCCCGCGCGGCAGCGCCACTCGTTCGGCTTGCCGTCGGCCAGGTTGTCCTGGAAGCCCGTAATCCCGGAGTAGAGATTCTTGAAGACCTGCCATGGCCCGTTGATGGCGGCCGAGACTTCGTCGTAGACCTTGCGCTCGACCGGACCCAGCGGTTTCAGCCGGCCCGATCCATCGTGGATGATCCCGATGGACGTCGAGAAGCCGAGCGCGCGCGCGCGGGTGTTGATCGTTCGCGCGTCCTCGGGATTCTTGATCCCGCCGCCGAGGACCGAGTTGATGTTGATGTCGAACGTGGCGTGGTCGCGCAGGTGCTCGAGCTTCTTGTCGAGGAGCCGCAGGCTCTTCTTGGACACCTCGTCCGGCTCGACGTTGTCGATGCTGATCTGCAGGAAGTCCAGGCCCGCGTCGTTGAGCTGCTCGATGCGTTTCGGGACGAGGAAGTAGCCGTTCGTGATCAGGCCGGCCATCATCCCGCGATCCCTGATGCGGCGGATGAGCCCGTCGAGGTCCGGGTGGAGCATGGGCTCGCCGCCGCTGAACGCGACGACCGACGTGCCCAGCTCGGCGAGCTTGTCGATCCGGCGCAGCATGACGTCGGTCGGCACGGGCGCGGAGACCTTGTCGTACTCGTTGCAGTAGCCGCAGTCGATGTTGCAGCGGCGGATTGGAATGATCTGGACGAGCAGCGGGTGCGCCGTGTGCGTCAGTCCGCGCACGAACTCGCGCACGGAGCGCGCCTTACGGCCGACGGCGGTGAGCACAGCCACGATCAAAAAGTATAGCATCCGCCCCCGCCGCTGCTAGGATTCCTCCAGATTGCGAGGCCCGCAATGAACCGACGCACGCTGATTCAGTGGATCGCCGCGCTGCCCGCCGTCCTGCCGTTCAGAGGGCTGCCCATCTTCGCGCAGCCGCGCGAGCTGACGCCGGACGCCATCGCGTTCCTGCACGAGATCGCGCCGACGGTGCTGCCGGCCTCGATCGGCGCGGCGAAGGTGCGGTCTGCGGTGGACAGGTTCGTCATCTGGGCGCGCGGCTATCGCGAAGGCGTCGCGCTGGCGCACGGCTACGGCCATCCCCGGCTGCAGAAGTCCGGCGCGTCGCCGGTGCCGGCGTACCTCACGCAGCTGACCTCGCTCGAGGCCGACGCGCGCGCGCGCGGCGGCCGCTGGAGCGCGCTCGATCTGGAAACCCGCCGTGCGCTGCTCGACGCCGCGTTCACGAAGGCCGGCGTCCGCAACCTGCCGCCGAGGCCGCTGGGCCAGCACGTGATCGCCGATCTGATGGCGCACTACTTCCGGAGCAGCGAGGCCAACGATTTCTGTTATCACGCCGCGATCAGCCGCGAAGTGTGCCGGCCGATTCAGATCACCACGCGTCGCCCGGCGGTGCTGTGATGCCCACCCACGAAACCGACATCTGCATCATCGGCGGCGGCATCACGTCCGCCATGCTCGCGCTCAAGCTGTCGGAGCTGCGGCCGAATCTGCGGCTGACCGTCGTCGAGGCCGGCCGATCGATCTTCGACGTGCAGAATCGGGGCAGATACCGCGAGCGCGCGCTCGAATACGGCGAGCATCCCTGGCCCGAAGACTACGTCGAGGATCAGCAGGCCGCGGGCATCATCGCGATGACGATGGCGGTCGGCGGACTGGCGCTGCATTGGGGCGGCGCCTGCAACCGGTTCTCCGAGGAGGACCTGCGGCTGAAATCGATGTACGGTCTCGCGACGGACTGGCCGATCGAGTGGCGTGAGCTCGAGCGCTATTACTGCGAGGCCGAGCGCCGGCTTCACGTGAGCGGTGAGCCGAGTCCGCATCCCGAGGACACGCGGACGCAGCCGTACCCGCAGGGTCCGATTCCGCTGTCCTATAACCTCCAGCTCCTGAAGGCCTGGGCGGAGCAGAGCGGGCTAAAGTTCCAGTCGCTCCCGATGGCGCGCAACCTCACCCCCTTCGACGGCCGCGGCGGCTGCTGCGTCTACGACACGTGCGGGGAAGTGTGTCCGTCGGGCGCCCGGTATTCGCCGGACTTCACGTTCCGCCAGCTGACACAGCCGAAGAAGATCGTGCTCCACGACCGGACGCTGGTGCGCAGGCTCGTGCTCGACGATCGGAAGTCGACGGTCGTCTCGGCGTCCGGGGTCCATCAGGATCGGCCCGACGAGACCATCGACTATCGCGCGAAGACGTTCGTCGTCGCCTCCGGCTATTGCTGGAGCTCGCATCTGCTGCTGCTGTCGGCGAACGCGCGATTCCTCAATGGTCTCGCCAACCGCTCCGGCCTGGTCGGCCGGTACATGAACGGCCACCGCTTCATCAACGCGACGGCGAACATCGACGACCAGACCTACCCCGGCCAGAACATGACCCACAGCCTGATCTCGCGCGAGTACTTCCGCTGCCGCGCCGATCGGCCGTTCGTCCGCCACGACACGCGCGTGTGGGAGAGCTCGTCGGGCCGCGACCCGCGGCTTCGCACGCCGGATGGAAAACTACTGCTCGGTGACGAACTGATGACGGACTGGCGCTCGCGGACGAAGGGAAGCTCGGTTCGGCTGCGCGCCTACGTGGACGTCCATCCGTCCGCGGACAGCCGGCTGACGCTCGATGCCTCGAAGAAGAACCGTCACGGCGATCCGATGCCGAAGATCGAACATCACTTCGACGAGCCGACGCTCGCGCGTCAGGCCGCGACGAAGGCGCACGTGCTCGGCGTGTTCACCACGCTGGCGAAGGCGAGCAACGGCCGGATCGTCAACACGAGCGAAGGGGACTACCTGGATCATCCCGGCGGCGGCTGCCGGATGGGCGTGGATCCGGCGACGAGCGTCTGCAACAGTTTCGGACGAACGCACGACCACGAGAATCTGTTCGTTGTCGGCGCGCCGACGACACCGACCGGCGGGTGCACCAACGGAACGCTGACCTTCGTCGCGCTGACGTTGCGCTCGGCGGACGAGATCGCGCGAACGATCTCGTAGGCGCCCGAGCGGAGGCTTGACGAGCGGCTGCCGATAAGTGCACGATAAGTGCATGGCCGTCAAGACCATCACCATCGACATGGAAGCCTACGCGTTGCTGTCACGCCATAAGCGGGAGGGCCAGTCGTTCTCCCAGGTCATCCGCGCGCATTTTGGCCCACAGCCGACGGCGAAGCGGTTCCTCGAACGCGTACGGTCGGTGCGCATGGACGAGACGGCGCTCGACGCGATGGAGCGTCAGGTGCGCGCGCGGCGCCTCAGCCCGGTGCGCGTCATCAAGCTGTGATCCATCTCGATAGTTGTGTCCTGATCGACCTGATCCGCGAGACGGCTCGCGAGCGGCCTGGGCCCGCGTTCGATGTGATGGAGTCGCTCGACGAGAACGAGGTGCTGGGCGTCTCTGTGTACGTCGCGTGCGAGTTGCGTGTCGGAGCCGAACTGACGCGACGTCCATTACAGGAGCACGAGACGCTTGATCGGGTGTTGTCGGGCCTGCTCGTCGCATATCCGGACGACCGATTCCCGCCGGCCTATGCACGGCTCGCCGCCGCGATGACGCACGGTTCGCGGCGCGCCGTCTACGCGATGGACCTCCTGATCGCGACGGCTGCGCTGCTCGACGACGCGCCGCTCGTCACGAGAAACGTCAAGGACTTCTCGCGTGTGCCGGGCCTGCGGGTGTTGAAGTACTAGCGTTGGGCTATCTCTAGTGTCGGTGATCGAAAAGCGGCCATCGAAGATTCACGGATGGGGCGTGTACGCCACGCGGACCATCAACAAGAACACGCGCATCATCGACTACGCCGGCGAGAAGATTTCCGTGCGCGAGAGCGAGAAGCGCGAACGCCGGTACATGAAGCGCGGCCGCGTCTGGTGCTTCACGCTGACGCGCCGTACGGTCGTCGACGCCGCGGTCGGGGGCAACATCGCGCGCTTCATCAACCACGCGTGCCGGCCCAACTGCTACGTCGAGATCAAGAACGGCGTCATCTGGATCCGGGCGGCCCGGCGGATCCGCAAGGGTGAAGAGATCACCTATCACTACAACACCGGCGGCGAGGCGCAGATGTGGTGCCGGTGCCGGCCCGGCTGCCAGTCGTTCCTGTGACGGTCTTCTATCTTCACGGCTTCGCCTCGTCTCCGCGCTCGACCAAGGTGGCGTATTTTACGGACCGCCTCCGCGAACACGGCGTCGGCGTGCGGTGCCCCGATTTCAACCTGCCGGATTTCCAGACGCTGACGATGACGCGCATGCTGAGCCAGTTGAGCGACGCGCTCACGGGCGAAGGCGCGCCCGTGACGCTGATCGGGTCAAGTCTCGGCGGGACGCTCGCGATTCTGGCCGCGGCACGGTGGCCGGCGCGCGTCGATCGTCTGGTCCTGCTCGCGCCCGCCGTGATGTTCGCCAAGCCTGGTCATCATCTGCTGCCGCCCGAGCGGATCGAGGAGTGGCGTCGCACGGGCGCGCTGCCGTTCTTCCACTATGCCGTTCAGGCCGAGCGCCCGCTGAACTACGCGTTCTTCGAGGATAGTCTGCGGTACGATGCGTTCGGCGCGGACATCCGCCAACCGACGATGATCTTCCAGGGACTGCACGACGCGTCGGTGGATTGCCGGACCGTCGAGGCGTTCGCGCGTACGCGACCGAACGTGACGCTGTCGCTGCTCGAGGACGATCATCAATTGATTGCGAGCCTGCCGCGGATCTGGAACGACGTCGCGCCGTTCATCGGACTGGTCGCATGAACCCGCTCACGCGACGTCTCGCGATCGTCGGCGCGATCGGGTTCATGGTTCAGGGTGGGGTCGGGTTCAGGGTACCGGGTTCAGGGTACCGGGTTCTTGGTTCTGGGTTCTCGGTTCTGCGCGCTGAACAGGCGCGCGGCGTGCGACCCGCGCCTGCCGCACCGCGTCCAGCGCCCGCGCCGAGTACTGCGAAACAGAACCCAGAACCCAGAACCCAGAACCCTGAACCCGGTACCCTGAGCCCTGAACCCAGCTCTACCCTGAACCCTGAACCCATTTCGGTTCGCGTGGGCTTTCAGAGCGCGAACGGCAAGTATTCCGTCGTCACGCTGCCGATGGAGACCTACGTCGCGCGCGTGCTCGCTGGCGAGGCGGCGCGCGGCAGCCAGCCGGCCGCGCTCGAAGCGCTGGCCATCGCGATTCGCACGTTCGCGCTCGCCAATCGCGGACGCCATCGCGCGGACGGATTCGATCTCTGCGATCAAACGCACTGTCAGGTCGTCCGCGCGGCCGTCGCGGCGACCGAGCGCGCGGCGCAGGCCACCGCGGGACGCGTCCTCCTGCGCAATGGCGCGCCCGCGTCCATCTATTTCAGCGCGTCATGCGGCGGCCACACGGAAATCCCGTCCGACGTCTGGCCGGGCCACGAAGATCCGTCGTACCTGCCGGCGCGGGACGACGACGCGTGCGACGGCGCGCCGGCGTGGGCGGCGGAATTGCGCGCGTCGGACCTGTTGAAGGCGCTCCGCGCCGGCGGATTCCGCGGCGAGCGGCTGCGGGACCTGCGCATCACGGCGCGCAATGTGTCCGGCCGCGTCAGCCGCCTGGCGCTCGACGGCCTGAAGCCCGACGTGATCTCCGGCGCGGATCTGCGGACCGTCGTCGGGCGCACGCTCGGCTGGCAGCACATCAAGAGCGCGGCGTTCACGGTGCGCAAAGAGGGCGACGCGTTTCATTTCAGCGGGCACGGGTCGGGGCACGGCGTCGGCTTGTGCGTGATCGGCTCGGTGCGCCTCGCCGAGCGCGGCACCGATGCCGATCAGATCCTCGCGCGCTACTATCCGGGTCTGGAGATTTCGAAGATGACGCCGACGGCCGCGATGCTCGCCGCCCGCATCGCGCCGGCGCCGCCGCCGTCGATGCGGGCGACGGGCGCGCCGCGTCCGCCTGTGCCCGATGTGCTGGTCTCGCTGCCGGACGATGACGAGGGCGAACACGACGCGATCCTCCAGCAGACCACACGCGCGCGCGACGAGCTGGCGCGGACGCTCGGCGTCGCGGCTCCGGCGACGCTGACGCTGCGGTTCCATCCGACGACCGACGAGTACGAGCGGGCGACAGGACGGCCCTGGTTCACGTCGGGCACGTACGTGGACGGCGAACTGCATCTGCTGCCGCTGGCGGCGCTGCGCGACCGCGGCGTGCTCGAGCAGACCGTCCGTCATGAGCTCGTGCACCTGATGACCGACAGTGCGCTGGAGGCCCGGCCGCAGTGGGTGCGCGAGGGCGCGGCGCTGTACTTCGCGGATCCGGCAGCGTCGCCGCCCGTTGGATCGGCGAGGCCATCGTGCCCCGACGACAACGAGCTGCTGCGTCCCGTGTCCGCCGGCGCGCTGAGCAACGCCTTCGCCCGCGCCCGCGCGTGTTTCGCGCGTCAGATTCAATCGGGAAAAGCGTGGAGGGACGTGAAGTAAGTTACTTCGGATCTGGGACGACCGGCACCGTGTAGACCTTCTTGAGCGCCGTCTGGTACTCGCCGAACAGCGCCTTAATCCCGTCGAACTCCTTCTTCACCGCCGCGCGATAGTCCTCGTGCGTGGCGAAGTCGAAGAGCACGGCCGCCATCGTCTGGGCGTCGATCGTGAATCCCTTGTGGCCGATCTCCTTCAGGTTGTCGGCGTCCATCTCGTATGTGTGGTTCGACCAGGTCGATGACTGCGCGGTGATGCCGATGCCGGGGATGTCGCGCGAGACGCTGCCGGTCTCCTCGAAGCCCTGCGGCTTGCCCGGCTCCGGATTCACGCCGGTCGCCCCGAACTGCTTCATGTAGGCGAAGCCGAGCTCGCCGAGCGTCGCCACGCTGACGCCGTCGATGTCCTTGCCGTAGTGGTCGATCTTCACCTTCGTGCCCGTCGCGAGCGCGGCCGCCTTCGCGGCGTTGTCGACGAACTCAACGACCTGCTGCAGGTAGATCTCATCGGGGTAGCGGATGTAGAAGTCCGCGACGGTGCGATCGGGAACGACGTTGGGCGCGGATCCGCCTTCGGTGATGATGCCCTGGATGCGCGCCTCGGGCCGGATGCTGGCGCGCACGCCGTCGATGTTCTCGAAAAAATGAATCACGGCCTCGAGCGCGTTGCGGCCGTTCCACGGCGTCATCTGATGCGTGGGCGCGCCGCTGAAGGTGTACTTCGCGCCGACGATGTTCAGGCAGCACGTGCCGAAGCCGTGCGCCGGCCGTGACGTCTGCGAGGACGCGTGGCTCCGGATGATGACGTCGGCGCCGTCGAATGCATGCGCCTCGTGCATCACGGTCTTCGCGTTGGGCGGCATCATCTCCTCACCAGGCGTGCCGTAGACGACGACGCTGCCGGGCGTGTGCGTGCGGTCGAGGTACTCGGCCATCGCGATCGCGGCGGCCATGCCGACCGGCCCCTGCGCGCTGTGCTGATCGCCGTGGAACGCGCCCGTGGTGCCTCGCAGCGCGTCGTACTCGAGGATGACGCCGAGCGTCGGGCTGCCGTTGTTGCGGCGAAACTTTGCGACGAACGCGGTCGAGAGGCCGCCGGTGCCGAGTTCGACGCTGAAGTCGTGCTTGCGCAGGTAGTCGATCAGCTTGCCGATGGAACGCTTCTCCTCGAAGCCGATCTCCGGATGCGTCGCGATGTCGTCGGCGAGCGCGAGCAGCTCCGTGTCCATGAGCTGTTTGGCGCGGGCGACCACCTGATCGCGCGCGGCGTTGGGGCCGGTCAGGCGCGCGACGAGCGCCGGCACGTCCAGCGACTTCTCGAGCGCGTCCATCTTCCTCAAGACGTCGCGCGCGGCTTCCTTTTCGGTTTGCGTGTCCTGCGCCAGCCCAACTACGGGTACGAAAATCGCGGTGAGACAAATCAGGGCAACGAGATGTCGGTGCAGCATGCACAATTATATGCACGCGTCCCATGCACCCCGCACCCAGCACGGCACCCATGCACCCCGCACCCAGCACAGCACCCATGCACCCCGCACCCAGCACAGCACCCATGCACCCCGCACCCAGCACAGCACCCATGCACCCCGCACCCAGCACAGCACCCGGCACCCCGCACCCAGCACGGCACCCAGCACCCAGCACCACGCACCCAGCACCCGTCAGCGTGATCATTCCAGTCTTCCGCGATGCCGGCGCGCTGGCGCGTGTGCTCGCCGCTCCCGAAATCCTTGAAGGCGCGGAGGTCGTCGTGGCGACTGCGCCTGGCGACGCGTCGCTGGATTCCGTGCGGGCTGCACATCCCCACGTGACGTGGGTGGATGGGCCGCGCGGACGCGCCCCACAGATGAATGCGGGCGCCGCGGTCGCGAGCGGACGCTGGCTCCTCTTTCTCCACGCCGACACGCAATTGCCGTGCGACTGGCGCGACGCCATCGCGGCCGCCGACCGCGATCCGCGCGTCAGCCTCGGCTGCTTCAGGTTCGCGCTCGATTCGGGGTCGCCGTTCGCGCGCGCCATCGAGGTCGGCGTGCGCCTGCGCGTCGCGCTGTTCGGACTACCGTACGGCGATCAAGCGCTCTTCGTACGGCGGGACCTGTTCGAGGCGATCGGCGGCTACGCGGAGATTCCGATCATGGAAGACGTCGATCTCGTCAGGCGGCTGCGGACGGAGGGGCGGCTGTTCCGATCGCCGCTTCCTGCCGTGACGTCGGCTCGTCGGTGGGAGGAGGAGGGCTGGATCCGGCGGACGGCCCGCCATGTGGCGCTCATCGTGCGGTATCTGGCCGGCACGCCGCCCGAACGGCTGGTCCGGCACGACCCGGCAAGGAATCAGACCGGGATGTACTTATAATGATGCGAGGGAGCTTCGCATGCTGATCAAACGCCCCGCCGATATCAAGAGCTCGGAAATCACCGACAAGAAGCTGTACGTCAACCGCCGCGAGTTCATCCAGGCGGCGACCGGCACCGCGGTCGCGGCGGCGGCAACGGGCATTCTCGGATCCGAAGCGATCCTCGGCGCGTCCACGCCGGCGCCGCACGGACGCAAGCTCGAAGGCGTCAAGAAGAGCACGTTCAGCACGGACGAGAAGCCGAACAAGTGGGAAGACATCACCACCTACAACAACTACTACGAGTTCGGCACCGACAAGGATGAGCCGTCGCAGCTCGCGCGCAACTTCAAGACCACACCTTGGACTGTGACCGTCGACGGCGAGTGCGCCAAGAAGGGCGCGATGAACCTCGAGGACGTCCTGAAAGGGAAGACGCTCGAGGAGCGGATCTATCGTCATCGCTGCGTCGAGCGCTGGTCGATGATCATTCCGTGGATCGGCTTCCCGCTGTCCGACTTCATCAAACAGTGCGAGCCGACGTCGAAGGCCAAGTACATCGAATTCACGACGCTCGGCGATTCGAAGCAGATGCCGGGGCTGCGTTCGCCCGTCCTGCGCTGGCCGTACGTCGAAGGCCTGCGGTTGGACGAAGCGATGCACCCGCTGACGATTCTCGTCGTCGGGCTGTACGGCGAGGTCCTGCCGAATCAGGACGGCGCGCCGCTGCGGCTCGCGGTGCCGTGGAAGTACGGCTTCAAGCACATCAAGTCGATCGTGAAGGTGCGGTTCGTCGAGAAGCAGCCGCTCAACACGTGGCAGGATCAGGCGGCGAACGAGTACGGCTTCTACGCGAACGTGAACCCGGCCGTCGATCATCCGCGCTGGAGCCAGGCGACCGAGCGCCGCATCGGCGAATTCCTCATGCGCAAGACGCTGATGTTCAACGGCTACGGCGATCAGGTCGCGAGTTTGTATACCGGCCTAGATCTGAGAAGAAACTACTAGGCCGGCGACATTGCGGATTGAGGAGTGCGGAATGCGGATTGGTGAAGCCGATTTCACAATTGACTCCCGAATCCGCACTCCGCATTCCTCAATCCGCAATGTTCATCACTCGCGTTCTTAAGCCCGTCGTCTTTGTCGCGAGTCTCGGTCCAGTCGCGTGGCTCATCTGGGCAGGGCTGACCGGCAATCTCAGCGCGAACCCGCTGAGCGATCTCACCAACGAAACCGGCGTCTGGACGCTGCGCTTTCTCTGCGCCGCGCTCGCCATCACGCCGCTGCGCCGTCTGACCGGCTGGAATCCGTTGATCAAGTTCCGCCGGATGGCCGGGCTCTTCGCGTTCTTCTACGGTACGCTGCACTTCCTGACCTACGTGATCGCCGATCGGTTCGCCGGCCTCGATTTCCCCAACGGCATCGTCGCGTGGACGACCGTCCAGAATCTCGCCAGGGCGGTCGGGGAGGACATCTATAAGCGGCCGTTCATCACGGTCGGCTTCACCGCTTGGTCGACGATGGTGCCGCTCGCCGCCACGTCGACGGCCGGCATGATCCGGCGGCTCGGCGGGAAGAAGTGGAATCAGCTGCATCGCCTCGTCTACGCCACGGCCTGCCTCGGCGTTCTGCACTACTGGTGGCTGGTGAAGGCTGACGTCCGCCGGCCGTACACCTACGGCGCTGTTGTGGCGACGGTCCTTCTGCTTCGTCTCTACAGGAGCCGCGCGCGTGTTGCCGCGCCGGCGCTCGCACGCTGATGCAGTCAGGCGTCAGGCGGCGCTATCGCCGGGGCGTCGCGCTCGGTGTGATGGCGCGCGCGCCGTCGAGCCCAGGAAAGACGCGCCTCGCCTCTGACATTCCGGAATCGCGCCTGAGCGGGTTGCGCGAGGCGCTCCTGCGCGACACGCTCGCCGCCGCGGCTGCCGCCGCCGACGCGGAGGTCTTCGTGTTCTTCACTCCGGCCGGCGGCGAACCGGAGATCGCCGCGCTGATCGATCGGCCGCTGCCGATGGTGCCGCAGGCCGGCGGCGATCTCGGCGAGCGGATGGCCGCCGCGCTGGGCCACTTGCTGCAGAGCGGCGAGTACGTCGGCGCGATGCTGGTCGGCAGCGATATCCCGCTGCTGAGCGCCGAGCACATCTCCGAGGCAGCCGACCTCCTGCGCAAGCATGATGGGGTCGTCGTCGGGCCGTCCGACGATGGCGGGTATTACTTGATCGGGATGACGGCGCTGCATCCCGGTCTGTTCGAGGGGATCGCGTGGGGCACCGATGACGTGCTCGACGAGACGCTGCGGGCCGCCGACCGCCTCGCCGTGGAGCTCCGGATGATTCGCGGCGACTACGACGTCGACACGATCGACGATCTCCGCCGCCTCGAGCGCGATCTTGCGCAGCTGCCGACGGAGGTTGCGCCGCACGTCAGAGCCTGGCTCGCTGACACGAGGTAGGGCGAGCCTTTAGGCGAGCCGAGTCACGCTCGGCTGAAGCCTCGCGCTACTGAATCGCGCTACTGAAGCCTCGCGCTACTGAATCGCGCTACTGAATCGCGCTACTGGATCGTGATCCGCCCGTCGATCTGCGGGGCGATCTCGCGCCTGGCGGCGACGTACTTCTCGAGCGCGGCGACAATGAGGCCGCCGGTCT
>Ga0326726_10004170_pt1 | contig 13212 bp, 13 predicted proteins | sample MHFenrmetagenome_2_FD_207603 | JGI IMG/M metagenome (GOLD analysis project Ga0326726, IMG submission 207603) | Lab enriched peat soil microbial communities from Michigan Hollow, Ithaca, NY, United States - MHF15MN | ecosystem: Environmental > Terrestrial > Soil > Wetlands > Peat | place: USA... | reverse complement strand
TGAATGGGTAACATATTATCTCTGGCAGCGTTGACGCAGAGTCTTTTTGGTTATCCATAATAATGCCAAGCTGGAGCTTGGCGCTCCCGGCAATGCAATGAACCGGCATCATCTTGAATTATGAGACAGCCTCTTTTGTCCGCCTTTTCAGGAATTTCAACCCAACGTGCAGGGAGATAAATAAACAGCTGCGCCCTCAGGCGGGCTCGACGACCGCCATGGCAATGGCCGAATGACGGTCGTGAGAGATGGAAATGCTGACCCTGCATGATGGATCCCCGGTATGCAGCGTAACCAGCGGTTTGCCTGCTTCGTCGTTGAGCACCTCGATGGAACGCCATGACAGACCGCGGGAGATGCCGGTTCCGAGCGCTTTCGATACAGCCTCCTTGGCGGCGAACCGCCCGGCAAGGCTGGCTACGGGATCGGGCCTGGAAAGGCACTGTTCGATTTCCGCCTCCGTCAGGATCCTCCTCATGAAAACTGCACCGAAACGGTCGTACAGGGCACGAATCCGGGAAATCTCGACGATGTCGACCCCGATCTCCATAATCGCTTCAGACTAGCTCTATCTTCATGGACAAATCGAGTGCCTTGACGCTGTGGGTCAGCTCCCCGACCGAGATGTAGTCGACACCGGTCATGGCGACCTCAGCAACATTATGCAGACCGATATTGCCAGACGCTTCAAGCAGGATATCCCCGAAACCGTTGGCCTTTACCCAGCGCACGGCTTCTGCGAGGCCGTCGACCATGAAATTGTCGAGCAGAATGATATCGGGATGGCACGCACAGGCTGTCTTGAGCTCGGACATGCTGCGGACCTCCGTTTCGAGCTTCACCTTGACGGCGTTCTCCTTGCAGTAATCCTTCGCCCTGGTTATGGCCTGTTCGACCCCGCCAGCGGCATCGATATGGTTATCCTTGATCAGGATCATGTCGAAAAGTCCGAACCTGTGGTTGAGACCGCCCCCTATCCTGACGGCGTCCTTATCGAAATAGCGAAGTGACGGAGCTGTTTTCCGGGTATCGAGTATGGAGGCGTTCGTATGGCTGACCCGTTCGACATACATGTTCGTCCTGGTTGCGATACCGGACATCCGCTGCATGAAATTCAGCGCCGTGCGCTCGCCGAAAAGGATCGGGGCGATACGGCCCTTGACTTCAAGAATCCGTTCACCGGGATAAACCCGTCGTCCGTCCTTTGAGAACACGTTGATCTCGAGCTCCGGATCAGCTGCATGAAAAACCTGCTTAGCGACGTCAACGCCTGCGATGACTCCCTCGGCCTTCGCTTCGATGAATCCGAGTCCCATCTGGTTCTGGTCGACGGTCGCCAGGGTCGTAATGTCGCCCTGATACCGGTCCTCCTCTAGAGCCAGTTGCAATGCCCTTGACCTGCATGTCTCGAAAAAATCCCTGAACGCGTAATTGGTTCTGTTGTCTGCCATGACTGCAAAATAATGAGTGGTTAGCTGAAGCAGAAGACTATAGTGTATTTGTTGGGGTGCCTCTGAATATTATCGAGAGTGGATTGATAGCGAAACATAATTCAGGATGTTCCATTTATCTGAAGCGGAACCATAGCAGAGCAGGAACCTTAAGACCACTTCAAAAGACTTCATAACGGCACGGCAATGCATCAAACAAAAAAACGGTAGCATCGTAATCGTCAAAGTAACTTTTCCTGGCCGAAACAGGAGAGCGTAGCCCCCGATTTCACAGAATTCCGACCAGTGAGCAACAATATAACCTTTTTCGGAACACTGCAGATGCAGTGCTTCCCAACCGCAATGAAAAGCTCAAAATCTCCTGCGGAATCCGGCATGCAACGGCCATCCCGTCAACGCCGGACATCTTCCGGAAAAGTCCGCATCACGACTGCCGAATCTTTTCCGGAGGTCAGGACAAATGAGTTACCGATTGATACAAAGCTTCCGTGAATAATAACAATATCCCGCTCTCCCGCACCCGTGATGTGGGAAGTAACAGAAACATATTACTTCATGCGTTGCGTCGAGACCCGATCAACCGGTCACTCAACATAAGCGCTCTTTTTCGCAGACACCTTCATGCTGACAACGGTACCAGCAATCCTTTGGAGTTCACTTGTCGGTATGTTCATCTGTTCAGCGAGCTCCCCGAGCAGCGGCAGTTCGGCAATCAGCTCCGCCGGAAAATGACTCTCTCCGACGACCGATATCTCGTCGAAACCAGCCTTTTTTATGGTTTCCAGATACGTTTCCTTGACAAGGGCACCCGCAATGCACCTGACATAAGCCCCAATTGAACTTTGGATGTATTCGGGCAATTCTTCAAGAAGGACCATATCCGAGACCATAAGCGTTCCTCCCGGTTTCAGTACGCGCCAGGCCTCCTGAAATACCTTCGGCTTGTCGGTTGACAGGTTGATCACGCAGTTGGAGATAACGATATCAACGCTCGAACGCTCGACTGGAAGGTTCTCGATCTCTCCCAGCCTGAAGTCGATATTCCGGATACCGTTGTTCTTTGCGTTCGTCCGTGCCCGTTCAACCATCTCGGGAGTCATATCCACTCCGATGACGAGACCTTTTTCTCCGACGAAGTTCGATGCGAGAAAACTGTCTGCGCCTGCACCGGAACCGAGATCAAGAACCACATCTCCCTCCCTGATCATCGCGAGAGCGACAGGATTTCCGCAACCAAGGCCCAGATTTGCTCCAGCCGGAATGCTCTTCAGCTCCAGATCGGAATATCCGGCCGCTTTGCTTGCGGATCGGATAAATTCAGGATCCGGATAGCCGGCCTTTTGGGAATCCCAACCCGAATTGCCCTGCCTCGCTGTCGAGGCGTAACGATCTTTCACCGCCTCTCTGATGCTTTTGTCTTCCATGGCCCGCTCCTTTATCCCGACATTTAAAGTATATGATATTCGTTATTGAACATTGTGTTCGAAATAACAATAACTATATTCAATCTCGCTGTCAACAATCAATGTTTTGCATTTTGTTCACTACCGGACAAAACGACCTGTTTTGTCGCACAGGATAAGAGGAGCCATGGAAAAAAAACATGAAGACCGGCGGATAGGTCGCACGCGCAGGCTGATGCACGAGGCCCTCATCTCCCTGATTGTGGAAAAAGGATACGAGGCCATAACCGTACAGGATATTCTTGATCGTGCGGACGTTGGAAGATCGACCTTCTATGCACACTATCGGGACAAGGATGAGCTGCTCCTCTCCAGTTTTGAGCACCTGCGCACTATGTTCGAGCAGCAGCAGCAAGCCCTCATCGCCTCAAGAAATTCCGGCAGTGATCCTGAAATCAATTTCATTCTCGAACTCTTCCGTCACACCGGACAGCATCAAAAGTTATACAAGGCTTTCGCGGGGAAACAAAGCGGCGAGATGATCCTGAAATACCTCCACCGGTATCTCTATGATTTGCTCATCGAACGCCACTCCATGCTCACGAAGAACAGAAAAGCGCCTCCTGTGCCCATTGAGATAACGACCCACCACCTTGTCAGTTCGCTGCTCTCTCTGATGACCTGGTGGCTTGACAACAACATGCCTTACTCAGCGGAAAAGATGGATGAAATATTCAGGATACTGACGACGCCTACCATAGAAGCCGCATTCGGACGCAAGGCGGAAAAGGATGAGCGTGATACCATCGGGTCCGAACGCCCTGAAGGGAGCGTGAAGGCGTTTTACAGCCATTTTATCGACGACGATTGCTGCCATTGACGCGCTATTCAGGCCCCTCTGGCATTCATGAGTCCCGATTGATCGGAACATCGGACCTGCGGCCTCATGCATTCTCCTCTCTTTTCAAAGGGGATTTCCAGTACCGCCATATCACGGGATGGCAGAATATTGAGGAACAGCCAGACAGGTCTTTCCGGAAATCAGGAATTTCCCGATACCCGAAAAAGAGGAATCGAAATGATTATATTCTTTGCGGCTGATGTTCGGGGTTGAGCGCATGAACACCGTGCATTACTGCTCAGCCTTTTGAATAACCGTTTTACCGCCAATCCGATCGTCATGAACCTTCGTCACCGCTCCTGCATCAGGCTTGTGAACGCCATCTTTTACGCATGGCATGGTGTTCATGCCGAAGAGCGCCGTCTGGGCGGCAAATACGAGGTCGATGCCGAACTCTTTTTCGACAGCCGTCCGGCAGCTGAAACCGACGACCTCTACAAAACGGTGAATTACCAGCTTGCCTATGAAGCCATCAGGGCGATAATGACCGGCCAACCGGCAGACCTGATCGAAACGCTGGCATTTCGCATCGGCGGCAGGTTGATGGAAGAGTTTCCTGTGCTCGACAGCGTCACTGTCAGGGTACGCAAGAGAAGCTTGCCGCTGGGAGGACTCTGCGACTATGCCGAGGCAGAACACCGGATCGAAAAAGCCTGAAAGATGCCCCCGATTACCGCATATATCGGCATCGGATCGAATGTCGGCGACCGATTCGCCAATCTTCAGACGGCCGTCGATATGCTTGGCCTGTTACCGGACACCATGGTGATCGGAGTGTCGAGAGTCTATATGACCGAACCTGTCGGCGATATCGAACAGGAACGGTTTTTCAATGCCGTCGTCGCCATCGCCAGCGCATTGAGCCCCCTGGACCTGCGTTCGCATTGTAAAGCTATCGAACATGATCTCGGACGGCCTGACCGTTACCGCCGATGGAGCCCGAGAACGATCGACCTCGACATTCTGCTCTACGGCAACATGTCCATAAAAAACGACCTCCTTATCATTCCCCACGCAGAGCTTCACCACCGCAAATTCGTCATCGTCCCATTGCTCGATATCGACAATCCGGTGCATCCGGTGATGCATCGCTCCATCGCAGACCTCCTGAAAACCTGCGGAGATCCGTCAGTGCCGGTAAGACTCACCGAGCAGCTCCAGATCAAAAAAAAGGCGGACTGCTGAGATACAGTCCGCCTGATATAAAAGGAAAGAGAAGAGCAATCAGTTGGAGAAGGTGATGTTCAGGGTTCCCTGGACGAAATCCGCTCCCTCGGTCTTACGGCCTACCAGCACGTTCGGAAGAATGATGCTCTTGCGGAAATTGTTGATATCGACAAGAAGCTCGTCTCCCTTGATATTGACTGCGAGTTTATCCACCTCGACATTCGGAAGATAGAGGCTGAGTACATACTTGCCATTGATCTTTTCGAGCGTCTGGGTCTTGTCGTTCGAATAGAGCACCTCCATCGGGTTCTTTCCATCAAAAATCTCCTGGCTCAGTTCGTAGAGCCTGTCGGGAGCGATCACCTCTCTGGATGACTGCTTCGCCTTGAAGATCGGCACAGGATAGAAGCAGTTGTCGATGACTCTGAGATACTTAGCCTGCATATCGATCAGACTCTGCAGATACTGGTCGTTCGAGCTTGTGGGCAGGATCTTGTTGACAACCGCAGCATCGAGCTTGTAACCGAAAAGATTGAGGTAGGTCTGGACGCGCAGAGCCTCCTTGATGACCATGTTTTCGGGATTGAGCACCACCCTGAAGGTCGTTATGCTCTGATCCTGCAACATGGCATGCAACTCCTTCATATGCTCGTTGACCTCAGGCATGAGCTTGAAAATATTCTTCTTGGGCATGAACTTGCTCAGCAGAGGAGCCGCAAATCCGATGGCTTTGGCGTGCCATCCGCCGATCTTTTCGGAATACCAGCCGTAGGATTCAGGCATGCCGAGCAGGCGCATGGTTTCACCCGTCGGGGCCGCATCCACGACGACAGCGTCGTAAGAGCCTGATTTCGCCGCTTTCCAGATGTAGCGAAGGCTGATCATCTCCTCCATGCCGGGCACAATGGCCAGCTCCTCGGCAACGACTTCATTTGCACCGTCGTGCATGAGGATCGAGGAAAAATAGGAGTATAATTCAGTCCAGTTTTCCCTGATCTCTGCAAGAACGTTCACCTCCATGGCGAAGAGATTTTTCTCGACCTCAACGGGAGTCGAACTCAACTCGACGCCGAGCGCATCGGCAAGGCTGTGGGCAACATCGGTGCTCATGATAAGCACGCGTTTTCCGCTACGAGCGATGGCTGTTGCGGTTGAAGCGGATACTGTGGTTTTACCCACTCCGCCTTTGCCCAAGTAAAGAATGATTCTCATGGTATTGAAAAACTATGGTGTAATCTTAACTGTAACTGAATGCTTGTCTACCTCCGGATCATCTCCGCCGTCCTTATGCCCTTTTTTGAGAGGCACCGATTCGGCCTGAATTCCAAGCCCGATATTGACGATCGGCAGCCGAGGCCGTTCCGGCTGTTTATCGGAGTTGGATTTCGATACCGAATCATCTGATTCAATGGTCATATACTCACTCGCATCCGAGCGTTCATCGACCGCAATCTCACCCATGGCGGAGAACACGATATCCTCAGGAATGGAGAACTCCTCAGCCTCCGGTTCCTCCTTGATCTGGATTTTTTTGCGTCGCGGTTCCTGAATTTCCTGCGGTTCCGGAGTCTCCTCCGCACGACTCTCGTTTAATCCTGAAGATAACCCGGGATTGTCAGCGTGGCGGGCGGCTTCGTCATAGCTCATCAGCTTGCGGGCGATATCCGCTTCCGCTCCGCTGCCTGCTTCGGCTTTTATGGAAAGCTTCTTTTTGCGGATCCCTGAATCAGGCTCAACCGGTTCAACTGGTGCGGTTGAGATACTGTCCTGGATTGAACCTGCCGGTTGATCGCGCTCCGACTCGTCGTAACTCATCAGTTTACGCGCGATTTCGTTACCGTTCGATCCATCGTCGGTATCCATCTTGATCGAGATCTTCTTTCTCTGTGCACCTGAATCGGCATCGGAATCATCATCCATTTCCGGCCTGGGTCGGGAACTCTGCGGACGGTTTTCCCTCGAAGTGATGACATCGTCGTTTTCCGCAAAGGGATCAAAAGGCGAGCGCGGTTCATCGTCCCTTACGCTGATCTTTTTTCGGCGGATCGTTGTGTCGTCGGCGTCGGAATCGTCGCGCATACCTGTGTTGCCTGCCCTATCCGAAGCATTATCTTCCTGCGAAGGAGCTCCTGCCGGCTTGGCCGGCTTTTTGCCGCCGCCGGAAGTCAGTTTGATGATCTTGGTGAGCGAACCGAGAACTCCGTCGTTCACGACAGCCGTCTTGATAGCATTCATGACGAAACGCTCGGCAAGAGGGTTGCCCGCAATATTGGAAAGCAGTTCGTTCAGGGCAGTCAACACCGTCGCGACATCTCCGGGAACGTGCTGCAGGTCTTTCATCACCTGGTCACGCAGCTTGAACGGAGCATCGCCGACCATATTCTTGATCTGGTCCGCTATCCGCTTGAGCGATGCAGGATCGGTTGGAAGCAACGACTCGATGCCGCCGCGAATTGCATCCTGAGGCCCCATTCCGCCTTGCGGCCTTGCTCCGGAAGCGGCCCTGGCCTGCTGCTGGGGGTCCTGATCCAGACTGTAACCGATCGAGGCCTTGTACTGCTCGAGAAGGTCCTGGCCGTAGCCGATGCCTGCATCGGAAATCGGGGCCTGCGGCGCTTCGAGAGGAATGGACAACGACCTCGGAGGACAGTACTTCCTTGCCCCCTGAAGAATCCTCGTGGCTGTATCCTGCGGAATCTCCTGACGGTAATTGACTCCGAGATAATCCTCGATGGTAGATTCGACGACTGTATGGAGCTTGACGATGGTTTCGGCCTCGCGAATCTCGACCATATCGAAAATCACGTAGACCGGCTCCTTCTCCTCACGCCTGATCTTGAGATTCAGCGTCGCGAATGCGCTATCCTTGTTGCGGCTGTTGACTGAAACAGCCCCAAGATTGAAGCGATCGAGATAATCTTTCGTTGAGCCCCTGGCCCAAAGATAGATCGCCTTGTCAGTATAAACCAGATAATCCTGGTAGACGATGTTGCCTACCCGCTCCTGGTGGGACTCATAAAAAACGCCGTCAAAAAAAGCTATGGGAGTTTCACCTTCACCCATAAGCTGTTTCTGAAAAAACTCAGTGACATCATTCAGTTCAGTCTGTCCTGAGACATAAAGGGAAAAATTAGCCATTAACGATTCCGGTCACGTTACCTGTAAAATCCGATGATCATCAATCGAATGTTCAAACCATTAAAATATGAAAACTAAAATAAATTACGTAACAAAGAACCGGGATAGGAAGGCAGGATGGTGCCGGAAGGCATCAACCGCTCAGGCGAAGACCTGCTGATGGGCATTTTACAACTGAAGGCAAGGCACAAATAAAAAAGCAGTGACGGTGTTTGACCTGTCACTGCTTCTGTAGATTTGCTGAACGGTTTGCTTATTTGGCAAACTTGGATTCAACTTCCTTGGTAGGAACGGCATAGCCGGAAACCTCAGGTGAAGAACCACGAAGGCTGGATCCGCCACCCATAGAGCCATAAGCATTGCGGTTGATCCTCATGGTGCCTTTGCCCAGTGAATCAAACAACATGCCGACGGTTTCCCAGTGACCTTCGACCATGACTTCAAAAATACGGCCTGCGGCGGCTAAGATATCGGTAAATACGCCTCCTCCACTCATAACTCCTCCTTTTGGAATTTAATTGACAGAAAAAAACAACATTCGATAGAATTGCGACTTTAGGATAAAAATAAGCGAATAATCAAAAAAACACAAAATAAAAGATTCCGAAGCTGCCCATCCGTCTGTTCCAGACGGCGGAGCCACGGAAAAATCAACAATTATTGCTTACCTGTGGTTTTCTGAAACGAACCGGCAAGGTTCTTGACTGCCTCGGAAGCCGATACGCCGGCGTCACCAACAGCCTTCGCTGCGTTGCCGGTAGCATTCTCGACGTTCTTCACAGCGTCGCTGTAGAGCTCGCCTGCTGAACGCGACACGTCCTTTACGGTGATTGCCACGCGGTCGATGGTTTCACCAACGACGCCGGTGGAGCCACCGAGAATATTGCCGATACCTGATGCGTCAACCAGGGAGCCTACCGTTCCGGCTACAGTCTCGACAACGCTGCCTGCGACTTCCAGACCGCCGACGATGGCGCTCTGCCCGGTCAGGAGCACGCTTTCGGCAAGAAAGGTGAGCCTGTCGGTGAAATCGAGTTCCTTAAAGTCTTTCCGAAGTTTCTGATACGATTCTGACATTGTATCCTCCTTTATTGCGGCTGCAAGAACAGCCATCGGTTACTGTTTATTACACGAAAATTCCATTGTTTCAAGGTAATAAAAATAGACCCTGATTCAAAAACGGCCTAACCGTAGCTCAAGCTTTATGAAGCTCTCTGGTACGATGATGCTGCCCCTGTCGCGCGAGATCGAACGGAATATGGAGCCACTTGTCCTTGAACACGGCATCGCCAGGTTCGAGGCCGGTGAGGCTGATCGGCAAAGTAATTACTTTCCTCTGGTTGCCGATCTGGATGTAAAGTTCGTCGCCGGTCACCCATACGTCGATGTCTACAGGGTTGGCGAACATGAGCTTGAGCTGCACTTCGTACACGTCTCCGTTCCGGACAAACTTGATCGGCGGTTCGTCGTACATGAGACGGGACGGATCGGTGTCGCCGTAAATGTCATGGGCAAAAACCTCAAGAGACTTGACGCCGACGATCTCCTGGTCGTACATCTTCATCTTCTTGACCGGAAGAGGCGCAAATCCCTCTTCGATCTCGCCGAGGTATTTCTGCTGGATTCCCTTCCATTTTTCGAGGTATCCGCTGTTTTCCTGTGTGTCGAGCAACTTGTTGACGAGCACCATGTCGACTTTGAACCCATAAAGATTCAGGTAGGTCAACGCACGCATGGTCTCCTTGATCGACATTTTCTCGGCGTTCATGACCAGCCTGACTGTGGACTTGACATTGTCGGTCAGGATCTCACGAATATCCTCGAGCTCGTCGAAAACCTGATCGACCGATTCGATGGCATCTTCCGGCGGGATGTAGTAAGCGATCTTGTCCGACATTTTCGACAGCGGCTTGCTGAGCGGCCGGACGATATATTTGTTGACGTTCTTGACGGCTTTCATGCCCCAGGAAAGAGTATCCGGAAGGGAAAGCAACCGGAGGGTCTCACCGGTCGGAGCCGTATCGAGCACGAGCGTATCATAAAGGCCGGATGCCTTGTAACGTTTTATACGAAGCAGGGAGAACAGCTCCTCCATGCCCGGCAAAATCGTCATTTCATCAGCCATGACCCCGGAAACACCCTGGGCCATGAAGATGCGGGTATAATATTTCTGTACTGAGTGCCAGTTCTGCTTGAGGTCCACATAAGGATTTACCTCGATAGCATGAAGATTCTCCTTGATTTTGGTCGGCTCTGAGCCAAGGGGCAGATTGAATGAGTCGGAAAGGCTGTGGGCAGGATCGGTAGACAGCACCAACGTGCGATGCCCCATTTCAGAAAGACGAACGGCCGTCGCGGCCGAAACACTTGTCTTTCCTACACCACCTTTACCAGTAAAAGTTAATATACGCATGAACCAGGCATTGGATTTATTATACAGCCAAGACGTTAAAGATATACAACTCCCGTCATTCTGCAAAAGAACATTCACACGCGACGATATAGGCAAAATAGAGGTACGGCAGCGAATCAGGCTGAACCGTGCGACACGAAATCACGCCCTATATATTTATTGTATAGGCTATTAAAACGATTCGACCATGCGCTGCTTCCCGAAACTGATTTGCAAAATCGATGCCGACACTCTTAATTAATGGCATGACATTTTCCGGCTGACGATTCAGGGCTCCTCAAAAATATCGCCTCGAACAATTCGAAGCTCGCGGCAAATAATGATTTCACCCATGCGTTCAACAAGCACCATCTCCGACATCAGGACCCGGATCACGGAAATCCGTCCTGCCGGAACCGATGTCTCGATCATTTCGATGGTCTGCCCTGAAATAGCAGCCACCGCCCAACCGGGAAACTTCGTCAACATCAAGATCAATGCTTCCGATCAGCCCCTGCTCAGGCGGCCGTTCTGCATCCATAACGTCCGGGGAGACATCATCGATGTCATGGTAAAAACCGTCGGTCGCGGCACCTCCCTGCTCTGCGAGTCGGCTTGCGGCAGCACGCTCATGGTGCTTGGCCCCCTCGGCAACGCATTCGGCACCGACTCCGGCGACTTCGACACTGCGCTGCTCGTTTCAGGCGGCATAGGAACCGCACCGATGCTGTTTCTCGAAAAAAAGCTTGCCGCGGCCGGATATGATTTCCATCACCTTGTGGGCGGCCGGACACGTTCCGATCTGCTGACCCGTGGTCTTTCGAACTGCAGCACGTCAACCGACGACGGTTCGGAAGGGTTACGCGGCAATGTCGTGGAACTGCTCAGGAATCATCTGGCATCCCGGCCCCCATCCGTAAGGTTCAAGGTTTTCGCCTGCGGGCCCAACCCCATGCTGAAAGCGCTCGCCAGATTCTGCAACGAGCGTTCAATCCCGTGCGAACTTTCCCTCGAATCAATCATGGGATGCGGGGTCGGCATCTGCTATGGATGTATGGTGGAGCTGAACAATGCAGACGGTGAAAAGGAGAGCATCCTGCTCTGCCGGGAAGGGCCGGTCATCGACGGAAGCCGCTTCACATCATAGGAGCTTTGAAGAATTGCGAATATTCGCGTAGTTTATGTTTTATTAAAAATCATGTCCTTTTCATCCGGACAGGCATGAACACAGGAGTCTCTGTTTACCATGAACAGTCAAGAGAGTCTCCGCTTGTATCGAACCGAAAACCCCTGCATATCACCATGGCAAAAGGCTTAAACAAAGTGATGCTCATCGGCCACCTCGGCAACGATCCTGAACGCCGGGAAACCGCATCGGGCCAGACCGTCGTCAATTTCACCGTTGCGACCAGCGAAGGCTTCAAGGACAGCAGCGGCAACCTCCAGGAGCGTACCGAATGGCATCGCATCGTCGTCTGGGGCAAACTTGCAGACATCTGCAGCCAATACCTGAAAAAAGGTCGTCAGGTTTATATCGAAGGCCGTCTCCAGACCCGCTCCTGGGACGACAGCAAATCCGGTGAAAAAAAATATACGACGGAGATCGTATGCAGCGACATGCAGATGCTCGGCTCCGCCAAGGATTCCGGCGGCATGGGCGAACAGTCGTTCGGTGGCCAGGAGCGCCAGTCGTTCGCCAAACCGACGAGGCCTGAGTCTGCCTCCGGGGATTTCGACAGACCTTCTACGGGAAGCATGCAGGAGATCGAAAAAGATGACCTGCCCTTCTAAGCCGTGATGCCCGCTGATATATCGTCATGTCCGACCTGAAAAAACAGATCGCATCAGGCCGTGTAGCCCCGGTCTATTTTTTCCAGGGACCGGAAAGCTGGCTCAAGGAAGAGATCGAAGCGCAACTGAAGGCGGCTCTTTTTCCATCCGAAAACGAAGCCGCCCTCAACACGCTCGTCCTGTACGGCCCGGAAGTCACGCTCGGAGAGATCGTTTCCGCCGCTTCGGAGTATCCGATGTTCACCGAAAAAAAGCTGGTGATCGTCCGCCAGTTCGAGAAGCTGAAAAAAGGCGGGACCAAAGACCAGCTTCAGAGCCAGGAAGAGTCTCTGGCCCGTTACCTTTCGAACCCTGCCTCATTCGCCGTGGTGGTACTCGACGCCGACGAAATCGAGAAAAAGGAGCTCGAAAAATCCCCCTATAAATACCTGAAGCCTTTCCGGCAGGACTTCCCGGCCATAAAGCACCCCGACCTCTTCGCCGCCGAAAGGGCAAAGGAGGCCGGATGGGATTTCGAGCCGGAAGCTCTCAAGGCGTTCTCAGGTTATATCGAACCTTCGTCGAGGCTGATCTGCCAGGAGCTGGAAAAGCTCACGCTCTTCGCCTCGGACAAGCGCACCGACAAACGCTTCACCCTTGACGACGTTTGCGACTGTGTCGGCATTTCGCGCAAATACAACGTTTTCGAACTCGAAAAGGCGCTCGTAGCCAAAAACCTCCGCCTCTGCAGCGGCATCGCCCTGATGATCATGGATCAGGAGGGCCAGAAAGAGGGACTGATGAACATCGTGCGCTACCTGACGACGTTTTACATACGAATCTGGAAACTGCAGGCACCCGGTGCGCAGCAGAAAACGCTGCAGGAGACTGCCGCCATGCTCGGCATGTACGGACGCCAGGAGTTTTTTGCAAAGAATTATATCGGATACGCCAGGCTCTTCAGCTCCTCTGAAACCGAAAAGGCAATTC
>Ga0326726_10004169_pt1 | contig 13212 bp, 12 predicted proteins | sample MHFenrmetagenome_2_FD_207603 | JGI IMG/M metagenome (GOLD analysis project Ga0326726, IMG submission 207603) | Lab enriched peat soil microbial communities from Michigan Hollow, Ithaca, NY, United States - MHF15MN | ecosystem: Environmental > Terrestrial > Soil > Wetlands > Peat | place: USA... | reverse complement strand
CGCGCCTGCACGAGATCGGCCTGAGTGTCGCGCACAACCAGTACCACAAGCACGGCGCCTACCTGGCGGAGAAGGCCGATCTGCCCGGGTTCTCCTGGCAAGAGCAGCAGCAGCTGGCGGCGCTGATACGCGGTCACCGCCGCAAATTCCCGCTGGATGTCTTTGCCGCCTTGCCGGCCGTCTCCCAGCAGAGTGCGCAGCGCTTGTGTGTACTGCTGCGCCTGGCGGCGCTGTTGCACCGCGCGCGTCACGACATCGAACTGCGCGGCCTGCGCCTGCGTGCCGGCAAGCGCGCGCTCAGCGTGCACCTTGCACGCGGCTGGTTGCGACAGCATCCACTTACCCAGGCCGACCTCGAGCAGGAGGCGACGTGGCTCAAGGCGGCGGGTTTCCGGCTCGATGTCGGCTGAACCCTACACCGATTCGGACAACTCTCTGATCTGGCTGACTTGTGCCAATCATGGCTCGGTACTCTCCGGCGCGATTGACGTCGCGATCTTCCATGCACTTGGGCAGACGATTGGGTAAGTAAAAGACAGCCCTGTCTCCAAAAGTGGCAGCCCCTATTTCTCGTCACCTGTCGCCTATTTGTAACGAAGCCGACACGATCCAGAAATGATTCCCACGTAGCGTCCCCTGTACGCAAGGCCAGTCAATATAGAGCGGAGGATTGGCTCGGGTGGGCGGGTTGCTATAAGCCGCCTGAGCGGGTTCTGGCTAGGGGCATGGTGACATTGCGCTTTCGACAACGACAACTTTTTAAAGAGGAACGCCTTCCATGAATAAGATACTTTTTGCCACTGCGTTGCTCGTTGCCGGTTTGGTCAGCACGATCTCGGCTATAGCCGATGAGAGCGAGGATGACGATGCGGGCCGCGCCGTCACTATCGCCGTGTTCGGCGATTGGCCCTATAACCAGAACCTGCTCGAAAACGCACCGCTGTTGGTCAACTCGGTCAACGCCGATAGCAGGGTCCGACTCGTGATGCACGTCGGCGACATTCACTCCGGCAGCATGGCCTGCACCAGCGCCGACATCCTGCCTCCGATCGCCGCGTCCAATCCGGGCTGGAGCCAAAAGGTGTATTACTGGTTCCAGCAGTTCAATGCTCCGGTCGTCTACACACCCGGCGATAATGAGTGGACCGATTGCCACAAGTCGAAGGAAAAGAGCAGCGGCGACCCGCTCAAGGAACTCGCAAGCGTACGCAGCCTGTTTTTCGCCAAACCCGGCCAAACGCTCGGCTTGCACGAGAAAACCCTACGGAGTCAGGCGAAATATTACGATACGGCTTATCCCGCCGACGCCAAGTTTGTCGAGAACGTGATGTGGACTGACTCGAAGATCGCGTTTGTGATGCTGAACGTTCCGGGCTCAAACAACGACACCCTGCCCTGGACCGGCATTTTTGCCAACCCCGCCGCCCAGGATCAGGAAGTCGCCGAGCGGAATGCGGCGAATGGCCGTTGGCTGGAAGCGGCGTTTGCGATGGCGGAGAAGAATCACGCCCGCGCGCTGGTCATCGGCATCCAGGCCGATATGTGGGATCCCGCAGCCGTCCCCGCCGGCGAACTGACTGCCTACAAGCCCTTCGTGCAGAAACTGGCAGACCTGACGGTGCGGTTTGGCCGTCCGGTGTTGCTGCTCAATGGCGACTCGCACGTCTACGGTTCGGATCAGCCGCTTGCCGATCCCGCCAGCGCCACCGGCGTGATCCATGGCACGCAAGCCGTGCCGAACCTGACGCGCATCACGGTTCAGGGTTCGACCACCGCACCGGCGGAATGGCTGCGCCTGACCATCGACCCGAACAGCTCGCAGACGTTTAGCTGGGTCAATGTCCCATACTGCGCGGACCCCTTGTCCGCTTGCCAGTAACGCGTTTCGGGGCTGAGTTTTCTCTCCGTAGCTATTGATTAAGGGCCTGCACACCTTGGTGTGCAGGCCCTTTTTCCCTGTTGAAGTATCTGATTGCTCACCCAACCTTACCGGTGCGCGGCTCGATGTGGCCTGATGCGCAGACCGACTCAGACAGTTCCTTGATAAGGCTCGCCTGTGCCGACCATGGTTCGGCGCCAGCCGGAGTGTATTGCCAGTAGCTGCAGTCGGCATATGGCGTCGGGTTTGGGTGTTGTCTTCAAGCAGGCACGCGGATGCTCCTGGACGTTTATTGTTCAGCACCAGAGATCGGCATCAGCAAAACCTGGCGCGCTGCCATTGGCCAAGTGGTGACGCCAACACGATTTCTTCATCGTTTTGACATACTCCCGTCATGCACCACACCTAGCCTGACGGCCGATCGGATTTCGTAAAGCAATCCCCGAATTGATCACGAAATCGAATCCTATCCCGACGCTCAGGAGGCGAGCATGATCCGGTTGACCGAAGTTCATGTCATCTTTCCCGGCGGCATGACAGCGCTGCATCCGACCTCGCTGCACTTCCGCCAGGGCGAATTCACGGTCCTGCTCGGTGCCTCCGGCGCCGGCAAGTCCACGCTCCTGCGCTGCCTCAACTTGCTCACTCCGCCGAGCGGCGGCAGTATCGCCGTGGACGGCCTGGGCGAGATCGGCGACCGCCGCCGGTTGCACGAGCACCGCAAGCGCACCGGCATGATCTTCCAGCAGCATCAGCTGATCGGCCGCCAGAGCGCCCTCGCCAATGTACTGCTCGGACGCATCGGTTATCACTCGGTGCTGCGCAGCCTGTTCCCGCTACCGCTGGCGGAACGGCGCATAGCCCTCGAATGCCTGGAACGCGTCGGCCTGCTGCACAAGGCGCTGGAGCGCGTCGACCGTCTGAGCGGCGGCCAGCAGCAGCGCGTCGGCATCGCCCGCGCGCTCGCGCAGCGGCCGCGCCTGATGCTGGCCGACGAGCCGGTAGCGAGTCTCGACCCGGAGACCTCGCACAAGGTGCTGGAGCAGTTACAACGCATCGGCCGCGAGGACGGCATCACCACCGTGGTCAGCCTGCACCAGGTGGACCTGGCGCAGGCCTATGCCGATCGTGTCATCGGTCTCGCCCACGGGCGCGTGGTGTTCGACGGCGCGCCGGCCGGACTCACGCCAGCCACGCTCCAGGCCATCTATCAGCAGACCGGCCACAGCAGCGTCGCGCCGGTCGTGACCGTCGCCCCAAGTATTCCCATTTACGAATTCGCAACCACCGAGGACTGACCATGAAAAAGATTCTGACGCTGTTCACCGCAGCACTGTTCGGCCTATCGCTCCCGGCCCTGGCGCATGCCGGCGCCGATCCGGATCCCAAAATCCTGAAGGTGGCGCTGCTGCCGGACGAGAACGCCTCCACCATCATCAAGAATAACCAGGGCCTCAAGGATTACCTCGAGGCGCAACTCGGCAAGCAGGTCGAACTGATCGTCACCACCGACTACTCGTCGATGATCGAGGCCATGCGCCACGGCCGCCTGGACCTGGCCTACTTCGGACCGTTGTCCTACGTGCTGGCGCGCCAGAAGAGCGAGATCGAGCCGTTCGCGGCGCTCAAGAGCAAGGGCAGCACCACTTACCAGTCGGTTGTGATCGCGAACAGCGCGTCCGGCGTGAACGCCATCGGCGACATCAAGGGCAAGAACATGGCCTACGGCGACAAGGCCTCGACGTCCAGCCACCTGATCCCAAAGTCGGTGCTGGCCGAGAAGGGTCTCGATTCCGGACGCGACTACCAGGAGCACTTCGTCGGCTCGCACGATGCGGTGGCCCTGGCGGTGCAGAATGGTCACGCCCAGGCCGGGGGCCTGAGCCGTCCGATCTTCGAGTCGCTGGTCGAGCGCAAGATCGTGAGCCTCGACAAGGTGAAAGTGCTGGAGTACTCCAAGCCGTTCCCGCAGTACCCCTGGACCATGCGCTCGAACCTCAGTCCCGAGCTGAAGGACAAGATCCGCAGCGCGTTCCTGAACCTCAAGGACCCGGCGGTGCTCAAGCCATTCAAGGCCGATGGTTTCGACGCCATCACCGATCAGCAGTACGACGTGGTACGCAATCTCGGGTATCTGCTAAAGATCGACTTGGCCAAGTTCCAGTAAGCGGAGCGCGATCATGTCCCTGAGTTACGATCAGCTGCTTGGCCACGAGCAGCGCGCCTGGAATCGCAGTGCACTGCGGCTTGGCGCACTGCTCGCCGTCATCGCGGTGTGTGCGGTTTACGTTGGGCTGTTCGACGGCGCGCGCCTGGCTGAGGGTGTGCCCAGCCTGCTCAGTCTGGTGGGCGAGATGCTGCCGCCGAACTTCAGCGACTGGCGCAACTGGATCAAGCCGCTGTTCGACACGCTCGCCATGAGCGTCGCCGGAACGGCGCTGGCGGTGGCGTTCTCGGTACCGCTGGCGTTCCTGGCGGCGCGCAACACCACACCGCACCCGGCTGTGTACCAGGCGGCGCGCGTGATACTGAATGCCCTGCGCTCCGTCCCGGAGCTGATCCTGGGCATCATCTTCGTGGCGGCGGTCGGCTTTGGCGCCCTGCCCGGTGTGCTGGCGCTCGGCCTGCACTCAATTGGCATGGTCGGCAAGTTCTTCGCCGAGGCCATCGAGCACACCGACGCGGCGCCGATCGAGGCGGCACGCGCCGCCGGCGGCACGCCGCTGCAGGTGATCCTGCATGGAGTCCTGCCGCAGGTGCTGCCGCAGATGGCGGACATTTCCATCTACCGCTGGGAGTACAACTTCCGCGCCTCCACCGTGATGGGTATGGTCGGCGCCGGCGGCATCGGCTTCGAGCTGATGGGCTCGCTGCGCATCATGCAGTACCAGGACGTGTCCGCGATCCTGCTGGTAATCCTGGCGATGGTGACGCTGGTGGATTCCTTCAGCGGCGCACTGCGAAAGCGATTCAAGTAGAAATCGGAGAAATACAAAATGAAACCGAAAGTCGTCCTCACCCACTGGGTGCATCCCGAAGTCATCGAACTGCTGGCGGAACACTGCGAGGTCCTGCCTAACACCACGCGCCAGCGGCTGGAGCGTGGCGAGATTCTGCGATACGCAAAGGATTCCGCGGCTATCATGACCTTCATGCCCGACCGCGTGGACGAGGAATTCCTCGCCGCCTGCCCGCGCCTCCGGGTAGTTGGTTGCGCCCTCAAGGGTTACGACAACTACGATGTCGATGCCTGCACCCGGCACGGCGTTTGGATCACCAATGTCCCGGACCTGCTCACCATTCCGACCGCGGAGCTGACCATCGGTCTGCTCATCGGGCTCACGCGCAATCTGCTCGCCGGTGACCAGTTCGTGCGCAGCGGCGATTTCAACGGCTGGCGCCCGGTGCTGTACGGCACCGGGCTCACCGGACGCACGCTTGGCCTTATCGGCATGGGCGCGGTCGGTCAGGCAATCGCCGCGCGCCTGCAAGGCTATGAACTGAACCTGCTGTACGCCGATCCGCGTCCTCTTGCGCCGGTGTTGGAGACGCAGTGGCGGCTCACGCGCGTGAGCCTGGATGCGCTGCTGCGCCAAAGCGATTTCGTCGTACCGATGGTGCCGTACCGTGCCGACACCCTGCACCTCATCGATGCCCAGGCACTCGCCACCATGAAGGACGGCGCGACCCTGATCAACGCCTGCCGCGGCTCGGTCGTGGACGAAGAGGCGGTGGCCGACGCGCTCGCGTCCGGCAAACTCGCCGGGTACGCGGCCGACGTGTTCGAAATGGAGGAGTGGGCGCGCACCGACCGCCCACGCGCCATCGCGCCACGCCTGCTGGCTGACACGGCGCGCACACTGTTCACCCCGCACATCGGCTCGGCGGTGGATTCCGTGCGGCTCGCCATCGAGATGGAGGCCGCCACCAACATCCTGCAAGCGCTGCGCGGCGAAGTGCCGCGGGGTGCCATCAACCGGCCGCTGGCGAGGGCGATTGCCTGACCACGCTCAACCTTCGCCGAGCCATGGAGAGCGAAGCGCTGGCGAGAAGCCCCCGATAGCTGGGTAGGGACCCAGCGTAGAGCCATTGTGGCGCCTCCCAGCCGCAGGGCGGTCGGGACTAAGAATGCGCCGCGAGACCGAAGGCACTTGGCACAGGGACGTGCCAAGTGTTTACTGAGGGCCGCGGCACAACGGAGCAGGTCGCGACCTTTCTCGCCATCGTCCGCACGCGCAACTTCCGGGCGGTGGCACGTGAACGCGGCCAGTCGCAGGGCGCGGTCTCGCAGCAGTTGCGCAAGCTCGAAGTCGCGCTCGGTGTGCGCCTGATTAAACGCGACGCACGCGGTTGCCTGCCCACCCCCGAGGGCACTGGGTTCCTGGTTTTTGCGGAAAGCCTGCTGCGGCTCAACGCGCGCGCGGTGGAGGTGCTGCGCACCCATCGCATCGCCATCGGTGCCAGCTCGAACATCGGCATCTACCTGCTGCAGCCCTATATCAAGTCATACTTCGACGGTTGCGCTGGACATCGGCTACCGGATATCCAGATCCACCAGAACCCGGTGATTGCCCACAAACTCGACACCGGCGAGATCGACGTCGCGACCTTGGAATGGTGGGACAACCGTCCCGGCTACGTCGCACGTCCGTGGCGGCGCGAGGAACTGGTGGCGATCGTGCCGCCCGGTCATCCGTGGGCGGCGCTGCCGCGCCTGCCGAGCGCGGCACTCCAGGGCGTGCCGCTGCTGGGCGGCGAATCGGGCACCGGCACCGGCCGGATTCTGGCGCGCTACTTCGGCGCGCAGCTGGGCGACATGCAGATCGGCATGCGCCTCGGCTCAACCGAAGCGGTGAAGCAATGGGTCAAGGCCGGACTCGGCGTGTCGCTGGTGCTCGCCGGCACGGTTGCCGATGAGTGCCGCGAGGGCACGCTGGTCGCCATCCCGCTCGAAGGTGAGGCGCCGAACAAGGAACTGTATGTGGTCTGGCGCGAATCGCTGGCGGCCGACAGCCCCGCACGCGCGTTCGGTGAGTGGCTGGCGGCGCATGCGGTCGGCTAACGCCGGCCTGTGGCGGCGCAAACGGTGAGCACACTGGCTGCGCGCTTCCGCGTGAATGACGCGCAGGCCGAGTGCGTGGCACGCACCGCCGCGCATTGTTGCAAACAGGCGGCGCGCGCCTGGTCGCTGGACGGCGAAACGCAGCGGATGCTCGATTGGGCGGCGCGCCTGCACGAGATCGGTCTGAGTGTGGCGCACAGCCAGTACCACAAGCACGGCACCTACGTGACGGAGAAGGCCGATCTGCCGGGGTTTTCCTGGCAGGAGCAGCAGCAGCTCGCGGCGCTGATCCGTGGTCACCGCCGCAAATTCCCGGTGCAAGTCTTTGCGGCCTTGCCGACTGTCTCCCAACAGAGCGCACAGCGGTTGTGTGTGCTGTTACGACTGGCGGTGTTACTGCACCGCGCGCGCCACGATGTCGAGCCGCGCGGCCTACGCCTGCGCGCCGGCAAGCGCGCGCTCAGCGTACGCTTCCGACACAAACGAACATTTCGCCACGAGTGCAATCGGTGCGACAACGCGTTCAGGGTTTACTTCAGGATCTACGTTAACCGGCTCGGCGAAGATCAGTCTTCGACCGGATGTGAACCATCAATCTAGGCCTGCGCCGCAGAAACCCACCGCTTAATCAGCGCAACCTTCACGCTGTCGTTCACGACCAGGCACGCCATCATCGCATAGGCAAAAATCGCGAGTGTCTGCCACCACGGCAAAGGCATGAGCCCGGGGAGGCCCACGAACGTCAGGCCGGTTCCTATCAGAACATCTGCCATGAGGGCTCCCATCAGGGTCTTGCTGGGCAGCGTCTTCCAAAACCAGCGGCGCTCGCGCGCGGATACGATGGAGAATGCGGCAAAGTAGAGCAGCGTCAGGAAGCTGAAGGTGTAGAGTGCATTGTTGTCGACCGCCAAACCGAACGGCGACCAGCCAATCCACAACAGCAAGAGCGACTCCGCGACCATCGCGACGCCCAGCACCACGGACACTGCAATGAAGCCCCCGATGTTCCACGTCTCCGGTTTCCGGGACGGTCGAACATGGTCGGTGGCGAGGGAGATTTTGGCGAAGTCCGTCATGAAGACCAGCAACAGCATGGCAAAGGCAGAGACGACGAACTTGCCGGTCACCACGAACGCGATGGCCACGAAAGCCGCCTTCAGGATCGTGCGGCTGATCTTGTTGATGATCCAGGTCAGAATACGCTGGTAGATGGTCCGTCCCTGTTCGACCAGGGCAACGATGTTCGTCAGCCCTGGCTCGGTGAGGACGACGCTCGCGGCGCCCTTGGCGACGTCGGTGGCGGTGCTGACGGCAATGCCCACTTCGGCCTGGCGCAGCGCGGGCGCGTCGTTTACGCCGTCGCCGGTCATGCCGGTCACATGCCCTGCGGCTTGCAGGTGCTGCACCACAATGAATTTGTCTTCCGGATACACTTCGGCGAAACCATCGGCGCCGGCCAACACGTCAACGGCCGCGTTGCCGGCTTCAGCGTTCGCCGCCTTCAAGTCGGCCACGCGCCGGATGTTGGATAAGCCGACGTCGTGCGCGATTTCACTTGCGACAGCCAGTGCGTCGCCGGTGAGCATCTTCACCGCAACGCCGAGGTCGTGGAGCGCGGCGATGAGTGGCCTGGCATCTGGCCGAGGCGGGTCATAGAGCGTGACCAATCCAACTAATACGGGCGTGCCCGTCTCCGGGCCGCGTGCCACCGCCAGCGTCCGATATCCCTTCAGTGCCGATGCGCTGACCCGCGCCTCCAGGCGCTCAATCGCCGGGGGCTCAAGCTCGCAGGCTTGGGCGATGGTGCGCACCGCGCCTTTCAGCACACGCAAACTCTGCCCGTTCTGTTCGACCACGGCTTCCGTCCGCCGGCTTGTTGCATCGAACGGTGTGAAGGAGACTGGCGTGACTGCAGGCATGTTATCGAAGACGCGCCGCTCCTTCGCCGCAGCGAGAAACGCCAGGTCAATCGGATCCTGATTGGCTGCTTGCGACGCCAGTGCGCCGGCGAGCAACACATCGGATTCCGTCGCCTGCTCCAGCGGGATCACGCCAGTAACGGCCAATTGGTTCATCGTGATGGTGCCGGTCTTGTCCACGCACAGCACGTCCATGGTTGCGGCATCCTCCGCGGCGCTGAGGCGCGTGACCAGCACGCCGCGCCTCGCCAGCTCCTTCGAGCCGACCGCCATGCTGACCGTGAACATGACGGGCAGGGCAACCGGCACCGCGCTCATCAACAAGACCAGCATGAGCGGGATCATCTCGAGCAGCGGCGCGGCGCGCAGCAGCGACAGCACGACCACCACGCCCACCACGCCCAACAACACGCCGACGATGACGAACAGCCAGCGCACCACCTTGGCAACCACCGCTTCGATGTGAAGCCGCGGGCGCGCGAGCTGCACGAGCTCCGTGGTGCGGCCGAAGTAGGTCTTTGCCCCGGTGAGGATGACCACGCCATTGCCTTCGCCCCGGCGGACCACCGACCCCGACGACAGCATGTCGTTGCTGGCCTTGTCGACATCCTGTGACTCGCCGGTCAGGGCCGACTGGTCAACGCTCAACGCACCGCTGAGGAGTTTCACGTCCGCCGGGATGATGTCACCGGGGCGCACGCGCAGGATATCGCCGGGGACCAGTTCGTGGGCGGGTATGACCTGCCAGTTACTCTCGCGCAGCACGCGCGCGCTGACTTGCAGGCGTCGGCGCAAGGTTTCGACGACGCCGGCGGCCCGGCGCTCCTGCAGAAAGCCCAATACCGCATTGATCACCAGCAGCGCGCTCACCACCGCGAGGTCCGAGTATTTCCCGAGGAAGGCCGACAGCAGCATGATCAGCTCCAGCATCCACGCCGACACGCCCCAGAATTTCCCGAGGAATTGCCGAATTGGGTGCGATTTTTTTTCGGCTACCTCGTTGTAGCCGTGTGTCTTGCGGCGCTCACCCACCTCCGCAAGTGCCAGCCCCGTGTCGACGTTCGTATTGAGCGCCGCGAGCGTGGCGGGAATAGAGGCGGATGCGATGTCAGATTGCATACCCATTGCGGCTTTCTCGCGCGCGGGTTCTACCCCAGCTCTCTTTGCGGGCGATTGCGTGGGGACCGTCCAAATCAGTTTATGCGACCGACTACAGCTTACAGCGCGATGGCATCGCGGCCGGCAATCAAGACGGTTATGACATGCGGGTACTTGTCACACACCGACGACACGTGCCGGTCATTTTCCGCGGATCAGCAGCACCGGCTTGGCGGCGACGCGCGCCACGCCTTCCGCGACACTCCCGAGGAGCAGGCGGTTCAAGCCGCGCCGTCCATGCGTGCCGATGACGATCAGATCCGCGGGCCAGGCCTCGGCCTCGGCCGCAAGCATGTCCGCGATGCGATGACCGAAGGTCTCGATCTCGAGTGTCTTGGTTTCCGCCGTCATCTCCGCCTTACGCAGCTCGGCCGCCGCCTTCTCAAGAATCTTGCGACTCGATTTCAGGAATCCTTCTCTGACCTCATCGAAATCGCCGCTCTCCGGCCAGTTGAGCGAAACCGCGTCGACCACATGTACGACCCGCAGTTGTGCCCGGAGTTCCTTGGCCAACTTGATGGCTTCCTGCAATGCCTGCTCGGCAGTATGACTGCCATCCACTGCCACCAAAATGCGTTTGAACATTGTGCCTCCTTGATAGCGTTGGTCCATTTCGATCTTTCCTGTCCAGCTACTCGATCAATGTCGGGTAAAGCCTCGCCGCGACGGCGACGAAAAGAACGAATACCACGCCCAGTACCGTGAAATTCACGACCAGACTGTGTGCGCCTTGCCCGCCTTCGATCATTAACATGCGCAACGCATCAACGAGATAGGTGAGCGGATTCACGCGGGCCACCGCGCGAAGCCACTCGGGCATCAGCGACAGCGGATAGATTGCATTGCTCGCAAAAAAGAGCGGCATGGTGAGCACCTGCCCGATACCCATGAAACGCTCGCGCGTCTTGACGATGCAGGCAATGATGAGAGAGAACGTCGAGAAGACTGCCGACCCGAGCATGACGCTGGTGAGGACGCCGAACACGGCACTTGGATTGGAGCGAATGGGAATATGCATCGCGAAGGCGATAAGGTAGATGATCGCCGCTTGCACCAGGCCCCTGAATCCCGCAGCGATGGCTTTGCCAAACACAAGTGCGCTTCTCGGGCTCGGGCTCACCAGCAATTTGTGGATGACTCCCAGGTCGCGCTCCCAGATGACCGCGATTCCATAGAAGATGGCGGTGAACAAAACGCTCTGTGCAAGAATGCCAGGCGTCATGAAAGCCAGGTAACTGATGTTGCCGGTGGGAATCCCACGCACTTGGCTGAACACCTGGCCGAAGACGGCCAGCCACAGCACCGGCTGTACTGCGCGAGAAAACACTTCCATTGGGTCACGAAAGAGCTTTCTCAGTTCCATCTCGGCGATGGCCAGGCTCTTGGCGAGGAAATCCATCGGCGAGTTCATCCCAGGCGCCTCGCGGTCATCCGGGTCTGGCGCGCATCGCGGTAGCCGCCTCCTGCTTCGATGCTTCCTCCGCTGAAGTGGGCGAACACGTCGGTCATGGTCGCTGCCTCGCCCAGAGCGGCCTTCAGTTGTGCAGGGCTGCCGCTCGCCGCCAGCGCGCCTTGATGCAGAATAGCCACGACATCACAGAGTTCATCGACCTCATCCATGACATGGGTCGTCATCAGGATGGTCATGCCGTGCTCCCGATTCAGCGCCCGCAGCCGGTCCCACACGCTCAGGCAGGCCACCGGATCGAGACCGATCGTTGGCTCATCCAGAAAAAGAATCGCCGGTCGATGCAACATCGCTTGTGCCAGTTCAAGCCGTCGAATCATTCCGCCGGAGTATTTTTTTACAAGCTGGTGGGCCGAATCTGTAAGCCCCATGTAACGCAGCGCTTCAGCGACGCGCGGTTTCCGTTCCGCCCGAGGAATGCCGTACAGCTTTGCGGAGAGCGTGAGATTCTCAAGTCCGGTGAGTGCGCCGTCCGCGGACAGCAGTTGCGGCACATAGCCGATCCGCTTTCTAACCTCGGCCGGGGCCTGCACAATGTCGAATCCGGCAACGCGTGCCGTCCCGTCCGACGGCTTGAGGAGCGTCGTAAGCATCTTGATGACGGTGCTTTTTCCCGCACCGTTTGGTCCGAGAAGGCCAATGATTCCGCCGTAGGGTACCGCAAGATTCACGCGGTCGACCGCGGTGAACTCGCCGAATCGACGGGTCAGCTGAACTGTTTCGATAGCGCGACCATCGGCTGCGTGTTGCGCATCGTTTCCTGAATCGGTCATGACACTGAGTGTCCTCTATCTCGATGTTCGGATATCAATCGTCGTCAACGACGACACACACCGAGATGTGAGCAGCGGTGTATGCCTACAGCAACACTGACGAGGAATAATGTTCCTCAACGCCAATTTGAACCTAATCGCACTGAAAGTATATCTTCAGGGCCCAATGACAGCGTTCACTTGATGGACATGCGCACGGCCATGAGAACCGCAAAAAGCCAATCTCGGATTAGCTTCGGCTTCGCACATTCGCTGCTGGCCCATTCTCTGTTGAAGATCTCGGAAGTACTTAGAGCTGATTTCTCGGTTAGCGCCCATTTGCTTCAGTTGTTTGGCACTACTTCGGTACCTGGGCCCACTGGAGTCTTACACGGCAGCGATTCATTGACCGTGCTGGACAGGTGACGAGCGCCGCGGGGCGCAGATGATCGCGACGGATGGAGGAGGTGGAGCCGCGTCGGGAGAAGCGGCCGCGCGCAACACAGGCAGCAGTTGGGAGGTGGCAATCGGCACCTCCGGCACGATCCGCGCCTTGCGTGCGGTGCTGCGTGCCGAAGGCTGGACGGACGGCGCGATCACGCGCGCGGCACTGGCGCGTGCAGGATATTGATCTCGCCGGGCTCAATCCGGAACGCGCGCCGGTGCTGCCCGGTGGGGTGGCGATCCTGAGTGCGGTGTTCGAGGCGCTCGGCATCGAGCGCATGCTGGTGGCGGATGGCGCGTTGCGTGAAGGCCTGCTGCATGATCTGCTCGGGCGCCTGCAGCAGACCGATGTGCGCGTACAGACTGTCAACGCCCTGGGCGCGCGCTTCCGCACCGATGGCGCGCACCTGGGCACTGGACGCGGAAGCGGGGCGCATGCTCGATTGGGCGGCGCGCCTGCACGAGATCGGCCTGAGTGTCGCGCACAACCAGTACCACAAGCACGGCGCCTACCTGGCGGAGAAGGCCGA
>Ga0326726_10004168_pt1 | contig 13213 bp, 14 predicted proteins | sample MHFenrmetagenome_2_FD_207603 | JGI IMG/M metagenome (GOLD analysis project Ga0326726, IMG submission 207603) | Lab enriched peat soil microbial communities from Michigan Hollow, Ithaca, NY, United States - MHF15MN | ecosystem: Environmental > Terrestrial > Soil > Wetlands > Peat | place: USA... | reverse complement strand
GATATAATCAATTCAACTGCATCAAGAATTTTATTTATATCAGCAAGTCTTCCTTCACCTGAAAGTCCACTTGCTAATTCGCCTGATTCAGGGTAAAGGATATAATGTCCAAATCTCTCCAACTTTCGGAGATTATCCTTATTAATTGGATTGTTGTACATATCAACATCTGCAGCGGGGGTAATTATCAATGGAGATCTTAGAGCAGTAACCAGAGTCGTAAGGGCATTATCCGCAAATCCGTGAGCCATTTTTGCAATTGTATTAATTGTTGCAGGAGCGACGAGCATCAAGTCAGCCCAGAGTGCAAAATCAATATGCCAGGTTGAAAGATTCGTTCCATCTTTCTGGTTTTTCGGAAAAGTATTAACAATAACTTCATTCTGCGAAAGTGTAGAAAGAGTTAATGGTGCAATAAATTCTATAGCGGAAGGAGTTAAAACAACTTTAACTTTCGCACCTCGCTTTACAAGTTCTCTTACAATCAAGCAGGATTTGTATGCAGCAATGCAGCCTGTTACTCCAAGCAGAATTTTTTTACCGTTTAAAGGATCTTTTATCATAAAATTACTTTCATTTTATCTACCTGAAATTTAATGTAAATACTTAAAAGAAATTTAAAAAAATAAATCCGGCAATAAGCCGGATTAGTTTATCACAAAATCCAAAAAGTTAAAAATGATTATTTCTTATACTCGAACTCAACTTTACCATCTAAAAATTCATTCAAAGCCTGAAGATGTGGTTTTTTTCTCTGTTCCATCTCCAATGCAATTTTTAGCTGAGCCGGGTTATCTATGTCCTCGCTTTCATCATCGGAAGTAGCTTCGGGTATTGTGCTGAGCAAAGCATTAAACTCAATCTTATTTTCCGAATTAATCTGGCGGGCTCGTTTTGCCGTTGCGATTATCGCTTCGTAAACGTTGCCTGCTTTTTTATCAATCTCTCTTAAATCGATTGGATTTATTTCCATTTATTTATTCTCCTTTAATATTTTTCTTACTAAACTTTTTGCTTCTGCAATTGCAGTATCAAGCTCAATATTTTCAATAACATAATCGAACTTATCCTTAAGGCTCAATTCCATCTTTGCTCTTTCAATCCTTTTAATAAAATCAGGTTCATTTTCAGTCTGTCTCTGCCTCAGTCGCCGAACAAGTTCCTCAAAACTGGGAGGCGAAATATATACTAAATGAGCATAAGGGTAAAGTCTTTTTATTGTGAGTGCTCCTTTTACATCCAGCTCAAGTAAAACAGGCTTTCCCGAATCAATATTTTCATCTATGAAGCTTTTATAGGTTCCATAGTAATAATCATAAAACTTTTCCCATTCAATAAATTCATTTTTTTCAATCTTTTTCAGGAATTCTGACTCAGAAATGAAGAAATATTCAAGACCTTCCTTTTCCATTTTTCGCTTCGGTCTGGTTGTAGCGGAAATGGAAAAAACAATTTCGGGAAATTTTTTTAATATCTCCTTAACGATAGTAGTCTTTCCACCTCCGCTGGGGGCTGAGAAAACAATAATTTTTCCTTTCTCGTCCTTCAAAAGTTACTCGATGTTTTGTATTTGTTCCCTGATTTTTTCAATCTCTTCCTTTATAAAAACAGAGGAATGAATTATTGCAGTTGAAATTGATTTTGAAGAAATGGTATTAGTTTCCCGGTTCATTTCCTGGCAAAGAAAGTTTAATTTTTTACCGGGCTCATTTTCGTTCTTCAGACTTTCTTTGAAGAACTTAAGATGGCTTTTTAATCTTACACATTCTTCGGTAATGTCTGCCCTGTCTGCAATCAGTGCCAATTCAATATTCATTCTTTCCTCACTAATTTCAGCATTGTTAGTCAACTCGGATATTCTTTGCTTAAGCTTTTGGTAATATTCATTAATACTATTTCGGAATTCTTTTTCGATTTCCAAGACCTTTTTGTTAATCTTTTCTATTCTTGAATTTAAATCCCGGGCTAATTCTGCGCCTTCTTTTTTCTTCATCAGGATTAATCTGTCAATTGCCTTGCTTAAAGCTGACTTAATTATTTCAAACTCAGTCTTACTTAATTCAGTTTCCTGAGTTGTGAAAATTTCTTTACTGTTCAACAGATGATTGAGTTCAATATTTTCCTTTATGCCTGATATTTTTTTTACTTTTTTTATCAGCTCTATTTGATTTAATAATTTATTCTTATCAACCGAAGAAAATCCGTTTTCAACACCATCTTTTTTAAAGTGAATAACTACATTAAGCTTGCCTCTCTGCAGTTTTGATTTGATGAATTCTTTTAATTCATAATCATAATTTGAAAGTATTGAAGGCGTTTTAAGGAAAACTTCAAAAAACCTGCTGTTTACACTTTTTATTTCAACCTCTGCTGAGATTTTATTTTTTGCGCTGCTTCCTTTTCCGTAACCAGTCATACTATAAATCATTAAAGTATCCTTTTATCATTAGTTAATTTTTAATAATGCACTTAAAGATACACAGAAGCAAATTAACAGGAATATTAAAATGCTTCACCTATGCCGAAATGGACTACCATAGTGCTAAAAAAATTTTTCTCAAAAATAAATTGCATATCTCTAGGATCGTAAAGCTTAAATCCAAAATCTATACGGAATGGTGCAATCGGAGAATAATATCTTAACCCGGTGCCAAATGCCACTGCAACCTGATCAATCCGGATTTCTTTTATTTCATTCCAGGTATTGCCGTAATCAAAGAAAAAAACAAATCCCAAATCCTTTTTAAATTTTCTGCGATACTCAAAACTTCCTTCCAGTAAAACATTGCCTCCCCTTATTCTCAGTTCTTCATTCAGGGATGGTGGGAACAAATTGAAAAGCGGTTCGGGTGGAATTAGTTCTCTCGACCTCCATCCTCTAACCGAATTACTACCACCGGCAAAAAATGTTTGATTGGGAGAAACAAGTGCAGCATCACCACTAAGCATTTGGATATATCCGGATTTTAATTTTATAGCAAAAACAGTATTCCGATCCCTGGAGATAGCTAAATAATTTCCTAATGTAAGCTGCAGTTTTATATAGAACCCAAGTGAATCAACTATTTTATCTACGTGATTTGTGGAAAGATTTTTAAGATCCCAATTAACTTGTGCTGATGAAACTTCAGTAAATAATGAAATTGTTCTGCCTTCTGTTGGATAAAAAATATTATCCGTTTTTCTTGATCCTATTTCAGAACCTAAAGAAGATGTAAATGTTCTGGGACTAATGGATACGGTATCTTCATCTATTTTGATTGATGGAATAGAGTAACTAAGTCTGTCAAATCTTATATATGGATTAAGCAGATTAACGAAAGTATAAGTTGGCATATCTACTGCAGACGTAAAATTAGCACCGTAATTTTGATAGTCAACAGAAGAAATGTTATAGGATTTAAGATAAGTTTCGAGCCTTCCCGCAACAACTCTGCTAAATAGAAACGGCTGCTCAACTATTGCCGATAAATCAACTTCTGATTGGAATGTCTCTTTAAATAAATCTGAAGAAAACTTTAGATGTAAAATATCATTTACTTTGAACCTTGCTCTAACAGTAAGTTTACGTGCATCACCCAGAAAGTTTTTACGAACATAACTTGCACCAACGCCAACATTGAAATAATTATTTTCATTATCAGCAAAAACCTCAGGTGAGAGTTCATTCAAAGGTGCAACATTTCCCTTTATTAAAAGCTGAACTTTACCACCAGCAGTATCCTGAACAACCCCATTCAAATTTATCGAGTTAAATAAACCTGTTCTCGCAAGTCTTATTCTGCTCTTGAGCAGTTCATCCTCTCTATACGGATCACCAATATTGATGTTTGTCAGGTATTTAATTAAGTCATCACTTACTTCTGATTTAGATTCCCCATCCTTTTCAATTTTAATATCATCATAGGAAAACCAGCTGCCGTGTGTAAAATAATTTGAGAGATCAGTCTTGGCTTTAATGGTATCAATTTTAATATTTGTACTATCATAGTTAGCAAGCATAAATCCATGGTTTTTAAAATAGTTTACTATTTCATCATTTTTTGTCTGTACATTCTCTTGCACATAACGTTCCCAGTCAGGATATTCAAGGTACTGGTTTATATCCGAATTTATCTCGCTACCTAAATTCTCAAGTCCATAAAATTTTACGACTCCGTAAGTATGCTTCTCATTTTCTTTTATTAAATAAGTCAGATCAACGGACTTCGATACAGTGTCTACCTTAAAATAATAATCGATATTTGCTTTAAAGTATCCATTAACAGAATAAAAAGATTTGAGAGAAATTATATCAACTGATATTGCACTCGAGTCAAAATAATTAGGCGGGGAACCAATAAAGGAGACAGTATTATATAATAATCTCCATAACCAAAAAGGGTTTTCTTCACTTTGTATGTGTTCTTTTAACTGATCATCAGAAAATGATTCATTTCCGATGAAATTTATTGAGGCTAATTCATACCGGTCTGTTTCCTGTGCAAATTGATTTACACTGATCACAAAAATTATAGCGAAGATGTAAATGAGAGACTTCATTAAGAAGCGAGGTACTTTCTTTATTACAAATTCATAGATTTATCAGGCAATAAGTCACACAAAAAGTTTTTAGGATTTATAACGATCTTTCAACCAGCCTGAGATTAGGGTAATCTCTTCTGAAATAGCTCACAAAGAAATTTTTTATCATTGGATTATCAATATTTTGCGAGAGATCAAGTGAAACTCTACCCTCGGAAATAACTGAAAGATGGGCACTATACACTTTGAGTTTTTTCAAATCTATCACATGAGAGTATACATCTCCACCTGCGTTTCCCAGAAAATAACTTTTAGAATTATAATAAATGAGTTCATTGTCAAAATCAGAAAATTTAATTTTATTGACCAAACACTGAACAAATGATCCGTTAAGAACATTGGTTGAATATTTAATTTGAAATTCTCCATCAACCCAGCTAATGAGGTAAAACTTGATTCCGTAAATATTATTTTCAGAAATTTCAACACCGGCGACAATAGACTTCAATGTGTCCGACTCAAAATAACCTGCAGCAGTAAAGGAAATATTTTCCCCAATTAAATCTTTGGCTGTTTTAATGACAAGTTGTTCATTTTCAAATAAATTGTGTGGTGGCGGTTCATATGATTTTTTGCATCCAAAGAACACAAAAATTAAAACAAAAATAAACGACAGATGAAGAATTTTATTTAATGTCAACTTCGGTACCTATTTTAATTACTGAATACAATTCATCAATATTTTCATTACTCATAGCAATTGAGCCGTCAGTCCAGTTATAAACAAACGGAAGGTTTTTAAAAACATAATCCAATGCACCGATACCGTGAATTCCGATATTCCCGCCAAGAATATTATTAAACCTTGTGCACCCTTCATAGTAGTATTGAAATTTAATGTCGTTGAATTCCTTTTGAGAAATCCAGCCTTTTCTTAATGCACGGGTTGCATCTTCCAGATTAGGATAGTTTATCTGAAAAAATTTATGGTATTTATTTACAGTGTCTATTTTACATATTTGATAAATACCAACAGGAGTGGCTTTATCTCCTGTCCTGCTTTTTGGTGTATGTACTGATTTGCCGAAACTTACTCTGTAGTTTTTTATAAGGACACTTTCTTCATAAAGTCCAAGGGTGTAGTTCTGTCGATCAACAACCAGCTTAGGATTTTTGATTTCAGTAAAACCATTTTTTAACATTGCTTCAGAAAGAGGAACGTTTCGAAGATTAAGAATAATACCATACACAATTACGCCAAAAAAGAAAAGCGCTATTGCAAAGATGAGATAAATAATATTCCTAAGAACACCTTTATTTAAATAATTTGCAGCCTTGACAGGACCAATGCGAAATTCTTTTAGCTTTTCAAAAAGCTTCACGTTTAATTACTTATTCTCTTGAAATATTAAATTTTCTTTTATTTGATTCAAAATTTAGTTAAAAATCGGCTAATTTTTCAGTCAGGATTAATTTGGACAATTAGAAGAATACTTTGTCTCAGATAAAACTTTAAGTCTAATATTTTTTGTGCAATAAATAAATATTGGGATAAAAGATAAAAATGAAAAACCCGGTCGCAATGAACCGGGTTCAGCATTAAAATCTTTGATTGAATTTTATACTTCCATTATTTCTTTTTCTTTATGCTTCAGAGTATCATCAATAAGTTTAATATGCTCGTCGGTTAGCTTTTGCACTTCTTCTTCTGCATCGTGCATCTGATCTTCAGACATTTTTTTCTCTTTTTGCTCTCTTTTAAGATGATCATTGGTATCACGTCTCACATTCCTGATTGCAATTTTAGCATCTTCACCAAACTTTTTTACCAGCTTTACAAGCTCTCTTCTCCGCTCTTCATTTAAAGGAGGAACAGGTATTTTCAGGTTTGTACCGTCGCTTATAGGATTGAATCCTAGATTTGCTTCCAGAATAGCCTTATCAATTACCTGCACCATCTGCTTCTCCCAGGGAGTGATGGATAAAGTGTGTGCGTCAAGAACAGATACATTTCCAACCTGGTTTAATGGCACCATATTGCCATAATAATCTACTTTTATACTGTCGAGCAAAACGGTTGTAGCCTTTCCTGTTCTGATTTTTGACAGTTCACTCCTTAATGTTTCAATTGATTTATCCATTCTGCCTTTAGCATCTTTTATTAATTGATGCATAATTACCTCGGTTTGTTTTTATGCTTCTTTAATAATTTTTTCAGGACTAACAATCAGTGTTCCAACTTCTTCCCCGTTAACAAGCTTTAGCAGATTGTCGGGGACATCCATATTAAAAACAATCATCGGAAGATCATTTTCCTGGCAAAGACTCACTGCTGTTAAATCCATTATTTTAAGATTTTTCTTTAAAACATCCAGGTAGGAAATATTATCAAACTTAAATGCATTAGGATTTTTTTCCGGATCACTGTCAAACACACCATCAACTCTTGTTCCCTTAACGATAACATCGGCATTTATTTCAACAGCACGCAATGAAGCCGCAGTATCGGTACTAAAGAACGGATGTCCGGTTCCTGCACCGAAGATTACAATTCTCTTTTTTTCAAGATGTCTTATTGCCCGTCTTCTAATGTAAGGTTCGGCAATTGCTTCCATGTTAATTGCACTCATTAGACGAGTGTAAATTCCGCGTTTTTCAAGTGCATTCTGAAGAGCGAGAGCGTTAATTACTGTCGCCAGCATACCCATTTGATCACCCGTTGCTCTATCGATCCCTTGTGAATGTGCACTTAAGCCACGATAGATATTTCCTCCGCCGATTACAATTCCAAGTTCAGCGCCTGCGTTATAAGCTTTTTGAATTTCTTCAGAAAAAAATTCAAGAACGTTATTATCAATTCCAAAACCCTGTGAACCCATAAGGGATTCGCCGCTAAGCTTGAGTAAAACTCTTTTATATTTTAAGTTCATCTCATCCTGAAATTTTTCACAACTAAATATAAAAAAAGGTCTTAAAAATATTAAGACCTCTTTTTGTTAACTTATTTTTTCTCGTCCCCAAGATGGAAACGATCGAACTTCGCTACTCTGGTCTTTGAACCGTGTTTTGAATTAAACTCCTTCAACAGATCACCAACGGTTTTTGAATTATCCTTGATAAAAGCCTGCTCGAGAAGAACGTTTTCCTGATAAAATTTATTCAATCTGCCCATAGCAATTTTTTCAAGAATTTGTTCTGGTTTACCTTCCTTTTTAGCAAGCTCTTTATAAATCTCCAATTCCTTATCCACTACATTTTTAGGAACATCCTCCCTTGTAATGCTGATGGGATTCATCGCAGCAACCTGCATTGCCATATCTTTACCAATAACAGAGAGTTCCTCATTGCCATCTTTAACATCATCAAATTTTATTAAAACTCCCAGCTTTGAACCCATATGAATATAATCCACAAGCATACCATTATTTGCTTCAAAAATATCAAACCGTGATATCTCAATTTTTTCACCTACTTTGCCTAAAACATCATTCAGTCTATTCTGAACATCTAAATTTTTGCTGAGCAGTTCTTCAACGTTTTTAGGTTTGTTTTTATGCACAGCATTGATAACAAAGTTAGCAAGATCAATGAAATCCACGCTCTTTGCAACGAAATCAGTCTCGCAATTAATTTCTAAAATAGTTCCTGATTTTTTATCGTTGGAAACTTTCGTAACGATCAAGCCTTCGTTAGCCGATTTTTCTGCTCGTTTAGCAGCAACCGAAGCGCCTTTTTTTCTTAATATTTCTATTGCTTTTTGAACATCGCCATTTGCTTCCTCTAGTGCTCTTTTGCAATCCATCATTCCGGCACCGGTTCTCTGTCTCAAATCATTTACTTGTGCAGCCGCTATAGCCATAATAATAACTCCATATTAAAATTAATTTTCTGAAGCTGGTTCTTTAGATTCTGATTCTTTTTTCTCTTCAGCCTTCACTTCAGAAATTTCTTCTTCCTTTTTTTCTTTCTTCTTTAAATGTTTCTTAGGTATTTTTTTCTCTTCATCCTGTGCTGTCTCTTCCTGATGTTCTTTTCTTGCTCTCTCTCTTTCAGCAATTTCTTCAGCTCTCTTCTCCTTGAATTTTGCCAGACCCTCGATAACTGCATCTGCCATATGCTTTACAATAAGTTCTATGGTTTTCACTGCGTCATCATTAGCAGGGATTAAGTAATTAATGTCATCCGGATCACAGTTGGTATCAACAATAGCAAATACCGGGATGTTCAATCTCTTTGCTTCTTTTACAGCAATGTCTTCTTTTTTAATGTCAACAACAAAAATTGCACTTGGAAGCTTTGACATTGTTTCCACACCCTCAAGGATTTTTTTAAGTTTATCCCGCTCACGTGATAAAAACAGCCGTTCCTTTTTAGTGATTTTTTCAAAAGTCCCGTCTGTCTCCTGCTTTTCTATATTCTGTAATCTTTTTACACTTTTTCTTATAGTAGAAAAATTGGTAAGCATTCCACCTAACCAGCGCTCGCTTACCCAATTCATTCCACATCTTTTTGCTTCCGATTCAATAACTCCCTTTGCCTGTTTTTTTGTTCCTACAAAAAGGATTGAACCACCCTGGGAAACAACCTCAATCATTTCCTGGTAAGCTTGATTAAGTAAACCAAGACTTTTCTTTATATCAATTATGTGGATACCATTCTTTTCCATAAAAATGAATGGTTTCATCTTAGGATTCCAGCGGCGGGTTAAGTGCCCGAAATGTGCGCCTGCTTCAATCAGGTGCGTTAGCTCCAGAGTTGTCATTAGATTTTCTCCTGTTTTTGTCTTCTACCCTCGTCGTCTTTACCTTTCATCCCGACATATCGGGACACAGGAGGTAAATCGGAAGGTATGAATATTGGTTATTAAATTATCTCTTAGAAAATTGAAATCTTTTTCTTGCTTTTGGTTGTCCGTACTTCTTTCTCTCAACCATTCTCGGATCCCTGGTTAAAAATCCTTCAATCTTTAAAGAGGGTCTGAAATCCGGATTTGTATCAATTAAAGCTCTTGCTATTCCTAATCTTATTGCCTGCGCCTGTCCTGTTGATCCGCCACCTTTTACGTTAACATAAACATCATATTTACCGCTGGTTTCCGTAACATCAAACGGTTTTGTTATATCTTCCCTGCTAACTAACAGCGGGAAAGCTTTTTCAAATTCTTTACCATTAATTGTTATTTTTCCGTTGCCACTTCTTAGTATAACTCTTGCTACAGAAGTTTTTCTTCTTCCAATATAAATTCTATCAATCATTAGTTCTCCGATGTTCTAAGTAATTCAGGTTTCTGTGCTTTGTGAGGATGTTCTTCGCCAGCATAAACTTTAAGCTTAGTAATTAATTTATTGCCCAATCTGTTTTTCGGCAGCATACCTCTTACGGCTTCCCTGATAACGTATTCAGGTTTTTTCGCTTTCATCTCTTCGTAGGAGCGTATCTTCTGTCCGCCGGGATACATGCTATGCCAGATGTATTTTTTAAGCTGCTCTCTTTTTCCAGTTAATTTAATTTTATCAGCATTTATTACAATAACAAAATCTCCGGTATCCATGTTGGGAGTAAAAATCGGTTTTGTTTTCCCTCTGATTACCGAAGCCACTTTTGATGCAAGTCTTCCCAAAACCTGATCCTTTGCATCAACAAGGTACCATTTCCTGTTTGCATCTTCGGTTTTAATAAACCGCGTCATTCCTTCCTTTTTCAAAATATAATCCTCCGTGTAACAAAATCTTTTTTGAAGCTAGAAAAAATAAGTGGATACCCTTAAAAAGTCAAGAAAAATAAAGAGGTAATTAATGGTACTAAATCAGAATAACCCTGAAATCTTGATTATTTGAAGCAGGGGACAAAATTAGTAATTTTGTTTGCCCAACTTCACAAAATTCTAATTACAAAAAACACTATGAAAATTCTTGTGACCGGTGGATCGGGGTTTTTGGGAATAAACCTGATACGTTATTTATATTCAAAAGGAAATCAGATAAAATCCCTAGATCTAGTTGATTTTGATTATCCCGATATAAAGGATAAAATTGAAATAATTAAAGGGGATATAAGAGATAAAGCAACAGTTGCACAAGCCGTTGAAGGAGTTGATATAATAGTTCATAGTGCAGCTGCCCTTCCTCTTTACACTCCCGAAGAAATTTTTTCTACCGATATTAACGGCACGAAAAATATGCTCGAAGCCGCAGAGAAATTTAAAGTTGATCGCTTCATTCACATTTCTTCAACTGCGGTTTATGGAATTCCCGATCATCATCCATTGTATGAAACGGATAAATTAGATGGCGTTGGACCTTACGGCAAAGCAAAAATTCAAGCAGAAGAGGAATGTCTAAAGCATAGGAAGAAAGGAATGTGTGTACCGATAATACGACCAAAGTCATTCATCGGTCCGGAAAGATTGGGAGTATTTGATTTGCTTTATGATTGGGCAAAAGATGGCCATGGTTTCCCAATGATAGGTAAAGGAGATAATCGCTACCAACTTTTGGACGTAGAAGACCTTTGTGAATCAATTTACCTTTGCTGCACTCTTGATAAAAACAAAGTCAACGATACTTTCAACATCGGAGCAAAAGAATTTACAACTATGAAAGAAGACTACCAGACTGTTCTGGATTTTGCAGGTCACGGAAAAAAAATAAAGAGACTCCCTGAAAAACCAATTATATTAACACTCAAAGTTCTTGAAGCAATGAAACTCTCTCCGCTTTACAAGTGGGTTTATGAAACAGCTTCCAAAGATTCTTTTGTTTCAATTGAGAAAGCTGAAAAAGTTCTTGGATACAAACCAAAGTATTCAAACAAAGATGCACTCATTAGAAATTACAAGTGGTATCTCGAACATCATCAAGAGTTCAAAAATAAATCTGGTATTTCGCACAGAGTCCCATGGAAGCAGGGAATTTTAAAAGCAGCAAAATATTTCTTTTAAAAAAATCACATTTGAAAATTTTAACTATTAAATAAGGAGGATTAAAGATGGCTCAGAAAAAAGATTATTTAAAAGAAGTTATCGAACATATTGATATCAAAAAGCACAATGTTGTTCAGTTAGTTGATGCGATGGAGAATATGGCTTTTACTGCACGCGACCTGAATCGTGCAGCAAGAATTTATGATATGATGCTGAAGGAAAAGGACTGCGGAATAATTTTGACTCTTGCAGGAAGTTTGTTCAGTGCAGGTTTGAAGAAAATAGTTTACGATATGATTATGAACAATATGGTTGATGCAATTGTTTCAACGGGTGCAATCATAGTTGACCAGGATTTTTTTGAAGCTCTCGGTTTCAAACATTACAAAGGAACAAAGTTCGTTGACGACAATGAATTGAGAGATTTACACATAGATAGGATTTACGATACTTTTATTGATGAGGATGAATTGAGAATCTGTGATGATACTTGCGCTAAGATTTTCAACAGCCTGGAAGCAAAACCTTATTCATCCAGAGAATTTCTGTGGGAGTTTGGAAAATACCTCGAGCAGAATGGCGGACCAAAAGTTGATGATTCAGTTGTCTATGGTGCTTACAAAAAGAACGTACCGATTTTCGTTCCTGCTTTTTCTGATTGCTCGGCAGGATTTGGATTTATTGTACACCAAACTCAAAATCCTGATAGACACGTTTCAGTTGATTCTGCAAAAGACTTTCTTGAACTGACAAAAATAAAATTGGCCAGCAAAGAAACCGGCATCTTTATGATTGGAGGAGGCGTTCCCAAAAACTTTACGCAGGATATTGTTGTTGCAGCCGATATTCTCCAGGAAGATGCACCAATGCACAAATATGCGATTCAAATTACAGTTGCAGATGAAAGAGATGGCGCACTATCCGGTTCAACATTAAAAGAAGCAAGCTCGTGGGGTAAAGTAGAAACAACTTACGAACAAATGGTTTATGCTGAAGCAACCGTTGCAATGCCTTTAATTGCTGGTTATGCATATCATAAAGGAAGCTGGAAGGAAAGAAAAGCAAGAGAGTTTCAGAAGATATATTCGAAAGTGGAAGAAGTAGCTTAACGATTCGTTTTTAAATTGTTTAAAGTCACACCTCTGTTTATTTTAAAACTTACATTGATAATAATGAATAGAAATTAAACTTAATTATAGTAACTGGAGGGTTAGTATTATTTACAGTATTTATAATTTTTACTCCCGCCTTCTGAAAATCTTAACCGTATTATAAACTTTTTTTAGGAACGCCTTTTGCCAAAGAAACTAAGGCTAAAATATATTATATTTGCTCAAAAATTGAAGAAATTTAGATGACAAGTAAAGAAGTATTAAAAAAATACAAGGAACCAAAGAACTTTTTTAACAGAGATTTAAGCTGGGTAGAATTCAACCGCAGGGTGATGGAAGAAGCTTTGAATTCTGAACTTCCGCTGCTCGAAAAAATTAAATTCATCTCCATATTCTTCTCAAACCTGGATGAATTTTATATGATTCGTGTGTCCGGTTTGAAAGAACAAATCGCAGCAAACATTCTCGAACCTACAATTGATGGTCTTACTCCTCTTGAACAGGTACAGAAGATAGAAAAAACTGTTAGACCGATGCTTGAGACATTGTACAATTACTGGAATAGCAATATACTCCCACAGCTTAAAGAGAATAATATATTCATCAATAATTTTCAGGACTTCACAACAGAAGAACAAGCAAAACTCAGAATTTA
>Ga0326726_10004167_pt1 | contig 13216 bp, 10 predicted proteins | sample MHFenrmetagenome_2_FD_207603 | JGI IMG/M metagenome (GOLD analysis project Ga0326726, IMG submission 207603) | Lab enriched peat soil microbial communities from Michigan Hollow, Ithaca, NY, United States - MHF15MN | ecosystem: Environmental > Terrestrial > Soil > Wetlands > Peat | place: USA... | reverse complement strand
CACGGTCGTGCCGCCGGGCCTGATGGGACGCCTCGCGGGCCACCTCGCCCGCGACGCCTCGATCGGACTCCTCTGCCCGACGACGAACTTCTGCGGCAACGAGGCCCGCGTCGAGCCCGGCTACGAGGCCATGACCGGCCTGCCGGCTTTCGCCGCCCGCCGCGCGCGCGAGCACCGGGGGCGCGTGTTCGACATCGGCGTCGCCGCCATGTACTGCGTCGCCGCCCGTCGGCAGGTGCTCGCCGAGGTCGGTCCGCTCGACGAGGCGTATGGCGTCGGCATGTTCGAGGACGACGACTTCGCCGTCCGCATCCGCGCGAAGGGTTACCGCGTCGCATGCGCGGAGGACGCCTACGTCCACCACGTCGGCCAGGGGTCCTTCCGCAAGCTCTCGCCCGAGGAGTACGACGCGCTCTGGAAGAAGAACCAGGCCTACTTCGAGAAGAAGTTCGGGGTCGAGTGGAAACCGCACACGCCGCGCGAGGGCGTGGCCGCCGTGGCCTCGAAGGTCGGAGCGGGGGGCGAGCCGGCCTAGCTCCCGGTTTCCCGGCGGCGCAGCACCACGACGGCGAACATGGCGGTGTGCCGCCGCAGCGGAGCGAGGAGCGCCTCGGCGGCCTTCCAGAATCCGTGCGTGAAGCCGGGCATGAAGCTGCGCAGGGAGAGGCCTCCCGAGAGGAGGTATCGAAAGGGCATGAAGGGGTCCACGCGCTCGATGGCCCACTCGGGGAACTCCCTCTCGAAGAGCCGGCGGTCCCGCTCGAAAACGATCCACGGCAGGGCGCCGTTGGCTCCCGAGAGAGGCCCCGTCGTCGGGAATTCCCAGGAGGCGGCGGCGGGCTCGAACGGCTCCTGGTGAAGGCGGCCATACACGAAACGGGACCACGTCGTGACCCACGGCTCGACCATCGTGATGACGCCGCCGGGACGGACGGCTCGGCCCGCTTCGCGAAAGAACGCGCGAACGTCCGAGAGGTGATGGAAGACGTTCGTCATCAGGACGGCTCGCAGACTCGCCGGGCGAAAGGGCAGCGCGCGCGCGTCCGTCACGAGGCAAACGCCTTCCCAGGCCACGATCTCCGAGGTGACGAGGTCCGGGACGAGATCGGAGAGAAATGCAGCGCCGGAGCCGAGCTCGAGTGCTTTTCCGCTCAGGGGAGGGAGCGCCTCGACGATCCGCGCGTACCAGTCCCGGTACACCTTTTGAAGGAAGGGCTTCTTTCTCAGCACGTCGCGTCGGGCGAGCGTGGCGCCGGGATCGTCGAGCGCCAGGCCCGCCGTACCGGGCAGCTCCAGCCAGGTCCGGATCCGGGCGGCGCCGCGCCGGGCCGGCATCAGACGAACTTGAGGCGCCGCGCCGCCACGCCGAGCATGCGCAGGAGCAGCAACCCGTGCCGCCAGCGTTGGATGTTCGTCGATCCGTACGTCCGTTCCCGGTACCGGATCGGAACGTCGACGATGCGAAGGCCGAGCTTCGATGCGCCGAAGAGGAGATCGAAATCCCCGAAGGGGTCGAAGTCGCCGAACGTCGCGCGGTTGGCCGCGATCCGCTCGTAGTCCCTCTTCCAGAGAACCTTGGTGCCGCAGAGGGTGTCCCGGATCGGCTGCCCGAGCAGCCAGGAGAAGCCGGCGCTGAAGAACTTGTTGCCGGCGAGGTTGGCGAGGCGCATTGCGTCGTCGTCCATGGGATAGACGAGCCGGACCCCGTTGATGAAGTCCCCCTTGCCGGAGACGAGGGCGTCGTAGAACCGGGGGAGGTCCTCGGGCGGGACGGTCAGGTCCGCGTCCAGGATCATCAGCACGTCTCCGGTCGCCCGCTCGAACCCGAGGCGCACGGCGTCTCCCTTGCCGGTCCCGGTCTGCTCGAAGACCTGGCAGGAGACCTCCGGGTGACGCCCCCGCGCCTCGAGGATCGCCTCCAGGGTGGCGTCGCGGGAGTGGCCTTCCACGAAGACGAGCTCGGTCCGGCTGCCCATCTTCGGCGCCCGCTGGAAGATACTCTCGATGTTGCCCGCCTCGTTTCGCGCCGGGACGATCACGGACACGGACGGCCGGGCCTCCTTCGCGCCGCCGCGAGGAGTCAGACGGGCCGCCACGACGTTCGAGAGCGCGAGCAGGCGGAAGGGCCAGAGGCGAACGAGGAACTTGTTGAAGAACGCGCCCACGAGCGGGATGTCGAGCGGCAGGAGCACCTCCTCGGAATGCTTGACGATCTCGAAGTTCGAGAGCCGCAGAAGGTTCTCGACGTCCCCGGGCGTCAGCCAGTTCTGGCGGAGGACCGATTGCGCGAATCCGAGCCGCGACGCGGCGCGCAACGGAATCTCCCAGACGTGGCTGAAAAAGTTGAACAGGACGCGGCCCCGGGGGCCGACGAGGCCGGCGAGCCCCTCCAGGACGCGCTGCACGTCCCAGAGGTCGTTGATGAGGTCGGACAACACGATGAAATCGAACTCGCCCCGGAGGGGAAGGGCGTGAGCGTCCGCTTCGACGAAGGCGAGCTCGGGATGGTTGCGGCGGGCCGTTTGGAGGGCCGCGCGGTTGAAGTCGATGCCCACGCCGAGGGCCGGGTCGAGCGCCGCGAGCAGGTCTCCGGTTCCGCACCCGACCTCGAGCACGCGCTGTCCGGACGGAATGGCCAGCCCGTAGACCGCGGCGAGGCGCTTCTGGTAGGCGCTCCGGGCGCCGCCCCAGGCGAGCTTGCGCGACGCCACCTCGCTCCAGTGGCGGATGCGCTCGCGGCGATAGAGATCTTCGTTCATACCGGTGTCGACGCCGGCGGCGACCACAGCCGCTGACCCGCGGCGGTGATCACGACGGCCGCGGCCGGCGCCAGCTGCGCGAGCAGGCGGGTGTAAGAGCCCTCGATGTGCAGCTCGAAGGACCAGTTGGTGAAGAGAAAGACGCCGGCCTCGACGGCGATGGCGGAGGCAATCGCCAGGCTCAGGATCGCGGGGCGGGAGAACCCCGAGGTGATCGCCAGGGCGCCCGCGACGAGAAACGCCGGCCAGAAGAGCCCCCACGTCCGAAGGTCGAGCAGGGAGCGAAGGCAAAGCGACGCGACGAGGCCGACGTTCTGCAGCGCGCGGGCGCGATGTGCCGCGTCGAAGGGGCCCCAGGTCGGGTCGTGGACGCCGATCCAACGCACGTACCCGACCCGCGCCATGATCAAGCCGAGGACGATCAGCGCTCCCGTCCAGGCCGACCGAACGCGGATCGCGAGCCGGCGAGGCCGCTCGGTGAGCCACGAAAGGAGGATCGCGCCGCACGCGATGAGGGCCAGGACCATCCCCTCCTGCTTGACGGCGGTCATGGCGCCGATGAGCCAGGGCAGCGCGCGGCTGCCCCCGTCGCTCCCGTCGCGGCCCAGGCTCGCGCCGGTGACCGCGGCGACGAAAGCGGCCAGGGGCATGTCGACGTAGCCGCCGGCGGCGGACCTCGTGGTCAATTCCGGAAGCAGCGCGACGAGCAGGACCGCTCCGAGGGCCCAGCGAACGCTCGAGACGGTTCGGGCCGCCGCGTACGTCGCGACGAGCAGGGAGGCGTGGAAGAACGGAAAGATCGCCTTGGCGCCGTCGAGGTCGAAGGTCCCTCGAAGCCGGCCGAAGGCTGCCTCGAGGAAGGAAATGAAGGACGGGTAGGACAGCAGTCGCGCGTCGTAGGAGTCCTCGAGAAACCACGTCCTGGAAAGCCCGCCCCGGAAGTAGAGCATCCTGGCTTTGGTACCCCAGACCTGGATGCTGTCCCAGGAGTGGCCGTACCGGTAGTTCAGGGCGACGAAGAAGAGGAAGACCGCGATGACCGCCGCGAGCAGGCGTGCGGCGACCCAGTCGTGGCGTACCTCGGCGAGGTCTCCGGTCGTCCCCCGCGGCGATTCGCGGGTGTTCGCGCGGGCGAACCGTCGCCAGCCTGCGGCGAGAGCGCAAAGCGCGATCAGGACGAGCTCGCCGTCCAGTGCGTGCCGGGGGGCGGCGACCGAAAGCGGGAAGAGCAGTGCGGCGCAGGCGGCGGCTCCGACGAGGAACGATTCGTTCCAGCTGAAGAGATCCCGGGATGCGCGCCGGACCAGGATCTCGCCGACACAGGCGAGGCCGGCCACGAGCACGGCGGCGATCAGCGCCGCGGTGACCGGCCCCGTCACGGCGCGAGCTCTCCGAACAGGCTGTGGCCCTCGACCAGCGGCAGGGGCCCGAGGTCTACCTTCCAGAGAAAGCCCGGGTCGAAGGGCGGGTTCCCGGCCGAGATCGCGAACCGGACTCCGTAGCGCTCCCGCAGGGAGCGGACCCGTTCCGGGGAGATCGGAGGCTCGACGACGATCGTCTCGTTTCCCGGATAGAGCACCCTCTGCCAGAGGCGCGAGTACCAGTACTCGGGCTCCGCGGACAGGTGGAGGAGGCGGGCGCCCTCGGGAAGGCGCTGGCTGACGGTCCGGAGGGCCGCCTCGAACGCCGGATGCAGGACTCGATGCGGCGGCTCCTGGAACCGGGGGAGCTGGCCCTCGACGGCGAGCCCTCCGGCAGCGACCGCGGCCGCCCCGACGACGACGGAAAGAACGCGGAGAAGAAGGAGGAACGGGCCGGGCGGACGCGAGGTCAAGCGCGGGAACCCGTCGTCTTCGTCGTGTTGGAGACTCGGCTCATCCCGGTCGAAGAGTAATTCAAAATCGGCCCGAGCGGGTCGCCGGCGCCCTGGATGCGAGAGCCTCCGGCTCTAGGCGCGGCTCCGGATCCACAGGCTGCCGCCGTGCGGGAAGACTCCCGGCACTTGCGGCGTGAACGGCCGAAGAGCGTCGATGTCGGTCTTCTCGACGAAGTGAACGCCCAGCAGGACCTCGTATTTCGTGCTGTTGGCGAGCAGGGCCGCGAGGACGTACTGCTCGTTCCAATAGCAGAGGACGTCCTCCGACCAGGCCTTCGGATACTCGAACGGGAGGCAGATGTCGTGGACATGGACGAGCACGCCCTTCGGCAGGCGGGGAAGGATGCGGAGGAACAGGTGATTCACGTCCGAACCCGTCTTCGAGATGTGCGAGCCGTCGATGAACAGGATGTCGGATGCCTGAAGGCCGAGGAACACCGAGTCGGGCGATTCCTGGACCGGCCGGGCCACGATCTCGATCGGGCCGTCGAGATCGCGAAGCCAGGCGGGAGCGTGGGGATCGATGCACAGAACGCGTCCCGCGCCATTGGCGCGCACGGCGCGCAGGGCCAGCCGGGTGGAATGGCCGGCGCCGACCTCGACGATCGTCGCCGGCCGGAACCGTCGGATGAGGGCGTAGTAGAGAGACGCGTCCGAATGGCTGAACTGGTCGTTGCCCCAATAAAACGTGGCGGCGCCCTTCGCCGGCTCGTCGAAGGGAAGCTGCGAAAGTTCGTCCGCGAAACCGGGCGTCTCTCGAAGGAACGCCCGCTGCGCTTCGAGGTCGAAGGTCCCGCAGTCGGGATACGTCGCGTCCCAGGCCGCCGCCGAAAGATCGGCCGGCGCGAAGACCGGCGCATAGAAGAAGTCGGGAAAGACCTGAAGTCTCTTTTCCCGGGAGTGGCGGTGGAGCTGGCGCAGCGCCGGGAACCAGCCCGGATGCCGCGAGTCGAATCCGAGCCTGGCGAGCAGGGCATCGTAGATTTCCTCGGGGCTCGGCGCCGCGGGCCTTCGTCGTACTCGCTGCAGAATCCGGGGCAGCAGCCTCATTGTCGTCTCCCTTTGGACACGCAAAGGATCAGGCAGATTAGCAGGGCGGCGGACGAGAGGATGGCCCCGCGGCGCAGCGAGTCGGGCTGGTAGGCGAAGCGAACTTCGTGATCGCCGGTCTCGAGCGCCGCTCCGGCGAGGCCATAGTCCACTCGAAGGAGGGGCCGTTCGATGCCGTCCACGAAGACTTTCCAGCCGGGGTAATAGGTCTGGCTGAGCACCAGGATGCTCGGCTCGGCCGCGGCAGCCCGAAGGCTTACCGCGTTCATGCTCCGGACGATCCCGGTGACCCGGGATCGAGCCGGCCGGGTCCCGGGCCCCGGGGCGTGCGGCGCCGCCAGCTCGCCGAGGATGACCGACCGGGCGGGGTCGAAATCCGCCGAGCGAAGTCGGGCGAGCTCGGACCTCTCGTCCTCGAGGACCACCGCTTCGGAAACGGGAACGAGAAAGGCGCGGGGCAGGACGGCGAGGTTCTCGAAGATCCTCACGGTCCGGTCGGAAAAAACGAGCCGGAAGCGGTCCGGCCGCGACGACAACAGGTCGGCGCTCGGGTTCCAGGTGGTGGCGACGAGGTATTTCACGTTCATGACGTCGAGTAGGCGGCCGGGCGACGCCACGATCTTTTCGGCCAGGAATGTCGGCACACGGTTGAGGACCCCGAAGGTGGATAGCATCGATTCGGTGCGCCGAGGGATGACGTTGAAGCCTCCGGCGGACTCCAGTCCGTAGCCGAGCTCGGCGCCGGCCGGGTAGGTTCCGTTGACGGAGGCGACCCGATAGGGCGCGCGTTCCTGCTGCAGGAATCGGAAGGTCGGAGCCGCCGGGAAGATGTCCTGCGGGCGACAGAAGGGGAGAAAGCCGTAGCTCGCCGTGAGCAGATCGGCGGCACAGAACGCGACCGACAGCGCCATGAGCTGCCGCGGGCCGAGACGACCCGCAAGGGCCAGGCCGAGCAGCAGTGCCGCGGCCAGGAGAAGGCCGGCGGACGACGCGGGACCGCGCAGCGTCTGGAGCGAGAGGAGCGGGTGTGGCCGGAACCCGATCCGGCCGCGTGCGAGGATCGCCCCGATGCCAAGGGCGGCGCCCGTGAACACCGGAACCGTGAGAAGCCACCAGCGCAGGCCCGGCCGATTTCCCGCCCGGAGTCTCTCGGCGAGAGCCGAAAGGCCGAGGCCGGCGAGCAGGGCCAGTGCGAGATCGGCGACTCCGAGCAGCCTCCAATTGGGAATCCCGCGCAGGATCGGCGTGTGGCGCGAGAGCGCGTACCCGGGGCCGCGGCCGTAAACGATCGACAGCACGCCGGCCAGAAGCGCGAGAAAGAAGATCGCGTCCCGCCGATTGCGGCGCAGGAGAGCGAGGGGGGCCAGCAGCAGCGTCAGCATGCCGGCGTAGGCCGCCGATTCGGGGATCGGGACACGGGCGGAGTTGGGGTTCGAACCGAGATCTCGTGAGAGAAAGGCCGCGATCTCATGGAGCGGCCTGGCGCCCCAGTTTCGGTCGAGCCCTCGATCGAGCTGGCCGATGAACTCGAGCGTCGGAAAGATCTGGACGGCGGCAAGCGCGAGTGCGAGCAGGCCCGCGATGGCGAACCCGCCGCAGAACCTCAGCCGGCCGGGTGCTCCGGCCTCCGCGGAGAGCGCCAGCCGGTAGGCGAAGAAAATGAGGCCCACGAGGGTGACGTGCGCGGCGCTTTCCGGCTGGCCGGCGAGAACGGGCAGGGCGAACGCGACGGCCGCCAGGGCCACGGAAGGCCCGCGGACCCGTTTCCGGAGTCGGTCCACGGCGAAGAGGACGAGGGCGAGCCACATCGTCGTGTCCAGGTGGGGTCGCGTCTGGAAGGCGGTGACCCAACCGGAGAAGGCGAAGACGATGCCCGAAACGAGCGCGGCAATGGGCTCGGCGCCGAGCGCCCGCGCGAGCAAGGCCGCGAGCAGACCGGCGAGGACCGTGCGGAAGATGAAGAGCAGCGACCAGGCGAGTGGAGTCGGCAGCAGCCCGTAGAGGAGTGTGGGCGGATAGAAGAGCGCGGGCTGAGGATCGCCCACGAAGGTCGTGCCGAAGAGAATGAACGGATTCCAGAGAGGCAGCGTCCCCTCCGTAGCGGCGCGCCTCGTGTAGACCTTCCATGGATACATCTCCGTGACGAGATCTCCCATCTCCGAGTGCGAATCGGTCGTGAAGCCGGGCTCCGGCGAGGAGTCCCAGGGTGGAAACCGGAGTGCCTCCTGCGCCGGAAATGGCACCCGTCCGAAGAGCATCGGCCAGTAACAGAGCAGGGCGAGGGCAGCGAGGAACAGCGCGCCTTTCAGCGCCGGCGCGCGGTCCGTCGGGTCGTTCATTGCGCGCTCACCGCCGCGCAGTATCGCACCGGAGCGCCTCGCCGACGGAGGGAGCTTTACTCTCCTCGCGCCGGCAGCGCCCGATCCGAGAAGGGGAGCACGGGCCTGCCCGCTCCGGAGGCGCGCAACTGATCCGGAGGGCCCGGCGTCGCGGCGCCTTCGAGGAAGAACGCGGCGATGCGCCGCGCGTGCTCGTCGAGGCGCTCGCCCTCGATGTTGGAGAGCATGACGGTGACCAGGCGCGCGTGCGGAACGATGACGATGGCGGCCCGGCCTCCCACGCCGCGCCCGCCGTGCCACACGTAGCGGCGGCCGCGGGCGTCGGTGTCGACGTGCCACCCGAGGCCGTACGCGGTCTCGGCGCCGCCGAGCGTCTTTTGGGGCGTGAACATCGTCTCGAGCGTCTCGCGCCGCAGGATGTCGCCGCGCAGGAGCGCCTCGCCGAACCGGACGAGGTCGCCGGTCGTCGAGAGAAGGCCGCCGGCTCCCCAACGGCAGCTCGTATCGACGGGCCGGGCGGAGCCGAGAAGGCCGAACCAGCCGCGCTCGTAGAAGAGGGTGCGGCCGGGCAGGAATCGCCGCGGGTCGTCCGTCATCGTCGACCTCATGCCGGCCGGCTCGGCGATCGTCTCGGAGAGCAGCTCCCCGAAGGGCTTGCCCGATGCCGATTCCAGGACGGCGGAGAGCAGCACGTAGCCGGGGCGGGACGGCGAGTGGCTCAATCCCGGCGGCCTCACGAAGAGACGCGGCGGCAGGTTGCGCGCGGCCTCACGCGCCCCGGAACAGGGGGCCTGGGCCTCTTCGTCCTCGGAGAAGTCCCGCGCGCCCGAGAGATGGGCCGCGAGCTGGCGGGCCGTGACGGGGTAGCCGTTGTCGGCGACCCCGGGAAGGTAGCGCTGGATGGGAGCGTCGAGGTCGAGGCGCCCCTCGTCCTGGAGCCGCGCCATGATGGTCGCCGTCAGCGGCATCGCAACCTCGTAGACGCGGAACTGCGTCGCGCGCGACACGGGCCGGTGGCGCTCCACGTCGGCGAAGCCGAACGCCGTGGACCAGACGATGTCGTCGCCGACCGCGACGGCGACCGCCGTGCCGGGGTAGAGCTGAAGGACCTCGTCGAGCATCGCGCGGGACTGCTCGATGGCGCGTCCGTAGGGAGGCCGCGGCGACCCGCCCCATGCCACGCCGGCGGCCAGGGCGAGCGCGAGGGCTGCAGCGGCGAGACGGCGTCCGCGAGCTCGCGCGCTCATGCCGAAGGCGCCAGTCTCGCCGGCACGGACGCCGCGGCCCGCCGCGCGGCCACCGCCGCGCGCTCGGCCGGGGTCCGGGGAAACGCCGCCGGCGGGGCGAACGCCAGCGGAATGCTCAGGCCGACTACGCAGCCCCGCCCGGGCGCGCCGTCGAAGGAGAAGGCGTGGTCGTCGCCGAAGAGCAACTCGAGCCGGTCGCGCGTGTTGCGCAGGCCCACGCCCTCGCCGCCTCCCCGCCGCCCTCCGGCGGGCGGTCCCGGGCCGTCATCGCGCACGGCGAGCGAGAGGCGGCCGCCCTCCTTGCGCACGCGCACCTCGACGCGCCCGGCTCCGGGTCGCGCGGCGATGCCGTGCTTGATCGCGTTCTCGACGAGCGGCTGCAGGATGAGGTTCGGCACGAGAGCGTCGCCCACGTCGGGCGCTACGTCGAGCTCGACCGTGAGGCGATCCTGGAAGCGCGTCTGTTGGATCTCGAGATAGACCTGCAGGAGCTCGATCTCCTTGCGCAGGGGCAGCAGGTCGCTGGTTTCGTTCTGGAGCGAAAGGCGCAGCAGGTCCGCGAGGCGGACCACCGTGCGCGACGCCGCGTCGCCGTCGCGGAAGACGAGGGGCAGGATGCTGTTGAGCGTGTTGAACAGGAAGTGAGGGTGCAGCTGCATCTTCAGCGCCTCGAGCCGCGCGCTCGCCAGCCGCGTCTTCAGCTGCGAGGCCCTCAGCTCGCGCTCGCGCGAGAGGTTCGCGTACGTCACGGTCCAGGTCGCGCCGACGATCGCCCAGAAGGTGACGAACTGCGTCGCGAAGGCGAGCCGGAGAGCCGCCGGCAGGGCCGCCAACTGCACGGGGATCACGCACGGGAATCCCATGAGCAGGGGATAAGCGAGCTGGTAGGCCGCGCCGTGCAGCACGGGCAGGCCGAGCGAGGCGCCGAGGAGGGCGCCGACCGGCACCGCCCACCGCGCCCGGCGGGGCAGGCAACGGCGCGCGAGGGAGACGACGACCGGGGTGAGGGCGGCCCAGATGTAGGCCGAGAGGAGGCACTGGGCCAGGGCTTCCCACGCCCCGAACTCGAGGCGGCGCAGCTGGAAGGGGTCGCTGAAGTAGCGGTCGGCGGCGCGGAAGAGGCCGACGAGCGTCCAGATCGCGAACATCCACGCGGCCGTGGACAGACGCGCCGTCCCGCGCCGGTCGCCCGCGGGCGCCGTGCGGCCGCCCCTCACGCGGCCCCCTTCGCGGCCGGCGCGGCCTCGGGAACGGGCGAGTACGGGAGCGTCAGCGAAACCTCGTGCCCCTTTTCGAGCTTGTCGGAGATCGCGACCGCGTGGCGGCCCGGATAGAGGAGGTCCAGGCGCAGCGTCGTCTTTCGGACGAAGGAGTCGTCGATCGGCACGGCCGCGGGGACCTCGCCGGGATCGCCGGCCGCCTCGTGAATCTCGATGCGGACGAAGTCCTCGACCAGCCGCGCGCGAATCTCGACCCGGGCGCGCCCCGGCCGCACGGAGACGCCGTTGGCGATCGCGCTTTCGCACAGGGGCAGCAGAACGAGGTTGGGCACCGCGGCGTCGAGCGCCTCGGGCTCGATGGCGAAGACGACCTCGAGGCGATCGCGCAGGCGGGTCTGCTCGATCTGGAGATAGAGGCGGATGTACTCGAGCTCGGTCTTGAGCGGGACGAGCCCGGTTGCGTCGTTGTGGAGCGCGAGGCGCAGGATGTCGCCGAGCTGGACGACGGTGCGCGCCGCGGCCCGCGGCTCGGTCCGGATGAGCGGCAGGATCGTCGCGAGCGTGTTGAAGAGAAACGGCGGGTGCAGGCGCAGCTTCAACGCTTCGAGCTGCGTGCCGACGAGTTCGCGCTCGAGCTCCGAGGCCTGGAGCTCCTTCTCGCGGTAGGTGTGGAAGTCGTCGAGCCCCCAGGTCACGCCGGCGATGCCGAAGAACGTGGCCAGGCGCGCGGCGCCGCCGAAGGAGAGGGTCGCGAGAAACGTGGCGAAGGGGTCCGGGCCTCGGCCGACCGAGTCGACGGCCTGCCAGAACAGGTTCGTCAGCAGGAGGTGCGTGAGCGCGGCCGCCAGTCCCGCCGCGGTGAGCGGGAGGCCGTTACGCGCGATCGCGCCCTTGCGCGGTCGCCAGCGGCGGGCGGCGGCCATCGCCGGGGGCGTCAGGAGAGCCCAGATGAAGGCCGTGACGAGGCTCGCGGCGAGGGCCTGTCCCCACGGCAGGGCAAGGCGAGGCTGCAGCGACGGGCCGCGCAGGTAGCGCTGCGTGGCGATGAAAAACGCGGCGCCGGTCCACACGACGAGGATCCGGACGGCGGCCCGCCACCGCCCGGTGGTCCCCGCGGGCACAGGCTCTGCCGTCCCCCGGCGCGCGAGAGCCGCCTCGGTCCCGACCCGACTGGGCGCGGCCGCCGCTTGCATTCGCTCCTGCTAGACCGCGAGTCTCCGGAAGTCCTTGAGGCGGTCGCGGTACGTGCTCGAAAGAGTCAGACGCATGCCGTCCTTCAGGGTCACGGCGTAGTCGCCGTTGAACCACGGGTGCATTTCGCGGATCCTCTCGATGTTGACGATCGTGGACCGGTGAATGCGGAAGAAGTGGCGCGGGTCCAGGCGCGACTCGATGCCCGACGTCGTCTCGTGGTAGACGTAGATGTCCTTGCCCACGTGCAGGCGCACGTTGTTGCGCGCGGACTCGATCCAGTCGATGTCCGCGACGCGCAGGAAGACGCTGCGCTCGTCCTTCTTGATGAGGAGCCACTCGGGGTAGGCGCGCTCACGCTGGATGTCCTCGAGGAGGGCGTGGAGGGTGGCCTTGAGGTCCGTCGACGAGCTGCGGTCGATCTCGGCGCGGGCCCGCTCCACGGCCTCGTGCAGGCGCTCGCCCGAGAACGGCTTCATCAGGTAGTCGACGGCGTGCGCCTCGAAGGCCTTGAGCGCGTAGCGGTCGAAGGCGGTGACGAAGATGACGGCGGGCAGGTCCTCGGTCGCGACGCTCGCGAGCACGCCGAAGCCGTCGAGGCCCGGCATCTGCACGTCGAGGAGGACCAGATCCGGCTTTTCGGCGGCGATCGTCTTTGCCGCCTCGAACCCGTCGCCGCACTCGCCGATGACCTCGAGGTCCGGCTCGTCCTGCAGCCCGTTGCGAACCCACTCGCGCGCGAGGGGCTCGTCATCCACGATCAGAGTTCGGATCTTCATCCCCTTGCCTCCTTCGTCTTTCTTACAACGACGTGAGAGCTGATACGTAAGGAAACACAGGGAGTTAAGGAAAATGCCGGTTCCGGGCAACTCAAGAAACCGGACGAAACGTCCAGAAACCGGAATGCTGAGCCGCAACCGCACACCGGGGCGGCTTTGCTGAGGACGAAGGCTCCATTTTTCGGGACGGACCGTAAATCGTCGCCGGACCGGCTCCGCGTTCGTCCCACGGGATTTTTTCTTGCCGGCTTCGTCGCCGGCGCTGGAATGCTCGTTCCGGCCGGGAAATGCGGCCCGGAGTCCCCCGCAAGCGTCGCCGCGACCCCGGTTGTCGAGGCGGCGGCGACCTCCGCGCCGACCCCGGCGCCGACGCCGGACCTCTTTGCCTCGACGGTCCGCCCGGTCCTGGTCGCCCGCTGCTCGAGCCTCACCCTGGCACTAAAGGGATCCCTCGCTGCGCTCGGGATGACGGATGGAGAGTCTGGCTCGACGAGGGATAACGTCCTCTGTCATCCCGAGGAGCGTAGCGACGAGGGATCCCGGGCTCGATTGTCACCACCGCTCGTCGAGCCCGGGATCCCTCGCTGCGCTCGGGATGACGGAGGGGGGACTGGCTCGACGAGGGATAACGTCCCCTGTCATCCCGAGGAGCATAGCGACGAGGGATCCCGGGCTCGATTGTCACGACCGCTCGTCGAGCCCGGATCCCTCGCTGCGCTCGGGATGACGGAGGGAGGGCCTGGCTCGACGAGGGA
>Ga0326726_10004166_pt1 | contig 13222 bp, 14 predicted proteins | sample MHFenrmetagenome_2_FD_207603 | JGI IMG/M metagenome (GOLD analysis project Ga0326726, IMG submission 207603) | Lab enriched peat soil microbial communities from Michigan Hollow, Ithaca, NY, United States - MHF15MN | ecosystem: Environmental > Terrestrial > Soil > Wetlands > Peat | place: USA... | reverse complement strand
CGAACGCCCATGGGGGAGCTGCTGCGCCGCTACTGGCATCCGGTCGCCGCGGCGAGCGACCTGGACGCAAACCCGGTGAAGCCGGTGCGCATCATGAGCGAGGATCTGGTCGTATACCGCGACCTCTCCGGGACCTACGGCCTGATCGCGCGGCATTGCCGGCACCGCGCAGCCGATCTCGCCTACGGCTATGTCGAGCAGTGCGGCCTGCGCTGCCACTACCACGGCTGGATTTACGACGAGCAAGGCCGCTGCATCTCGCAGCCCTTCGAGGAGAAATTCGACCCGCAGGAGCGGCTGAAGCAAAGGATCACCACCCCCGCGTATCCGGTGCAGGAGAAAGCGGGCCTCTTATGGGCTTACCTCGGACCGCAGCCAGCGCCGCTCTTGCCCGAATGGGAGATCTTCTCCTGGAAGAACGGCTTCGTGCAGATCGTCTTCGCCGAGGTCCCGTGCAACTGGCTGCAGGCCCAGGAGAACTCGATCGACCCGGTGCATTTCGAGTGGATGCACGACAACTGGAAGCTGCGCCTGGAGGGCCGGACCGGCCCCTACGCGCCCACGCACCTCAAGCTCGGCTTCGACGAGTTCGATTACGGCTTCGTCTACAAGCGCGTGCGCGAAGGCGCGGACGAGCGCGATCCGCTGTGGACCACCGGGCGGGTGTGCCTGTGGCCGAACGGGTTCTTTCTCGGCGAGCATTTCGAGTGGCGCGTGCCGATGGACGACGAGAACATGCTCTCGGTGACCTGGTCATTCATCCGCGTGCCGAAGGAAGCCGAGCCCTACGAGCAGAAAAGCATCCCGGCGTGGGTCAGCCCGATCAAGGATCCGCAGACCGGCCGCTGGATCACCAGCCACGTCATCAACCAGGACATCGTCGCCTGGGTCGGGCAAGGAACGATTGCCGACCGCACCAAGGAGAACCTGGGCGCGAGCGACCGCGGCATCTCGATGCTGCGCAGGCAGCTCTTTCGCGACCTCGACGCGGTCGCGAAGGGCAAGGACCCGAAGGGCCTGATCCGCGATCCCGCGCGCAACAAGAACGTCGCGCTGCCCAACATCGGGCGCAAGCTCTACACCGAGGGCATGACCCTCGAGGAGTACCGCGAGCATCCGTTCTGGAAGAATCTGCTCGCGGACTTCAGGTGGCACTACGGGCAGCCCGAGCAGGTCCGGCGCGAATTTCGGATGGCGATGGGTCTCGAGTAATCCGCCATCGGGCCGGCGCGACCCGCCGATCGAGTTTCTTCGAACCCGATCGCGATAAATTGCGCGTTAACTGATCGGTCCCTCGCACGAAAGATCTCGTCATGTGTCGAAGATGATCGGGGAATCGACCGTCATCACCCCTGCGCGCGACGAGACCGAGCCCGATTGTCGCCGCCAGGAGACAAAACGCGGTGCCTGCGCCGATTTTGTCGCGTTTGCCGAAAAAAATTTCGAAGAGATGGATGAATCGACTGGATTGCGGTGTTTATAATTTGGGATTATTTTCCCACACACTCCCCGCCCCCTTCGGACTCCCATGAGGCTGACCGTCATCATCCCCGCGTACAACGAGGCCGACTTCGTCGGCGACACCATTCGCAGCCTGCTCGAGCAGACGGTCCCGCCCGACGAGATCATCCTGGTCGACGACGGCTCCACCGACGGCACGGGCGACGTGGGGCGCCGCGCCGGTGTCACCGTGATACGCCCCCCGCGCAATACCGGCTCCAAGGCGGGTGCGCAGACCTTCGCTCTGCCGTGGGTGCGAACGGAACTCGTGATGGCGATCGACGCCGATACCACGCTCGAGCCGACCGCTGTGGAAAGGCTGATGCAGTCCTTCAACGACCCCGGCGTCGGCGCGGCCTGCGGCTTCGTCCTGCCGCGGCGGATCAAGTCCCTGTGGGAACGGGGACGCTTCATCGAATACCTGTTCGCATTCACGTTCTACAAGCCGGTGCAGGACTACTACCGCCGGCCGCTGATCTCGTCGGGTTGCTTCTCCATGTACCGCACCGACCTGATGCGCCGCCATGGGGGATGGCCTCGCCGGACGCTCGCCGAGGACATGGACCTAACCTGGAGCTTTCACCAGGCCGGCGTCGGGGTGCGCTTCATGCCCGAGGCGGTCTGCTACCCCATCGAGCCGTACAACTTCCGCTTCATGCGCAAGCAGCTTCGCCGGTGGAGCCACGGCTTCGTTCAGAACGTCGCCCTGCATTGGAGGGGCGTGCTGACGGTGCCCTTCCTGCGGTCGGCGGTAGCCGTGGCGCTGTGGGACGCGGTCGTGGCCTCGCTCGTATTCCTGGTCGTGCTGCCGTTGCTGATCATCGCGCTGAGAAGCCCGTGGCTGCTGCTCGCCTACATCATCGACGCCCCCGCGATCCTGGTGCCGCTCCTGATCGGCGCCATTCCGCGTCGCGAATTCGGCCGCACGCTGGCGAGCTTTCCGTCGTTCTTCGTGCTGCGCCTGGTGAACGGATTCTTCTTTCTGGAGGCCGTCTGGTCCGAATGGTTCCTGCGGCGCGCCACCCTGACTTACGAGAAAGGACACTAGACCATGAACCCAGGATTGCCCGGAGCCGGTATCGGCGGCTTGTTCTACATTCTGAGCGCGCTGTGGATGCCGGTCTGCGAGCTTTGGCGCATGCGGCGCGGCAACGCGCCAGCGCAGTGGCCCCTAGTGGCGAGGCAGTTCGCCATCGCGGTCGGCATCGTCGCCGCCATGAGCGGCGTTTTCTGGGCGCTGGATACCGCGATCATGTTCGAGCAAGTCGCCGCACACGCCGCGGGCAAGGCGCACGCGATCTGGTCTTGGTCTGTGCGGGCGTCGGCCTTGATGGTGACCTCGGGTGTGCTGGGCACCGTGCTCAGCGCGGTGCATCTCGTGCGCTTGTGCTTGGGGCTGCGTGCGGCGCGACACCCGGCCCGATGAGGGCGATCGCTGCGTTTGTGCTCTTGCTGTGGGCGCAAGCGGTGGCGGGGCAGACCTTGTTGCAGCGGGCGGACGCGGCTTATTCGGCGGGTGAGCGCGAGCGTGCGAAGAGCCTGTACCAGTCGGTGCTCAGGTCCGATCCCGACAACTCCCGCGCCGTCTATCAACTCGCGCTGCTCTCCCCGCCAGGTTCGGCCGAAGCCGTTGCGCTCCTCAAGCGCTATGTGAAGCTCGAACCGCAGGATCCCTGGGGCTACATGGCCCTGGGCGATGCGCTCGCCAAAGCCGGCGCGGTGGACGAAGCGATCGTGCAGTACGATCTTGCACGCCGCAGAGCGCCGGCCGAGTCGGACGTCTACGCGGGCCTGGGACGGATCCTGCGCGACGCCGGACGCAACGACGAGCTCGTCGCGAACTACGAGGGATGGGTGTCCCGGCAGCCGAAGAACGCGGAAGCCTGGACCGAGCTCGGGCGAGCGCGCCAGCGCGCGAAGCGTTACGCCGAAGCCGCCGATGCCTACGCGGCCTCGCTATCCATCAGGGAAGACCGGCGCACCCGCGAACTCCTCGAGGGCGCCCTGGCGGAAACCGCGTTCTCGCTGCGCCCCTTTTTCGGCCTCAGCCACGATTCGGACGAGAACCGGATCAAGCGGTGGGGACTGGAAGGCGAATGGCAGCTGACCGAACGCTCGCGATGGGGACTGCACGCCGAGCGGGCCGAGGTATGGGATCCTTTCACCTCGGGGACGGTCGACGGATTCGCGCTCTTCGCGAAATGGCAGCCCTTGAGCCTCCTCAAGCTGGATGGCTTGGCCGGCGTCGCCCGCCTCGGCTCGGATCAACCCGCCCAGAACGCGACGACCCGGCCCCTGCGAGGATTGCGCCTTCGCTGGGCAAGGCCGGCGGAGGGGGCCGCCGTCGAATTGCGCGCGGCGCAAAATCCACTGATCGCGACACCGGGACTGGTGGCGCAGCCGGTGGAGCTGACCGAGCTCAAGGGCAGCTTCGATCTGCCCTTGAGCGGGCCCATTCGCGCGCGCGCGCGCGGCCAGAGCGGCAAGCTCGACTCGGCCACGGACCTCAACCATCGCTCCGGCTACCAGCTCGGTCCGGTCTACCGCTGGCGTCCTGCGGCCGAGGTCGGCGTGTTCTACAGCCGGCTCGGCTACGAGCACGCCACCGCCGCGGGCTATTTCGCCCCGCGGCGCGCCGAGACGGTCGAGATCGGGGCCTATATCGAGTACGAAGGCCTGGCGCCGCTCACTTTCGCTCTCGACGCTGGCGCGGGCCAGCAGCGGGTGCAAAAGCAGGGCGAGGACATCCGCGACTGGATCGCGACCTACCGCCTTTGGGCCCTGGTGTCGTGGGCGCTGAAGCCGGGCGTGAGCCTGGAGCTGGAACTGGAGCACTACGACTCGCCCGTGGCGGGCAACGCGGTCGCGCCCACCGCCAACTGGACCTTCAACGGAGCGACCCTGTCGCTGCGCTTCGGCGTGCGGCCTCAGAGCACGAGCGCGTTCCTCACCGAGCGGGCCGCGATGCCCCGCTAGACAGACGGCATCTCCGGCCAGCCGGATTTCCAGCCCTCGGGACCGCCGATGAAAGTCCAAAAGGGCTTGCCCAGCGCGCGCCAGTGATCGGCCGCGGCGGCCATCGGCTCCATCGCTTCCTTGAATTCGCGGCCGTGGCCGCCGCAGAAATGCTTGCTCTTCTCGAGGATCACCACCCAGCCCTTCCCCTGGATCCACGACAGATCCTTGAGGCCTGCGGCAAAACTGTCCCAGCTCTCGCTGCGGTCCTGAGGAAATCGCATCGCCTTCGACGCACCGGCGAGAAAATCCTCCTTGTCGTGCGCGTGGCCGATGTCGACGTAGATCACCATCAGGCCCGATGCTGCTGCGGCGGCGGCGAGCTCGCGCGCGTCGGCGGAGAGGTGGAAGACTCCGGCGCGATCGGCGTCCTTCAGCCAGTCGGCTTTCAAGTTTTCGCTTTCTCGGCGGTGCGCAGGCGGATATGCAGCTCGCGCAGCTGCTTCTCGTCGACCGGCGAAGGCGCCTGCGTGAGCAGGTCCTGGGCGCGCTGCGTCTTAGGAAAGGCGATGACATCGCGGATCGACTCGCTGCCCGCCATCATGGCGACGATGCGGTCCAGGCCGAAGGCGATGCCGCCGTGCGGCGGCGCGCCGTATTGAAGGGCGTCGAGCAGGAAGCCGAATTTCTGCTTCGCCTCCTCGGGGCCGATCGACAGCGCCCGGAACACCTTCGATTGCACTTCCTCGCGGTGGATGCGCACCGAGCCGCCGCCGATCTCAGAGCCGTTCAGCACCATGTCGTAGGCCTTGGCGAGCGCCCTCGCGGGTTCGGACTCGAGGAATGCCTCGTGCCCATCCTTCGGTGCGGTGAACGGGTGGTGCATCGCGTTCCAGCGTTTCGCCTCCTCGTCGTACTCGAACATCGGGAAATCCACTACCCACAGCGGCTGCCAGCCGGCCTCAACGAGATTCTTCTCGTGACCGATTTTCACGCGCAGCGCGCCGAGCGCGTCGTTCACGATCTTCGCGGGCCCGGCGCCGAAGAACATGAGATCGCCGTTCTTCGCCCCGGAGCGCTCGACGATCGCCTTCAGGGCCGCGTCCGACAGGTTCTTCACGATCGGCGACTGCATGCCCTCGCGCCTCGAGACGTCGTTGAACTTGATCCAGGCAAGCCCCTTCGCGCCGTACACGCCGACGAACTCGGTGTAGCCATCGATTTCGCCGCGCGAGAGCTCCCCTCCTCCCGGAACCAGCAGCCCGGCGACCCGCCCGCCCGCCGTGTTCGCCGGGCCGGAAAACACCTTGAACTCGACCTTCTTCATCGCGTCGGTGAGCTCGGTGAAACGCAGCGGCACACGCAGGTCCGGCTTGTCCGATCCGTAGAGCAGCATCGCATCGGCGTACGTCATCACCGGGAAAGCCTCCGGTAGGGCGACATCTAGCACTTCCCTGAATACGGTGCGGATCATTCCTTCGAAAATGGCCCGAATTTCCGACTCGCCGAGGAACGAGGTCTCGCAGTCGATCTGGGTGAACTCAGGCTGGCGGTCGGCGCGCGAGTCCTCGTCGCGGAAGCACTTGGTGATCTGATAGTAGCGGTCGTAGCCCGCGATCATCAGCATCTGCTTGAACAGCTGCGGCGATTGCGGCAGCGCGTAGAACTCGCCCGCGTGCACCCGCGAGGGGACCAGGTAGTCGCGCGCGCCCTCGGGGGTCGAGCGCGTGAGCATCGGTGTCTCGATGTCGATGAATCCCTGGGCGTCGAGATACCTGCGCACCGCCATCGCGACGCGATAGCGCAGCATCAAGTTCTTCTGCATGGGCTCGCGCCGCAGATCGATCACGCGGTGCGTCAGGCGCACGGTCTCCGAGAGGCCCTCGTCGTCGAGCTGGAAGGGCGGCGTGAGCGAGGTGTTGAGGATCTCGATGTCGTGCGCAAGCACCTCCACTTCCCCGCTCGCGAGGTTGGGATTCACCGTCCCTTGAGGCCGGCGGCGCACCACGCCCGTCACCTTGAGCACGTACTCGCTGCGGATGCGCTCGGCGATCGCGAAGGTTTCCTTGCGGTCGGGATCGGACACCACCTGGGCGAGGCCCTCGCGGTCGCGCAGGTCGATGAAGATCACCCCGCCGTGGTCGCGCCGCCGGTGCGCCCAGCCGGCAAGCGTCACCGTCTTTCCGAGGAGTGCCGTGCCGAGCTTGCCGCAGTAGTGGGTGCGCACGGGAGCCTAGCGCTGCGTCCTAGCGCCGCGCGCCTCGGGGGACACCAGGCCCATCGTGATGACGTACTTGAGCGCCTCGTCGACGCTCATGTCGAGCTCGATCACGTCGGCCCTGGACAGCATGAGGAAAAAGCCCGACGTGGGATTCGGCGTGGTCGGCACGTAGACGCTCACGTACTCCCCGCGCAGGTGATTGGCGACGTCGCCGCCGGGCCGCCCGGTGAGAAACGCGATGGTCCAGCTGCCCTCGCGCGGATATTGGACGAGGAGCGCCTTGCTGAATGCCTGGCCGCCCGGCGCGAACAAGGTATCGCTCACCTGCTTCACGCCGTTGTAGATGGTCTTCACCACCGGGATGCGCCCGAGCACGTTTTCCCAGAACGAGAGCAGCCGCTGGCCGAGGATGTTGGATGCGAGAGCGCCGGTGACGAACACAACCACGACCGTCAGCAGCACGCCCAGGCCGGGAATCTGATAGCCAAACAGCGCATGCGGCTGGTATTGCGGCGGCAGCAGCAGCAGCGTCTGGTCCATCGTGCTCACGATGAGAAGGAGAACCCAAATCGTGATCGCGAGCGGGATCCAGATGAGCAGGCCGGTGATGAGGATCTTCTTCATTGAACGCGTAGGCCTCCGAACGAGCCGGAGACGCTCCCGTCGGACACTGGGCCTTTAGGCCGCAGCTTCCGACTTCGACTGGGTATTGCCGTCGGACTTGCCCGGGCTCGAGTCCTTCTTGTCGGACTTGCCCGTGCCCGAATCCTTGCCGTCGGACTTCGCAGCCGCCTTGTCCCCTGTTTCAACGGCGGTCTTCGCCGTGGCCTTCGAGCCGCTGTTCTTGAAATCGGTCGCGTACCAGCCGCTTCCCTTGAGCTGGAAACCTGCGGCGCTCAGCATCTTGGAAAAGGTCTTCTTGTTGCATTCGGGGCAGACCGACATCACCGGGTCGTTGATCTTCTGCAGGTATTCCTTCTGGAACCCGCAGGACGAGCAGCGATATTCGTAGATCGGCATGGCGACTCCACGCAAGGCGGCGATTATACCGCGAAGTAGTGGGGACTCCGCCGCCGCTTTCAAGCGGCGCCGAGGTTCCCGGCGATTCCGATGAGGCGCGGCAGCTCGAGCCGTCCCGGCCTGACGACCTTCTTGTCGCGGAGGTAGCGCGCGAGCAGCTCCCACGCGGGCTCGCCCGCCACGCCCTCCGCCACCGGCGCCCAGCTCGCGACCTTGTAGATCTTGTCGGCATCGATCGGGCGCCCGCGCAGCCGCATCTCGCCGATGCGCGCGCCGATGCGCGCGCCCGGCGTGCAGCTGTAGCTCATGCCTCCGACGCGCACCATGTCGCCGCCCTGCTGATAGTACGGATCGGGATGGAACAGGTTGTCGCAAACGTCTTCCATCAGCGACTTGATGGCGGACCCCTTGAGTTCGGAAAGAACCGTGTCGGGATAGGTGATCGCGGTCAGGTTCATGACTTGCTCGAGGGTGATGGAATCCCCCGGGAGCAGCGACGTGCCCCAGCGAAATCCGGGAGAGAAGGCGATCTCGGCGTCCTTCGTCTCCATCAGGGCGTCGAGAATCAGCTGATCGAAGCTGCCGTTGAAGTTGCCGCGCCGGTAGAGCAGGGCTTCGGAGCGCGCGAGCTCCTCGGACAACTTGTCCGCGTAGGGAGCGCGCTGCGCCTCGATGAGCTTCTCCATCTCGGGGTCGGCCGGAAGCAGGTTCGCAAACACCGGCAGCAGGCGGTAGCGGTATCCCGAGACGGCGCCGCCCCGGACCTCGAGATCGAGAACGCCCAGGAATTTTCCGTTAGAGCCGGCGTTGGTGACGAGCGTCTTGCCTCTGCGGTTGCGCACCGGGATCGGGGCCGGGACCCCGTCGTGCGTGTGTCCGCCGAAGATGACGTCGATCCCGGTGACGCGCGAGGCGAGCTTCAGGTCGACGTCCATGCCGTTGTGCGAGAGCAGCGCCACCACCTTCGCGCCCTTGCCGCGCGCCTCGTCCACCACGCTCTGCAGGCGCTTCTCCTCGATGCCGAACCGCCAGTCGGCGACGAAGCGGCGCGGATGCGCGATGGGCGTGTAGGGAAACGCCTGGCCGATGATCGCGATCGGCACGCCGCCCAGGCTGCGCAGCGTATAGGGCTTGAACACGGGGTCGCCGAAATCGGCGGTCTGCACGTTCTGCGCGAGGAACTCGATGCGGCCGGCAAAATCCTTGTCGACGACCTGCTTCACCCGCTCGGCGCCGTAGGTGAACTCCCAGTGCCCGGTCATGACGTCCACGCCGAGCAGCTTCTGCGCCTCGATCATGTCCTGCCCGCGGGTCCACAGCGACGTCGCCGATCCCTGCCAGGTATCCCCGCCGTCGAGGAGCAGGCTCGCCCCGCGCTCGGCGCGCAGCTTCTTCACGAGCGTCGCGAGGTGGGCGAAGCCGCCGAGCCTGCCGTAGCGGCGCGCTGCCGCGGAAAAATCGAGATGGGAGAACGCGTACGCCTCGCGGCTTCCGGGGCGAAAGCGGAACAGCTTGAGCAGCGCCGCACCGACGACGTGGGGCGGCCGGTTGGCGCTGCCCGCCACGCCGATGTTGGTGCTCGGCTCGCGGAAATACACCGGCTGCAGCTGCGCATGGCAGTCGGTGAAGTGCAGCAGCGACAGGTTGCCGAAACGCGGGAAGTCGTAGAACGCGCCGTCCGCGGGAGCCGCGCGCGAAGCGAGCGGCAGGCCGGCCGCCGCGGCGGCGGCGAGCGCCTGCAGGAATTCGCGCCGCGACAACGACATCAGGCGATCATTGGTTCACGGGCGAATTCGGGTCGAGCAGCAGCGCGACCAGATGCATGATCTGCTCCTCGGTCAACACGGCGTTGTGCCCGAAGCGCGGCATGTGGGAGCACGCGGTCGAGGCCTGCGAGTCGTAGATCTTCCCGTAGACGTAGCGCTGCGTCGCCGCTCCGGTTCCGCGAAGCGCGCCGAAGCGGTACAGGCTCGGCGCGACGGTGCCGTAGGAAATCTCGGCGGGAGCGATGCGGTGGCAGTTGTAGCAGCCGCCCCCGTTGGGACGCCTGGTGTCCGGATCGGTAAAGCGCAGCCCGTAGCCGTCCTGCGCGATCTTCTCGCCCTGGCGCCAGTCGCCGAGCAGCTTGCCGGAGGCCGGATAGCGGATGCTCGCGGCCTGGGAGCGCTCGATCCCGTCAGCGACGTCCTTCGGGGGCTCGTTGCGGTAGCGCGTGCACAAGGCCTGCACCTCGTCCTGTTGCTCCACTTTCGCCGCCATCTGCCGGTTGCCGTGCGAGAACGACTCGCGGAAAACCCGCTCCGCGCGCGCTCGCGCCTCGTCGTCGGAAAGACCACCCGCACATCCCGCAAGGAAAGCGGTCAGCACGGCGAGCGGAAGATGGAGTTTCATACCGCTCACCGCTTCAGGCCCGGCGCCTGGATCTCGCCGCCGTTCGCGTACTTCGCCATGAACACCTCGAGCGCGATCGACGCCTCGGAGGCGTAGTCCATCTGCGGGTGGCGCATCTGCCAGTAGCAGTCGTAGAGCCGGTGCTGCATGGTGCGCACCGTGCCCTGCGACACGCGGTACGCCGGCCAGCTGGTGAAGATCTTTCGCGCGTCGGCCGGATCGGTGAGCTTGGGCAGATCCTGCAGGCGGATGCGCTTGCCGTTCTCGCCGTGGCAGCTCACGCAGGCGAAATCGTGCGGCCCCGCGCGCCGGTAGAAAAGCTGCTCGCCGATCTGGAACGCCTCGATCTCCTTGGGGTGGCGGAGCGGCGCGGCTAGCGTCATGCCCCTGGACTGGCCCGCGACGAAGCTGGCAAGCGCTTCCAGGTCCGAGGCGCGCCCCGGTGCGGAGAACGGGTTCTTCGCCGCCTCCTCGGGGCTGAAACCCTGCAGCGTCACCCTGCAGGTGAGAAGCCGCGACTCGAGGTCCTGGACGCGGTCGGTGTCGGGGAAGTAGCGCGGCAACTGCGCGAAAGCCCCCTTGACCACGCCGCGGCCGAGCCCCAGATCGCATTGCTCCAGCGACGTCTTCTTCGGGCCGCGCGGGGCTTTCCACAGCTCTTCGCCGCGCGCCTCGAACAGGTCCGCCGGATTGCCCTCGGCGAGCAGCTGCCGGTAGCGCTCGACTTCCTTCTGCGTGTCCTGTTGCGCCATGCAGAAACAGGGGAGGCCTGCCGCAAGCATTCCTACCAGCAATGCGGCAAGCAAGCTGTGAAACGGCATCGTCTCTCCTCGCGGGCGCTTAACCGCCGCCGATGACGACTTCGTCGGTCCGTCGCTCGCCCTTGTTGTCGACCCAGCTGATGGTGACTTTCTCGCCGGGCTTGCCGCCTTTGAAGCGGAAATGCACGAAGGGGTTCTTCGAAATCGACGTGCCCCATTGCGCCGAGAGCACGGTCTTGCCGGCGTGGGTCACGGTGACGTTCTGAATGAAATGCGCCGGGACGATGGCGCCGCTGGCGTCCTTGCGCTGCCCGGTCTCCATCTCGTGGCTCATCAGCACCCGCACCTCGACCTTGTCGCCGGCCATGTTGGCGCGGATGCGCATCGGATCGGCCATGTCAGCCTCCGCACCCGCCGAGAGTGACCTTGATCTCCTTCACGGCATGGAAATACCGGCCGTCGGCCTTGACCACCGCGTAGATGTTGGAGGTCTCGGCCATCTTCACGCGGGTGGTGATGAAGGGATCAGTGCCTTCCGGGAAGTCGAAGCTCGCCGACAAGGTATTCGGGTTCTTCTCGATCAGGATCGCGATCGTCTGCGTCTTCGCCAGCGCGCTCTCGATCGTGATCGGCACCACGGCGCCGTTCTCGGCGATGTCGGGCGCGGTGATCTGGATCTTCGCGCTCTCGGTGGACCCGCTCCCGCCGAGCGCCTTCAGCGTCTCGGCGAAGCTCTTGGTCTCGAATGCCGCCTTGTTCCACTGCTGGGCGAAGACCTCGCCCGGGCGGATCAGTCCCGCCGCGGCCGCGAGCGCAAGCACGCCGGTCCCGCCGCCCGCCTTGAGTATCCCGCGCCGTCTGACGTCCATGCACGACTCCCGAAACTCGGCAATTCTTACAGGCCGATTCTACCGTGGCCGGGCGAAGAACGCGACGAACCAGGGTCGCTGCTTATCGCACATCACCCTGCAAGAAGAGATACACGGTCAAAGCCACCCCCAGCGCGGCGACAATGTAGTTCGTCACCACGCCGCCGTTGACATTGTAGCGGTCCGGAATTTCCACGGGTCTGAGAGTCTTCAGGACCTTGCGAAACTGAAGGTTCGCAAACACGGATGCGCCCGCGCCGAGAAGCACGAAGGCGATCCCAACCCAGAAAGAAACGCCTCTCTCCAGCCCCCCCGCCGGGCGGGGCAAGAGCAGGCGAATGAAGAGGCCAAACCGCTCGATGACGAATCCAAACGCCATGAGCGTCAGACTGGTGCGGCTCCACGCGAGCAGGGTCCTTTCGGCTGCAAAAAAGACTCTGGGGTCGTTGAGATCTGACATTGGTGGAACCGAAGCGCAGCACGGGCGGAAGCGCTTTATGCCGCCCTTGCCGCCTCAACCGAGGGACGCTTCATGGTGCTGCGGCAGAACACTTCGTAGAGCGTATCCATGACCGCGGCCGCTTCCTTGCTGGCCAAAGAATAGAAAATCGTTTGCCGCACCCGCCGCGTCGTGACCAGCTTCTTCCTTCGCAATACGGCGAGATGCTGGGAGAGGCCGGACTGGCTCAAGCCAACCGCCTGCTCCAATTCGCCCACGGATTTCTCGCCCTCGGCGATCTGGCACAGCACCATGAGACGCGTGGGGTTGGCCATTGCCTTGAGCAGATTGCACGCGCGCAACGCGCTGGACTGCAGCTTTGCCATCTTCGCTGCTCCCGCAAATGCTGCTGCGGCCTTACCGTTCGATTTGCCTTTCTTCATATTCACTTGACCGATACCATCAAAGAGCAACATCCGGCATTTTATAGAATCGGCCTGACAGTTGTTTCTCGGACATCGCGCGCGGCCCTGCGCTCGCGCTGTCGCTCGCGATCCTTGTTACAGGAATCGCTCCGACCCCTCCTCAGCGAGGGGCCTTCCCGCCGCGCATGGCGCGGCCGACGGCGAGCAGGAAGCGCAGCGTTTCCTGGTTCTCGCGTTCGCGCATGAGTCCCCACAGGCCGCCCAGACCTCCGCCCGCCGCGGGCTTGGCGCTCATCTCGCGGTTTGCCGCGTCGAGCGCGCCGATGACCCGCTCGGGGATGTCGAGGGCGGCGCCAAGCCGGTCGGCGAGAAGCTCCAGGCGCTCCAGCGCGCCGGTCGCCGCCAGCCGCTCGAGCACGCCGACCAGCCGGTCGACGCCGGCGCGGTTGAGGCGGTCCATGAGCGAGATCGAAGCGCCCATCGTCTCGGCTATGCGCGAGACCATCTCGTCAGTCAGGGAGTCCTGAGCCGCGCCGTACGTGCGCGCGAGCGCCACCAGCCGGTCGAGGTCGCCGTTCGCCACCAGCTGCGCCACCGCCGGCAGCGCCTTGGCGACACCCGATCGGTTGACCTGATCGAGC
>Ga0326726_10004165_pt1 | contig 13223 bp, 10 predicted proteins | sample MHFenrmetagenome_2_FD_207603 | JGI IMG/M metagenome (GOLD analysis project Ga0326726, IMG submission 207603) | Lab enriched peat soil microbial communities from Michigan Hollow, Ithaca, NY, United States - MHF15MN | ecosystem: Environmental > Terrestrial > Soil > Wetlands > Peat | place: USA... | reverse complement strand
GCGACCAGGCCCTTCTCGTTCATGCCATCCGCCGTGCCAACGTCCCATCCGGCCGCCACCAGACTGCCATATTTCGAAGTCCAGCGAATGGAGTTCGGCCCGGCAGCGCCGTCGCGATTCATGCCGCGCGGGAAAGCCCAAAGGTTGGTTTTCGTGTCTCCTTTCCAGTCCATGCTGCGTACGGTAATGATCGTATCTTCCGGGCCGAGGTAGACAGCCCGGGTACAGGCATCCGTCTCCTGCACGGGCATCCCCCCAACGACCAGGGCAGCCAGCATGCCGCATAGCGCACATTGAATCGTGATTTTCTTCATCGCGTTTTCTCCTGTTCTCTGTTCTGTGACGAGCGCCTACGATGAGCCAATCCACGCTTGAACTTCTGCACTTCAAATCGCTTTTTGAGGGTTTTGGGGGTTATTCATTTCAGGCGCCGTCAAGGACCGGGAGAGGCGGAAGACAGGCCCGGGAGCGGCCGTCTCTTCTGCAACATGCGCAGGATCCAGTAGGCGCCGGCTGCGGCGGCCAGGTGCTTCAGGGTGTGGCCGCTTACGATGTGCCCCATCGCGAAAATCTGCCTGTCAAGAATCTCCAGGACTTTCGCGAGGGCGTAGAGACCCGCAACAACCGCCAGGTCCCAACCTCGCGTGTAGCGCTGCGGCATGAAAAGCGCGATCACGAGCACGAGAACCGAATACAATTGCACCGCGGCGTAAAAGCGCAGATCGCCGGCATCGCGCACTTCGCTCATGAACCACTGCAACACGCTGTCCATCCCGACGAGCAGAAGAATCGGCAACAACCAGAGACCGGCTCGCAGACTGATGCGCTCTGCGATGACGGCCGCCACCAGCGACATGAACGCTATCGTCATCGGCAACCTGTCCCACACGAGCGATGCGTTGTCTGGATGAAGATGATAGTACCAGGAACCGAGTCCCGTAAGCAGAGATCCAGCGAAAACAAACAGGTATGGCCATCGCTCCCGCCTGTCAAGAAAATGTCTTGGAATCTCTTCGGGTTTGAGTCGCAGCAGGAACACCAGGCCCCACAACCCAAATACTGTGAAGGCCAGATTGGAAATCACGTCACCGATGTGAGGCAATCCCAGGAAAGTTCGCTGGTCTGCGAAGTCGTGATATTCCTGCGGCTGCGGAATTCGCGGCAACAAAAGCGCGACCACAGCCACAATTGCCGTGACGGCAAGCAGCAGCATCATGCTGGCCCTGCGCGAGATCATGTTCCCTCCTTCCTCTTTGCGTCACGCCCGAAGCGGCGGCCCGTTCGTCATTACGGTGTCACGATCCGAGTCTCGACGATCAGGTCCAGCACATAGAGGGTCGAGGAGGCCCCGGGACTCGCGGCGGGGCGGTTGAACCGCTTGACCCGCAAGACATTGCTTTCGCCTTCCCTGTGGGTGAAGCCCTCGATGTTTTCGTGAAGAGTCCGCCATGCTCCCGGTTCTCCGACGGAAAGGCCCTGCGTGTCAAAGCGCCGTTCGCGGACTTGAAGGCAACTCGTATTCGGGGGCGGGGGATCGGCGCACGCCACGTGGCGGGCGGCGACCTCCAGAAAGACAATTGACCCCGGTCCGTAAAGGGCTTCCGGCGTAGCCCGGCCGGTGAAGGTCAGCGTCTCTCTCGACGCCGAAACCAATCTCAGCCGAACTGCGGGGTCACTGTCCATCTCGACCTGCAGGGGCTTTGCCAGAATCCCGGAAAGGGCGGCATCGGCCAGCATCAGCTCCGGAGCGCAGGCCATATTCGTGGAAGCCATGCCGCTCACCGTGAGCTGTTTCGCGGCACTGATCCGGTAAGACCCCATCATCCGGTTGCAAGGACCCTGTATGCCGAGTCTTGTGCCGGAAAATTCGAACACTACGGGGTGGTCCTTACGGGGAGACAGGGCCTCGATGACCCGATTCTGGCCGTCGGTCGCGGACTCGAGGCTCCAGCGATAGCGCTCGAGCGTCTGCGCGAAGCCCTCTGCCGTTGCCGCCTGCGACACAAGCGCCAGCACGGCGCCGGGCACCGGCGTTCCCGCGGGCCCCCCCTCGGGGTGGAGCAAAAGGAGCCGGCCCTCGCCCACGGCAAACTGCTGTCCGCCGCCGGGCTCGTCGAGCCTGATGGCGTTTCCGCTCGATTGCCATGCGAAGCTCCCGCGCACGGTCCGTGCCGCTTCCTGCCGCCCCACAGGCAGGGTCACGCGCTCGTACGTGCCGTCCCGGTTGAGCGTCAGCCGGGTCACGGTGCCGGCAGGGTCTGCTCCCGGCAGGACCCCCTCGTAGACGCCCGCCCAGTCGAGCGAGTCGCGGCTTGTGTGTGAATCGACGGGTTTCGCCGTCATCGGCTCCGGTGTCGCCACCCTCTCCATCGGCTGCGCGCAGGCGCACAGAACCGCGGCCAGAATAAACGCTGTAAACAAGGCTTTCATGGGACCCTCCAGTATCTGAAATCAGCTTGAACATCGCCGCCTGATCATGCGGTCATTTCTTCCTGCCCTCGACAGTTTTTGTATATTACGTTGAAATCGATTGTTTGACAATCCGCGAATTCGATGGATGGCAAAAATCATCGCCGCACCCCCCCCGTTGCGGCCATCATCGACGAGATCGCGTCGACAGGCTGCTTTCCAGGCGCACGTCCCACATGGGCCAAGCAGCCCGATCCGCGGGTTCGATGATCGTCCCGTGGTCCGCGCCGCCTGCCGAGACGATGCAGCCTATGCCGGGATGACGGCCTGGCGTCGTGATGTCGAGCACTTGACAGGCATGGAATAGCCGCTGTATATGAACGGTGCGGATCCAGGCTCGCTCGATGACACGCGTCGACCCCGGTGCCTGCCGCCGCAGGCTTGCTGACTTTTTGTGAAGCTCCCCGCCCACAGGGAGGGGCTTCCCGGCAAGGATGGTTCGTCGTTCGTGGTTCGACAGGCTCACCATGACCGCTCACGATGCCTGCTCACCATGTCGAATCAAGCCACTTAAATTAATTTGCCTGTCCTGAGCTTGTCGAAGGACGCGCCCCCGGTCAACATTGTACGGGATCCGTCGAGAAGACGAATACCGCCCGGGCGCCGGGTTCGAAACGGCACCGATCGGGTGAATAAGGAGATGTCATGACCCGCTTCAAACGACGCACGCTGATCGCAATGGGGTTGAGCGCGGTGGTTTTGGTGGGGGCGGGGGTCTGGTTCTACTACGTTTATTTTGCTTCGACGAGCTACTCGTTGCAGCGCGCCGAGGCCTTTTTGTTCCGGCGCATGCAGGTCGCCCAACTGAGCCAGCAGGGGGAGTATCGGTTTTTCTTCGTCACGAACCGCCGCCCGGAAAGCAACACCGGGCCGCTCGAGGAGCGTTTCGGGACAGAACGCCAGGAAACCCTCACGTTCGGATACTTTGATGTCAAGATTGAACCCTCGCTGGGCCTGGGCATGCTCATCAACCCGACCGAGTGGTTCCAGGATGAGGAAATCAAGCTCACGGCGGTGCAGGAGCTGGATCCCGCTGCATTTGTCGCGCAGGTGCAAGAGCGCGTCAAAGAATCTCCGCACCGGTCGCTGCTGGTCGTCGTGCACGGTTTCAGGGAGGCGTTCCCCTCCGGCCTGCGCAAGACCGCTTTCCTCGGCCACGTGCTGGACATCAACTCGCCGCTTCTCCTGTTCGACTGGCCCGGCAACCAGGGCAGCTCGCCGAACGGCTACCTGCGCGCGCGCCGGGTCGCCGAAGCGTCCGGGGCGGACCTGGCCCGCACCCTGGAGCTGACCATCCGGGACATCCAGCCCGAGCGGCTGTGGCTGATAGCCAACAGCATGGGAGGACAGGTCCTCGTCAATGCCTTCCGCCTGCTCTACGAGCAGACGGACCTGGCCGGCGCTAAGACGAAGATCGAAGACGTCGTGCTGACCGCGCCGGACGTCGATTACAATGAGTTCAACGACCAGTTCAAGCATGCGCTCAAGGCCCTGGCCCGCAAAACCACGATCTACGTCTCCTCCAACGACAGGGCCTTGCTGGCAAGCCGCCTCCTCAATCGGGAAAGACGGCGCGGTGAGAGCACCCTCAGCCCGCGCCAGCTGGATAATGCCGTACGCGTGACGGACTCGATCGATCCGGACAGCGAGGATGTGACCGTGGTGGATGTGACACCGGTGAACCGCACGCGCAATTTCCACAATTTCAGCCTGGAAACACCGGAGTTTTTCGACGATCTATACCTGCGGCTGACCAACGTCGAGACTCCCCGGAGCCGACTGATCTATCCGGTCCAGGCACCCAATGGCACGGTTTACTGGGTCCTGACGCGAGGCCGCTGACCGGGGGGGAACACATGAGACCTATCGCTCAAATCGTCAAACGTCTGCCGTCTTATCTCAAATGGGGCGTCCTCGGTCTTGTGCTGGGCGCCAGCGTGCTTTTCATCAAGGGATGCGGGGGCCTGCCCCTGCAGCCCTGGCACACCGAAAAGCTGACGGAGGAATTCACCGCAGACAAGGCCGATAAAGTCCAAACCTTCGAGGACTACCGGCGGTTGGAGGGTCGGTTGTTCGCGCAGCTGGAGAAAAAAGTCTACGCGCGCACCGAAACCGGGCCTGCCCATAAGCTCGAGCGATACAGCAAGGGCAGCGCCGCCGACCCGCAGGGCCGCCAGCCCAACTGGAACCACAGCTTCGAGTTGACTGCCGACGCGCCTGCCGGCGGGGTGCTGCTCCTGCACGGGATGTCGGATTCGCCTTACAGCCTCAGGGCCTTGGGCCAAACACTGAATCAGCGCAAATACTGGGTAATCGGTCTGCGGCTGCCCGGTCACGGCACGGCGCCCTCGGGACTTCTCAGCGTCCAGTGGGAGGACATGGCCGCCGCGGTGCATCTGAGCATGAAACACCTTGCGGCGAAGGTGGGGCAAAAACCGATCCACATGATCGGCTATTCGACCGGGGCGCCCCTGGCCCTGGACTTCACCCTCAATGCGCTGGAAGGAAAGACAACGCCGGTGCCGGCCAGCCTGGTGCTGATCTCTCCGGCCATCGGCCTCCACCCGGCAGCGGCGCTGGCCTCGTGGAAGCGCCGGCTCTCCATGTTGCCGGGTCTGGGCAACCTCGCCTGGCTGCAGGTTCTGCCGGAATTCGACCCGTACAAATACAACTCCTTCACAACCAATGCCGGCGAACAGGTTTTCCGCCTGACGCGATCCGTGGCCGGACGCGTTCAGAGCAGATCCCAGTCCCATCCGACCATGGTTTTACCGCCGACGCTGGTGCTCAAATCGAACGCGGACTCAACCGTTTCGACGGATGCCGTGGTGGACCGGCTGCTTCGTCTTCTGGACCCCCACCGCCATGAACTCGTGCTGTTCGACATCAACCGTTTCTCCGCCAAGTCCATCCTGATGATCGCCGACCCGCGCGAACTGACAAACCGGGTAATGGGCGACAACAGCCTGCCGTTCGCCGTGACCCTGGTCACCAATAAGAGCCCGGAGAGCCTCGCGGTCGTCGCCCGCCGCCAGGCGCCATTCTCGGCCGAAGTATCGAAGACCGAGCCGCTGGACGTCGTCTGGCCGGCGGGGGTGATCTCGTTATCCCATGTGGCGCTGCCCATCCCGCCGGACGATCCTCTCTACGGTCGGCGCCCTCCCGACAACGCAGACGTTCTCTTTCTCGGAGAGATGGCCGTTCTGGGCGAGCGGGGCTTGTTCATAATCCCTTACGACTGGCTTCTGCGCATCCGGAACAACCCGTTTTACGCCTACCTTGAGGTACGGGTGCTGGCGTGGGTGGATAGCGCCAGGGGTGATGGAAACGACAGCACGGGATTGTCAACACCCGGAGAGCGGGGCGTCGGGGTAGTCCCACCCAAGCAATAAAGAAACATCAGGAGTTCAGCGCGAACTTCACGCCCGGTGCCGCGGCACGGGCATGGCGAACGAGCAACAAGCGTCCATCGAGCGCTCGAAGTCGGAGGCCGAGTCCTGCATCCGGTAAGCGGCCGGGAAATCGCCTACCAAGCAGATCGCCGATGCCAGGGTCTTGCTCGATGCCGGGACCATCAATCAGGACGCGTTCGCAAAGCTCATGCTGAAGGCACTGGGCTGATTGCGGTTTTCCGAGTCGTGCCGTGGCGAACATGACGATTTCCGAATCGTCCACCGCGCCAATCATGCTCCTTTCGAACTGCATGTTTTGTTTTGTATGGGAGGTTGTAAAAATGACTGCTGCCAAGGAAGAAAAGAGCGCCGGCGGCTCGCGTCGCGAAACGGTTCTTGTCGATCTCGCGCTGCAGGGAGGCGGCGCGCACGGCGCCTACACCTGGGGCGTGCTTGACCGCTTGCTCGAGGAGTCCTGGCTGAAGTTCGACGGCATCTCCGGCACTTCGGCGGGGGCCATGAACGCCGTGGTGATGGCCCACGGTATGGCCGAAGCCGGCCCCCAGGGGGCGAAGGCGGCGCTCGAGGGGTTCTGGAAACGCGTCGCCGATGCGGCACTGCTGAGCCCCTTACGGCGCGGCCCACTGGAGATCCTTGCCGGCAAGTGGACGCTCGATTATTCGCCGGTCTTCGTGGCGGCCGATATCGCGGCACGGATTTATTCTCCCTACACCATGAGCGTTGGCGGAGCAAATCCGCTGAACCAGATCCTGAACGAGTGTGTCGATTTCAGCCGGCTTGCCAAGTCCGGAATCAGGCTCTTCGTTACCGCCACCAATGTGCATACCGGACGCGGTCGCGTGTTCCGCAACGCCGAACTCACGCCTGAAGTGCTGATGGCGTCGGCCTGCCTGCCGACTATGTTCCGGGCAGTGGAGATCGATGGCGAGCCCTACTGGGATGGCGGCTTCACCGGCAATCCGACGATGACGCCGCTGATCCGCGAGTGTGATTCGGATGACACGATCCTGGTTTCGATCAACCCGATCGAACGGCTGGGAACGCCGCGGACCGCGATGGAAATCCAGAACCGCCTGAACGAGATTTCGTTCAATTCGCCGTTGATCAAGGAACTGCGCATGGCTGCGCTGTTGCGGCAAGTGGCTGACCCGGGCGAGGGCGAAGGGGCGAAGTGGGCCAGGATGCGCATCCATCGGGTGGCGAGCGAAGACATCATGCTGCAACTGGGCTACTCGTCCAAGCTGCTTGCGGAGTGGGCCTTCTTCCAGATGCTGCGCAACGAAGGGCGGCGCGCCGCCGAGGTATTTCTGGAAACATACGGCGCCGATATCGGGGTGCGGTCTACCCTGAATATTGACCATCTTCTCACGGAGGTCTGACGTCATGGGACTGCTCGGTATCTTTCTCAGTCTGGGGGTTCTGATCGGGCTGTCGTTCCGTGGATGGAGCGTGCTTGTGCTCGCGCCGGTGGCCGCACTGGTCGCTGCGCTCGCTTCCGGCGCGCCGCTGCTCGCGCACTGGACGCAGACCTTCATGGTGGCGGCAGCCGGATTTGTCGCGCAGTTTTTTCCGCTGTTCCTGCTGGGCGCCGTCTTCGGCAAACTGATGGACGACAGCGGCTCGGTGGGTACCATCGCCCGGTTCATGACCGAGAAGATGGGTGCCAAGCGAGCGATGCTGGCGGTCGTACTGGCCGGGGCGATCGTTACGTATGGCGGTGTCAGTCTCTTCGTGGCGTTTTTCGTGATCGTGCCGATGGCACAGGGCCTCTTCCGTGCCGCCAACATCCCGAACCGACTGGCGCCGGCGGCCGTCGCGCTCGGAACCTCTACCTTCACGATGTCGGCGATGCCGGGCACGCCTGCCGTCCAGAATGCCATCCCGATGCCTTTCTTCGGTACGACGCCCTTTGCCGCGCCGGGGCTCGGCATCATTGCATCGGCCATCATGCTGGCGTTCGGACTCTGGTGGCTGGCACGGGCCGAACGCGCGGCGCGGCTTGCCGGTGAGGGGTTTGGCGACATCGCCGGCGTTGTCGAATCCGCAGCCGAAAACCCGGTCGTTCGCGAGCGGGCCACGACTTCCGGTACCTTCGACCCCGCCGAGATCAAGCACGGAAGGGCCGCCCCGCAAAGCCCTGGCATTCTGGTTGCCGCACTGCCGCTGGCGGTGGTGGTTCTGGTCAACCTGGTGATGTCGATGATCGTACTCCCGCGTATCGACACCGGTTTCCTGGCCGAACCGCAATGGGGCGGCATATCGCTGGTCTCCGTCAGCGGCATCTGGTCGGTCATCGTCGCGCTGCTTGCCGCCATTCTTGTGCTGGTTGCCCTCAACCGTCAACGCTTGCTGGAATTGCGTGCCACGGTCGATGCCGGTGCCAATGCATCCGTATTGCCCATCATCAGCGTCGCCAGCCTGGTCGGCTTCGGTGCGGTCGTGGCAGCGCTGCCGGCATTTGCAACCGTGGCGGGCTGGGTCTTGTCGATCGAAGGCGGGCCACTGGTTTCGCTCGCCGTGTCGACCAACATCCTTGCTGCGCTGACCGGATCGGCTTCCGGTGGCATGACCATCGCGCTCGAAGCGCTGGGTCCGATCTATCTCCAGATTGCGGCGGAACAGGGCATCGATCCGGCGCTGCTGCATCGCGTTGCCGTGATCGGTGCCGGAACCCTGGACAGCCTGCCGCATAACGGCGCGGTCATCACCCTGCTTGCTGTCTGCGGATCGACGCATCGCAAGAGCTATTTCGATATCGTGATGTGCTCTGTGGTCGGCGCGGTGCTCGGGTTGATTTCGGTCATCGTTCTGGGCAGCAAGTTCGGCTCGTTCTAGCGCCCCGGAAGGCGCAACGAGATCGCCGAGAAACTCCCGGTGGAGATGCCGCACAGTAACATCAGGCACAGATCCCGGCTCATCTCATGCTCGTAGCGGCGATACCGGGGCGGCATGGTCCATCCCGATCGGTTCGGGAGCGATGACAGCCTCCTGTTCTGCGGTTACCGGCACCTGAAGGCGGATCACCGGAAGGGCATCTCCGCCGGCCGGGTTCATGTCACCGGCCTGGAAAAGTTCTGTCGCCGGACCAGGGAGCGGCTGATGAAACACCACGGCGTCTCCAAGGACCCCTTCCCTCCGCATCTCAAAGAACTGGGGTTCCGGTACAATCACCGCACCGGAAATCTCTTCGATCAGGCAGCCAACTACCTGTGCGACCTGGTGACAAAACGGGACTCATTGCCTTGTTTTTTATCCTTCATTGGTTCATTTACGGCTTTGGGGGCATATTTCCGTTGCTGACCGAAAAATTTAAGTTGCACCGCAAGACCTGTAACTGCCACGAGGACAAATGCAATGATTGTGAAGTAATCCAAGACCCGTGAGCCGGGATAAAGCCAGGCACGAAATCCCCATGCCGCGATCATGGCACCATTGAGCGCGCTGGCCACCATGACCATTGCATCCTTGGCGTAGATGAAACCGTAAAAGCCGGCCAAGGCGCCCGCCAGACCGACCAGCAAGGACATATACGTGGCTGAAGGCCACAGGGCCCCGAACAGGACAGTAACGAGGCCATACCCGAGAATCGCCCCGGCAATGCCGATCATCACGCTCCAGTACAGGTAAGCCGCGCTGGCGAACAAGATCGCAAGAATGACCGCAACCACCAGGGCTGCAATCGGGTAATCGGGTGCAACGACAGTGACTCCCACAATGTAGCCGATCATTCCTCCGTAAATCGGCAGTAAAATACGGAAGATAGGATAACCAAACAGCGCAAAGACTGCACCATATGCCATGGCCAACATGCCTGCAAGAGAACTCGGCATAAATCTCAATCCCCCTTTCTATTCTCCAGAGTTCATGACGGGTACTGCAGAGAGGCCTTTGTGAAATTTCCGGAGGCAACTCCTCTGCAAAAAAAAACAGCCGTCTCCACAAAACATCATCAAATGTGCAATCGTTTTCTCATGGCGGAAACCACCCGGAAGCGGATGGTATTCAAGAGGGAGGGGCGTCAATGGTGCCGCCGGGCCTCGATGCTCTGCTGCCGGGTCGTGTGCAGCACGAGGCGGCCGCTTCGGGTCGATCTCGAAGCGGTAAGTATTCCGCAACAGACCCAGGAAGCGGGTTTCCTGCTCGCTCAGCGGATCCTCGCAAGCCATCATCTATGGCTACAGAGTCGGGCGTCAGCGCGACCTGCTCCGGGTACAACATCTCTCCCCGGATTACCAGGCGCTCCTCCACTGCCGGGTCCGTGCGGACCGGGATAGCACAGCCCGCCAGGACCGCGGCAGCGGCAAACAAAAACGCAATTCTCGGAGCGATCATGATTCCTTCGCCGGTCCCATGCCTTTCGGACGCGGGTTAGAGGTCCAGCCGGGTGATGCGCGTCCCGTCCAGCGTGATGCCCGCCATGAGCCCGCGGTTGGAAAGCACGTATCCGACGACGGGCTGCTGCGCCGTGGCAGTGGTCACCTGGGCGCTCGCGCCCACGGAGAGCAAGGTCACCGATGCATCGGTGCCCGCCGTCCAGCCCCGGCTGTCCTGAAACCGCTTCAACGCCTCGTCCGTCATGAACAGGATAAAGACCGCCGTCGACTGGGCGCCGGCCTGCAGGCCCCACGATCCGCTCGTCGTGGCGTGATAGCTCACCGTCTTTCCGCCGACGCGCAACACGCCATTGCCGCGCGAGGCGCCGAAGACGAAGCCGGCCTCTAACACGGACGGGAACACCAGCACGCCTCTGGCCTGGCGCACCATCTGCTCCGATCCGGCGACCTGCGCATAGAGCCTGGAGAGTGCAGCGTCGGCGTCGGCGTCGATGCTGCGGCGCGTCACGTCGGAGTCGCCCGAGCGCGTGCCCGTGGTGGTGCAGCCGAAGGCCAACATCAGAATAGCGAGCAAAACGGATACAAAGATTTTCTTGTTCATACAACGTCCTCCTTCTTTTGAGATTCGATTATCGAGATACGCGGAATCCGACATCCCCTTCATGCCTGTTCAAGCATGAATCAACCGTCCTTCCATTTTCTGTATGCCTGCGCGGGAGAATCAAGTCAACCTGAACTTTATGGGGTAATTGACAAGATTACGCAGAAACAGTATTCTCTTTGCATTGTTTTGCGCGCATGGGCCCGGACAGAGGTCGCGGGCGCGTCGTGATGGGCAGCCGTTATTAACACAGTAATACCAGGAGATTGCCATGACGAAAGACTCGCTTACCGAAGTCATGCCCGGTCCGCTGTCGTCCGCAGACGCGGCCTTGGCCGACGACCCTCTTCCATCCTGGAACGACGGGCCGACAAAGCAGAGCATCTTCAGCTTCGTCAAGAAGGTGACAACGGAAGGCTCGCCCTCTTTTGTCCCCGTCCCCGAACGAATCGCCACCTTCGACAACGACGGGACGCTCTGGTGCGAGCAGCCGGTGCCCGTGCAGGTGTACTTCGCGCTCGACCGTGTGAAGGCCCTTGCGCCACAGCACCCCGAGTGGAAGACCAAGGAACCGTTCGCCTCGCTGCTCAAAGGGGACTTGAGGGCCACGCTCGCCGCCGGCGACGAGGCGCTGCTCGAAATCGTCATGGCCACCCACGCGGGCATGAGCACCGTGGAGTTCGGCCGGATCGTCGAGGATTGGATCGCCACCGCGAAGCATCCGCAGACCGGCAGGCTCTTCACCGAAATGACCTACCAGCCAATGCTCGAAGTGCTCGCCTACCTGCGCGCCAACGGCTTCAAGAACTTCATCGTCTCGGGCGGCGGCATCGAGTTCTTGCGCCAATGGGGAGAGCGCGTTTATGGCGTCCCGCCGGAGCAGGTCATCGGCAGCAGCATCGAGACCCGGTTCGAGATGCACGACGGCAACCCGGTTCTCTTGCGCCTGCCGAAATTGAGCTTCAACAACGACAAGGCCGAAAAGCCCGTCGCCATCAACCAGCATATCGGCCGCTGGCCGATTGCCGCATTCGGCAATTCCGTGGGTGACCAGCACATGCTGGAATACACGCAGGGCGGCAGCGGCGCGCGATTCGGACTGCTCGTGTTGCACGATGACGCGGCACGCGAATACGCCTACGGCCCGGCACTGGGCATGCCCGCGCCCCAGCTCGGGGCCTTCACGCCGGCTCTTTACGAGCAGGCGAAGAGAGCCGGGTGGACCGTCGTCAGCATGAAGGACGATTGGAAGCAGGTCTTCCCGCTCGAGCCGAGCTCGGTCACCGCCATCAACATCCTGCTGGAGCCTGACGCCACGATGCTCCAGCGTTGCGAAGCGAACAACGCCCGTCTGCTGAAGGTTTTCCCGAAGGGTTTCGCGCTGGATGCGACGCACCGCCCGCACGTCACGCTCCTTCAGCGTTTCGTTCGCACGGCGGACCTCGACAAGATCTATGCTGCCGCAGGGAAGGTTTTCGCCGGCACCCATGTGCTCGGCTTGCGCTTGGAGGCTTTCAGGTACTACTACATCCCGAGCGGCGCCATTGGACTTGCGGGCATTGTCGCCAGGCCGAGTCCTGAATTGCGCGAGCTGCAACAGGACTTGATTGATGCCGTGGCCCCGTTCACTTTGGCAACCGGACTCTCGGACGCCTTCGCCACGACACCGGATGATCCCGTCATCGACCCGCTTCTGATCGACTACGTTTCGACGTTTGTGCCGAAATCATCCGGCGAGCATTTCGATCCGCACGTCACCACGGGCGTTGCGCCCCGTGATTACCTCGACAAGATGCTCGCTGAACCGTTTGAGTCGTTCACATTTTCGCCGGCAGGCGCAGCCGTCTACCAGCTGGGCCAGTTCGGCACCGCTGCGAAGAAACTCCATGAATGGGGCTTGAAGCGCTGAGGCGGCGTCGCCGCTGAGGTATGGTACAGCGACCGCTTCAGCGCGATCGAAGGGCCGCTTCCCGGAAGGTCGATAGGCGGACGAGGGTCAACGGTGCTTGGCTCGTTTGATGCCCGCGCCTTGTCGATACGCTTCCGAGGTTCAAGACAGGGTTCGGCAGGGGGCTCGCGAATGCTTCGGGAGCCGATAGATCGCGAGCGGTACTGGGGGACTCGCCGTCCCCTAAAAACCCCGGCTCTAAAAAGGGTCCTTTCATCCCGCAAGCAAGCTTGCGGGTCTTCCGGCACACCCTAGGCGTGTCCCTCCTTGACGATATCAAACCGATATGCGAAAATCTTTAACTGGCGCCGTTCGAATGCGGAACACTTGACGACCGGATCGGGGGCGCATTCGAAGACAAAGGGCCAAGACCACACGTATGGAACAGCTTCTGACCGCGGCACGGCGCCTGAGGCCTGAGCGCCGTCATCTCTTGTCCGATTCGATCGCCGGGCTCA
>Ga0326726_10004164_pt1 | contig 13224 bp, 20 predicted proteins | sample MHFenrmetagenome_2_FD_207603 | JGI IMG/M metagenome (GOLD analysis project Ga0326726, IMG submission 207603) | Lab enriched peat soil microbial communities from Michigan Hollow, Ithaca, NY, United States - MHF15MN | ecosystem: Environmental > Terrestrial > Soil > Wetlands > Peat | place: USA... | reverse complement strand
CCGCCAGACGGGGCAACATGGCATAGTGAGACAGGTCGAGTTGGGTCTGTGCCAACATCTTGTGCATCAGCTCGACGCGCGCGTCGAGGTTATACTTGAGCGCCCGCGCCATCGCCTCGTAGAGATCGATCGCGTCCGAGACGGGCTCTTGATCCTTTGTCAGAACGGCGCGGTCTTCTTGCATGCGTGACCGCACCTCTTCCCTCGTCAAGGGGATCGGTTTGACAGCACAACTGGTCAGGTCGATGGAGGCAAGAATCATTAGCACCACCAGTAACAGGTTGATCATGCCGCGAGATTGTCCGACTCGAACAGTTGCTCCTTTCACCACATCATTCCCTGTTCAGACATATCCCTTGCGCCAACCTATTCTGTTCCGAGCCAGACAATTGAGCCCTTCTGTTCTACTGCATACACGATAGGACCAATAAGGCCTAGCTGATCCGTCTTAACGTTAGGACCAACAAGACCTATTTTGATTATATGTAAGAGTACTCAATTATCGTTGTTTGTCACTTTTTTTCGGCTATTGGTACATCTCTTTACCGGCCTGCTCATAGGCAAACTTGAGCTAAAGCCAAACCTGCCACCGAGGATAATCGACGTAATCCATGACGAGTCATGCGCGCAACCTTTGCCATGAACAAACCGGTAACGATTGCATAAACTGTGTTTTTCCTTTTTGCGCCTCATATTTCTTGGTAGCTTGCATACGAGAGGTTGGAATGTGACCCTTTCGATCGACCGCATCCGACAACTCCATCCATCATCAAGGAGATCGCTATGAAAAAAGAGACAGGATCACCGGCGAATACAACGAGCCCTTCCCCCGCAAAGTCATCACCAATAACCCGAGACGCCAACGCCCCCCCGACGGTCCAGTTTGATGTCTCCAACCTTAAGAATTCTTACGCCAATGTGTGCAATGTGTCGTCGACCCGCGAAGAAGTGGTGTTGGCCTTTGGTATCAATGATGTGTGGGAGCGGGCGCAGGCGAATCTCCAGGTTCAGCTGACGAACCGTATCGTACTGAACCCCTATGCGGCGAAGCGGTTAGCTGCCGTGCTCAATCGTGTAGTCGCCGAATATGAGTCCAAGTTTGGGACGTTGAAGGACGACCCCAGACCACAGGCCAATGCAGCCTAAGAGAAAGGAACCCCACCGGACGTCCCTCTGACCAGAGAGAGCGCTTCAACAGCCTTGTAGTTGATTTGATTGGTTATTGATTACAGGGGGCAACTGCCCGGCCCGCCAGAAATCCCGTCGCCCAGGCCCATTGAAAGTTGAACCCGCCAATCCGACCGTCGCAGTCAAGGATCTCTCCGATCAGATAGAGGCCCGGCACCAGCTTGGATTCCATCGTCCGGAAATTGATCTCTTCGAGAGGAACCCCGCCCGCCGTCACTTCTGCATAGTTCCAGCCGCGATCCTGTTCGATGGGAAATGGAAACTTTGTGAGTGCCGCGAGTAACCGATCTCGGTTTCTTCTGGGCAGTTGCGCAACCGCCGTCTTGGGATCACATTCGACATAGGAACAAAGCGCTTCGGCAAACCGCTCCGGTATCTGTAGCGCCCATGTCTTCAGCAATGACCGCCGTGGATTGTCTGTCGCTTGCGCTATAAACCACGACTTCATCTGTTCTTGAGTCTGACCGATCAAGAAGTTTCCATAGACCTCCACAGTTTCTCCCTGCTCATGCCCGAGTGTCCAAAAGCGGCTCGCGTCCATCACGACCGGGCCACTAACCCCAAAGTGCGTCCAGAGCAGGCTTCCAGTCCGGCTGTCAACCTTGCGGCTCTTCACTATTGTCGTCATCTCGACCTCCTGCGAGAGACCGGAAAGCTGTTTGTGGAACATCGTGTCCTTAAGGATGAGCGGGACGAGTGCCGGAACTGTGGCCGTCACGTGATGGCCAAGTCGCCGGGCGAGGTTGTACCCATAACCGTCACTCCCAGATTTAGGAATCGATCGGCCTCCGGTCGCTAGAATGACCTTCCTTGCCTGTAAGACTCCTTGCGAATGGTGAATCGAAAATCCATGGCTATGATCCGTGACACGCTCGATATTATCCACATGATGGTTCGGTTGAATCTCAACTCCAAGCTCACGACAACGCTCAATAAGCGCCAACAGGACAGTTCGGGCTTTGTCGGTCACCGGAAAAAGCTTACCGGTCTCCTCGCGTTTGAGCTCGACCCCTAACGAGGCAAACCACTTCACCGTCTGCTCAACGGAAAACGCCGCCAGCACATTCTTGATGATATGGCGATTGCCGAAAAAATCAGTAGGTGTGACGACCTCGTGTGTGACATTGCAACGACCTCCGCCCGAGACGAGGATCTTGGCGCCAATCGTTTTCGCACCATCGAGCAATACGATCCTCTGCGAACAATCGCCCTTCGAGGCCGCCTCTGCAGAGAATATTGAAGCCGCCAGCCCGGCGGCGCCCGCACCGATCACTGCAATATCGTACCTATCGTTGTGTATAGACATTAGAGAGTTTTAACTGCCAGTTAACATCGTATTAATCTTGCAATGTTAGAGTTCACCTCGTGAAAGGCCGACTCGTCGGCGCTGGAACCCATGAGAGCAGGAGGTGGTACGATGACCTGTCAAAAATGCAAAGGACTGATGGTAAAAGAATGGCGACCGGAGTATTCACAGGAAGCTGTGGTCCTCCGCTGTATCAATTGCGGACTGGTCCTCGATCCATTGATTGCACAGAATCGCGTGACCCCGCTGCAGACGAAGCAGCGGATCCTCAATGCTGCTTAACGGTTTTTTTGAGATCGTGAGCCAGTTCGGTCGGTGCGGACGACTTACCGAACCGACTGAATTGGGCAGGTGTGGACGTTGCGTTCGTGGTTAGACCGAAAACTCCGCCCATAAGAATGTGTGATCTGAGGGGTCTTTCGCTCGCCGCGGCCCGACGTCCACCTCTACCCTGACACAGTGCTCTGCCAACGGGACCGTCGCCAAAATATGGTCGATGCGCCAGCCTCTATTCGCTTCCAGCGAGCCAGGAGCTCGGTAGTCCCAAAACGTATATTGCTGCCGATTCGGATAGAGCTTCACAAACATGTCCTGAAATCCCCACGCCAACGTGCTTTCATACGCTCGGCGCGCATCTTCGTGATAGCAGACATGCTTGAGATGTTTTTCAGGACTGTGTACGTCCATCGGTCGCGGAGCGACATTCATGTCACCACACCAGATAGCCGGCTTGTTCGGTGACAGATGTTTCTCAAAATACTTGCGGAGTCGATCGTACCAGCCAAGCTTGTATTGATACTTGGGTGAGTCGATTTCGAAGCCCTGCGGCACGTAGGTATTCACAATGGGAATCCCCTTGATCACCACGCGCAAGAGCCGCGCGTCCTCCGAGTCGCCCCCATCGTCAAACCCGTAGGCCACTGCGTCCGGCTTTTCCCGGCTCAATGTCGCGACGCCGTTATACGACTTCATTCCCCTGTAGGTGATTTCATATCCGGATTCCGCCAGCGCCAGCAGCGGAAACTCGCTGTCCTGGACTTTGGTTTCTTGAAGACAGAGCACATCGGGCTTCTGCTGGGCCAGCCAATCGAGCACGATCGGCAAACGTTTGCGGAGAGAATTGACGTTGAAGGTGGCGATCTTCATGGAGAAATCCGTCGATATGGATATTCAGGCCGCCGCATCCTAGCAAAAGGCCCACGGGGGAACAAGCTGAGGGATATCATCAATGAAGCAGTTGGCCCGAGAGGTTCTCTCCATAGAACGGCCCTCAGGAGGTCTTTCCTCCTGAAGGCCAGGCAGTCTACTGATGCAATTGCGGGAACTTATGGTGCGGTAACAGAAGTAGGGGCGGCAGGAACCGTCGCTTTCATGTCTTGCCCCATCGACTGAGCGGCGTCCTTAGCTTCTCCAACCTTGGCTTTTCCCGCGACTTTGTGCGCCTTCATCTGCTCCCTCATTTCATGGCGTTTCGCCTTTATCGTGCCTTTGCGGGCTTTCATCTTGCCCTTCATCTCTTCCTTCTTTGCCTTCATATCACTCTTCATCGCGTTTTTCTCAGCCTTCATCTCGTCTTTCATCCCACCCATCTCGCTCTTCATGGCTTCGTCAGCCAAGGCCAGCGAGCTGGTTCCAATCAGACACAATGCTGCAAACCCGATGACGATCAGTTTCTGCATTGGGCACCTCCCGGAATAGATAATAGTGAGTAGTGATGGTTCCTTCACAAGGAAAAGACAGCCTGCGCCCCTTTTTCAAACCTGTCAAGAATTAGCCTGCATTGCTCATGATGGTTTGTCGCGACAACGCTCAGCGTTTCGCCTCCATCGAGAGGGTCGGATTCTTCGAGATCGCCCGCATGGTGAGGAAAGACAGCAACAGCGAGGAGAAACCCGTCAAACACAGTTGAGCTATCGATGTGCGGCAACCGAGCAGGTATGGATTACCACGTCGGACTACTTATTGGCGTTGAGCGTAGCATGGGTTCCGGGCACACATTCTTCGCGTTTCCACTGTTTCAGGATCTTCTGTTCATTAAAGACCAGGGTATAGCGGTAGCAATACAACATTTCTTTGGGCCCTTCCCCCGGCTTTCCTATCAACGAGGTGGCTTGCGTCGCGGCATCGGACAGACCAGCAAAATGCAACGAGCTCAATTCCTTTTCGGCCAAGGGCACACGATAGGTCCAGACCGAGTCCCCTCCGAGAACCGGTGTCTTAGCCGTATGGGGCGACCCGAACTTCTCAGTCACTTCGTCTTGAGTGAGTCGATCCACACCTTTTTTGAAATAGCCGTCTCGCCACGGACCTCCGCAGGCGAGCATCCCTCCCGTGAGGAAGAGCATCACCACTGTGAATACGTGCTGACGTATTCGTCTCATGGCTTGGGCTGGTCCTTGAACTCGTGCATGCGCCTCACGGAACAATAGAGCGCATAACCTTGGGCCAACATGCCGGTGACGAGCAAGCCCAATGCCGTCTTCATCCACGGCCCTCCTGTGTCTTCCAGTCCGTAGATCCCGACGACGAACCCGAGCGCGATCGCCACAATTCCTATGAATCGCGCGATCATCCCTTTCGTCCGCGAGTTAATGGAAGTCGGATTGTTTCGCATCGCCATAATAGGGGGTACGCTACACTGGATGGCGCAGCCGGTTCAACTTAGTTTCGCACGAATGATTTTTGGGGCACGCAACTCCAAAAAGACCGCCTCCTCTCGCACGCCCTTAATTTCTCCAGCCATCGGCTCTGCCATCCAGCCACTTCCTCATGCACCAAGCCGTTCGACAATGGATTCTGCCGGATAGGTCACGATTTCTGCCAGCGTGGGATGGTAGTGCGGCATGCGCAAGAGATCGGCCGCTGTCCCATGGTAATACATCACTGCGATCAGTTCGTGGATCAGTTCACCCGCCTCCGGGCCGACGATCTGCGCGCCAAGAATCTCACCGGTCTGAGGCGCCGCGAGTAACTTCACAAACCCCTGCGTCACGCCAAGACAGAGCGCCTTACCATGGTCAACGAACGGATAGGAAGCTGTGAGATACGCAATCCCGTCGGCCTTCGCACTCGATTCATTGAGTCCCAGTACCGCAACCTGAGGATCGGTAAAGACGACTTCGGCATCCAGCCGATGATCGATTGTCTTCGCCGGTTGATCTTCATGAGTCGCGTTATACCCCGCAATCTCTCCCTGCTGGATGGCGAGATGCACAATGGGCGAGACATCGTTCACGTCACCCACGGCATAAATATGTGCTTGCGACGTGCGCAAGGAGCCATCGACCACAATTCGCCCGTCGTTGACAGTCACGTCCGCCAGATCAAGGCAAAGCTCCTCTATGTTGGGCCGTCGGCCTAAGGCCTGGAGAATCTCCTCGCTTACGTAGGACCGTTCACGTCTATCTTTCATCGTCCACACCGTCTTCCCTGTTGCATCATGAGTCACGTGCAGCAATTGCGCGTCCGTAACGATTTCGATGCCCTCGTCGATCAAGGCAGCTTCAAGCGAGCATCCGACATCCTCATCCATCCCGGAAAGGAGCGTTCGCCCCCGTTGAAGAATCGTAACCCTCGTTCCCAGTCGAGCAAAGAACTGGCCGAGTTCGAGGGCGACAGCCCCACCGCCAAGAACGATCAACGAGCCCGGTTGGGTACGGAGATCCAGGATCGTATCGCTCGTGAAATATCCGGTTTGGACCAAACCAGGAACCAGAACCTCATTGGGCCTCGACCCGGTGGCCAAGATGAACGAGCCGGCCGACAAGACGGTGTCTCCAACAGTGATTTCGTGGGGCGACCGGAAGGCCGCTCGCGATTTATAGAGCGTGAACCTCGGGTCTTGAAGCTGCTGAATACGGTAGTCGGCAAACTCGCGGACCAGCCGATCCTTTCGATCCACGATCGCCGACAGATCGGCCTGGACCGAAACTGGAGAGAGTCCAAACTCCTTCGCTCGCCTGAAAAGGGCTGCGATTTCGGCAGAACGCAGGATAGCCTTTGTCGGCATGCAACCACGCAGGATACAGAGCCCCCCGAGCGGGCCATGATCCACAATCGCCACGTCGGCACCGGCATCGCGCGCAGTCCGTGCCGCGGCATAGCCCGCCGACCCACCACCTATGACGATCACATCATGGGTCTTATGCATCGAAACCTGCCTCTGTGATTCCTCTCCGCATTCCCGCTATAGTACGAAATCAGGACGGGAGAATACATGATGATTGAGCCTGGCCGCTATCGGCACTACAAGGGCCATGAATATGAGGTGCTGGGAGTGGCTCGTCACTCAGAAACAGAAGAGGAATATGTGGTCTATCGGGCGCTCTACGGCGACCGCGGGCTGTGGGTCAGACCAACGGCGATGTTCCTGGAAACCGTGATCGTTGATGGTCGTCTTTGTCCACGGTTTCAGTTCCTTGCTGTCCCTTAGCAGCCACTCAGGTTCATACATCTCGTTCCAAATTCTGCTCCCCACTGCTCCCCAAAAGTCCTTCAGGTAAAGTCTTCCAGGTTTAAGTACTAACCGCTATCCTCCGATACAGACGATACGAGGTCAGCCATGCCGATTATACGTGCGGTCGATGGCATCGTCGAAATGCATCCTACGCTATCGGTGTCTCCACGTCCCCCTGCGACACAGGCCGACGCGGATAGACGGGATCGTTCGAAAGAGCAGGAGCGCCAGATAGCTGACCATGCAGCACGTCTGGCTCAACAGGCCTATCAGCAACAGGTACAGCAAGCCCCTGCACCGAAACCGGCACTCCTTGCACAGGACTTAATGACCTCGCCCGTATCATGGTTGCCCTCCGACAGTACGTTGCTGGAGGCATGGACTGTGATGAAACGCCAGGGGATTCACCACCTCCCTGTGACGTCGGTCGACGGCACGTTGGTCGGAACAATATCGAGCCATGACCTGCTGCCCTATGTGCATGAACTGGAATCCATCGATTCGCCAGGACCGTCCACCAAGCACAAGCTCCCCCGCGTGATGAGCAGCCGGGTCTTGTCTGCCACTCCGACGACAGAGATCCGCGAGATTGCTCAAGTCATGCTGGAGGAACAGGTAAGTGGGATTCCGATCCTCGACAGCTCCCGTCATCCGATCGGCATTCTGACAACCAGCGATATTCTCCGTGCCATCGTCCACCGAAGCCCTCTTGATCTCAGGACGTAACCAACGATCCAACACTCTGATTGACTTCCAATGTTCTTGAGGCCATTAGGATTTCGGCTTCACAGCCTGCTCCATCTTGCCTTCCCCTCGTGCAAGGACTTACTCCTCAAATGTACTCCCCCCGCCGTAGGTGTAGGCAACCTTCCGTTTCTGACTTAGACTCACCAGAACGGTCGTGAAGAGGTGGAGTGCTGCGGATATTCCCGCGTGAGATCGACACGGAGGTGAAGGGGCTCAATGTCGGTCCTGAACACATTCCTCAGTACGCCGATCGCCTTCGGGATCTCGGGCCTGGCACTTTTCGTGATCGGCCTCCTGATCAAGCAGAATCGGAGCCGGAAGCTGATGTTGACGGTCAGCCTCTTTCTCTATGCCGGTATATGTTGTGGCGTCTGCTTTACACGATCCCCACTGATGACCCGGCCTCCATGGTCCTCGGATCGGTCGTCTATCTGGCGGAACTCTACGGGCTGTGTCAGTTCTGTTTCTTTACCTATCAGTCCTGGTCACCGACGGAACGGACACCGGCCCCTATTACCATCTATCCCACCGTGGATATCATGGTGACGGTCGTGGATGAGCCGCTCTCGATCCTTCGGCAGACCTTGATCAGCTGTCTCGCGCAGGAATATCCTCGCGATCGATTTACCGTGTACGTCTGGGCTCAGCTATAACTTTAAGACCAATGGGCAACTCCTGGATGCCAACGTCCAGTCTATTGTCCCGTCACTCGGCATCTCCACAACGCTCGGCGGCTGAACGCGAGCAGCACGATTGCCTATCAGGCCGACATGTATAGCCAACTTGAAGCGCTCTATTGGAATGAAAATGGAACCTCCACGCCATAGGGTCGTACGCTGCCCTCGATAACTTTTTCTGGAGCCGGCTACGCGGGAAGGTTCTGACCTATAAGCCCGAGAAGAGCTGTTTCGCAACGTATCTCGACTGGGATGTGACAGGAATGGGCAATGCCGGTTTCCGAGGAATCAGGACGGGGCCCATCGCTGAAGTTCAGGTCAGCAAAGTGTTTTTACTCGTTCGGGCTGGATACCAACACAACACGACTTTCCACAGCGGGGGTTATGGAGGATTTGAGATCTATTTCCCTTTCTAGCCGTCTGTGGAAAATCTCTGTGGGCATGCCGGACTTTTAATGGTCTGTACGTCTTAGATGATAGGAGTACACTTCGCAGGATGCTCAAAAAGGCTGTCCAGCAAGGCCGCAGCGAGCGAAGCTGGCAGACTTTTTCAGCATCCTGCTAGCTCAACCAAGTCCACTGCGCGAAGGTCGCAGCCTGCCCGACTCTCTGCCCCCCTGAATCCATGACATTCCAGATGAGGGCGTTCTCGACGAGAAAACGGCGGCCTGTTGAAGTAATTCTCACACCTCGATAGGTGTCGAGATACCCGCGTGCTCTGGCTTGTTCCAACATCCACTCGCGTTCGGCCCGACTCGTGGGCTCCGCCGTCAACCGCGACGGTGTTTTCACGAGTTGTTCCCAGGTCATCTCCCACAAGTCCAATGCGATCTGATTGCCGTAATTGAGGAGCGGATCCTCTTCCATTCCGTGGGATACAACAATAAAGGGAGACTGGAAGAGCGCGTGGGCCTGATAGTCCTGATCGCCCACTCGTTCGAGGAGGTCACGCCCTGTCCAGTGACGGAAACTGTCGAGGAGCAGATGCGACCACTCCATGATGGCAGGATCGGTCCATATCTGAGATGTCACGGTACACAGCTTTCCAGAAGGTTAAGGTCCAAGTCGAGGCTGAGATGAGGAGAGTCTTATCTTCGCTCAACCTTGACCTCAGGCTTCTCCTCGCTGGCGGACTTTTTCTAAGCATTTTGCTAGGCGGTGTATCACGTCCGTTCAGTCAACGCAAGAATATGGTGGGAGCTCTCGTGCAGACCGTAGAAGGACTCTGTATAATGTGCATCTTCTCGGATATACACTCCGGGAAAGACTGATCATTGGGGAGGATGTATGGCCGCTCAAACCCTCTTTGACAAAATCTGGGAGTCTCACGTCGTCCGTGCAGAGCCGGATGGGACCACCCTGCTCTATATCGATCGTCAACTCGTCCACGAAGTAACATCGCCGCAGGCATTTGAAGGGCTCAAGCTCTCGGGCCGACGGCCGCGACGTCCTGGTGTCACGTTGGCGGTGCCGGATCACAACGTTCCGACCACCGATCGGACTGTGGGCATCGCCGATCCCCTCAGTGCGAAACAGATCCGGACGCTGGAGGAAAATTGCCGCGACTTCGGCATTACACTCTTCGGCATGAATGACATCCGGCAAGGCGTGGTGCACGTGATCGGACCAGAACAGGGCTTTACCCTTCCAGGGACAACCATCGTATGCGGCGATTCGCACACGTCGACACATGGAGCGTTCGGCGCATTGGCCTTCGGCATCGGCACCAGCGAAGTAGAGCATGTGCTGGCCACCCAGTGCCTGGTACAGAAACGACCCAAGACCATGGAAGTCCGCGTCGACGGGGTGCTGCCGACTCTCTGTTCTGCAAAGGACGTGATTCTGGCCATTATCGGCAAGATCGGCACAGCCGGCGGAACCGGCTATGTCATCGAGTACACTGGCTCGGCGATACGTGCCCTCAGCATGGAAGGGCGCATGACGCTCTGCAACATGTCGATCGAGGCCGGCGCACGCGCCGGGATGGTCGCGCCTGACGAGAGCACCATCGCCTATATCAAAGGGCGCCCACTAGCTCCAAAGGGAGAACTGTTCAAGCAAGCCGTGCATGCGTGGCAACAGCTCAAGACCGATGCAAACGCAACATACGATATGACCGTGACGATGCGGGCCGAGGACATCGCGCCGCAAGTCAGTTGGGGTACCAGTCCAGGGATGGTAACCGGCATCGATCAACGAGTGCCTGACCCACGTACGATCACCGACGAGAACCAGCGCCGGGCTACAGCGCGGGCACTGGAATATATGGGCCTCACCCCTAACATGTCCATGACCGATATCAAGATCGACAAGGTCTTCATCGGATCCTGCACGAATGCACGTATCGAAGATCTCCGCCTGGCCGCAAGCTTGGCCAAGGGCAAGCATGTTGCGAAGACCGTTCATGCGATGGTCGTGCCCGGCTCCGGCCTCGTGAAACAGCAGGCCGAACAGGAAGGGCTCGACCAATTATTCAAAGAGGCGGGATTCGAGTGGCGGGAAGCCGGCTGCAGTATGTGTCTGGCAATGAATGCCGACGTGCTTCAGCCCGGGGAGCGCTGCGCCTCAACCAGCAATCGGAATTTCGAAGGGCGACAGGGGGCCGGCGGCCGGACCCATCTCGTGTCGCCGGCGATGGCAGTAGCCGCGGCAGTTGAAGGTCATTTTGTCGATATCAGGAAGTGGGCGTGAGACACATGAAGTGTATAACGCACCCCTTACGCCTCACGTTACACGCCTAGCGAGGAATTGTATGCAAGCCTTTACGACACTCACGGGGTTAGTGGCCCCGTTGGACCGGGTCAATGTCGATACCGACCAAATCATCCCGAAGCAATTTCTCAAGACGATCAAGCGGACGGGGCTCCGTGAAGGGTTATTCTACGATTGGCGCAAGCAGAAAGACGGGGCGCAGGATCCGACGTTCTTTTTAAATCAACCGCGCTTCCAGGGTGCGACGATTCTCCTGACGCGCGATAACTTCGGCTGTGGATCATCACGTGAACATGCCCCCTGGGCGCTCCTCGACCAGGGCTTCCGTTGTGTCATCGCGCCGAGCTTCGCCGACATCTTTTACAACAACTGCTTCCAAAACGGCATACTGCCGGTCGTGTTGAAAGCCGACGAAGTCCTGGCCATGATGCAAAGCGTCCTTGCGACGCCCGGATACCAGCTGACCGTGGACCTCGGGAGCCAAACGGTGACCACCCCGGACGGAGTCAGCTCTCACTTCAAAATCGACCCCTTCAGAAAAGATTGCTTGTATCGCGGTCTTGATGCCATCGGATTGACCTTGCAACACGAAGCTACCATTACCTCCTACGAGGCCCGACGAAAGACTGAGGCCCCCTGGTTATTCACGGATCTTAGCTAAATCTAGGGGGAGTTTGATGATAAAGCTGTTTGTGCTGTTCCTGTTCTTCATCGGCGCGGCCTACCTGCTCGTCGCCTTCAATTACAGCTACTCCGACGGAAACCGAGCAGGCTATATTCAGAAATTTTCCCACAAGGGCTGGATCTGCAAGACGTACGAAGGGGAGATGGCCATGACCACCGTGCCGGGTGTCGCCCCGGTGCTGTGGACCTTTTCAGTCTGGGATGCAAAAGTGGCGTCACAACTCACGCAGGCCATGGGAAAACGATTGGTCCTGCACTACAAAGAGTATCGTTACCTCCCTACGACTTGCTTCGGAGAGACCGCCTACTACGTCGATCACGTTGAGGTCACCGAATAAACTCTCTCCTTTTGGCCTCCCTTACCGGCACGCCCAAACGCCTACCTTACTCTAATCGCCGAAGCCTCAAGGCTGATTCACATTCATGCCGTCACGGACACACCAACTTTGGACGCTGTGGGCCCAATTGATGAAGGTCGCCCCACCGCCCAAGCCGAAATGCACGGCCCACGAACCCCTGGCGTCCTCCTCAACCCTCGTCGCCGACCAATAGACGGTCGACTGGACAGTCAGAAACGGATGGCCCGGTGGCAGAGTCGGGCCCGGTGGAGCGACGGAGGGATCCACCAGACTCGTCAGCTCTTCGAGCGATGGCAGCCGCCAGCCTTTCTGCCCCCCGACATTCTTCTCATTACAGGTACGGCGGGCCGCGATCCATCTGGCACTTGCCGTCTGCGGTGACCTCTCCCAGACCAGGCCGGTTTCTTTATCCAATACTGCCTCGCTGTTGAAAGCCGGCAGGATGACGAACCGCTGGGCTGCGGGCAGAGCTTTGCTCTGGTTCTGGGTGGCGCCAGACTGATTGGCCGACACTCCTTGCGTGCCCGCTTGCGCCTCTGCACTGCCACAGACCGCCTGGAGCAGCCCACCCAGCACCAGCCCGCCGATCGTGAAGGTGAGCAATCGTCGTCTCCTCATCACTTCCTCTTTTAGCCCGGACTAAATCCACTTCTTTCCTTTGAAAAATCCCAGCATGGCGATTACGATCGCCACCATCAGCCCGAGTACCAGCGGATAACCCCATTCCCATTTCAGTTCGGGCATGTGCTCGAAGTTCATCCCGTAGATGCCGACGATGAAGGTCAGTGGCATGAAAATCGTCGTAATGATCGTTAGAACCTTCATGACGGCGTTCAGCCGATAGCTGATGCTCGACAGATAAATATCGAGACCGGCCGAGACCATTTCGCGAAGCGTCTCGATGGTATCCACGATTTGAACCACATGATCGTATACATCACGGAAGAATATCTTGGTCGACCCTTGCAAGAAAGGGCTTTCCGATCGGGAGAGATTGTTCGCCGCTTCACGGAGGGGCCACACCGCCCGCCGCAGAAACAGCAACTGCCGTTTGAGGGCATGAATCTGGCGCAGCGTCTCAGGCTTAGGATGACT
>Ga0326726_10004163_pt1 | contig 13224 bp, 10 predicted proteins | sample MHFenrmetagenome_2_FD_207603 | JGI IMG/M metagenome (GOLD analysis project Ga0326726, IMG submission 207603) | Lab enriched peat soil microbial communities from Michigan Hollow, Ithaca, NY, United States - MHF15MN | ecosystem: Environmental > Terrestrial > Soil > Wetlands > Peat | place: USA... | reverse complement strand
GCAGGATGAGGCCCGAAGAGTCAGGCAGTTTCACGTGTCAGGCGGCGTCCGCATTGGCCCCGGCATCATAGCCGAGATTCGGCCCCAGCCAACGTTGCGCCTCGTCGAGGGTAATGCCCTTGCGGCTGGCGTAGTTCTGGACCTGGTCGAGATCGATCTTGCCGACGGCGAAATAGCGGGAGTCGGGGTGCGAGAAGTAGCAGCCGCTCACCGCGGCGGTGGGATACATCGCGAAGGATTCGGTCAGCTTCATGTCGACATTGCGCTCGACATCGAGCAACCGCCACAGAGTGCCCTTTTCCGTGTGGTCCGGACAGGCGGGATAGCCCGGCGCTGGGCGGATGCCTCGGTACTCCTCGCGGACTAACTGTTCGTTAGTGAGCAATTCCTGCGGCGCATAGCCCCAGAACTCGCGCCGGACGCGCTCGTGCAGCCGCTCGGCCAGTGCCTCGGCCAGACGGTCCGCCAGCGCCTTGAGCAGAATCGCGTTGTAGTCGTCATGCGCCGCTTCGAAGCGTGCGACGTGCGGCTCGATGCCGACTCCCGTGGTGACGGCGAAGGCACCGATGTAGTCGGTCACACCGCTCGACTTCGGCGCAACGAAATCCGCCAGACAGTCATGCGACTGTCCCTCGGGCTTACCCTTCTGCTGGCGCAGGAAGTGCAATCGCGCAATCACCTTCGCGCGCGACTCGTCAGCGTAGACCTCGACGTCATCGTCGTCGCGCGAGTTCGCCGGGAACAGGCCCAGCACCGCCCGCGCCGTGAGCCAGCGCTCGGCCACCAGCGTTCGCAGCATGCGCCGCGCATCGGCGTACAGATTGCTCGCCGCCTCGCCCACCACGGCGTCGGTGAGAATCTCGGGGAAACGGCCGGCGAATTCCCAGGCGTTGAAGAACGGCATCCAGTCAATGTAGCGCGTGAGCTCCGCCAGTGGGTAATCCTTGAATACCGTGATGCCCGGCGTGAGCGGTGGCGGCGGTTGATAGGCCTGCCAGTCGATGCGATGGCGATTGGCTCGCGCCTGGCCGAGCGAGAGCTGCGGCGCCTTGACGTGCTTGCCGCGATGCTGTTCGCGCCGCTGCGCATGCTCAGCCTTGGTACGCGCGATGAACGCGGCGCGATTCGACTCCGTGACGAGCGACTGGCACACACCGACCGAGCGCGAGGCGTCCTTGACGTACACAACCGCGCCTTCGTACTGCGGGTCTATCTTCACTGCGGTGTGCGCGGGGGAAGTCGTGGCGCCGCCGATCAGCAGCGGCAGGGTGAACTGCTGGCGCTGCATCTCGCGCGCCACGTGCACCATCTCGTCGAGCGACGGCGTAATCAGGCCCGAGAGACCGATGAGGCTTGCCCCTTCGCGCCGCGCGGTCTCGAGGATCTTGTCGCAGGAGACCATGACCCCGAGATCGATGACCTCGAAGTTATTGCACTGGAGCACCACGCCGACGATGTTCTTGCCGATATCGTGCACGTCGCCCTTCACTGTGGCCATCACGATCTTGCCGTTCGAGCGGCTGACGCCGTGCTGCTCGCGTTCGATGAAGGGCACCAGGTGCGCCACCGCCTTCTTCATGACGCGCGCCGACTTGACGACCTGCGGCAGGAACATTTTCCCTGAGCCGAACAGGTCACCGACGATGTTCATCCCGTCCATCAGTGGTCCCTCGATGACCCGGAGCGGCGCCTCGGCCTCGCGGCGCGCCTGCTCGGTATCCTCGATGATGAATTCGTCGATGCCTTTGACCAGCGCATGCTCGAGACGGCGCGTGACCGGCCAGCTACGCCACTCGACCTCGTCCGCGCGACGGCTTCCGCCCTCGCCCTGAAAACGTGCCGCGATCTCGAGCAGCCGTTCGGTGGCGTCCGGGCGACGGTTGAGAATGACGTCCTCGACGCGCTCGCGCAGCTCCGGCGCGATCTCTTCGTAGATCGCGAGCTGGCCGGCATTGACGATGCCCATGTCCATGCCCGCGGCGATGGCGTGGTACAGAAATACCGAATGCATCGCCTCGCGCACCGCGTCGTTGCCGCGAAACGCGAACGAGACGTTGCTGAGACCGCCGCTCACGCGCACCCCGGGCAGGCGACGCTTGATCTCGCGCGTGGCCTCGATGAAGTCGCGCGCATAACCGTTGTGGGCCTCGATGCCGGTTGCCACAGCAAAGATGTTGGGATCGAAGATGATGTCTTCCGCCGGGAATCCGACCTGCTCGGTGAGAATGCGGTGGGCGCGCTCGCAGATCGTCACCTTGCGCTCGAGGGTATCCGCCTGCCCCTTCTCATCAAACGCCATCACCACCACCGCGGCGCCGTAGCGGCGCACGCGCCGCGCGTGCTCGATGAAAGCCGCTTCGCCTTCCTTGAGGCTGATCGAGTTGACCACGCCCTTGCCCTGCACGCACTTGAGGCCGGACTCGATCACCGACCATTTCGAGGAATCGATCATCACCGGCACGCGCGCGATGTCGGGCTCGGAAGCGACCAGACGCAGGAAGCGCGCCATGGCGGCTTCCGAGTCGAGCATGCCCTCATCCATGTTGACGTCGATTATCTGCGCGCCGTTGGCGACCTGCTGGCGCGCGATTTCGACCGCAGCGGTGTAATCGCCAGCCTCGATCAGGCGTCGGAACTTGGCGGAGCCTGTGACGTTGGTGCGCTCGCCGACGTTAACGAAAAGGCTCCCGGCTTCGATGTTGAGTGGCTCGAGCCCGCTAAGGCGCATCTTTGGCACCGTCGCACTGGGTTTGCGCGGCGCGTGGCCCGCAACCGCCGCACCGATCAGCCGGATGTGCTCGGGCGTCGTGCCGCAGCAGCCGCCGATGAGATTCACAAAGCCGCTGGTCGCGAACTCGCCCAGGATCGCCGCCGTTTCCTGCGGCGTCTCCTCGTATTCGCCAAACGCGTTGGGGAGTCCCGCGTTCGGGTAGGCGCAGACGTAGGTATCAGCGAGGCGGGAAAGCTCCTCGACGTAAGGCCTGAGCTGTCGTGCACCCAACGCGCAGTTCAGCCCGATCGCGAGGGGCCGCGCGTGGCGCACCGAGTTCCAGAAGGCTTCGGTGGTCTGGCCTGAGAGCGTGCGGCCCGAAGCATCCGTGATCGTGCCGGAAATGATGAGCGGAATGTCCTCGCCCAGCTCCTCGATCGCTTCACTCACAGCGACCAGCGCCGCCTTGGCATTGAGCGTGTCGAAGATGGTTTCGATGAGGAGCAGGTCCGCCCCGCCCTTGAGCAGCGCACGGGCCGCCTCTCCGTATGTGGCCACGAGCTCATCGAAGGTGATATTGCGCATCCCCGGGTCATTGACGTCGGGCGACAGCGAGGCTGTGCGATTGGTCGGGCCGAGCGCTCCCGCGACGAAGCGCGGCATGCCAGTTCGAGCCGCCGCGGCATCGGCCGCGCGACGCGCAATGCAGGCAGCCTCGTAGTTGAGCTCGCCCACGAGCTCCTGCATGCCGTAGTCGGACTGCGATGGCGCGCTCGAGTTGAAGGTGTTGGTCTCGACTATGTCGGCGCCCACATCGAGATAGGCGCGATGAATGTCCTCGATGATGGCGGGCTGAGTCAGCGTCAGCAGGTCGTTGTTGCCCTTCACGTCCCGCGGCCAGTCCTTGAAGCGTGCGCCGCGATAGCCCGCCTCATCGAGCTGATGACGCTGGATCATCGTGCCCATGGCGCCATCGAGCAGGACGATGCGTTGCTCCAGGAGCTGTCGCAGCGAGGCGATGCGTGCGGCGCGCGTGGACACGTGGGCTTCGATCAGGAGACCGCGCGCCGGGCGGCGACCTGCGGTCTCACGCCGAGGGCGTGACAGATCGCGTAGGTGAGCTCGGCGCGGTTCAGGGTATAGAAGTGAAACTCGTCGATGCCGTGACGCTGCAGGGTCTGGACCTGCTCGATGGCAACGCTCGCCGCGATCAGGCGGCGTGTCTCGGGATCGTCATCGAGTCCGTCGAAGCGATGCTGCAGCCAGGCCGGGACCGAAGCGCCACAGCGCTCCGCGAACCGGAGCAGCTGCGGGAAGCGCGTGATCGGCAGGATTCCAGGCACGATGCTGACATCGATGCCGGCGCGGTGGCAGCGATCGCGAAACCGCAGGAACAGCTCCGGCTCGAAGAAGAACTGCGTGATGGCGCGATCGGCTCCCGCGTCGATCTTGCGTTTCAGATTGTCGAGGTCGAACTCGGCGCTCGGCGCCTGTGGATGCACCTCAGGGTATGCGGCCACAGAGATCTCGAAGTCGGCTACGCGCTTCAGCGCCGCGACCAGATCTGCGGCATAGGCGAAGCCGCCTGGTTGTGGCTGGTACGGACCGCTCCCCTGCAGCGGATCGCCGCGGAGGGCGACGATATGACGGATGCCGCGTGCCCAGTAGGAGCGCGCAATCTCACTGATCTCCTCGCGCGTCGCCCCGATGCAGGTGAGGTGTGGGGCGCCGGTGAGCGGGGTTTCTTCCTGGATGCGGCGGACGACGCGGTGCGTGCGTTCGCGGGTCGAGCCGTCCGCGCCATAGGTAACGGAAACGAAGCGTGGATGCAGCGGCGCCAGCCTCAGCACGGACGCCCACAGGGTCTCAGCCATCTGCGCGTCATTGGGGGGAAAGAACTCGAAGGACACCTCGACCGGACGACGCAGCCGTACCGCCGATTGCTGGACCAGGTCGATGACCCGCGGATCGGTCACGCTGTGCTACTCGAGCTCACGCTGCAGCTTCCAGGCTCGCCGGCCGGCTGCCGATCGCGATGATCAGGTGATCGTGCGGGGTGTCGAGCGGCCGCAGTCGCCCGCAGGCGAGTCCGCAGCCCGCGAACCATTCGCGCAGTATCGCCAGCGGGTGTCGGGCCGCCGTGCCGAGCGCCTCGAGACGGTCATAGTCTTCGATGATGACGAGCCGTCCGTGCGGCCGCAGCAGGCGCGCGGCTTCCTTGAGCGCAGCGGCCGGGGACTTCGCGCGCGACAGTACGCGGTCGATCGTGATGGTGTCGAATGAAGCCGGCGGAAAGGCGAGCTCATACATGTCGCCCTGCTGGAGGACGCAGTGACTGAGGCCTGCGCCGTGCACGTTGGTCCGCGCCACGCGCAGTACGTCGCTCGAAAGATCGATGCCGATGGCCTGGCGTGCGCGCGCGCCGAGCCAGTTGAGCACGCGCCCGGTGCCGGTGCCGATGTCGAGCAGATCGCCAGGGCTTTCCTGCGCCAGTTCCTGCAACAGCACATCGCGCAGCCGTGCTTCCTCTTCAGGTGCGTTCGCCAATGCCTCCCGGTTCTTCTCCTGCAGATGCGCGGCGGCTTCGCGAGCTCGATCGGCCCGCACTGCGGCAGCCCGTTCGTGGTCGAGCTTGAGCGCGACGTCCTCAGGATCGACCCAGGTGAGCACCTGAGCCGCCTGCTCCGCTCCGCGCCCGTAAGGAGGGACGCGGTAGTAGACCCAGTTCTGCTCACGAAAGCGCTGCAGGAGCGCAGCGTCGCAGAGGACCTTGAGGTGCCGCGACACGCGCGGCTGGCTTTGACCGAGTACGCGCGCGATCTCGCCGACGGTGAGCTCACCTTGCGCACAGATGCTGAGGATCCGCAGGCGCGTCGTTTCAGCCGCGGCTCGCAGACTTTCTACAACCTCGGGCAATGGACGGCTTGTCATAACGCTTAACTATATAAGGATGTCCTTATATACACGAGCAAACGACCGTTAAGCAAGCACTTGAATCCCAGCGGGGTTACTTGTTGAACCAGCCGATCTGCCAGGCAAGTGAGTACGTGGTGAAGTCAGAGCCGATGCGCGTCGCCGCCCCTTTGCTCCAGCTGAACTTGAGGGACTGCGTGCGCCACAGGGGGACTGAGCCCGTGATTCCGTAGCGCTGGTTGCTCTGCCAGTCGGCGTGGCGTACCGAGTCCACGGTGGTGCGCCCGCCCGTGTAATACGTCCAGCTGGCCGCGAGCCACAGGCGCGGTCGAAAGGTGTAGCTCACGTGCGCCTGTGTCGTGGTGAGCGGCTCCTGCTCGCGCACGACGCCGCCGAAAAAGTCCTCGTTGTCCATGAAGAACCAGATCCCGGCGGTCAATTCGAAATCCCAGGCTCCGGCGGGCCAGGTGAAGCCGACCTCCGGCTTGAAGCTCCAGCGGTTCCCGCCCAGGTTGATCAGCTTGTCCGGGAAGTACTGGCCCGTCGGCGCCACCGCTACCACGCTCACGCCCAGCGCCGGCGCCGGCTTGCGATGCATGAATTCAGCCAGGCTCACTGCGGGGCTCCCCAGGAGTCCGACGGCGAAGCGCATACTCAGGTCGCCGAAGCCGTTGCGGGTCACATGATGCGCGGTTTCGAAGACGTCACCGTCGAATGCGGCATTCGCGTAGGGCAGGACCAGTGCGAGGCTGGCCACGCGCCCGAACAGGCCGAACGTCTGCCCATACCCGGCGAGGGCGACATCGGTGGTGCCCCTCACATTCTCGATTGGAAGCGAAGGGTCCAGCGCAACGCCGCCTGAGGACTCGCCGAGGCCCACGACCACGAAATGACTGCCGACGGGGTTGGGTGAATAGGCGCGCGGCTCGAGTTGCTGCGCGCAAAGCTCGGGGCTCGCGAGCAAAAAGGCGAGCAGGGCGAGCGTCCGGAGGATCACGGCGACGTCGCACGTAACCGGCGCTGAACTGAGGTCGTGACGAGAAGGATTCGCCACCCAGCTTCCTCTTATTATTGCAGCAGGTCGGGTCTCGCTTCGTATCCTGCGTGAAACAGCTGCTCGCTGTCGACCGCATCGAACAGATACGCGCGGTTGCAGAACTCGCAGCGCACCTCGACCGAGCCACGCTCGGCCACGATGCTGCGGATCTCCTCGCGGCCCAGCGCCTTCAGGATGCCCCGGACGCGTTCGCGCGAGCACTGGCAGCGAAAGTAGACCGGGGCCGACTCGAACAGGCGCACGTCCTCTTCATGAAACAGCCGCCGCAGCAGCTCGCGCTGTGGCAGATCGAGCAGCTCCGCTTCGGTCAGCGTGCTGGCGAGATGATCGATGCGGTTCCAGGCCTCCGCGGGGTCCTCTTCCTCACGCAGCGGCAGCGAGGGCTTGCTGCTCCGCTCCGGCAGGCGCTGCAGCAACAGGCCGGCCGCCGAGCGTGCACTGGCGGCGAGCCAGATGCGGGTCGGTAGCTGCTCTGAGTCGCGAAAGTAGGCTTCGAGGCAGGCCGAGAGTCCGCCGGCCGCCAGGGGGACAACGCCCTGGTAGCGCAGCGTCGCGTCGGCGGTTTCGACGCTGACCGTGAGCCGGCCCTCGCCGGCCATCTCCCGCAGGTCGCTCGCCGGAACCCGGTCGGTCCAGCGCGCCACGCCGCGCAGACCAAAGCCGTGGCTGCATTGCGCGACCAGCAGGTGCATCGGACCCGGCCCCTGCAGTTGCAAGGTCAGGGTGCCGTCGAATTTGCGCGTCGAGGCAATGAGCGCCGCCGCCACGGCGGCTTCACCCAGCACCTCCCGCACCGCCGGCGGATACTCGTGGCGCTCGCACATGGCCTGCCACGCGCTGTCGAGGTGCAGGATGTGTCCGCGCAGGGGGCTGTTCTCGAATACGAAGCGGCGGATGCGATCGCGATCAGGCATGGATTTCAACCGCTCAGCTTGCGCTTCAGCAGCTCGTTGAGCTGCGCCGGATTCGCCTTGCCCTGCATCGCTTTCATGACCTGGCCGACGAAGAAGCCGAACAGCTTCTCCTTGCCCGCGCGGTAGTCGGCGAGCTGCGCGGGATTTGCAGCCATCACTTGCTCGATCGCACGCTCGATGGCGCTGCTGTCGGTGATCTGCTTCAGGCCGCGCGATTCGATGATAGCGTCGGCCTCGGCGGACTCGCTCCACATCACCTCGAAGACGTCCTTGGCGATCTTGCCCGAAATTGTGGCATCAGCGATGCGCCGGAGCAGGCCTGCGAGGTGCTGCGGCCCGAGCCGGCTCGAGGTGATTTCGAGCCCGTCGCGGTTGAGCGCGGCGGCCAGGTCGCCCATGACCCAATTGGCGGCGAGCTTGGGCGCTGCCAATTGCTCTTTGAGACCACCGGCGGCGAGCTTGGGCTCTGCCAATTGCTCCTTGAGATTGTCGGCGGCGAGCTTGGGCGCACCGCCGAGTGCAATCACAACCGACTCGTAGTAAGCCGCCAGCTCCCGGCTCGCTGTCAGCACGCCGGCGTCATACTCCGGCAGGCCGTACTCGCGTACGAAGCGTGCTGCCTTCTCGTCCGGCAGCTCGGGCAGCGTCTTGCGCACCTCTTCGATGAAGGCCTCATCGATGGCGAGCGGCAGCAGATCCGGATCCGGGAAATACCGATAGTCGTTCGCCTCTTCCTTGGAGCGCATGGAACGCGTCTCGTTGCGATCCGAATCGTACAGGCGCGTCTCCTGCACGACCACGCCCCCACCCTCGAGAATTTCGATCTGCCGCGCCACCTCGTGGTTGATCGCCTTCTCCACGAAGCGGAAGGAATTGAGATTCTTGAGCTCGGCGCGGGTGCCGAATTTCGCCGCTCCCTTGGGCCGCACCGAGACGTTGGCATCGCAACGGAAAGAGCCCTCCTGCATGTTGCCGTCGCAGATCTCGAGGTAGCGCACCAGGGTGTGCACCTTCTTCATGTACGCGATCGCCTCCTTGGCCGAGCGCATGTCGGGCTCGGAGACGATCTCGAGGAGCGGCGTACCGGCGCGGTTGAGATCGATGCCGGTGTAGCCCTTCAGCCCCTCGTGCAGTGACTTGCCCGCATCCTCTTCCAGGTGGGCACGCGTGATGCCGACCGTCTTGCGGCTGCCATCCTCTAGCAGGACGTCGAGCGCCCCGTCCTCGACCACCGGCCGTTCGTACTGGCTGATCTGGTAGCCCTTGGGCAGGTCGGGATAGAAGTAATTCTTGCGCGCGAACACCGAGCGCCGCGCGATGTTCGCACCGATGGCGAGGCCGAACTTGACCGCCATGCGCACCGCCGCGCCGTTGAGCACCGGCAGCACGCCCGGGTAGCCGAGATCGACCAGGTTCGCCTGGGTGTTCGGAGCCGCGCCGAAGGCCGTGGACGAGCCCGAAAAGATCTTCGAGCGCGTCGCGAGCTGGGCGTGGATCTCGAGCCCGATGACGGTTTCCCACTCAGTCATAGCCACGCGGCAGGCGTCGGTGCCAGTCCGTCTCTTTCTGATACTGGTATGCCGCGTTCAGGAGCTTCGCCTCGCTGAACACGGGGCCGATGATCTGCAGGCCCACCGGCAGATCCGCGACGAAGCCGCAGGGCACCGACACGGCCGGCAGTCCGGCCAGATTCGCACCGATGGTGTAGATGTCATTGAGATACATCGTGATCGGATCGTCGGTCTTGGCCCCGATCTCGAAGGCCGCGGTCGGCGAAGTCGGCCCCATCAGCACGTCGACCTGCTCGAAGGCGCGCCGGAAGTCATCGCTGATGAGCTGGCGCACCTTTTGCGCCTTGAGGTAGTACGCGTCGTAATAGCCAGCCGACAGCACGTAGGTGCCGGTCATGATGCGCCGCTTCACTTCGGCGCCGAAGCCCTCGCCGCGCGTGCGCATGTAAAGATCGAGCAGGTCGCGCGGATTCTGGCAACGATGCCCGAAACGCACGCCGTCGAAGCGCGACAGGTTCGAGGAGCACTCCGCGGGTGCCACGACGTAGTACGTGGGCACGGACAGGGGTAGAGCCGGCAGGCTCACCTCGCGCAGCTCGGCGCCCAGGGAACGGAACACCTCGAGCGCGCCACGCACCCGTTCCCCGCACTCCCGTTCGAGTCCCTCGTCGAAGAACTCCTTGAGCAAGCCGATCCGCAGCCCCTTGAGCGGCGCCTCAAGCGCGGCGACGTAGTCCGGCACGGGTACCTCGACGCTGGTCGAATCGCGCGGATCGAAGCCCGCGATCACGCCCAGCAGGAGCGCGGCATCCTGCGCGGTGAGCGCGAGCACGCCGCCCTGATCGAGGCTCGAGGCGAAGGCGATCATTCCGTAGCGCGAGACGCGCCCGTAGGTGGGCTTGAGGCCCACGATGCCGGTCAGGGCCGCAGGCTGGCGGATCGAGCCACCCGTATCCGTGCCGGTCGCGGCCGGAACCAGCCGCGCGGCGACGGCCGCCGCGGAGCCGCCCGAGGAGCCACCGGGGACCCGTTTCGGATCCCAGGGATTGCGCACCGGGCCGTAGAAGCTGGTCTCGTTCGAGGAACCCATGGCGAACTCGTCCATGTTCGTCTTGCCAAGGAGCACGGTGCCCGCCTCCTTGAGACGGGTGACCACGGTCGCGTCATAGGGCGAAACGAAGTTGTCGAGTATCTTCGAGCCGCAGCTCGTGCGAATGCCCCGGGTACAGAAGATGTCTTTGTGCGCGATCGGCACGCCGGTGAGCGGGCTGCCACGGCCAGCCTGCAGTTCCTGGTCGGCGCGCTGGGCGGCCGCGAGCGCTTCGTCCGCCGTCACGGTCAAGAAGGCGTTGAGGTGCGGGTTGAAGCGCGCAATGCGCTCCAGAAGCGCGCGCGTCAGCTCGACGCTGGAAAAGCGTCGCGCACGCAGTCCCGCGGAGAGCTCGGCGATCGTCAGGGTGTACATGAATGAACGAAGCTACTCGATGACCTTGGGCACGAGGTACAGACCCGCCTCCACCTGGGGCGCGTTCTTCTGGTACAGCTCGTGCTTATCCCGCTCGGTGATCTCGTCAGCTCGCAGCCGTTGGGTCTGGCCGCTCAGCGGGTGCGCCATCGGCTCGACGTCGCCCGTGTCGGCGGCATTGAGCTGCTCGACGAAGTTGATGATGCGTGACAATGTGCCGACATACTCCGCAAGCTCGCTCTCGGTGATCTCGAGGCGCGCAAGGCGGGCGATGTTCTCGACGTCGGTGCGGGTGAGGCTCATGCGGTAAGTGTGAAAAGTCGCGCAGAAAAGGCTGAAAAATCGCGGATAATCATACACCGTCGTATTGCTGAAAGTCCTCCCCGTTGTTAGAGTACCGCAACTTTTTTTCCCACCGCGTCAGGCTCATCCGCAAACATGTTCAAGCGCCTCAGAGGATACTTTTCCAACGACCTCTCGATCGATCTCGGCACTGCCAACACTCTGATCTACGTCCGCGGACGGGGCATCGTGCTCAACGAGCCCTCGGTGGTTGCGGTCCAGGACGAGCCGACGCGCGGCGGCAAGGTCATCGTCGCGGTGGGTGCGGAGGCGAAGAACATGCTCGGCCGTACGCCGGGGCACATCACCGCGGTGCGCCCGATGAAGGACGGCGTGATCGCCGACTTCACTTACACCGAGAAGATGCTGCAGTTCTTCATCAAGAAGGTGCATGGCAATCGCCTGCTCAATCCGAGTCCGCGTGTACTGGTGTGCGTGCCATTCGGCTCCACCCAGGTGGAAAAGCGCGCGATCAAGGAGAGTGCCGAAGGTGCGGGCGCGCGCAGTGTCGACACAGTGTACGAGCCGATGGCCGCGGCAGTCGGCGCCGGTCTGCCGGTGCACGAAGCGCGTGGCTCGATGGTGCTCGACGTCGGCGGCGGCACCTCCGAGGTGGCGGTCATCTCCCTCAACGGCATCGTGTATGCGTCCTCGGTGCGCATCGGCGGTGACCGCTTCGACGAGGCGATCACCAACTACGTGCGCCGCAACTACGGCATCCTGATCGGTGAAGCGACCGCCGAGCGGGTGAAGCTCGAGATCGGCTCGGCCTATCCCGGCCAGCAGGTGCGCGAGATGTCCGTCAAGGGGCGCAACCTCTCCGAAGGCGTGCCGCGCAGCTTCACGCTCAACAGCAACGAGATCCTCGAGGCGCTGCAGGAACCGCTGCAGGGCATCGTAGGCGCGGTCAAGCAGGCACTCGAACAGACTCCGCCGGAACTCGGCGCCGACGTGGCCGAGCGTGGCATCGTTCTCACGGGCGGCGGCGCGCTGCTGCGCGACATCGACAAGCTGCTGATGGAGGAGACCGGCCTGCCGGTCGTGGTCGCTGACGACCCGCTCACCTGCGTGGCGCGCGGCGGCGGCAGAATTCTCGAGCTCACCGACGAACACGGGCCGGGGATGTTCGGACTGGAGTGAGCCGCCGGCTCACCAATGGTCGCATTCCGTTCCGCCGAATCCCGACCGATACTGGGCCGCGGCCCGTCTCCCGGACTACGCTTCTTTTTCTTTGGACTGCTCGCGATCGGGTTGATGTGGCTCGATCAGCGCCAGGGTTATCTCGAGGCGGCGCGCCGGGGCCTGTCGATGATGACCTACCCGGTGCAGGTGGCAGTCAATTCTCCCGCGGCCCTGTGGGACTGGCTCCACGAAGTCTTCGCCACGCGCGAGCGCCTGCAAAAGGAAAATGCCGAGCTCAAGCTGCGGCTGCGTGACTCCGACTTCCGTCTCATGCGCTTCTCCGATCTCGAGCAGGAAAATCTGCGGCTGCGGGGCTTGCGCGACGCCACCTCGCGCGTCGCGCAGCGCTACACGGTCGCCGAGATCCTGCGCGTGGACCTCAATCCATTCCGCCATCGCGTGATCATCAACAAGGGCTCGCACGATGGCGCATTCAAGGGCCAGCCGCTGCTCGACGCCTCCGGCATCGTCGGCCAGATCACACGCGCGGGGACTTTTTCCTCCGAGGCGATCCTGATCACCGACTCCGAGCACGCGATTCCGATCCAGGTGAATCGCAATGGCCTGCGCAGTATCGCGGTCGGCACCGGCGGCCAGAGCCTGCACCTGAGCCTGCCGTTCCTGCCCACCAATGCCGACATCAAGGTCGGAGACTTGTTGGTCTCCTCCGGCCTTGGCGGTGTGTTTCCGGCCGGCTATCCGGTGGCGACCGTGACCAAGGTCGACAAGGAAGTGACACAGACGCTCGCAGTGATTTCCGCAGAGCCGGCCGCCGCGCTCGACCGGGATCGCGAAGTGCTGCTCATCTGGACCGCTGAGCCGCCCATCGATGTGGCGACAGAGTCCGCCGCGCCGGGATCGGGAGCGAGGCCATGAGCCGCGAGTCGCTGAATCGCGTGCCGATGCTGCTCAGCGCCTTCGCAGGTCTGATGCTGAGCGTCCTGCCGCTGCCGCACCTGCTCGACGTCGCACGGCCTGATTTTCTCGTGATCGTCGTGCTGTATTGGTCGATCATGGTGCCGCGCGCGGGTGGCATCACGCTCGCATTCCTGGCGGGCCTGCTGCTCGATGCCTTCAAGGGCGAGGTGCTCGGCCAGCACGCGCTAGCGCTCTGTCTCAGCACCTACCTC
>Ga0326726_10004161_pt1 | contig 13225 bp, 9 predicted proteins | sample MHFenrmetagenome_2_FD_207603 | JGI IMG/M metagenome (GOLD analysis project Ga0326726, IMG submission 207603) | Lab enriched peat soil microbial communities from Michigan Hollow, Ithaca, NY, United States - MHF15MN | ecosystem: Environmental > Terrestrial > Soil > Wetlands > Peat | place: USA... | reverse complement strand
GCGCGCGTCGCCGTAGACCGAGAACGTGACGCCTTGCTGGAGCAGCGCGTGCTCGGCGAGGGCCTGCGAGCGCGCGAGGTCGTCCTTCTTCAGCGCCGCGAGCAGCTGGGCGACGCGCGCGAACGGCGGCCGAGGCGAGCCACCCTCGAACATCTCGTCGAACGTGCCCGGCAGCGCGCCGTATGCGTCGAAGAGCATCCCAGCATCCTAGCGGATAATGGTTAGCCGAGGCGAAGGTCGATCGTGAACGGCCGTGCTTCGCGCCAGTGCGTGTCGGCGGTAGCCTCGCCGCGATCGTGGGTGACGATCGCGATCCGCTCGCGGCGGCGAGCGAGCGCGTCGCTGTCGTCGCGGGGCAGGCCGGCGTACGCGCCGCCGCTCGGGCGCCACGCCGACAGCTCGATGCGTTGTGCGCGGCCCGCCCAGCTCCATTCGATCACGAGCGGATCGGTGGCCGGCAGGCCGGGGTGAAGGCCGGGCGACGGTTGATACGCGCGGCGCCGCACGCCGACGGCACGCGTCGAATCTCCGAGCTGCCGGAGCTGCGCCCACTTGCCCGCGACGACGACGCGGTCGGGACCGGCACCGTCGATCGACAGCTCCCAGCGCTCGCTCGACGCGTCGACCCAGCGCGAGGTCTCGTGCTCCTGCGAAGCGACATCGCCGACGAGCGGCCAGAACTCGAGGGCGGGGCGGATGACGAGCGTCGCGTCGCCGAGCCGGCACGTGATGCCGGGCGTGCGCCACGCCTCGAGCTCGGCGCGAAGCAGCGCGTGCAATCCGAGGCCGTGGTCGTCGAGATCGCCGAGCACGAGGCGCAGATCGCGATGCAGCGCCGCGGGCAGCGCGAAGCGATCGTGGAGGTCGTCGTGCCAGTCGACGAGCGGCTCGCGGTAGTCCGAGACCACGAGACGCGCGACGATCGAGCGCAACAGCGCGGCGAGCGCGGCGAGCATCCCGGGGCGCTCGGGCATCCGCACGGCGCGCAGCTCGATGACGCCGAGCTTGCCGTGCCGCGGCCCGTGCACCGCGATGTGCGGGTTCCACAGCTTCTCGACGTTGAGCTCGGCGCGATGCGAGTTGCCGGAGCCATCGACGAGCAGCGGGCCGAGCGCCTGCCACAGCGTCTCGGCGCCGAGCTCGCCGCGATCCGCGAGCCGCTCGAGCCAGTCGAGGCCGACTCCGAGCTCGTCCCAGCGTTCGCGCGCGCCCTCGTCGGGACGTGGTCCCTGCGACGCCGAGCCCACGCACTCGCTCGCGAACCAGTACGACAACGACGGGTGGTTGTTGAGGTAGCGGATCAGCGCCGGGAGCACGTGCGGGTAACGCACGAACGGCGACGTCTCGGGGCGCGCGCCACCGAGCGTGATCTGACCGCCGCCGCCGGAGTCCGTGATGTCGCCGTTGAAGCGATGGCGCAGCGGCGACAGGCCGGCGGCGCGCGCGGCGGCCCACACGCGATTCGCCTGATCGAGGAAGTCGCACGCCGACGCGCACGGCGCCATGTTGACCTCGACCACGCCCGGATCGGGCGTCACGGTGAGCCAGCGATCGCCGGCGAGCTCGGTCGGTGGCGGCTCGGCGGCGGCGTCGAGCGCGCACCGCGACCCGCGCGCCGCGCCGTCCTCGGTCCAGCGCACGCCGAACGCGAACCGCGCGTGGTCCTCGTTCGGGTAGACGCGCCCGACGACGCGCGACAGGTGCGCGTGCAGCGACTCCGCGAGGTGTGTGGCGAGCGCGTACGCGCGCGCGAGCTTGTCGCTGCCCTCGGCGGCACTCAACCACGCCGGCTCGACGGAATCGGCGCGCGTGAACGTGGGCTCGGCGCCGACCCAGACGTCGACGCTGCGCCTCGACAGCAGCTCGTCGTGCGCGGCGAGGGCTGCCGACAGCTCATCAGTCGGCAACCCAGTCCTCCGCGCGCGGCATCGGGTTTCCGGCATCGACGCGCCGCAAGTCGAGCGTGTACGGCTGATCGGGGTGCGCCGTCACGCGCTGCACGTCCACCGGCCATGGGGGTGGTCCCTCGAGCGTGAACCGCTGCGAGCGACGCGCCGCCGCTTCGACGCGCGTGAGCGGCGGCGCATCGAACGCGCGCCCCTCGGGATGCCACACGTGATACGCGGCCGACGCGACACCGCGCTTCGCCCACGTGTCGATCACGTCGAACTTCACCGGGTGGTGAATGCCGAGGTGCGGCTGCAGCGCGTGTGGCGGGGCCCACGCGCGGAACCGCACGCCGCCGGCACGCACATCGCGTCCGGAAACCGCACGCAGCGGGATGGCGGCGCCGTTCGCGGTCACGAAGTAGCGCTCGGGATCGAGGCCGATCGTTCGCACCTCGAGGCGCTCGATCGACGAGTCGACATAGCGCGCCGTGCCTTGCAGCGTGGCCTCCTCGCCGAGCACGTGCCACGGCTCGATCGCGTTCCGGACCTCCAGCTGCGCGTCGCCGACGGCGAGCGAGCCGACGAGCGGGCAGCGAAGCTCGATGAACGGCCGGAACGCTTCCGCGGGGAGCTCGGCGCCGTGGCGCGCGAGGTGATCGAGGACGGCCTCGAAGTCGCCCCACATCCAGTACGGGAGCAAGAAGCGATCGTGGAGCTCGGTGCCCCAGCGCACGAGCTCGTGGGTGTACGGCGCCGCGGCGAACGCGGCGACCAGCGCGCGCACGAGCACGACCTGTGCGGCGGCCATGCGCGGGTGCGGTGGCATCTCGAACGCGCGCAGCTCGACGAGACCCTGACGCCCGAACGGCGTGGTCGGATCGAACAGCTTGTCGATCGAGATCTCCGCGCGATGCGTCGATCCCGACACATCGACGAGCAGGTGGCGCAGCAGCGCATCGACTTCCCACGTCTTCGGCTTGGCGTGCAGGCGGGGCAGGGCGAGCTCGAGCTCGTACAGCGCGTCGTGGCGCGCCTCGTCGACGCGCGGCGCCTGCGACGTCGGGCCGACGAACAGCCCCGTGAACATGTACGACAGCGAAGGGTGGTGCTGGACGAACGCGACGAGGCTCGCGAGCAGGTCGGGACGCACGAGCCACGGCGACTTGTCGGCGCTCGGGCCGCCGATCGTGATGTGGTTGCCGCCGCCGGAGCCCGCGGCGCGGCCGTCGAGCAGGTAGCGCTCGCTCGTGAGTCCGGTCGCGAGCGCGATCTCGAACACGGTGCCGTGAAGCTCGGCGGCCTCGCGCGAGCTCGCGACCGGCGGCAGGTTGACCTCGAGCACGCCGGGATCGGGCGTGACCGCGAAGCGCGCGAGCTGCGGCGACGACGGCGGGCTGTAGCCCTCGAGGCTGCAATCGAGCTCGGTCGCCGCGCGCGCGCGATCGATCGCGTCGACCAGCGCGCAGAACGCGTCGAACGACGGCATCGGCGGTACGAAGATCCACAACACGCCATCGCGCGGCTCGATCGTCAGCGCGGTGCGGACGCCGACCGGTTCGACGGGTTTTGGCTTCTCTACGCGCGGGTCCTCGGCGACCGGCGCGTCATCCCATTCCGGCTGCTCGACCACGACCGGCAAGCTCGACAGCGGCAGGCGCAGACCGATCGGGCTGTCGCCGGGCACGAGGAACAGGTGTTCGCGCCGGAACGTCCACGTGTCGCCGACCCACGCGCCGCGGCGTCGTGCGAGCGGCAGCACGAAGCCGACCGCGTTGCCGGCGCCGCGATCGAGCAGCTTCGCGAGCCGGCGGCGTGCTTCGGAATCGTCGAGCTTGGCGGTGCGCGGATCGATCGCCGGCGGGACGGCAGCCTCGGCGCGCAACACCTCCCACGGATCCTCGTACGCCGGCTGCGGCGGCTTCGTGCCGAGCAGCTTGGCGAGTGCGTCGCCGAACCGGCGCGCGTCGTCGACCGACACCTGCGCCACCTTCGGAGTCGCGGCGCGGTCGGGCCACAGCACCCTGCCATCGCGGCGCGCGACCACGTCGAGGGCCCAGCGCGGCAGCGACTCGTTCGGGTACAGCTTGCCCATCCGGTGCAAGACCACGCCCCCGACCGCGAGGCGATCGCGCAGGCGATCCGCGAGCTCGCGACCGCGCTTCCACTTGTCGGGACCGACGGCACCGGAGTCCCAGCTCGCTTCGGTCGACGGATCGCGGGTGGTGAACGTCGGCTCGCCACCGACCATGACGTCGAGCTTCGCGGCGACGAGCGCGGCATCGGCACGCGCGGCGCCGGCGAGCAGCTCCTGCCACACCTCCTCGGTGTAAGGCGCGGTCGGTCGGGCCTCGTGCCCGAGGCGCATGATCGTGGTCCCGAACTCGACGCTCTCGGCCGCGAATTCGCTGGTGCCCTCGAGCGGGGCCGCGTTCGCCGGCGACGCCGTGCACGCCAGCGGGATGTGGCCCTCGCCGGTGAACAGCCCGCTCGTGCCGTCGAGGCCGATCCAGCCGGCGCCGGGGACGAACGCCTCGGCCCAGGCGTGAAGATCGACGACATCGCGATCGACGCCCTTCGGCTCGTCAGGGATCATGCCCTCGTCGGCGAGCTGGATGAGGTAGCCCGAGGCGAACCGCGCCGCGATGCCGCGCGCGCGCAACAGCGCCACGAGGAGCACCGCGCTGTCGCGGCAGCTGCCGCGGCCGTTTGCGAGCGTCTCCTCGGGCGTCCAGATGCCCGACTCGTCGCGGATCACGTACGCGATCCGCTCGTGGACGATCCGGCAGGTGTCGACGAGGAACGTGACGAAGTCGCCGCGCGCCGGCAGGACCTTCAGGAAGTCGGTCGCGAGCCGGCCGAGCCGGTACGCCGGATCGGACGTGTCGAGGAAGCCGGCGAGCTCGGAGCCGAGCCGGTCCGGATAGACGAACGGCACCTGCTTCGAGCGCTCGTCGACGAAGAAGTCGAACGGGTTGATCGGGTGGACGTCGACCGCGAGCTCGACGGTGATCGCGAGCTCGGCGACCGGGGCGCCGGCCTTGAACGTGACGCGCGCGACGCGGTTGCCATCCGGGTCGCGTTGCCAGTGGACTCGGTGCTCCGGCGCGATCTCGAGCGAGTACGTCTCGATGCGCGCGCGCGTGTGGTCCGCGGGGCGCAGGCGCACCATCTGCGGCCCGAGCAAGGAAGGGCGCGGGTAGCGATAGCGGCTGCGATGCTGGACGACCACGCGCACGGGTCATGGTGAATACCACTTGCGTCGATGCATAGACATCGCATATTCATGCAGGGACTATGCAACGGCCCTCGATCGCGATCCTCGGCGCCTCCGGCTACAGCGGCGTCGAGCTCACGCGCCTCGTCGCGCTGCACCCGGGCGTCGAGCTCGCGGTGTGTGGCAGCGACCGCTGGGCCGACGAGCCCGTCGAGAAGCGCGCCGGCGTGGCGGCGGGGCTGCGCTACGTCGCACCCGATCGCGCGCTCGAGCTGGCGTCGTCGTGCGCGGTCGTGTTCTGCGCGACCCCGGCCGAGGTCTCGCACGAGGTCGTACCGCGGCTCGTTGGACGGGGGCCCATCGTCATCGATCTCTCCGGCGCGTACCGGCTGCGCGACGCGAGCGCCTACGCACGCCACTACACGTTCGAGCACCGCCACGCGGCGCTGCTCGGCGAGGCGGTCTACGGCTTGCCCGAGCGCAACCGCGACCAGCTCGCCGGCGCGAAGCTGATCGCGAATCCGGGCTGCTACGCGACCGCGATCGAGCTCGCGCTGTTGCCAGTCGTCGGGCTCGCGCGCGATCGCTTCATCGTCGACGCGGTCTCCGGCGTCACCGGCGCGGGCCGCAAGGCGACCGAGGACATGAGCTTTGCCGAGATCGCGGGCGACGTGCGCGCGTACCGCACGCTGCACCACCAGCACGTTCCCGAGATCGAGCAGCTGCTCGAGTCCACCATCCACTTCGTCCCGCACCTGGTGCCGATCGCGCGCGGCATCCTCGCCACGTGCCACGCCGAGCTCGCACCCGGCGTGACGGCGCAGGCCATCCGCGCGTCGTTCGAACATCGCTACGCGCGCGAGCCGTTCGTCGAGCTCGCGGCGAGCGCCGATGCGGTCGCGATCCACGACGTCGTCGGCACCAACCGCTGCAAGCTCGGGTTCACGATCGAGGGTGACGCGCTCGTCGTCACCGCCGCGATCGACAACCTCGTCAAGGGCGCGGCCGGGCAGGCGGTCCAGAATGCCAACCTCGCGCTCGGGCTGCCCGAGACGACCGGGCTCGCGCTACGAGGGTTTCATCCATGAAGGTACCGCAGGGATTTCGCTTCGCCGGCGTCCACGCCGGGCTCAAGCCGGTACGTCGCGACGTCGCGCTCGTCGTCAGCGACGAGCCGGCGACCTGCGTCGGCCGCTTCACGCAGAACCTCGCCGCGGCAGCACCGATCGTCGATGCGCGCCCGCGCGTGCCGTCGACCGCGATCCGCGGCATCGTGATCAACAGCGGCAACGCGAACGCGCTCACGGGCCCGGCCGGGCTCGCCGACGTGGTCGCGATCCGCACCGCCGTGGCCACCGCGCTCGGCACGACGCCGGACGCGATCCTCGCCGCGTCGACCGGCATGATCGGCGTGCGGTTGCCAGCGCACAAGCTCGTCGACGCCGCGCCGAAGCTGGTCGCCGGGCTCACGGACGCTCCCGAGCCCGCGGCCGAGGCGATCCTCACCACCGATACGCGCACGAAGCTGTCGTCGCGCACGATCACGCTCGGCGGGCGCGAGGTCACGATCTCGGCGATCGCGAAGGGCTCGGGGATGATCGCGCCCCAGCTCGCGACGATGATCGCGATCATCACCACCGACGCGGCGATCTCGCCGGCGCAGCTCGATCGCGCGCTCGGTGCCGCGATCGATCCGAGCTTCCACTGCCTCGTCGTCGACGGTGACATGAGCACGAACGACACCGTGTTCGTGCTCGCGAACGGTCGCGCCGGCAATCCGCCGATCACCGACCCGGGCCCGGATTACGACGCGTTCGCCGCGGCGCTCACCGAGCTGTGCATCGAGATCGCACGCGACATCGCGTCGGACGGCGAGGGCGCCACGCGGCTCCTCGAGGTGCGGATCACCGGCGCGCCCGATGCCGCGATGGCTCGCGACCTCGCGCGTTCGATCGCCGCGTCGTCGCTCGTCAAGGCGGCGATCTTCGGCGCCGATGCGAACTGGGGCCGCGTGCTCGCGACCGTCGGCGCGCGCGCCGGCTCGCAGGGCTACGCGATCGATCCGCACCAGGCCACGGTCGTGATCCAGGGCATGACCGTCTTCGGCTCCGGCAAGCCGGTGCTCGCCGATCCCCCGGCGCTGCGTGCGAAGATGCGCGCGCCCGAGGTGCGCGTCGAGGTCGCGCTCGCGCATGGCGGCGCCACCGCGACGGCGTGGGGCTGCGACCTCGGCTACGACTACGTGAAGCTCAACGCCGACTACTCGTCGCTGATCGTGCAGACGGCCGGTGGCGGGCTCGCGAAGGACGATCGGCTCACGAACTACTCGCCGACGTTCAAGCGCACGCTGCTCGTCGAGGCGCTGTCGTATATCCAGAAGTTCTCGGGCACGCGCTGCGTCGTCAAGGTCGGCGGCACCGCGATGACCCGGCCCGCGCTCCAGCAATCGTTCTGCGACGACATCAAGCTCCTGCGGTCGTGCGGCCTGCAGCCGATCGTGGTCCACGACGGTGGCCCCGAGCTCGGCTCGCACTTCGTCACGCTCCTCAACCTCGACGGCGGTCACGCGATCGGCGTCTCGGGCAAGGACGGCGGCCTCATCCGCGCCAAGCGCCGTGCCGACACGCACGGCGACATCGCGAGCGTGGACGGAGCGATGCTCGAGATGTTCCTCGGCCAGGGCTACGTGCCGGTCGTGTCGACCAGCGCGATCGGCGACGACGGCCAGAGCTACACCGTCGATGCCGATCACGCCGCCGCCGAGCTGGCGATCGCGCTCCGCGCACCCAAGCTCATCTACGTCACCGACGCCCCCGGCATCATGGAGGAGGGCGAGCTCGTCACCGACCTCACGGCCAGCGCGCTCGAGGCCAAGCTCGATACGCCGATGACGCGCGCGATCGTCCGCGCGTCGCGCAACGGCGTCGGTCGGGTCCACGTCATCGACGGCCGCACGCCGCACAGCGTGATCGCCGAGCTGTTCACCGACCGCGGCGTCGGCACGCTGGTGCTCCCGTGAGCGCGGCCACCAAGGCGCGGCGCACGCAGATCCGCGAGTTGATCGGCAACCGCGCCGTCGCCACGCAGGAGGAGCTGCGCGCGCTACTCGCCGGTCGCGGCCACGAGGTCACTCAGGCCACGCTGTCGCGCGACCTCGCGCAGCTCGGCGCGCGGCGCGCCGCGCAGCCCGGCGGCGGCACGTCGTACGAGCTCCCCGACACGCGCCCCGCGCTGCCGCTGCTCCCCGATCTCGTGCGCTCCATCGACGACAACGGCACGCTCGTCGTCATCCACACCTCGCCCGGCGCCGCCCAGGTCGTGGCCAGCGCGCTCGATCGCGCGAAGCCCGTCGAGATCCTCGGCACCATCGCCGGCGACGACGCGATCTTCGTCGCGCCCGCGCGCGGCGTGCAGACTACTCGCCTCGTGCGGCGGATCCGCGAGCTCGTCGTGCGTTAAGCGCCGTGTGGCGCCGGCTTGCCGAGCCCGAGCCGCTGGTGATCGGCGAGCGTGCAGCGGTTCTGGATCACCTCGATGCCGGCGTCCTCGAGGCGCTTCGCGGCCGCCTCGTTCTTGATCCCGAGCTGCATCCACACGACCTTCGGGCGCGGCGACATCGCGAGGATGTCGTCGACATGCGAGGCGACGGCCTCTGAGCGCCGGAACACGTCCACGAGATCGATCGGCTCGCCGATGTCCCGGAGCTGCGCGCGCACGCGTTCGCCGAACATCTCGGCACCCGCGAAGCGCGGGTTGACGCCGATGATCCGGTAGCCCTCGTCGTGGAGATACTCCGGGACGTAGAACGCGGCCTTCTCGGGTTCGTCGTGGATCCCGAGGACCGCGATGGTTGGCGACGCCACCAAGATCTCGCGCAGCCGCGCATCGTTGATCGTGGCCATGCCCGACCTTACCGCGCATCTGCTATGGAGACAGGGTGACTCGGTCCCTGCTCGTGGTGTGCTGCGTCGCCGCGGTCGGGTGTCACGACACCCCCGGGGTGCGGGAGCGGGTGCTGGAGCGACTGCCCGGATCGGCACGTACGATCGCCGTCGCGGATGGCCCCGCGCTCGCCGCGCCCACGGTCCGCAAGGCCGTCGACGCGGTACGCCCCATCGTGCCGACCACGCTCGGGTGTGTCATCGATGCGGCGCTCGAGTCCGACGGCGTCGGGATCGCCGAGGACACGAACGGGATCGTCGTGGCCGTGTTCGGCAAGGCGACGAAGTGCCCGGCGCTCAGCCAGGTGAGCCCGGGCGTGTGGGTGGCCACGATCGGCGGGCTCGCGCCGGCGCCCAGTCGCGAGGCCAGCGTGCTCGCCGCCTCGCGGTGGGAGCGCGCGCGAACGTATCTCGCGACCTCGCCGATCGCGCTCGCCCTCGATCTCCAGGACCGCCACATCGTGGCCGCCGCGCAGGCGGAGCCGCTGTCGGCGTGGCTCACGATCGACAGCGCCGATCCCGCGCACGTTCCGGCCGACACCGTGCGCCACTTCCTCGACACGTGGAAGGGCACACCACTCGAGCCGAAGCTCGCGGTCACGGTCGTCGACCGCCAGCTCGTGGTCCGCGCCAAGACGCTCGGCGACGCCGAGCTCGCGACGCTGACGCGCGAGCTGGTCGCGATCCTCGCCGCACCGGAGCCCACACCCGCGGCAACGTTCACGTGCCCGGCGGCCAACGGCGTCGTCGTGACGTGCAGCGGTACGCGGCTCTTGGTCCGCTCGATCGAGACGCTGATCCACGACCTCGCGCGGGTCGTCGACGTGCCGGCGATCGCGAATGCCGAGCTGGTCGGCGTGGTGGTCAACACCGATGCCTACGGGCTCCGCCGCGGTGACATCGTCCTCGGGATCGACGGGTTCCGCACGACCTCGGCGGCGGAGCTGGAGGCCCGGGCGAAGACCCCCGCACGGCACGTCACGATCGCGGTTCGCCGGGGGGTGACGGACCTCGTGCTCGACGTGCGCCAACAGGAATAGCGCACGAGTCCGCTTCGTTGCATGATGTGCCCGGAATGCGCCTTCGCCATATTCTGTCCACCGCACTCTTGATCGTGGGATGTCACGGCAGCGACCCGGCGAATGCCGCGGGGTCGGGTGCCACGGCGCCCGCGACAACCCCCTCGGCGAAGCCGGTCACGGCTGGATCCGGAAGCGCGACCACGGTCGCCGACGCGTCGAAGCCAGCACCGCCGGCAAAGCCCGTCGCGAAGGACCCGCCGCTCGAAGGCCATGACTTCACGCCGGAGGCGAAGGCCCTGCTCGCGGTCGGCGCGTGCGGCGACGGCAAGGTTCCCGACGGGATCACGACCGAGCAGATGACCGCGCACTGCGACATCATCAAGAAGGCGCAGGGTGACTACACCGATCAGTGGGTCAAGCCGGCGCGCGAGTTCTTCGCAGTGCACGTGCCGAAGGACGTGCCGAAGAAGGTCGTATATCCGTTCGCGGGCGGCGACCTGTCGACGGCGCTGACCGTGTATCCCGACGCCGACGAGATCACGAACATCTCGCTCGAGCCGGCCGGCGATCCGCGCGACATCGACACGCTGCGCGGCAAGGATCTCGACAAGGCGCTGAACAAGGTCGAGTTCGAGCTCAAGTTCCTCTACCGCGTGAACTTCAGCAACACGATCAACATGATCGACGCGATGCGTGCCGGGTCGCTGCCGACCGAGCTGATCTTCGCGCTGTCGGCGTTGAAGATCCACGGCTACGACGTCGTCGCGCTCCGCTACTTCAAGATCAACGAGGACGGCACGCTGCACTACCTCGACGACGACGAGGTCAAGAAGGCTCCCGAGGTCGGCAAGGCCAAGGCCGAGGCGCGCAACTGGATCTTCGCGAACGCCGAGCTCCAGTTCCGCAAGCCGGGTGGGCGCGTGCAGATCTATCGCCACATCCGCCAGAACCTCGGCAACGAAGACAGCAAGGGCATCGGCTCGGGTCTCAAGAAGGATCCGCGCGTGCTCAAGCACCTCGAAGCGAAGGGCACGATCGCCGCGATGACGAAGGCGGCGAGCTACCTCCTGTCGTGGGAGTCGTTCTCGCTCATGCGCGACTACCTGACGTCGCACGTACAGTGGATGGTCTCCGACGCGACGGGCGTGGCGCCGAAGTGGGGCAAGGCCGCGGGCTACGAGTACGAGACGTACGGCGCGTTCGTCGGCCCGCACATCCCGGCCGGCAGCGGCATCTCGAAGGACTGGCGCACCGAGTTCGACGCGCAGCCGAAGCGCGAGCTGGGCTTCCGCTTCGGGTACTACGACAAGAACAACAAGAACCACCTCATCATCATGCAGAAGAAGAAGGCCTGACCGTCCTCCTCGAGCTCGACGCGGGTGAGCTCCCCGGCGAGACCGAGGAGCTGTGGAGGTTGTTCGACGTGCTCGCGATCGCCTGCGGTGGGCACGCGGGCGACGCCGAGTCGATGGCGCGGGTGCTGCGGTGCTGCCGCGATGGCGGCCCGCGCGCTGGTGCGCATCCGTCGTATCCGGATCGCGAGGGGTTCGGTCGCCGTTCGCTGGCGATCGAGCCGGCGACGCTCGCCGCGGCGGTCGAGGCGCAGTGTCGTGCGCTCGACGTGATCGCGCGCGGGCTCGGCGTGCGCGTCGAGTACGTGAAGCCGCACGGCGCGCTGTATCACGACGCGAATCGCGACCCGGCGCTCGCGCGGGCGGTGATCGACGGCGCGGTCGCGGCGCTCGGCGTGCCGAGCGTGATCGGTCCAACCAGCGGCGCGCTTCGCGATGCCGCGGTGGCCGCGGGCCTCCCGTTCCTGTGCGAGGCCTTCGCCGACCGGCGGCTGACCGCGAATGGAACGCTCGTTCCTCGGTCCGAACCCGGCGCGTTGATCACCGATCCCACCGTGGCCGTCGGGCTTGCGCGATTCTTCGCCGACGGCGGGCAGGCAGACGCGATCTGCGTCCACGGCGATACGCCGGGCGCGCTCGCGATCGCACGTGCCGTGCGAGCCGCGCTCGCCGCGTGGCAGCCTCTCGGCGATCGCGCGGTGCGGTTCGCACGACCGTCCGGATCGCCACGGTCGGTCATGCGGGCGATCCGCTCCTGGCCACACGTGCTCGATGTGGTGATCGCGCAGCGCGATGTCGCGGTCTATTTCGACCGCGAACCCGAGCTAGACAACGTCCGGATCCGCGCGCTCGTCGGGCTGCCAGACGATGTCGAGCCGGCTCGCGAGCACGAGTTGCGCTGCATCTATGACGGCCCCGATCTCGACGAGGTCGCCCGCCGCTGCGAGCTGTCGGTCGCCGAGGTGATCGCGCGCCACGCGAGTGCCACGTACGTCGTCGAGACGATCGGGTTCGCGCCGGGGTTCGCGTATCTGGCCGGGCTCGACGCGAAGCTCGAGTTGCCGAGGCGTGCGACGCCGCGCCCGCGGGTGCCGGCGGGCTCGCTCGCGATCGCCGGGCGGCACACGGCGGTGTATCCGTTCGACTCGCCGGGTGGCTGGCATCTGCTCGGCCGCGTGACCGACGGGCCGATGTTCGACGAGCGTGGCGCGCGACTCGCGCACGGCGACCGCGTGAGGTTCGTGCGGTGACCGTCGTCGTCGTGCAGGTGGTCGGCCTCGTGACCGTCCAGGATCTCGGCCGCGTCGGTCACATGCACGAGGGCCTCGCCCGCGGCGGTGCGCTCGTGCGCGCCATGCTCGTCGCGGCGAATCGTGCGGTCGGCAATCCCGATGGCAGCCCGGCGCTCGAAGTGCTCGGCCGGCTCGTCGTTCGCGCGGAGGTCGACGTCGAGACGAGCGCCGGTCCCGTCGCGCGCGATGCAACACTCGCGATCGAGAGCGAGCCGAACCGCGTCGCGTATCTGGCGATCCGCGGCGGCATCGCGGCACCGCGCGTGCTCGATGGCCGCGCGACGCAGCTCTCGGCTGGGCTCGGTGCGCGCGTGCGAGTGGGAGCGCGGTTCGACCGCGCGGACGAGCCACGTGTGGAGGCCCGGCCGCTCGTACCACCCCGCGTCGGCGCGATCCGCGTCATCGTGGGGCCGGATGTCGATGCATTCGGCCCCGACGCGATCGTGCGGTTGTGTGCGGCAACGTATCGCGTCCTTCCGACCAGCGATCGCGTGGGTACGCGACTCGACGGTCCC